>Ga0160498_100069_pt1 | contig 107770 bp, 99 predicted proteins | sample DIDnMG_10_FD_108248 | JGI IMG/M metagenome (GOLD analysis project Ga0160498, IMG submission 108248) | Enriched soil microbial communities from UW Madison campus, WI, USA - DID2878_E24_Xylan MG | ecosystem: Environmental > Terrestrial > Soil > Unclassified | place: USA: Madison, Wisconsin... | reverse complement strand
TCGATTATGCACCGACTTTTCTGTCAGCGTCAACTTCGAAGGAAGTTTTTTTATCGGCCGACTTGCTGAAACCCCTGAGAGCACCAGCCGTCTGCCGAGCCTTCGATCATACAACGGATTTTCAGGATTTCTGAAACAACTTGAGCACGCTAGAAAAATCCAGTGCTCCGTGCCCTGCCAGGCTATGCGCCGCATACACGCTGCGCGCAAGACCACCCAGCGGCGTAGAGGCGCGCACCGCAGCTGCGTTCTCTTGAGCCAGCCCCAGATCCTTGAGCATCAGATCGGTCCCGAAGCCACCCGCGTAGTTCTTCGAAGCAGGCGACGTCTCCATCACCCCCGGCATGGGGTTGTACTTCTCGAGCGCCCAATTGCCGCCGGAGCTGCGGCGCATGATTTCGGACAGCACCTTCGGATCAAGCCCGTTGGCAACGCCGAGCGCAAGCGCTTCCGATGTGCCGATCATCAAGATGCCAAGCAGCATGTTGTTGCAGATCTTGGCGGTCTGCCCTGCACCGGCAGCGCCGGCATGAAAGATGTTCGCCCCCATCTTCTCGAGCACCGGGCGCGCACGCTCCAGGTCCTTGGTCTCGCCGCCGACCATGAAGGTCAGCGTCCCGGCAATCGCACCGCCCGTGCCGCCCGACACGGGTGCGTCGATCATTGCTACGCCCTTGGCTGCCGCAGCTTCAGCCACCTTGCGCGATGTCGCGGCGGCAATGGTGCTGCTGTCGATCACCAGCGTGCCGGCCTTGATGCTCTCGAGCAGCCCAGGCTTGCCCGCCCCGCCAAGGAACAAGCCTTCGACATGCGCGCTCGCCGGCAGCATGCTGATGACGACCTCCGCGTCGGCCACCGTCTCGGCTGCCGAAGAGGCAATCGGCAACCCTTCAGCGCCGAACTTCTTGCAGGCTTCGGCCGAAAGATCGAAAGCGCTGAGCGTATGGCCGGCCTTGAGCAGGTTCATGGCCATCGGGCCGCCCATGTTGCCGAGTCCGATGAAAGCGATCTTCATGTGTCTTGTCTCCGTTGTTCTATATATGTATGGATGGAGCCGGCTCAGACCAGCGACGCCAGCTCGGCCGGCATCTCGCCGCGCGGACGCAGATGGTCTTCGACGAAGGCAGGCGTGATTTCTTCGAGCGTGGCCGGGCTCCAGCGCGGATTGCGGTCCTTGTCGACCAGCACGGCCCGGATACCTTCCGCAAAGTCCTTGTGCGCGCAGAAACCCAGCGACGCCCAGTATTCGAGCCGGAACACCTCGGCCAGCGACATGCGCGGCACGCGCTGCCACAATTCGAAGCTCAGGGCCGCGGAGCTTGGCGCGCCCTTGGCAAAGGTTTTCGCGGCGGTCTGCAGCCAGGCGTCGTCGCTCTGCAGTTCGCGCAGGCGCTTGGCGATGTCGAGCAGGTCTTCGCCAGCCATCAGCGCATTGATGGTGTCGTAGTGCTCGCGCACCTTCGACGCCGGCATCTCCGCGCCCTCGCCAGCACTGGCAAGAATGCGCGACAGCGTTGCGCGATCGGCCTTGCCTTCGCCCGCCCACCGGGTGGAAGCGATGGCCTCGATCACGTCGCCCTTGCGCTCCTGCGGAACCAGCACGTCGGCCAGCCCGCAGAAGATGGTGTCGGCCGCATTGATGTTCGCGGCCGTGAGCGCCAGGAAGAGCCCAGTGCGTCCCGGCGTGCGGCGCAGGAACCAGCTGCCGCCCACGTCGGGATACAGGCCGATGTTGATCTCGGGCATGGCGATGCGGCTTTGCAGCGTCATCACACGGTGGGACGCGCCGGCCAGCAAGCCCACGCCGCCGCCCATCACGATGCCGTGGCCCCAGCACAGGAAGGGCTTGGGGAATGTGTGGATCAGGTAATCGAGCTCGTACTCTTCACGGAAGAAGTCTTCGGCATAGGTATTGCGCGCGGGGCCGCAGTCCAGCAGCGTCTGGTAGAGCTGGCGCAGGTCGCCGCCGGCGCAGAACGCCTTCTCGCCAGCAGCCTGAAGCAGCACGCCGACGATGCCGTCATCCCGCGCCCATTCGCGCAGCTTGGGCGTCAGCAGGCGCACCATGTCCACGGACAGCGCATTGAGCGACGCCGGCGCATTGAGCGTGGCCACGGCAAAGCGCTGGCCGCCGGCGGTCTTGATTTCGTCGAAGAGAACTACGTTGTCGGTCATTGTTTTTTCAGGTTCCGGATACGGCACGCTCAGCGGATATCGCTGTCGCCCTCCAGCAATTTTCGCGCAACGATCACGCGCATGATCTCGTTGGTGCCTTCGAGGATCTGGTGCACGCGCGCGTCGCGCACCAGGCGCTCGAGCGGAAACTCGCTCAGGTAGCCGTAGCCGCCGTGCAGTTGCAGCGCGTCGTTGCAGACGTTGAACCCGGCATCTGTCGCAAAGCGCTTCGCCATCGCGCAATAGGTGCTCGCGTCGGCATGGCCCGCGTCGAGCTTCGATGCCGCCAGCCGAACCATCTGGCGCGCCGCGACCAGTTCCGTCGCCATGTCGGCGAGCTTGAACTGCAGCGCCTGGAAGCTCGCGAGCGGCTTGCCGAACTGCTGGCGCTCGTGCAGATAGCGCCGCGCCGCGTCGAGCGCTCCCTGCGCCGCCCCCACCGAGCAAGTCGCGATGTTGATGCGCCCGCCGTCCAGCCCCTTCATGGCAATGCGAAAGCCTTCTCCCTCCTTGCCCAGCAGGTTCTGCGCGGGAATGCGCACGTTGTCGAAATTGATGGTGCGCGTGGGCTGGCTGTTCCAGCCCATCTTGTGCTCCTTCTTGCCGTAGCTGATGCCGGGCGCATCGGCCGGCACCGCAAAGGCCGAGATGCCGCTCGCGCCCGCGCCGCCCGTGCGCGCCATCAGCACCAGCACGTCGGTCGACCCCGCGCCGGAGATGAAGGCCTTGCCGCCGTTGATGACGTATTCGGCGCCCTGCAATTCCGCGCGCGTCTTGAGCGAACCCGCATCCGATCCGGCGCCCGGCTCGGTAAGGCAGTAGGAAGCCAGCTTGCGCCCGCTGGTCAGCTCTTCGCCCCAGTGCTTCGCGACCTCGTCGGTAGCCCAGGTGCCGAGCATCCACGTCGCCATGTTGTGGATGGTGATGAAAGCCGTGGTCGACGGGTCGACCGCGGCCATCTCCTCGAACACCAGCGCCGCATCGAGCCGCGGCAGGCCGAGGCCGCCGATGCGCTCGGGCGCATACAAACCGCAGAAGCCCAGTTCGCCAGCCTTGGCGATGGCCTCCTTCGGAAAGATGGCTTCCGCGTCCCACTGCGCCGCATGCGGCGCGAACTCGGCCTGTGCAAAGTCGCGCGCGGTCTGCGCAAAGGCGTTCTGTTCTTCGGACAGTTCGAAATTCATTGTTCGCGACCCTTCCAGCGGTCCAGTTCGGCGGTGCGTTTGCGGGTCGATTTCTCCAGGCATGCGTTGAACACGAGCGGCCAGATGGAGCCACCTTCGCTCGCCTTCGCGGCACGCTTGCAGGCGGGATCGCGCCCCTTGAGCCACGTCCGCTGCTCGTTGCGCAGCGCGACGCGCATCTGCGGCGAGAGCGTCTTCATCACCTCGCCGTAGCGGATGTTGAGCGCGGCATCGGCCGCACGAAAGTCGCGCACCGCGCAGTCGTTCATCTGCTGCTGGTTTCCGTTCGGGTTGCAGTCGAGCGGCTCGTCCTGGCCGGCCGCCTGCGCCCCGCCCGCGAGCAGCAATGCGACCGCCGCCACCGCGCCCCAGGCCGCGACGCGAAGCCCGTGCCTCATTTGAGGCTGATGGTGGTGTTGACGCCGTGCGAGACGGTGCTGTCGTCGAACCAGCGTGCCGTCACGGTCTTGGTCTGCGTGTAGAACATGATGACCTGCTTGCCGTACGGACCCAGGTCGCCGAGCTTGGAGGCGCGCGAACCGGTGAACGAGAACATCGGCACCGGCACGGGAATCGGCACGTTGATGCCGACCTGGCCCACGTCGATGTCTTCCTGGAAGCGGCGTGCCGCGGCGCCCGACTGCGTGAAGATCGCCGTGCCGTTGCCGTTCGGGTTGCTGTTGATCAGGTCGATGGCCTCGTCGATGGACTCGGCGTCGGCAATGCACAGCACCGGGCCGAAGATTTCCTGGTCATAGATCGTCATGCCCGGCTTCACGCCGGTGAAGATCGTCGGGCCCACGAAATTGCCCTTCTCATAGCCCGGCACGGTGGGCTTGCGGCCGTCGAGCACCAGCTTGGCGCCGTCGGCCTCGCCGCGCTCGATCAGGCTGTTCACGCGGTCGTAGGCGGCGCACGAGACCAGCGGCCCCACGTCCACGCCCTTCTCGGTGCCGGCGCCGATCTTCAGCGTCTTCGCCTTCTCGATGAGTTCGGGCACCCAGTTGCGCGCCTCGCCCACCAGCACCGCCACCGACACGGCCATGCAGCGCTGGCCCGCGGCACCGAAGCTCGCACCGGCCAGTGCATTGAGCGTCTGCTCCTTGTTGGCGTCGGGCATGACGATGGCGTGGTTCTTCGCGCCCATCATGCATTGCGCGCGCTTGCCGGCCAGCGTGGCGCGGTTGTAGACGTGCGTGCCGACCTTGGTCGAGCCGACGAAGCTGATCGCCTTGATGTCCTTGTGGTCGCAGATGCCGTTGACGATGGCTTCGCCGCCGTGCACCACGTTCAGCACGCCGGGCGGAATGCCGGCTTCGAGCGCCAGTTCGCACAGGCGCATGGTGACCATGGGGTCCTGCTCGGAGGGCTTCAGCACGAAGGTGTTGCCGGTGACGATGGCCATGGGGAACATCCACAGCGGAATCATGGCCGGGAAGTTGAACGGCGTGATGCCGGCGCACACGCCCAGCGGCTGCAGCAGCGTGTAGGTGTCGACACCGTTGGCCACGTTGTTGGCCAGCTCGCCGAGCTGCAGGTTGCCGATGTTCGATGCGTGCTCCACCACCTCGAGGCCGCGGAACACGTCGCCCTCGGCGTCGGGCAGCGTCTTGCCCTGTTCGGCGGTGAGGATGGCGGCCAGCTCGCCCATGTTCTCGCGGATGAGCTGCTGCAGCTTCAGGAAGATGCGGGCACGCGTGCCGATGGGGGTCTTGCGCCAGGTCTTGAATGCTTCCTTGGCGGAGGCCACTGCGGCGTCCAGTTCGGCCGGGGTCGCGAAGGGCACGCGGGCCAGCACCTGCTGCGTGGCCGGGTTGACGACGTCGCGCCATTCGGTGGTCTTGGATTCGACCAGCTTGCCGCCAATGAGCAGCTTGACGGTGGCGACCTGGGTCGACGGGGTGGTGGTGGCGTCCATGGGGGTTTTGTCTCCTGTGATCCTGTGAATTCGATGCCGGCCCGGCCGGTGCAGAGCGACATCCTAGCTTTGCAGATTTGCCATGACAATAGACAAAAATGCGCCGAGGCTTTGCAAATTTGCAGAGCATCAACCCGAGGGCAAGCAAGCAGATGGATTGGGACAACCTTCGCTACTTCCTGGAGCTCGCCCGCTCGGGCACGCTCATGAGCGCCGCGCGCCGGCTCGAAGTCGACCACACCACGGTGGCGCGCCGCATCCAGGCGCTGGAGAAAGAGGTCGGCGCCCCGCTTTTCTCGCGTGAAGCGGGCGGCCACCGGCTCACCGAGGCAGGCCGGCGGCTGCAGCCGCAGGTCGAGGCGATGGAGAGCGCCTTCCAGGCCGTGGAAAGTACCGCGCCTGCCTCGCAGGAAGGCCTGTCGGGTCTGGTGCGCATCGGCGCCACGGAGGGCTTCGGCACCGTGGTGCTGGCGCCGCGCCTGGCCCTTTTCGCAGTGCAGCACCCGCGCCTGACCATCGATCTGCTGGCCATGCCGCGGCTGGTGCACCTGTCGCGGCGCGAGGCCGACATCGTGATCTCGCTCGAACGACCGGCGCGCGGCCCGGTGGTCGTCACCAAGCTCACCGACTACACGCTGCGGCTCTACGCATCGAAGCAGTACCTGTCGGCGCACAAGCCGATCAAGTCACGCGAAGACCTGCGCGGCCACACCTTCATCAGCTACGTGGACGACCTGCTGTTCAGCAAGGAGCTGCAATACCTCGACGAGCTCCACCGCCCCGACAGCTTCGCGCTGCGCAGCACCAGCGTGCTCGCGCAGCACAGCGCGGTGGCGGCGGGCGCGGGCATTGCGGTGCTGCCGGCCTTCATCGCCGAGAAAGACGGCGCGCTGCAGCCCGTGCTGCCCGGGCAGGCGAACTTCACGCGGACCTTCTGGATGTCGATGCCTGCGGAAACCAAGCACCTCGTTCGGATGCGGGCAACCTGGGAATTCCTGCGGCAGACCGCCGAGGCGCACCGTGCCCAATTGCTGCTGGACAGTCCGCCCGGCACCGCAGCCTGACGGCCCGGGTTGTGCCATGCTGGCGGCTCCCCGCAGTGAGCAACAAGGAGACCGGAATGCCTCGCCACCGCCCCGCCCGCCTGACCCACATCGCCGGCATCGGCGTCGACCGCATGGGCGCCATTGCCGATGACGCCGACGGCCCGCCGTTTCTTCGGCTCGAAAACCTCGACGTCGACATCCCGCCCGACCCCGAGGCCGTCGCGCGCACGGTGCGCGCCGCCTCCGAAGACTCGGACAACAGCTACCTGCCCTTCGTCGGCCAGTCGCGGCTGCGCGACGTGGCGGCCCGGCACGTGTCGGCACTGTCGGGCGTGGCGTACAGCGGCGCGCGCAACTGCGTGATCTCGGCCGGCGGGCTGTCGGGCATCCTCAACGCGCTGCTCGCCACCGTCGAGGTCGGCGACGAAGTGCTGGTGACCGACCCGACCTACGCCGGGCTGCTCAACCGCATCCGCCTCGCCGGCGGCACCCCGAAGTACGCGCCCTTTCGCTTCACCCCCGGCGGCGAATGGAAGCTGGACCGCGACGCGCTCCAGGCCGCCGTCGGCCCGCGCGTGCGGGTGATGCTGCTGATGTCTCCGTCGATGCCCACCGGCGGCTGCTTCGATGAGGAAGACTGGCGCGCCATCGCCGACCTGTGCGTGCGGCACGACCTGACGCTGATCCTCGACACGGCCATGGAACGGCTGCTGTACGACGGCCGCCAGGTGATCCACCCCGCGGGCCTGCCGGGCATGGCCGAGCGCACCATCACCGTCGGCTCGTCGGCCAAGGAACTGCGCATGATCGGCTGGCGCGTGGGCTGGACCGTGGCACCCGAGAGCTACATGCCCGACCTCGTGGCCGTGTCGCTCGCGAACGTGGTGGTGCCCGTGGGCATCGCGCAGGACGCGGTGGCGACGGCGCTGGAGCAATCGCCTCGCACGCTCGCACCGTATGTGAGCGAACTGGAACGCCGGCGCGACACGGTGCTCGACGAACTCAAGGGCCTGCCGGTCGGCGTGCCGGCCGGCGGCTGGTCGCTGCTGCTGCGTGCGAGCGACTTCGGCATCGACGGGCAGACGCTGTCCGAGCGGCTGTTGAAGTCGCGCGTCTGCGCCACCGCGATGCAGGGCTGGGGCGAGACGCATGGCGCGCAGTACCTGCGCTTCGTTTTCTCCAACGAACCCGTGGAGCGGTTGCGCGGACTGGGCGAAAAGGTCCGCGCCGCGCTGGGCGCCTGACGGCTCAGGAGAACAGGCGCTTCCAGAGGCTCTTGCCCGCAGCAGCCGGTTCGGCAGCAGCTGTAGCAGCCGCGGCGGCTTCGGATTTTTCGAGCAGTTCCATCAGCCCCGGCACGCGCGGCTTCTTGAGCCGGCGCGCGTAGACGAGGTAGCTTTCTTCCTCGTCCCCGGTATAGAACAGCGGCGGCATCGGCAGCGACGGCATCGAGCCCAGCAGCACGCGCAACGCTTCGAGCTGGTTCATGCGGATGGCGCTGGTGATGGCGGTTTCGCCCAGCGACGGAACGATCTCGTTGGCGCCTGCGAGCCCTTCGCCGAGCAGCGACCGGATGAGAGACGAGTCGCCTGCCACGGCCGCCGCGCCCAGCGCATCGAGGGCAGCCAGCTTCTCCGGCGACAGGCTGGCCTTGTAGGCATCGCTGCGCTTGTCGTTCTCGTCGCGCGCATCGCCGCCGGCCATCGTCATGAAGTCGGTCACCAGTGCCACGGGTTCGCCGGCCGCATCGAGCGCCCAGAAACTCGGGTAGCTGCCGTCGCCCCAGCCCGAGCTGAAGATCACGATGTTGTTCGCGGTGCCTGGCCCCTGCGGGTAATGGTTGGCGATGTCGGCCGAGCCCAGTTCCTCCGCGAGCACGTCGTCGTAATAGTTGAAATGGACAGATTTTTCGGACTCGCGCGCCTCGCGCTCGGCCATGGCCTTTGCCGCATCCGCGTCCATGAAGCAGCCCACGCCGGCATCGACGGGGTAGCCGAAGAACTCGTCGTCTCCGAGCGCATCGTGCGATTGCCCTTCGAGGAGCGCCGGTTCCCAGCGCAGATCGGAAACCCGGTGCCCGCCGCGTTCGCCCAGCCAGAGCACCGCCAGCGCATGGCGGCCCTTGTCGTGCAGCACCTCGACGGGAAATGCGCCGCGCCGGTTCACGCTGCGCACGAAGGCTGCGCGCTCGGGCTGCACCAGGGGGTCACAGGCCACGATCCGGCCGCTCGTGATGTTCAGCAAGCCGCAGGGCTGACGATGCAGATGACGCGCGCCGAGTGCGTCGTCGTCGAGGAAAACGGATTGAAGGTTGTCGATATCGAGATAGGCCATGCAACCAGTTTCGCACTCATTGCATGACGGCCGGCCAGCGCGCCGCATGGCTGCCCGGTGGCATCGAGGGACGCGGCCACGCGGCGGGCGTTCGCTGAAGCATCGCGCCATGGCGCAACGCTGCCAGCTCACCAAAGCCCGAGGCGGTGGTCTCGACGTAGGGCGCAAGGCCGGGCTTGGCGATGGAAAGCCCGCCCGGCACGCGCCCCAGGCCGCGCAGCCAATGCCCCGTCTGCGCCAGCGACACCCGCACCTGCCAGCTGCCGCCTTCGCGCTGCTGCCGCCACAGCGCCGCGGCGGCGCCGAAAGCGATCAGGTAGCCGGTGGCCTCGTCGAGGATCTGCATGGGCAGCGGCTTGGGCTTGCCGTCCCCGGCGGCCTCGCCTTCGGCGTGGTTGAAGCCCATGGCCGTCTGCACCAGCGAGTCGAAACCCCGTCGGCTCGCCCACGGGCCCTGCGCGCCGTAGGCGCTCAGCGACACGCACACGATGCCCGGTCGCTGCTCTGCCAGCGCCGCCGGTCCGAATCCCAGGGCTTCGAGCCCACCCGGGCGATAGCCCTGCACGAACACGTGCGCGTCGGCAACCAGCCGTTGCAGCGCCGCCCGGCCCTCCTCGGTCCGCAGGTCGGCATGCGCCGACAGCTTGCCGCGGCTCGTGTCCGCGATCGCCGAGATGTTCGGCAAATGCGGTGAATTCACGAGCATCACATCGGCGCCGTAGGCCGCGAGCGCGCGTCCGCCCACCGGGCCGGCCAGCACGCGCGTGAGGTCGAGCACGCGCAGGCCCGACAGCGGCCGTTCGTCTTCGCGCAGCGGCGGCAGCGCGAGCGGCGGCGCGTCGCCGATGCGCTCGATGGTGAACAGGGGCTGGGCCGCGACGGCCTGCCCTTGCGGCGTGGCGTCCCATTCGTCGAAGCGCCGCAGTGCCGTCGCCACCAGCCCTGCCGCGGCAGCCGCGTCCTCGAAATCGCGGGCACGCCGTGTGGCCATGGCAGCCTCCGCATCGGCGCGCGTGGCCGTGGCCGGATCGAGCTTCATCAGCCGCAGCGCGCCGTCGCGGTGATGCGCGAAGTTCGCGTGCACGCGCACCCATCCGTCGGCGCAGCGATAGAGCCCCGAGAACGCATCCCACTGATCCGGCACCTGCCCGTCGAGGCTGAACCAGCCGATGCACTCCAGCGCCGCGTGCAGCATGTCGACACCGACCTGCTGCCGCCCGGTGCCGCGCAAGTGCCCCAGCTCGCAGGCGGCCAGCGCCGCCGCTGCCATGGTGCTCTGCGCCGCGGTGCCGACCGCGAAGGACGACGGCAGCACCGGGTCGGCGCCGGTGAGCCGCGCAAACGACAGGGCTTCCTCGGGCAGGCCCGCGTGCCGCCAGATGCCGGCCAGGACTTCGCTCGCATTCATTTCGGTTCTCCAAAGCAAAAAGGCAGGGCCTGCTTCCGCTGCCCTGCCCTCTTGCAGTCGTTGCGCCAGTCGCCTTACTGGATCAGCTTGGCGCCCGTCTTGGCCTGCAGCGCGTCGAAAGTGACGCCCGGCGCCAGTTCGACCACCTTCAGGCCCTCGGGCACCACGTCCATCACGGCCAGGTCGGTGATGATGCGGTCGACCACGCCCACGCCCGTCAGCGGCAGGGTGCACTTCTCGAGGATCTTCAGGTCCTCGGTGCCGTCCTTCTTCTTGGCAACGTGTTCCATCAGCACGATCACGCGCTTCACGCCGGCCACGAGGTCCATGGCACCGCCCATGCCCTTGACCATCTTGCCGGGGATCATCCAGTTGGCGAGGTCGCCCTTGGTGCTGACCTGCATCGCGCCCAGGATCGACAGGTTGATCTTGCCGCCACGGATCATCGCGAAGCTGTCATGGCTGCCGAAGATGGCCGAGCCGGGCAGCGTGGTCACGGTCTGCTTGCCGGCGTTGATGAGGTCGGCGTCGACGTTGTCCTCGGTCGGGAACGGGCCGATGCCGAGCATGCCGTTCTCGCTCTGCAGCCAGACTTCCTTGGTGCCGGTGTGGTTGGCCACGAGCGTGGGAATGCCGATGCCGAGGTTGACGTAGAAGCCGTCTTCGAGTTCTTGGGCGGCGCGGGCCGCCATCTGGTCTTGGGTCCAGGGCATCTCAGGCTCCTTCTTTCTTGTTGGCGGGCACGGTGGGCACCGGCACTTCGCTGCCGGCTGCCGCCTGCGCGATGACGGCCTGGGCCTCGACCTTGGCGGCCGCGGCGTCCACCGGCGCGGCGGCGCTCACGGTGCGCTTCTCGATGCGCTTCTCGGGGTTGGCATTGAGCACGATGCGGTGCACGTAGATGCCCGGCAGGTGGATGTCGTCGGGAGCCAGTTCACCCACTTCCACGATCTTCTCGACCTCGACGATGCAGATCTTGCCGGCCATGGCCGCGGCCGGGTTGAAGTTGCGCGCGGTGAGGCGAAAGCGCAGGTTGCCGGACTTGTCGGCCACGTCGGCCTTCACCAGCGCCACGTCGGGCACCAGCGAATGCTCCATGACGTAGGTCTCGCCGCCGAACTCGCGCAGTTCCTTGCCTTCGGCCACTTGCGTGCCGACGCCGGTCTTGGTGAAGAAGGCCGGAATGCCCGCGCCGCCGGCGCGCAGCTTCTCGGCCAGCGTGCCCTGGGGCGTGAATTCGAGGGCCAGCTCGCCCGCGAGGTACTGGCGCTCGAATTCCTTGTTCTCGCCGACGTAGGACGCGATCATTTTCTTGATCTGGCGCGTTTCAAGCAGCTTGCCGAGGCCGAAACCGTCGACGCCCGCGTTGTTCGAAACGACCGTGAGGTTCTGCACGCCGGAATCCTTCAGCGCGTCGATCAGCGCTTCGGGAATGCCGCACAGGCCGAAGCCGCCGACCGCGAGCATCTGCCCGTCTGCGACGACCCCCTTGAGTGCCGCGTCCGCGGAGGGATAAATCTTGTTCACTCGGGCTCCTTGATGGATGAATGGAGAGTGGGTGGGAAAGCCTTGAACGATACTACCTACCCGCATACGTAGTATTTCGTAATGGTGACACCCGATGCCCGAAATCGATTACCGGCTGGCCTTTGAACACGCGCCCGTCGGCATGGTGGTTTCGAGCAACCGCACCATCGTGGCCTGCAACGTGCGCGTATGCGAGATTTTTGGCGCAACGCCCTCCGCACTGGTAGGGCATTCGTTCAGCATCCTGTACCCCAGCGTGGCCGAGTTCGAGCGCATCGGCAAGCGCATGGAGCCCTTTCTGAACGCCAGCGGGCACTACGCCGACAACCGCATGATGAAGCGCCTGGGCGGCCTGCACGGCGCAATCGCGGGCGAGACCTTCTGGTGCCACGTCACCGGCCATGCGATGAACCGCGCCGCCCCCCACGAGGCCGGCATCTGGACCTTCGAGGACCTGGGCTCGCGCCGCGCGGTGAAGGCCGAGCTCACGCCACGCGAACGCGAGGTGGCGGCGCAGGTGATGCGCGGGCTGACCTCCAAGGAAATCGGCAAGGCGCTGGGCATCAGCCACCGCACGGTCGAGCTGCACCGGGCGCGGCTGATGCGCAAGTACGCGGCCGCGACCACGGCGGAGCTGGTGCAGAAGCTCATCGCGGGTTAGGCGCCGGCGCCGCAGCCGCAAAAAGTTTCAGCCAGGCGACCCCGGGATCGTTGCAAAAACGGAAACGCCGTGTCGACGAAAGCGCCGCGCCGGCGCGCTCCCGCGGGTCTATCGTTGAACCCATGCAGGCACGCAGCCCGCAATCAACCCAGGAGCCTGAAATGTCCACACGCATCCATTCCGAACAAAGCCTCTTGCTGCAAACGCAGGCCACCGCCGTGCGCGCGCATGCGCTCGTCGCGCAGAAACTGCCGGTCGCGCTGACGCTCTCCGCCATCATCCTGTCGATCGTCGGCGTGAAGCTCTAGCCGAAGCAGCGTCAGTCCGGCTTGATGTCCGCCGACTTGATCACCTTCGACCACGTGGCCAGTTCCTGGTCGACGAATTTCGCGAGCGTCGGCGAATCCATGTAGGTCGCGAAAGCGCCCTGCTCGTCCACCTTCTTGCGGAAGGACTCGCTCTCCACGATCTTTCTGATCTCCGCGCTCAGCCTCGCGACCACATCGGGCGGCGTCTTCGCCGGCGCGAACACCGCGAACCACGACTCCACCTCGTAGCCGGGCAAGCCCGCCTCGGCCGAAGTCGGCACATCGGGCATCGACGGATGCCGCTCGCTGCCCGTGTACGCCAGCGCCTTGATGCGCCCGGTCGCGAAATGGCCGATGACCGAAGGCGGCGTGGTGATGAACATGTCGACGTTGCCCGAGATCAGGTCGTTGATGGCCGGCCCGGAGCCCTTGTACGGCACGTGCGTCATCGCCTGCTTCGACTGCCTCGACAGCAGTTCGCCAGCGATGTGCTGGATCGAGCCGTTGCCCGAAGAGGCATAGAACAGGCCACCCTCCTTCTTCTTGCCGTACTCGATGAGCTCCTTCATCGAGTTCACAGGCAGCTTGCCGCTCACCGCGACCACGTGCGGCGCGCGCATCACCATCGCCACCGGCACGAAGTCCCTGGTCGGGCTCCACTTGAGGTTCGGGTAGAGCGAAGGGTTGCCGACGTGGTAGCCCGAGTACTGCATCAGCAGCGTGTAGCCGTCGGGCGCGGCGCGCGCCACCCACTCGGCGCCGATGTTGCCGCTGGCGCCCGGCTTGTTGTCGACCACCACGGGCTGGCCCAGCGCGCGTTGCAGCGGCTCGCCGACCAGCCGCGCCATGATGTCGGTGGAACCGGCTGGCGCGGTGGGAACGACGAAGGTGATCGGTCTGGAAGGCCAGGTGTCGGCGCTGGCGGCAGAAGCGGCCAGCACGAGGCCGGCCGCGAGCAGGCGGCAAATGGTTTGCATGGTTTGTCTGTCTCCGGTGGTTTTCTTGTCTGCTGGCTTCGAAGCCCGCGCCTTCAGGCCGCGAGTTCCGATATCTCGATCAGGTTCAGGTCGGGGTCGCGCACATAGACCGAGCGGATGCGCGAAGTGGCGCCCGTGCGCATCACCGGCCCCTCGAGAATCGGCACGCCCTTGTCCGCCAGCCGCGCCATCACCACGTCGAGCGGCACGCTGGCGATGAAGCACAGGTCCAGCGAGCCCGGCGTCGGCAGTTGCGCCTTGGGTTCGAACTCGTGGCCCTTCACGTGCAGGTTGATCTTCTGGTTGCCGAAGCGAAAAGCCTTGCGCCCGGCGCCGAAGCTCTCGAGCGCCATGCCCATCACGTCGACATAGAAGCGGATGCAGTCTTCCTCGTGCGCGGTGGTCAGCACCAGGTGGTCCAGGTGATCGATCATGGGTTCAGTTCCTCCTGTGCGCGGGTGGCGCGTGCCGCGTCAGGCGATGTCCCGACCGGGAAACCTGGCTCGGCAGTTCATGCGCCACGAGCAGTGCCAGCTCGGCCGCCGCGGCAATCAGTCCGTCGAGGTCCATGCCCGTCTCGTAGCCCATGCACTGCAGCATGTGGACCACGTCTTCGGTCGCGACATTGCCGGTCGCGCCCGGCGCGTAGGGGCAGCCTCCGATGCCGCCGAGCGACATGTCGAGCCGGCGAATGCCCGCTTCGACGGCCGCCACCGTGTTCGCGAGACCCATGCCGCGCGTGTTGTGGAAATGGGCGGTCCAGTCCAGCGCCGGCCAGTCCGCGACGACCCGCTCGCACAGCGCCTGCACCTGGGTCGGATAGGCCATGCCGGTGGTGTCGCACAGCGTCACGCCCTGCACGCCGAGCGCGGCAAAGCGCTCGATCCACCCGAGCACCGAAGGCACCGGCACCTCGCCTTCCATCGGACAGCCGAACACGCAGGAGAGCGACACGTTCACCGGCGCGCCGGCCTGCTTCGCCAGCGCGACCACGTCGGCCAGTTGCGCGAACGACTGCTCCCGCGTCATGCGCAGGTTCGACAAATTGTGCGTCTCGCTCACCGACATCACGATGTTGAACTCGTCGATGCGGCTTTCCAGCGCCCGCTCCGCGCCGCGCAGGTTGGGCGCCAGCGCGGTGTAGACCACGCCGGGCCTGCGGGCGATGCGGTGCATCACCTCCTCGCCGTCGCGCAGCGCCGGGATCGCTTTCGCCGAGGTGAACGAGGTCACTTCGATCTTCGCGTAGCCTAGCCCGCCCAGTCGGTCGATCAGCGCGACCTTGTCGTCGGTGGGAATGAAGCGGCTTTCCATCTGGAAGCCGTCACGCGTGGCCACCTCGTTGATGTGCAGCCGGGTGCCGTTGCCGTTTTTCATGCGGCCTCGCTTTCCGCGCGGCGCGCAGGCCAGCCGCCTGAGTGCAAGTCGCCGTTGTGCTCGCCCAGGCGCGGCGCGGGATGCGCGATGCGCCCCGGCGTCGCGCTGAGCTTGGGCACCACGCCGGGCACCTTCAGCGTGCCGCCACCGGATGTTGCCGACTCGACGATCATCCCGCGCGCCAGGTACTGCGGGTCGCTCGCGATGTCGGCCACGGTGTAGATGCGGCCGACCGGCACGCCGGCTGCATCGAGCACCGCCAGCACTTCGTCGCGGCTGCGCTGCAGCGTCCACGCCTCGATGGCGGCGTCGATCTCTTCCACCCGCAGGACACGGCCGTCGTTGTGCGCAAGCTGCGGATCGCATTCCAGGTCCGCGCGGCCGATGGCCCGCATCAGCCGCCGGAAAATGCTGTCGCCGTTGCCGGCCACCAGCACGTAATGCCCGTCGTTGCAGCGGTAGGCGTTGGTCGGCGCGATGCCGGGCAACGCACTGCCGGCACGCTCGCGCACCGCGCCGAAGGCGTCGTACTCCGGCAGCAGGCTTTCCATCACGTTGAACACCGACTCGTACAGCGCCACGTCGATGAACTGCCCCTCCCCGCTGTGCGCCGTGCGGTGGTGCAGCGCCGTGAGCACGCCGATCACGCCGTGCAGCGCCGCCAGCGTGTCGCCCAGCGAGACGCCCACGCGCACCGGCACCCGCCCCGGCTCGCCGCTCAGGTAGCGCAGCCCGCCCATCGATTCGCCGAGCACGCCGAAGCCGGGCTTGTCGCGGTACGGCCCGGTCTGCCCGTAGCCGGAGATGCGCAGCATGATGAGCCGCGGATTCAGCGCGTGCAGGCGCTCCCACCCCAGGCCCCAGCCCTCCAGCGTGCCGGGCTTGAAGTTCTCGATCAGCACGTCGGCCTCGCAAGCCAGTGCGCGCACCGCGTCCTGTCCTTCGGCGCTGCGCAGGTCGAGGCACACCGAGCGCTTGTTGCGCGATTGCACCTCCCACCAGACCGAGCCGCCGTCGCGCAGCAGCCGCCACTTGCGCAGCGGATCGCCGGTGCCTTCGGGTTCGACCTTGATCACGTCGGCGCCGAACTCCGCCAGCGTCTTGCCGGCAAAGGGACCGGCAATCAGCTGGCCGAGCTCCAGCACCTTCAGGCCTTCGAGTGCATTCATGTCCGCGTCTGTCTCCATGTTGGGTTGGCCCAACTCTAGGAACAGATCGCGCCGAGCGGAATTGCCGTGATGGCAGCAGGTCTTCGGAAAACGCGAAGGCCCGGTTTCTGCTTCTCTAGAATCCGCCGATGGCTACTCCCATCAATCCCGCGCGCGTCGACTTCGTCACGCTGCGGCTGTTCTGCGCGGTGGCGCAGTCGGGCAGCATCACCAAGGGTGCGGAGGCCTGCCACCTCGCGTTGTCCGCGGCAAGCCGCAGGCTTTCAGATTTCGAAGCGGCCACCGGCTCGAAGCTGCTCGAACGCAGCGCGCAAGGCATTTCGCTCACGTCCGCAGGCCATGTGGCGATGCAGCATGCGATGCGCCTCTTTCAGGGCTTCGAGCAGTTCAGCAGCGAGCTCAACGACTACTCCAGCGGCGTGCGCGGCCATGTGCGGCTGTGGGCCAACATGTCGGCGCTCACCGAGTTCCTGCCCACCACGCTCGCGACATTCCTTGCGCAGCACCCCGACATCCGCATCGAGGTCGAAGAGCAGCTCAGCGGCGACATCGTGCGCGCGCTGGTCGACGGCCTCGCGGACGTCGGCGTGTTCGCCGAGAACACGCCCGCCTACGGCCTCGACGTCGCCCCCTTCCAGACCGACGAGTTGGTGGTGCTGTGCGCCAGGCAGCACCCGCTGGCACGCACGCGAGCCCGGCAGGTCGACTTCAAGACCTGCCTCGCGCACGAATTCGTCGGGCTGAACCGCAGCAGCTCGCTGCTGGAACTCACGTCGCGCGCGGCCGAGCAGGCCGGCATTCCGATGCGGCTGCGCGTGCAGGTGCGCAGCTTCGACGCCATGTGCCACATGATCGCGGCCAACCTCGGCATCGGCGTGGTGCCGCTCGCGGCGTGCAAGGCCCAGGTGGCGGCGCTCGACTTGAAGGTGGTGCGGCTGCGCGACGCATGGGCCACGCGGCGGCTGCTGATGGCGACGAAGGCGGGGGCAACGTTGTCGCCGGCGACGCAACTGCTGGTGAAGCAGTTGTTCGCAACTTCGAACTAGCCGCGGGCTTCAGCCCGCAGCCGCCCTACCGGACCCGCTTCGCCTCCTCGGCTTCCAGCACGGCCCATTCCTCGTCCGTGAAGAGCCGCGAACGCGTCAGGAAGCGCACGCCCTCCGGCCCTTCAAGCGAGAACATGCCGCCGCGCCCCGCCACCACGTCGATGATCAGCTGCGTGTGCTGCCAGTACTCGAACTGCGGCCCGCTGATGTAGAACGGCATGCCGCCGATGTGCCCCAGCAGGCGGTCGTAGTCGCCGACGATGAACTCGCCCTGGGCGTAGCACATCGGCGCGCTGCCGTCGCAGCAGCCGCCCGACTGGTGGAACATCAGCGGGCCGTGCCTGGCGGCGAGCCTGTCGATCAACGCGAGCGCGGCATCGCTCGCGGTGACGCGCAGGACATCGCCGGCCATCAGAAGAAGCCCAGCTTGTTCTCGCTGTAGCTCACCAGCAGGTTCTTGGTCTGCTGGTAGTGGTCGAGCATCATCTTGTGGTTCTCGCGCCCGATGCCCGACTGCTTGTAGCCGCCGAAGGCCGCATGCGCCGGGTAGTGGTGGTAGCAGTTGGTCCACACGCGGCCGGCCTGGATGCCCTTGCCCATGCGGAAGGCGCGGTTCATGTCGCGGCTCCACACGCCGGCGCCCAGGCCGTAGAGCGTGTCGTTGGCAATGGAGAGCGCTTCTTCCTCGTCCTTGAAGGTCGTCACAGACACCACGGGGCCGAAGATCTCTTCCTGGAAGATGCGCATCTTGTTGTGACCCTTGAACACCGTCGGCGTCACGTAGTAGCCGTCGGCCAGGTCGCCTTCGAGCCTGGCGCGCTCGCCGCCGATCAGCACCTCGGCACCTTCCTGCCTGCCGATGTCCAGGTACGACAGGATCTTCTCGAGCTGCTCGCTCGAGGCCTGCGCGCCGATCATCGTGCCCATGTCGAGCGGGCTGCCCTGCTTGATGGCCGCCACGCGCTTGAGCGCACGCTCCATGAAGCGGTCGTAGATCGACTCCTGGATCAACGCACGCGACGGGCATGTGCAGACCTCGCCCTGGTTCAGCGCGAACATCGCGAAGCCTTCGAGCGCCTTGTCGAAGAAGCTGTCGTCGCGGTCCATCACGTCGGCGAAGAAGATGTTGGGCGACTTGCCGCCCAGCTCCAGCGTGACGGGGATCAGGTTCTGGCTCGCGTATTGCGAGATCAGCCGGCCGGTGGTCGTCTCGCCGGTGAAGGCGATCTTGCCGATGCGGTTGCTCGACGCCAGCGGCTTGCCCGCTTCCACGCCGAAGCCGTTCACCACGTTCAGCACGCCCGGCGGCAGCAGGTCGCCGATGATCTCCATCAGCACCAGGATCGACACCGGCGTCTGCTCGGCCGGCTTCAGCACCACGCAGTTGCCCGCCGCCAGCGCGGGTGCCAGCTTCCACACCGCCATCAGGATCGGGAAGTTCCACGGAATGATCTGGCCGACCACGCCGATGGGCTCGTGGAAGTGGTACGCGAAGGTTTCATGGTCGATCTCGCTGATGCCGCCCTCCTGCGCGCGGATGCACGACGCGAAGTAGCGGAAGTGGTCGACCGCCAGCGGCAGGTCGGCCGCCATGGTCTCGCGGATCGGCTTGCCGTTGTCCCAGGTCTCGGCGGCCGCGAGCACGGGCAGGTTTTCCTGCATGCGGTCGGCGATCCTGTTCAGGATGTTGGCGCGCTCGGTGGTCGAGGTGCGGCCCCAGGCGGCCTTGGCCTTGTGCGCGGCGTCGAGCGCGCGGTCGATGTCCGCCGCCGTGGAACGCGGCACTTCGCAGAAGACCTTGCCGGTGACGGGCGTGATGTTGTCGAAGTACTGGTTCTCCACCGGCGACACCCATTCGCCGCCGATGTAGTTGCCGTAGCGCTTCTTGAACGGAACCGCGGTACCGAATTTGCCTGGTTCGAGCATGTCCATGAGTTGTCTCCATTTGCTGCTGTTGGCGCCGCGACATGCGGCGACCCGCACGGACATCCGCAAGCCACGTACCCGCGCGGATCGGGACATTCCCTGAGTGCTTCCCCGCTGGCAGGCGCACTCCGCAGCGGGTTTTCATTCGCAATCTGCGACATGTTCCTGCGAACACAGCGACTAGGATGTCGCACAAGGCGAACAGACCGCGAACGGCAGACAACCGGAGACACGCATGAGCGAAGCGCAGTGGCCATCGGTCCGGGTCGAACAGGCCCGGGACTTGTTCTTCGTGCAGGGCCGCGACCCCGCACCGTGGATCGCGCCGCACATCTCGCGCTCGTGGCAGCGCAGCCGTCCGGTCGACCACCAGCACATCGACCCGGCCCCCATGGCGCTGGCCCTGCTGGGCGAGCGGCGCGAGCAGTCGATGCGGCTGCTGGACTGCGCGCAGCCCGAACTCGACGGGCTGGCCGAGCATGCGATAGGCAATGGCTGCGTGGTGATCCTGTCGGACGCCACCGGGCTGATCCTGGAGGAGATCGGCAGCCCCGACTTCCTGCCCAAGGCCGAGCGCATCGCGCTGCAGCCCGGCGTGGAATGGTCGGAACACAACCGCGGCACCAACGCCATAGGCACCGCGCTGGCGGAACGCGAGGCGCTGATGGTGCTGGGCGGCGAGCACTACCTGGCGCAGAACGGCGCGCTGGGCTGCGCGGCCGCCCCCATATTCACCGGCCGGGGCGAGCTGGCCGGCGCGCTCGACATCTCGGGCGAGACGGTGCGCGTGAACACGCACGCGCTGGGCCTGGTGCGCATGGCCGCGCAGCAGGTGGAGCACCGCATGCTGCTGGCCGAGGCACAGGGCCATGTGCTGCGCTTCCATGCGCGGCCGGCGCTGATCGGCACCGCGCGCGAGGGGCTGATCGTGATCGAGGGCGGACGCATCGCGGCGGCCAACCGCGTGGCGCTGGAACTGTTCGGCCGCTCATGGCACGGCCTGCTCGACCTGGAGGCCAGGGACTTCCTCGGCCCGAACTGGCCGCGCATGGAGCACCGGCGCAGCCTGCTGACGCTGCCCGGCGGGCGGCAGATCGCCACCGTGATGGAGCGCTCCAACGCGCAGGGCGGCGCGCGGCCGGCGGCACGGCGCGCCGAAGCGCCCCAGGCGGCCGACGACGTGCTGCCGCTGCTCGACAAGGCCGTGCGCGTGCTCAACGAAGGCGTGTCGGTGCTGGTCAACGGCGAGACCGGCAGCGGCAAGGAAGTGTTCTCGCGCCGCCTGCACGCCGCGAGCCGCCGCGCGGGCGGCCCGTTCGTGGCGGTCGACTGCGCCTCGCTGCCCGAGACGCTGATCGAGTCGGAGCTGTTCGGCTACGACGAAGGCGCCTTCACCGGCGCCCGGCGCAAGGGCATGGCGGGCCGCATCCGCGAGGCGAACGGCGGCGTGCTGTTCCTCGACGAGATCGCGGAGATTCCGCTCGCGCTGCAGACCCGGCTGCTGCGGGTGCTGGAAGAACGCGTGGTCACGCCGCTGGGCGGCGGCCAGGGCGTGGCGGTGGACTTCGACCTGGTCTGCGCCACCCACGGCGACCTGCCGGCGCTGGTGCAGGCCGGACGCTTCCGGGCCGACCTGATGTACCGCGTGGCCGGTTTCACCGTCGCGTTGCCGCCGCTGAGCCGGCGCGCCGACCGGCACGCGCTGATCGCGCGGCTGTTCCTCGAATCGGGCGGCGCCGACAAGCACCTGCGGCTGGAGAGCGATGCCCTCGAAGCGCTGGCCGCCTACCGCTGGCCGGGCAACGTGCGCGAGCTGCGCAGCACGCTGCGCGCGGTGGTCGCGCTGGCCGACCCGGGCGATTCGGTGACTGCCGCCGCCCTGCCCGCCCACCTGTTCGGCGCGCCCGCCGCGCCGCCGCCGGATGCAGCCACCGAAGCCGCCCTTGCACCGCAGGCCGGCCCGCTGCTGGACATCACCCGCCACGCCATCGACGAAGCGCTCAGGGCCTGCGACCACGACGTGTCCAGGGCGGCGCGGCGCCTCGGCGTGCATCGCAGCACGGTCTACCGCCATCTTGCGCGGCAGCGCGGCAAGCCGTCCGCCTGAACAAAAGACTGACTTGCCCATCGATGCCGGAGCGGCCAGACTGGGGTCCGGTCTTTCCTGGGCATTCATGACACACAGCAAACCCGCCAGACGCCTGTCGGCCGTGCCTTCCACCCTGCGGATTCCCCTGGCCGCGCGAGCCTCGGGCGATGCGATGTTTCCGCGGGTGGCCGTGCGCGACGCCTATGCCGCCGGCATCCTCGAGCGGATCCGCGACGACGGCAGCGCGCTGCCCGAAGACCGCGCCACCATCTACGGCATCCTCTCGCGCACGCGCCGCTTCCGCAGCCTCGCGCAGGACTTCCTGAAGGCGCACCCCGGCGCCCGCGTGGTCAACATGGGCTGCGGCCTGAGCCATTACTTCCAGTGGCTGGACGACGACAAGTCGCACATGACCGACGCCGACCTGCCCGAAGTGCTCGAACTGCGCCGCGAACTGATCCCCGAAACCAACCAGCGCCATGACCTGCGCACGCTCGACCTGACCGCGCCCGATTGGTGGGAGCAACTGGGCCTGCCGCGCAAGCGCAACGCGCGCCCGGTGTTCCTTTTCACCGAAGGCGTGCTGATGTATTTGCAGCCCGAGCAGGTGCGGGCGGTGTTCGCGACATTCGGCGAACGCGCGCCCGCGGGCTCGGTGCTGGCCTTCGACGCCATGTGCTGGCTGGCCGTGGGCCGCGCGAGGCAGCATCCGTCGGTGCGCACCACCGGCGCCGAGTTTCACTGGGGCATCCGCCGCGAGGCCGAGCTGACGCAGTCGCACCCCCGGCTGGTGCTGGACGCGACCTACCGGGTGATGGAAGGCATCGGCCTGCCCTACATGCTGTTCGCGCCGATGGTGATGCTGCTGCTCGGCGTGCCTCTGTATGCGGTGTATGCGCTGAAGGCCACCGATCCCGCCGACAAGACTGGGGACGCGGATACATAAAAGCACAATTTTCCGGATTACCGGCCTTGTCCGGCCCGGTTTGCGCGGAATGGCTGACGCGGGGCGGCCGTGCGCCGGGTCAAGCTCGGGGTTGTTCCCGGTCGCGGAAAATGGCCGATTCATTTCCGCCGCTTTCCTTTCTTTTCCCCCAGAGATTCGCAACCCTCAAGAACCACATGCTTGATCGCCGATCCTTCCTTGCCGCCGGTGGCGCCGCCGCCGCACTCGCCGCCCTGGGCCTCCCCACCGAGGCACTTGCCGCCAACGGCCTGCAACTGAGCCAGCCCTCCCCCTTCTCGTTCGACGCCCTGGTCGCGCAGGCCAAGGCGCTCGCCGGCCAGCCTTACGTGGCCGCCGCGCCGCTGGCTCCCGAAGTGCTCGACCGCATCGACTACGACGCGCACGGCAAGATCAAGTTCGACCCCGCCAACGCCCTGTTCCGCGACGGTCCCGGGGCTTTTCCGGTCACCTTCTTCCACCTGGGCCGCTTCTTCCAGGCGCCGGTGCGCATGCACGTGCTCGAAAACGCCGGGGGCGACGCCTTTGCGCGCGAAGTGCTCTACAGCCCCGACTACTTCTCGATGCCGGCCGACAGCCCCGCGCACCAGTTGCCGCCCGGCGCGGGCTTCGCGGGCTTCCGGCTGCAGGAAAGCCGCCTGGGCGACCAGAGCAAGCTCGACTGGCAGAAGAACGACTGGGTCGCCTTCCTCGGCGCTTCGTACTTCCGCGCGATCGGCGAGCTGTACCAGTACGGCCTGTCGGCACGCGGCATCGCGCTGGACGTGGCGGTGCCCGACAAGCCCGAGGAGTTCCCGAACTTCACGCGCTTCTATTTCGAAACGCCCGCCGCCGGCAACACCACGTCGATGACGGTGTACGCGCTGCTCGAGGGGCCGAGCGTCACCGGCGTGTTCAAGTTCGTCATGCAGCGCACCAAGGCCGTCATCATGGACATCGACGCGCGCCTCTTCATGCGCCGCGACGTGGCCCGCCTGGGCCTGGTGCCGCTCACCTCGATGTACTGGTACTCGGAAACCAACAAGCCCACCGCCATCGACTGGCGTCCCGAGGTGCACGACTCCGACGGCCTCGCGATCTGGAACGGCGCGGGCGAGCGCATCTGGCGCCCGCTCAACAACCCGACGCAGACGCGCGCCTCGGCCTTCACCGACACCAGGCCGCGCGGCTTCGGCCTGCTGCAGCGCGACCGCGTGTTCGATCACTACCAGGACGGCGTGAACTACGAGAAGCGCCCGAGCCTGTGGATCGAGCCGCTGGGCGACTGGGGCGAGGGCTCGGTGCAGCTCATCGAGATACCGACCGACGACGAGATCCACGACAACATCGTCGCCTTCTGGGTGCCCAAGGCCGATGCCAAGGCGGGCGCAAGCTACAGCCTGCAGTACCGCCTGCACTGGACCGACCAGGAACCGTTTCCCTCGCCGCTCGCGCACTGCGTGGCCACGCGCATCGGACGCGGCGGCCAGCCGGGACAGCCGCGCCCGCAGGGCGTGCGCAAGTTCATGGTGGAGTTCATCGGCCAGCCGCTGGCCACCGTGCCCTTCGGCGTGAAGCCCGAGGTGGTGCTGACGGCGCCGCGCGGCAAGTTCTCTTACGTGTTCGCCGAGGCTGTGCCCAACGGCGTGCCGGGCCACTGGCGCGCGCAGTTCGACTACACGCCCGAAGGCAACGAGCCCGTCGACATGCGCATGTACCTGAAGGTCGGCGACCAGACGCTGACCGAAACCTGGCTGTACCAGTACCAGCCCGGCTAGGCGCGGCATGGCGGAGCGCTGACCCGTCGGCGCATTGTTGGCGATAAGGAAACAAACAAGTCCCGCCAGGCCTCTTGGTCCGCGAGGGTGTCGCGCCCAAACTTCCCTGCGTCCACAACACGAACCAAGGAAGTAGGAAATCATGACTCTCAAGCTCGAAGGCAAGATCGCACTCGTCACCGGCGGCACCAGCGGCATCGGCCTGGCCACCGCGCAGCGCTTCGTGGCCGAAGGCGCGCATGTGTTCATCACGGGTCGCCGCAAGGCCGAGCTCGACGCGGCCGTCAAGGCCATCGGCCGCAACGTGACCGGCGTGCTCGGCGACGTGTCGAAGCTCGATGACCTCGACCGCCTCTACGCCGCCATCAAGCAGGAAAAAGGCCGGCTCGACGTGCTTTTCGCCAACGCGGGAGGCGGAAGCCTGCTGCCGCTGGGCCAGATCACGGAGGAACACTTCGACAGCATCTTCAACACCAACGTGCGCGGCCTGCTCTTCACCGTGCAGAAGGCGCTGCCGCTGATGCCCAAGGGCGCGTCGATCGTGCTCAACGCGTCGATCACCAGCATCAAGGGCAACCCGGCCTTCAGCGTGTACAGCGCCACCAAGGCCGCAGTGCGCAGCTTCGCGCGCAGCTGGACGGTGGACCTGAAGGACAAGGGCATCCGCGTGAATGCGGTGAGCCCGGGCGTGGTGCCGACGCCGGCCTACGACCTGCTGGGGCTCGACAAGGAACAGGTGCAGGCCTTCGTCGAGTCGCAGGCCCAGGGCATTCCGCTGGGCCGCGTCGGCACGCCCGACGAGATCGCCAAGGCCGTGGTGTTCCTGGCCTCGGACGACGCCAGCTTCGTGAACGGCGTCGAGCTGTTCGTCGACGGCGGCATGGCGCAGATCTGAGCGACCCGCGCCCGGCGCGAGCGCGTCAGCGCTTGCTGACCGACACCAGCTCCACTTCGAAGTTGAGCGTGGCGTTCGGCGGGATCACGCCGCCGGCGCCGCGCGCGCCGTAGGCGATGGACGGCGGGCAGGTCAGCTTGGCCTTGCCGCCGGGCTTCATCTTCTGCACGCCTTCGGTCCAGCAGGGGATCACGCCGTTGAGCGGGAACTCGGTCGGTTCGCCGCGCTTGTAGGAGCTGTCGAATTCCTTGCCGGTGTCGGGGAAGGTGCCGCGGTAGTGCACCTTGACCACGTCGGTGGCCGCGGGCGAAGCGCCGGTGCCTTCCTTGAGCGACTGGTAGATCAGGCCGCTTGGCGTGGTCACGGGCGCGGACTGCGCGGACGCGGCGGGAATGGCAAGGACGGACACGAGAGCGGCACAGAAAAGAGACTTCACGAAACACCTCGGGGATTGAAAGACTCCGATTATGGCCAGCGCGCATGCCGCGCCCGCAAGCCGGTGAATCCGGTGGAACAGCCCTTGCTTTGCCGAATGTGCACTGTCACCATTCACGAAGAGAGGACGCCGCATGAACTCCACCGAAGCCACGCCGGCAGCGCACGCCGGCACCGGCCATCTCAAGAAGGTACTCGGTCCCCTGCAGCTCTGGGGCATTGCGGTGGGCCTCGTCATCTCCGGTGAGTACTTTGGTTGGAGCTACGGCTGGAACACGGCCGGCACGCTCGGCTTTCTCGTCGCCACGCTGCTGGTGGCGACGATGTACACCACTTTCATCTTCAGCTTCACCGAACTATCGACCGCCATCCCGCACGCGGGCGGCCCCTTCGCGTATGCACGGCGCGCCTTCGGGCCGCACGGCGGTTTCGTCGCGGGCTTCGCGACGCTGATCGAATTCGTCTTCGCGCCGCCGGCCATCGCGCTGGCCATCGGCGCCTACCTCAACGTGCAGTTCCCCGGCATCAACCCGAAGTGGTTCGCGCTGGGCGCGTACGTGATCTTCATCGGCCTCAACTGGATCGGCGTGGGCATCGCGGCGGCGTTCGAGCTGTTCGTCACGGTGCTGGCCATCGTCGAACTGCTGGTGTTCATGGGCGTTGTCTCGCCGGGCTGGACGCTGGCCAACTTCACCGCCAACGGCTGGGCCGGCGGCAGCGTGCTGAACGGCGCGGCCATCTCGGGCATCTTCGCGTCGATCCCGTTCGCCATCTGGTTCTTCCTGGCCATCGAAGGCGCGGCCATGGCGGCCGAGGAAGCGCGCGACCCGCACCGCACCATTCCCATCGCCTACACCACGGGCATCGTCACGCTGGTGGTGCTGGCCTTCGGCGTGATGATCTTCGCGGGCGGCGTGGGCGACTGGCGCAAGCTCGCCAACATCAACGACCCGCTGCCGCAGGCCATGAAGGCGGTGGTGGGCGACAACAGCGGCTGGCTGCACATGCTGGTGTGGATCGGGCTCTTCGGGCTGATCGCTTCGTTCCACGGGATCATCATGGGCTACTCGCGCCAGATCTTCGCGCTGGCGCGCGCGGGCTACCTGCCGCGCTACTTCGCGGGCCTGAGCCCGCGCTTCGACACGCCGCACCGCGCGCTGCTGGCCGGCGGCGTGATCGGCGTCATTGCCATCTTCAGCGACGAGTGGGTGCAGTTCGGCGGGCAGACGCTCACCGCCAACATCGTGACCATGGCGGTGCTCGGTGCCATCGTGATGTACATGATCTCGATGGCCGCGCTGTTCAAGCTGCGCCGCAGCGAGCCCGGCCTGCGGCGCTCCTACCGCGCGCCGTTCTACCCCGTGTTCCCGGCCATCGCGCTCGGGCTCGGCGCGGTGTGCCTGGGCGCGATGGTGTGGTTCAACGGCATGCTCACGCTGCTGTTCGTCGTGCTGATGGCCGCGGCCTACGGCTACTTCCTGCTGACCTCGGCGCAGCGCGATGCGGCGGCGCCCGACGAAATGCTTTCCTCTACCACCCACGCCTGACGACCTCCGACCCAAGACCCATGCGCTACAGCACCACCATCGCCGGCCAGGTCTTCCGCTTCGACGACCTGAAACAGGTCATGGCCTTCGCCAGCCCGGCGCGCTCGGGCGACTACCTCGCGGGCATCGGCGCGGCCACCGCGCAGCAGCGCATGGCGGCGCGCCATGTGCTGGCCGACACGCCGCTCAAGCAGTTCCTGAACGAAGCGCTGATTCCGTACGAGAGCGACAACATCACGCGCCTCATCATCGACGGCCATGACGCGGGCGCCTTCGCGCCGGTGTCGCACCTCACCGTGGGCGACTTCCGCAACTGGCTGCTGTCCGACGCGGCCAACACCGGCACGCTCACCGCACTCGCGCCGGGCCTCACGCCCGAAATGGTGGCGGCGGTGTCCAAGCTCATGCGCAACCAGGACCTGGTGTCGGTCGCCAGGAAGTGCTGCGTGGTCACGCGCTTTCGCGACACCATCGGCCTGCCCGGCCACCTGGCGGTGCGCCTGCAACCCAACCATCCGACCGACGACCTGCGCGGCGTGGCGGCCTCCACGCTCGACGGCCTGCTCTACGGCGCGGGCGACGCGGTGATCGGGCTCAACCCCGCATCCGACAGCATGCCGGTGCTCGGCGATCTGCTGCGCATGCTCGACGAGGTGATCCAGCGCTTCGAGATCCCCACGCAGAGCTGCGTGCTTACCCATGTGACCAACACCCTCAAGCTCGCGGAGGCCGGCGCGCCGGTCGACCTGGTGTTCCAGTCGATCGCCGGCACCGAGAAGGCCAACCTCTCCTTCGGCGTGACGCCCGAACTGCTCGACGAGGCGCATGCGGCGGCGCTGTCGCTCCAGCGCGGCACCGTGGGCGACAACGTCATGTACTTCGAGACCGGCCAGGGCAGCGCGCTGTCGGCCAACGCCAACTTCGGCGTCGACCAGCAGACCTGCGAGGTGCGCGCCTATGCGCTGGCGCGGCGCTACAAGCCGCTGCTCATCAACACCGTCGTCGGCTTCATCGGGCCGGAGTACCTGTACGACGGCAAGCAGATCATCCGCGCCGGCCTCGAGGACCATTTCAGCGGCAAGCTGCTGGGCCTGCCCATCGGCTGCGACATCTGCTACACCAACCACGCCGAGGCCGACCAGGACGACATGGACACGCTGCTCGTGCTGCTGGGCACGGCGGGCATCAACTTCATCATGGGCATCCCGGGCGCGGACGACGTGATGCTCAACTACCAGAGCACCTCTTTCCACGACGCGCTGTTCATGCGCCAGACGCTGGGCCTGAAGCGCGCACCCGAGTTCGAGGCCTGGCTGCAGCGCATGCAGATCACCGATACCGCCGGCCGGCTCGCGCCGCCCTCCTCCAACCGGCTGCTGGCCGACATGAGCGGCCTCGCCGCATTGGCACGATGAGCGACTCGCCTGTCACCCCCAACCCGTGGGCGCAATGGCGCTCCGCCACGCCCGCGCGGCTGGCCCTGGGCCGTGCCGGCGCCGGCATGCCGACCGACGAGACGCTGCGCTTCGGCTGGGCGCATGCGATGGCGCGCGATGCCATTCACGCCGCGCTCGACGTCGACGCCCTCAACAGCCAGCTGCGCAGCCAGCACTGGGAAGTGGCCCGCGCGCGCAGCCGCGCGGCGGACCGCACCGCCTACCTGCGCCGCCCCGACCTGGGCCGCCAGCTCGACGAGGACGACGCTACGCGCCTGCGCGGCGAGCGGCGCTACGGCTGCGATGTCTGCATCGTCATCGGCGACGGCCTTTCCTCGCTCGCGGTCGCGCGCCATGCGGTGCCGCTGCTCGCGGCGTTGCGCGCGCAGCTGCCGCCGCACACGCGCTTCTCACCGGTGGTGATCGCCATGCAGGCGCGCGTCGCCCTGGCCGATGAAGTGGGCGAGCTGTTCGGCGCGGCGCTCTCGGTCATGCTGATCGGCGAAAGGCCGGGCCTGAGTTCGCCCGACAGCCTCGGCATCTACCTGACCCATTCGCCCCGGCGCGGCCGGCACGACGCCGAGCGCAACTGCATCTCGAACGTGCGGCCGGAGGGCCTGGCCTATGAGGCGGCCGCGTTCAGGCTTGCGTGGCTGATGCGCGAGTCGTTGCGGCGCGGGCTGACGGGCGTCGAGCTGAAGGACGAGAGCGATCTCGTGGCCCTCAGGTAGGCCAGCGCGCCCCGCCCGTTCACTTCTGCTGCTGCGCGTTCGCTGTAGCCACGGGCTTGATCGAATCGCGCACCTTGGCCACCTGGGCCGCCGTGACGGCGTCGCCCTGGTTGCCCCAGCTCGACCGCGCGAAGCTCAGCACGCTGGCCACGTCGGCGTCGCTCAGGCGCCAGCCGAAATCGGGCATGGCGATGGGCGACGGCGCCTGGGCGGTGCTGGGCATGGCCGAGCCTGCGAGCACGAGGCGGATCAGCGAAGTCGGATCCTTGGCGTTCACCACGCTGTTGCCGGCCAGCGCCGGGAAGGTCTTGTCCGCGCCCGTGCCATCGGAGCGATGGCAGGCATTGCAGTTGTTGAGATAGACCATCGCGCCGCTGTTGCCCTCGACAGTGCCGTTGCGCAGCGCAAGCGCGGTCGGGTGCTGGGGAGCCGCCGCCACCAGGGACGCGGGCGACGGCGCATTCTGCGCACTGCCCTGCGCTCCCAGCGATTGCAGATAGGTGGCCACTGCCTGCAGGTCTTGCGTAGACAGGTGCTGGGTGCTGTTCTGCACCACGTCGACCATGGCGCCGAACGCCGCCGTGTGGCTGGTGCGGCCGGTCTGCAGGTACTGCACGATGTCTTGCGCCGGCCATTGCGCCATGGTCGGGCGGCCGGTGTGGCGCAGCGGCTGCGCATACCAGCCGTCGATGACCGCGCCGGACAGGAACAGCTCGCCCTTGCCGTCGCTGGCCGCCTTCACGCCGCCCAGCATGCTGCGCGGTGTGTGGCAGTCGCCGCAGTGGCCCAGGCCCTGCACCAGGTAGGCGCCGCGGTTCCACTCGGCGCTGCGCGCGGCGTCGGGCTGGTAGACGCCCTTGTCGAGGTAGATCCAGTTCCACGCGACCATGAGCCCGCGCATGCTGAAGGGCCATGGCAGGTCAGTCGCTGGCGGCTTCTGCGCCACGGGCTGCACGCCGTTGCGGAAGAAGGTGAAGAGCGCGTGCATGTCCTCGTCGTTCACGCGGGCGAACGACGGGTACGGCATGGCCGGGTACAGGTGATGTCCGTCCTTGGCGACGCCTTCGCGCAGCGCGCGGGCGAACTCGGCCTCGGTGTAGGCACCGATGCCGGCCCCGGGGTCGGGCGTGATGTTGGTCGAGACGATGGTGCCGAACGGCGTCTTCATCGGCAGGCCGCCGCCGAAGGCCGGCTTGCCGGGCGCGGTGTGGCAGCTCACGCAATCGCCGGCGCGCGCGAGGTAGCGGCCGCGCTCCAGCACGGGGTCGGACGAAGCGGGCGCGGCAGCTGCCGGTGCGGCCACGCCGGCCACCGGCGGCGCCTCCGCCTTCTGCGCCACGGCCCAGGCCCCGGCGCACAGCAATGCGGCGGCCGCCGCCACGCCGACAGATACTCGGCGCGCGTTCATGCCAGCGCTCCCGGGTTCTTCAGGTACTGCTCGCGGATCGCCTTGGCAGCCCAGTAGGCCAGCGCCCCCACCATGCCGGTCGGGTTGTAGCCGAAGTTCTGCGGAAAGGCGCTGGCGCCCATCACGAACACATTGGGCACGTCCCACACCTGCAGGAAGCGGTTGACCGCGCTGGTCGTCGGGTCGGTGCCCATCGGCGCGCCGCCGGTGTTGTGAGTCGACTGGTAGTAGCGCACGTCGTAGTGCGCGCCTGCCTTCTGGAAGTTCAGCTTCATCTGCTTCGGCCCCATGGCCTTGGCGATCTGCTCGACCTTGGTGCCGATGAACTGCGTCATCGCGAGGTCGTTGGCCTTCCAGTCGAAGGTCATGCGCAGGAGCGGCTGGCCGTGCACGTCCTTGTAGGTCGGGTCGAGGTCGAGGTAGTTGTCGCGGTAGGCCATCACCGAGCCCTGGCTGCCCACGCTGGCCTGGTAGAGGTAGTTTTCCTTGGCGGCCTTCTTCCAGCCCGCGCCCCAGCTGGGCGCGCCGGGCGGCAGGCTCAGCTGCTGGATCGGCCGGCCGCCGGTGTTGATGCAGTTGATGCTCGCGCCCCCCACGAAGCCGAGCGGGCCGTGGTCGAAGTTGTCGCCGTCGAAGTCGTCGATCACGCTGCCGCTGGCACCCGCGCCGACGAAGGGGTTCATCGGCTGGTCCTTGTCGAAGAACAGGCTCGCGCCGCCGTTGAGCTGGTAGGCGTAGTTGCGTCCCACCACGCCCTCGCCAGTGACGGGGTCGTACTTCTTGCCGATGTTCGACAGCAGCAGCAGGCGCACGTTGTGGAACTGGTAGGCGCACAGCACGACCAGGTCGGCCGGCTGCTCGACCTCGTTGCCCTGCGCGTCGACGTAGGTCACGCCGGTGGCGCGTTTCCCATCAGGCGACATGTTCACGCGCAGCACGTGCGAGCGGGTGCGCAGCTCGAAGTTGGGGCGCTTCATCAGCACCGGCAGCAGCGTGGTCTGCGGCGATGCCTTCGAATACATGTAGCAGCCGTAGCGCTCGCAGAAGCCGCAGAAGTTGCACGGCCCGAGCTGCGCGCCGTGCGGGTTGGTGTAGGCACGCGAGGCATTGGCGGCCGCTTGCGGAAAGGGGTGGTAGCCGAGCTCGCGCGCGGCTTTCTCGAACAGTCTGGCGCTGTTGACGGAGGCCAGCGGCGGCAGCGGGAATTCGTTGGCGCGCGCGCCTTCGAAGGGGTTGCCGCCGGGCTGGATCTTGCCGCCGATGTTGCCGGCCTTGCCGGAGGTGCCGCAGATCTTCTCGAACTGGTCGAAGTGCGGTTCCAGTTCTTCATAGCTCACGCCGAAGTCCTGGATGGTCATGCCCTCGGGAATGAATTTCTTGCCGTAGCGCTCTTCGTAGTTGCTGCGGATGCGCAGGTCGCTGGGCAGCGGCCGCCAGTGGTGGCCGTTCCAGTGCACGCCCGCGCCGCCCACGCCGTCGCCGGGCAGGAAGGACGCGAGCTGCCGGTACGGCACCGCCACGTCGGCCGGCGTGTGGCGGATGGTCACGGTCTCGCGCGAGAGGTTCTGGAACAGCTTGCCGCGGATGCCGTAGCTCAGCTCGTCGGTGATGCGCGGGTAGGCGAAGTCGGGCTGCGTGTCGCGGTTCTCGCCGCGCTCCAGCGCCAGCACCTTCAGGCCGGCTGCGGTGAGCTCCATGCCCATGATCGCGCCGGTCCAGCCGAAGCCGACCAGCACCGCGTCCACACTGGGCTTTTTGATGTTTGCCATGGTGTGCCGCTCCCTCAGCCCTGCGGGCCGGCGATGCTCACCGGCGGCAGGTTGTACTTGACGCCGGGCCGGTCGACCCAGTCGGCGTAGTCGGCGCGCGCGCCGGGGAAGCCGATCATCTTCCAGGCGGCGGCGTTCTTGTTGCCGCCGTGGATCGGGTCGCTGAAGTAGCCCTCCTTGGTGTTCTGCAGCAGGAAGCCGAAGAAGTCGGTCGCGCCCACGCCGTCGAGCGCGATGGTGCCGCCCTCCAGGCCCTTGAGCACCTCGTCCTGCTGCGCGGCGTCGAGCTGCGCGAAGGCCTTGCCGGAAAACTGCTTGCGGCTGTAGGCGTCCGTGGCCGCGATGCCCGCGCGGTAGACCTCGCGCGGCGGCATCTTCTTCTGGTAGCCGAAGAGCGGCGACACCTCGACGAACGGGCCCTGCATGTACCAGGTGGCGGCATGGCCGAAGGCGCCTTCCATCTGGCGGTCGATGAACTCGGGCACGCCGGCCTCGATGGCGCCGGGGCCGGTGTCGTCGGAAGGAATCAGCCTTGCCACCGCCGCCTGCACGAAGGCCCATTCGGCGGCGTTGAAGTAGACCGGGGTGTAGGGAGCGCTGGGCGTGGCCGCTGCTGCGGGGCCGGGTGCCGGGGCCGATGGTGCGGGCTGTGCCAGTGTCACGCCGGTGATGCCGCCGGCACTGAAGGCCGTCGCGGCCGGCACGATGGCAATGGACCGGCGCAGGAAGCCACGCCGGTCGGGATACGACTCGTCTTTCATCGCGTTATGTGCGGCACTCGCCGCGTGTTGTTTTGCGAACCTTCATCATGGCGGCGGCCGGCGTTCCACCATGTAGGAAAGCTGCTTGCCTATGATGGAACAGGCGCGGCGCCTTTCAGAGCGCTTTCAAAAGGCACTGCCAACCGACGACCACAACGGAGACGACATGACCACGACCAACCGCTACCCGCTCGCCGAACTCAAAGACCTGCCGGAGGACATCCGCGCCGCCATCCTCGCGGTGCAGGAAAAAGCCGGCTTCGTGCCCAACGTGTTTCTTGCCCTTGCACGCCGTCCGGCCGAGTGGCGCGCATTCTTCGCTTACCACGACGCGCTGATGCTCAAGGAAGAAGGCTCGCTCACCAAGGGCGACCGCGAGATGATCGTCACCACCACCAGCGCGGCCAACCAATGCCTCTACTGCGTGGTGGCGCACGGCGCGCTGCTGCGCATCTACGAGAAGAAGCCGCTGGTGGCCGACCAGGTGGCGGTGAATTACCGCAAGGCGGACATCACGCCGCGCCAGCGCGCGATGCTCGACTTTGCGATGAAGGTCTGCGACCGCTCGCACGAGATCGACGACAGCGACTTCCCGCCGCTGCATGCCCACGGCTTCGACGACGAGGACATCTGGGACATCGCGGCCATCACCGCCTTCTTCGGGCTGAGCAACCGCATGGCCAGCTTCAGCGGCATGCAGCCGAACAACGAGTTCTTCCTCATGGGGCGCGTGCCCCGCGAGAAGAAGTAGGAGCTGTGTGCGGGGTGTCTTCGGGGTGCGTGCACAGAGCGTCGGGTACTCCCCTCCGCGAATGTCCCCCGGGCTTCGCCCTCCTCCTTTATTTCGCTGCGGGGAGCACCCGACGCCCTGCGCACGATGACAGCGGCTAGGGGTTTGGGGGTTCAGCAGTTGCCCCTCAAAGAACCCCGCGAAATAGCCGGTTCATGCCGCACGAAGTCTCGGCGACCACCAACAAATGCAGCTTGTGCAGCGACGCTGAACGATCACGCTGGCGGGGTGCCTTGCGCAGCGAAATAAAGGAGGAGCCCGAAGGGCGGGGGACATTCGCGGAGCAAGGCACCCCGTCGGCGTGAGCGCGCCCTGACACGGCCCAAGCAGCGCTCACCCCTTCGCGCGGCACGAAGCCAGCGCATCCAGCGCGGGCTTGTAGGTCGGCGTGGTCACGTCCATCACGCCGAGCACCGTGTGATAGAGATTGTCGTGCGTGAGCGGCGCGTCGAGCCCCGCTTCCATGCACGAACGCGAGAGCTTGCGCCGATGGTCCATGCCCTCGCTGAACCAGGTGATCATGGGCACGTGCTTCTGCGCGTCGGGCGCGAAGCTGTACGGCACGCCATGCAGGAACAGGCCGTACTCGCCGAGCGACTCGCCGTGGTCGCTCACGTACAGCAGCGCCGGGTCGTACTGCTTCGACTGGGTCTTGAGCCAGTCGATGGTCTGGCCCAGGAAGCGGTCGGTCTGCAGGATCGAGTTGTCGTAGACGTTCATCAGCTCGGCATGGCCGCACTCGGCCAGCGCGTTGGTCTTGCACTCGGGCAGGAAATGCTTCACGTCGGGCGCGGAGCGCTTGTAGTAGGCCGGGCCGTGGCTGCCCATCTGGTGCATGACCAGCACGATGCCCTTGGCGCGGCGCTCGGCCGGCAGCGCGGCGATGCGTTCGTCCAGGCCCTTGAGCATCACGTCGTCCAGGCACTCGTCGCCGTCGCACAGCGCCTTCCTGGTGGCCGCGTCGAGCCCGGCGAAGGCGGACGCATTGGGAATGCGCTCGCAGACGCCCTTGCAGCCGGCCTGGTTGTCAAGCCAGAAAACGGCGAGGCCAGCGGCCTGCAGGACGTCGACCAGGGTCTCGTAGTCGTCCTTGCGCGATTCGTAGCCTTCCTTGCCGAGCGGCGAGAACATGCAGGGCACGGAGGCCAGCGTGTTGGTGCCGCAGGAGCGCACCTCGCGGTAGCTCAGAACGCCACGCTTCGCCAGCTCGGGGTTGGTGTCGCGGGCATAGCCGTTGAGCGAGAAGTGATCGGCCCGCGCCGTCTCGCCCACCACCACCACGAACAGCGGCGGCTTCGTCTGGCCGGCATAGCTGGCGCCCAGCGCCGTGCCGGCCGTGATCGGGATGAGCTTGCCAGTGCGCTTGAACAGCGGCTTGATGAACAGGGAGCCGGCCGAATAGAGGCTCGCGATCGGGTTCATCATGTAGCGCAGGTGCACGTTGTTGCGCATCAGCGGCGCCAGCTCGCGGTTCATGGACACCACCGCGCCCAGCGCCACGACCACCGACAGCAGCAGCAGCGCGACGTTGCGCCAGAGCTTCGACAGAAAGCGCATGGGCAGGATGCGCACGCGCCAGAGCACGAAGGCCGCGGGCAACGCCACCACCAGCACGTTGAAGGCCATGCGCCAGCTCAGCAGGTCGCGCGCTTCGTTGGGGTCGGTCTGCATCGCATTGGCGACCATGGTCGGGTCCATGACCACGCGGTAGGCGAGCATGTAGTGCTGCACCACCGCGGCCAGCACGACCACCAAGAACCACAGCGGCTTCATCCAGCGCGACCAGGCGGTGAACGACAGGATCGCCACCGAGCCGCAGAAGGTGAGCAGGCTCATGACCAGGATGGTCGGCATGTAGGTGCTGGGGGCACCGCCGATGCGGGCCAGCTCGTTCCAGAGCGGCCAATTGGTGGTCAGGACGAGATAGAGGCTCAGCCACACGACGACCATGGCCGCGGAGCGGGGCCTGCGCAACCACAGGTCGAAGCGCGTCCAGGGCGCCGCCGACGATGCGGTCACGAGTGAATCAGGTTCGGGGAAGCTACCTTGTGGTTCAGGTGCCGGGTCAATACGCAAGACAGACATCCAACTAATGTAGGAACGGGGGCTGAAGATAGCCTGAATCCCCCATTCATGCCATGTTCAGGCGCGCCTTGTACGCGATCGCAGCCGGACCCCCGGCGCCTGCGCCGACGCCGGCGAGGTACGGGTCCGTGACATCAGGCGGATGCCCCGCTCCGCCAGGATCGACACCAGCGCGCCGAGCATCGCCGCGGCCACCACGTCGGACGGGAAATGCAGCCCCAGGTACAGGCGGCTCCAGGCCACCGTGGCAGCCACGGCCAGCGCGGCCAGCATCGGAGAACGCCAAGGAAGGCACCAGAGCGAGAACGCCGCGGTGAAGGCGCCGGCGGCATGGAGGCTCGGAAAACCGGGGCGAATGCCCTGCGGCACCCACTGGATGCCCAGGCCGTAATAGGCCGGCCGGGGCATCGGAAACGCCCAACGGATGGCCTGCACGATCAGCCACGCGGCCAGCACGCCGACCATTGCCGTGAAGAAGGCATGGCGCCAGCGCCGGTCGAACAGCGCGCCGATGGCCAGTGCCAGCGCCAGCAGCGCCGGCAGGATGTCGGAGGCGAAGCTCGCGAACTGCAGGCTCCATGCGGGCGCCGAAGGGCCCGCATTGACCAGCTCGAAAAGGGCGGCGTCAATATCCTGCATGGGCGGGTTCTGCCGGCTTGAGCGGTTGCGGGTTGAAGCGCGCGAACACCAATTCGATGGCGAAACCCACCGTCCAGCAGATCCAGGCGGTCCAGAGTGTGTGGCTCATGTAGTGGGCGCCGCGCACCTGCTGCGCCAGGCCCAGCACCAACCCGGCCACCAGCGCCACCGCCAGCCAGATGGCCGCCGCGCGGGCCGACGCCCGGCGCAGCACGAAGTAGCCGCCCGCATAGGCGAACGCCGCGGAGGCGTGGCCGGCCGGGAAGCACCCGCCCGGACCGCCGTCGGGCACGCCCCAGGACCAATGCGACACGTAGCGCGCCACGCCGCCGAACTCCTTCAGGTCCCAGGGGCAACTGGTATTGCTGGAATGCTTGATGAGGCTGACGGCGATCACCGCGGCCAGGGTTGTCAGCGCCAGCTGCACCCGGTCGCCGGTGCCCAGGCGCCGAAGCACGCCTACCGGCCAGCGGATCGCGATGAAGAGCGCCGTGACGAGCGCCCAGCTCAGGTCGCGGGCGCCTTCATGCATGACGTGGACCAGAAAAGAGTTCGTCCGCCATGTGAAACCGAACGGGGAACCGGCCAGCCGAGCCAGCGGAAGATCCCAACCGGTTGCGTCCCACGCCAGCAAGGCGGCAAGCGCAACGAGGGTCAGCACCCCCAGGCGAAAATTCGAAGCACGAGTCATGAACGAAGGCAGGGCCTGAAAACAGCCGCGAGCCTACGTTTGCGGAATGAACCCAGCCTGAAGACACATGAACGAAACCTGACTTCGGATGTGTACGCATTTCGGCGGAGCTAGACTTCTTTTTTTGTTGAAAGGACATGGCGTGCGCATATTGCTGGTCGAAGATGACACTGCGCTGGCAGATGCCGTCTGCAGCTACCTGCTGGCCAAGGCCTTCGTGGTCGACGTGGCACCCGGCCTCGCCGAGGCGCGCGGCGCGCTGCTCTCGGTCCAGTACGCGGCGGTGCTGCTCGACCTCCACCTGGGCGACGGCGACGGGTTGTCGTTGCTTCCCCAGATACGCGCCCTGACCGAACGCCCCATCGTCATCGTCCTGACCGCGCGCGACCAGGTCACCGACCGCATCCGCGGGCTCGACGCCGGCGCCGACGACTACCTCATCAAGCCCTACGACCCCGCCGAGCTGCTGGCCCGCCTGCGCGCGGTCGAGCGGCGGCGCAGCGCCAACAGCTCGCCGGTCCTGAAGCTGGGCACGCTGGAAATCGACCTGGCGCACGACATGGTCCGCAAGAACGGCGCCCCCATCACGCTGACCCAGAAGGAATGGGCGCTGCTGCGCGTGATGGCGACCCGGCCGGAGCGCATCCACACGCGCGAGAACCTGGCCGACGCGCTCTACGGCTTCGGCGACGAGGCCGACAGCAACACGCTCGAAGTCTTCATCAGCCGCCTGCGGCGCAAGCTCGGGCGCAGCCACATCCAGACGCTGCGCGGCCTCGGCTACCGCCTGTCGTTCTCCGCGGACGACGACGAATGAGATTCGGCGCAAAGCCCGGCGCAGGCCGCGACTCCCTGGCCGGGCGGCTCACCCGCACGCTGATCGTCTGGGTTGGCGGGGTGTGGCTGATGTGCGTGCTGGCGGTGGTCTGGTACGTCGACCGGGAGATCAACCACAACTTCGACAACGAGCTGGTCGAGGTGTCGCACCGCATGTTCGACATGGCGGTGCAGGAACTCGACAAGCTGCAGCACACCGGCGGCACCGCCCCCACGGAACCGCTGATCGCGCCCAAGCAGCTGTTCTCCGAGGACGCGGTGATGTACCAGGTGGTGGACGTGCACGAGCACGTGCTGCTGCGCTCGGCCGAGGCGCCCGTCGGCGCCTTCGACGTTCCGCTGGCCGCCGGCTTCGCCAACAACCAGAGCTGGCGCATCTACACAGTGCGGCACCCCACGCTGGGGCTGTACTTCCAGGTGGCCGACCCACTCGACGAGCGGCGCCGCGCGCTCAACCGCACCCTGTTCGGCCTGATCATTCCGCTGGGCGCGGTGCTGCCGCTGCTCGCGCTGGTGCTGCGCAACGTGGCGCGAACCGAGCTGCGCGTGCTGCAGCAACTGGCCGGAGAAATCGCGAAGCGCAACGGCGCCGACCTGCGCCCCATCACCTTGCCGGGCCTGCCGCAGGAGCTGCGCTCGGTCGGCGATCACGTCAACCGGCTGCTGGAGCGGCTTTCGCAGTCGCTCGACGTGGAGCGCGCGCTCGCGGCCAATGCCGCGCATGAGCTGCGCACGCCGCTGGCCGCCGCGCGGCTGCGCCTGCAGACCGCGCTGGAGCACGACCTGCGCCGCAACGACGTGCAGGCCGCGCTCGACGCGCTGCAGATGCTCAGCCACCGCGCCGAGAAGCTGCTGCAGCTGTCGCGCGCGGAATCCGGCGCCTCGCTGGCGCGTGCGCGGGTCGACCTGGTGCAACTGGTCGGCACCGTGGCGCAGGAGCTCTGGCAAGACCCGCACATCAACGAACGCCTGACGCTCAAGGTGCCCGACAGCGCCGCGCCGGTGGCGCTGGGCGACGTCGACGCGCTGGCCATCGCATTGCGCAACCTGGTGGAAAACGCCCTGCGCTATGGCGGCGAGCGCGTGGTGGTCGAGGTGACGGCCCCCTGCACGCTGGTGGTCAGAGACTTCGGCGCCGGCGTCGGCGCGGAGCAACTGAGCACGCTGCGGCAGCGCCATGTGCGGCACGCCTCCGACCGCGCGGGCTATGGACTGGGCTTGTCGATCGTCGGGACCATCGTCGAGAAGCACGACGCGCGGCTCGAACTCGAATCGCCGCCGCCCGGCGCGGCGCACGGCTTCGAGGCGCGCATCGTGCTGCAGCCGGCCTGAGCTACAGCGCCCGGCCGGCTACTCGCTCACCAGCGTGCGCAGCCAGTCGGGCAGCGCCAGCGCCTTCTGCTTCGGAAAGTCGACCCAGATGGTGGTCGCGCCGCCGGCCGCGCAGATCACGTCGGGCGCTTCCTCGCGTGCCATGGTGCCCCAGCTCTCGAAGGTGGTGCGGCCCGGATCGCTCACGTACATCTTGAGCAGCACCTTGCCGGGGTATTCGATCTGCCGGTAGAAGTTGCAGAAGGCGTTGACGATCACCATGCCCTCGCCGCTCGGCTCGGGCTCGAAGCCGATGGAATGCATCCAGTCGATGCGCGCGGTCTCGAGGTAGCGGAAGTAGGTGCCGTTGTTCAGGTGGCCCATGGCGTCCATGTCTCCCCAGCGGATGGGGATCAGGGTTTCGTACACGAGCTTCTTCTTTTCGGGGATTTCGATTCTCATCGGTGCGCCTTGATGGATGCGAGGATGCCCAGCACGAACAGCAATGCCGCGGCCCACTCGGTGGCCTGCGGCCAGCGGCCGTCCCAGACGAAGGAATAGAGCAGCGCGAACAGCGTCTCGCTCACGATCAGCTGGCCGCACAGGCTCGCGGAGAGCCGCTGGCTCGCGATGTTCCAGAGAATGGTGGCCAGCCACGACGAGCCGAAGCCGCTGGCCAGCGCGAGCCAGACGAAGAGCATGCCGTCGGGCCGCGCCCGCAGCGTGGCCACATCGCTGCCTGCGGCCAGCCACAGCGCCAGCGCGCCCAGCCCGGTCGCCACGCCGAGCCAGTTGGCCCAGTCGGTCGCGTTGAGTTCGGTGTGGCGCTGCAGCCAGGCGGCATTGAGAAGGCCGTAGACCGTCCAGCTCACCATGGCGCACAGCGCCAGCGCGATGCCCAGGCCGAAGCGCGCGCCGCTGGCGGCGCCCGCGCCATGCTGCGCCGACCATGCGCCCCAGATCATCAGCGCGATGCCCGCGCCGGTGAGCACCAGCCCCGGCAGCAGCGCGGTCAGGCGAAGGCCCGCCGGCCTGCCCAGCAGCATCATCCAGACAGGGATCGTGCCGATGATGAGGCTCGGCACCTCGGTGCCCGCAGCCTCGATGCCGAAGGCCAGCAGCAGGTAGTAGCCGCTGAAGCCCAGCACGCTGAGCGCGAGGGCCGCCAGCGCCTGCCGGCCGGTGGGCCAGCGCACGGCCGCCGGCCGCGCGAACACGGCGAGCCCCGAGATGGCACCGAACACCAGGAAGCGCGCGGCGGTGATGTCGACCATGCCGAAGTGCCCCACCATGCGCGGCGCCACGAACACCAGCCCCCAGAGCGCCCCCGCACCCAGCCCGGCCGCAATGCCGACCAAGGCCCTCGGACTCAGAGCGCGAACCCGTCGTCGGCCGCGATGACGGCGCCGTTCACGAAATGGCTCTGGCCGCTGGCCAGCAGCACGATCAGGCCGTCCAGGTCTTCGGGCTTGCCCACGCGCTTGCGCGGCAGCATGTTGACCAGCTTGGCGCCGCCTTCGGTGGTCCAGTGCTCCTCGTTGAGCTCGGTGGTGATGTAGCCCGGGCACAGCGCGTTCACGTTGATGCCGAAGCGGCCCCACTCCAGCGCCATGGCCTTGGTCATCTGCACCACGGCGGCCTTGCTCATGCAGTAGGTGCCGATCTGCGGCATGACCTTCAGCGCCGCCGCCGACGCGATGTTGATGATGCGCCCGCCGATGTAGGTGCCCGGCGCCGTGCCCGTGGCGCGCGCCAGCATGCGCTTGCCCACTTCCTGGGCGACGAAGAACGAGCCCTTGACGTTGGTGTCGAAGATGTAGTCGTAGTCGTCGGGCGTCACGTCCTGCAGGCGCTGGGTGGTGCTCACGCCCGAGTTGTTGACCAGGATGTCGATGGCCCCGACCTCGGTCTCGGCGCGCGCGACGGCGGCCTTGATGCTGCCGATGTCGGTGACGTCGAGCTCGACCACGTGGGCGTCGCCGCCCTCGCCTTCGATGCGCGCGCGCAGCTCCTTGAGCTTCTCGATGCGGCGGCTTGCGAGAACCACCGCGGCACCCGCGCGCGCCAGCGTTTTTGCGAACTGGGCGCCAAGCCCGCTGGAGGCGCCGGTGACGAAGGCAACGCGGCCCGAGAGATCGATGCTGTAAGCCATGAACTGATTCCTGTGGAGTCGCGCAGGCGACGCGAGGGAAAGCCGTGCCCGCAAGTGACGCGGGCCGCCCGCGGACGCCGCATAAAATGCCCCGCAACCCGGGATGCCCCGCGCCTCGAAAAATCATTATCGACCCAACCCACATGACCCACGACGAAATCCTCGCCCAGTTCGGCCCTCGCGAAGCCATGGAATACGACGTGGTCGTGGTCGGTGGCGGCCCGGCCGGCCTCTCGACCGCGATCCGGCTCAAGCAGCTCGCCGCGCAGCAGGAGAAAGAGATCTCGGTCGTGGTGCTCGAGAAGGGCTCGGAGCCCGGCGCGCACATCCTGTCGGGCGCCATCATGGACCCGCGCGCGCTCAACGAGCTGCTGCCCGACTGGAAGGAACTGGGCGCCCCGCTGAACCAGCCCGTCACCGACGACGCGATGGTGTTCCTGGGCGAAAAGGGCAGCCTGCGCACGCCCAACGCGTTCCTGCCGGCGTGCTTCCAGAACCACGGCAACTACATCATCAGCCTGGGTGCGTTCACCAAGTGGCTGGCGCAGCAGGCCGAGAACCTGGGCGTTGAAATCTTCCCCGGCTTCCCGGCGGCCGAGGTGCTCTACAACGAAGACGGCTCGGTGCGCGGCGTGGCCACCGGCAACATGGGCGTCGGCAAGGACGGCGAGCCCACCGAGAACTTCCAGCTCGGCATGGAGCTGCTGGGCAAGTACACCGTGTTCGCCGAAGGCGCGCGCGGCCACCTGGGCCGCCAGCTCATCGCCAGGTACAAGCTCGACGCCGGCAAGGACCCGCAGACCTACGGCCTGGGCGTGAAGGAAGTCTGGGAGATCGACCCCAAGCGCCACCAGCCCGGCTTCGTGCTGCACACCGCCGGCTGGCCCATGAAGAGCGACACCTATGGCGGCGCCTTCCTCTATCACATGGAGGACAACAAGGTCACCATGGGCTTCATCACCGGCCTGGACTACAGCAACCCCTACCTGAGCCCGTTCGAGGAAATGCAGCGCTGGAAGCTGCACCCCAACATCCGCTGGTACCTGGAAGGCGACGAGGCCAAGGGCATCAAGCCCGCCAAGCGCATCGGCTACGGCGCGCGCGCCATCACGGCCGGCGGCCTGATGTCGCTGCCCAAGACCGTGTTCCCCGGCGGCGCGCTGGTCGGCTGCGAGGCCGGCTACCTCAACGTGAGCCGCATCAAGGGCAGCCACGCCGCCATCAAGACCGGCATGCTCTGCGCCGAGGCCGCCTTCGAGGCGGTGCAGGCCGGCCGCCAGCACGACGAACTCACCGCCTACCCCGAAGCCTTCGAGAAGAGCTGGCTGCACGCGGAGCTGAAGAAGGCGCGCAACTTCAAGGCATGGTTCAAGAAGGGCCTGGGCGTGGCGACGCTCATGAACGGCATCGAACAGTGGCTGCTGAAGGGCAACATTCCGTGGACGCTGCGCCGCAACAAGGCCGACCACCTGTACCTGAAGCCCGCCTCGGAGTGCAAGCCCATCGTCTATCCCAAGCCCGACGGCAAGCTCACCTTCGACCGGCTCTCCAGCGTGTTCATCAGCAACACCAACCATGAAGAGCAGCAGCCGGCCCACCTGACGCTGAAAGACCCGACGGTGCCGGTGAACATCAACCTAGAGAAGTTCGCCGGCCCCGAAAGCCGATACTGCCCGGCCGGCGTGTACGAGTTCGTGGGCACCGAAGACGGCAAGCAGCGCCTGCAGATCAACGCGCAGAACTGCGTGCACTGCAAGACCTGCGACATCAAGGACCCGACGCAGAACATCGTGTGGGTCACGCCTGAAGGCGGCGGCGGGCCGAACTACGTCGGCATGTAAGGCGCCTGCGCCTTTCGAAGGAGGCCCTCTTCGGAGGGCTTTTTCTTTTCCTCGGAGCCTTTTGCTTCCCTGGAAGCATCGGCATACGCTCAGTCGCGCGCGATGAACTTGCCCGCGACGAATCCGGCCAGGACGGCACCGGCGATGGCACCGGGAAGCGAGAAATTCGCGCTGGCCAGGCCAGCGAGCGCCCCCGCACATGCGCCCAGGAAGATCCAGGCCCACAAGGCGCGCCTGCGCCGGTAACGCGGCAGAGGCTTCTGCGTGAACACGCCGTTCGCTACCAGCCATGCGATGGCGATGAGCCACAAAACCACGACCGTCAGCATCCGGCGTCTCCTGTCGATGAAATCCGCGAAACCGCCAACGAGCATGCCACAGGCCGCGTCCGCGCTTATTCTTGGCGCTCAAAGGAGACAAGACCCATGCAGATCGTCATCACCGGCGGCGCCGGCTTTCTGGGCGCACGCCTCGCACGCACGCTGTTGAAGCGAGGCAGCCTTTCGCTGGCCGGCGCACCGGCCCGCACCATCGAACGCATCACGCTGGTCGACCGCGCCGCCCCGCCGGCCGACCTCGCATCCGATGCGCGCATCACCGCCGTCACCGGTGACCTGAACGCGCAGCTCGCTGCCGATGCCCATGCCGGTTTCTGGCACCAAGCCGACGCCATCTTCCACCTGGCCGCCGCCGTCAGCGGCGAATGCGAGGCCGATTTCGACCTCGGCATGCGCAGCAACTTCGCGGCCACGCATGCGCTGCTCGAAAAGGTACGCGCACTCGGCACGAAGCCCGTGCTGGTGTTCTCCAGTTCGCTCGCCGTGTTCGGCGACTCGCCCGAGCAGCCGTTGCCTGAAGTCATCGAAGACCACACGCTGCCAACGCCCCAGACCAGCTACGGCATCCAGAAATTCATCGGTGAACAGCTGATGGCCGACTACACGCGCAAGGGTTTCGTGCGCGGGCGCAGCGTGCGGCTCATGACGGTGAGCGTGCGGCCGGGCAGGCCGAACGGCGCGGCTTCGGGTTTCTTCAGCGGCATGATCCGCGAGCCGCTCGCCGGGCTGCGCGCCGCCTGTCCGGTGCCGGACTCGACGCCTGTGGCCGTCGCGTCACCGGCGCGAACCATCGAGGGCATCGTGCGCGCCGCCGAAGCAACCGACGCCGAATGGGGCCCGCGCACCGCGCTCAACCTGCCCTCGCTCGCCACCACGGTCGGCGAAATGGCGCTGGCGCTCGAGCGCGTGGCCGGCAAGGCAGCCACCGCCCTGCTCGACCGCACGCCCGACCCGGCGATCCAGCGCATCGTGAAGACCTGGCCCGGGCACTTCGAGACGGTGCGCGCGAAAGCCTTGGGGCTCTTGCCCGACGAGAGCTTCGAGGCCGTCATTCGTGAGTACGTCCGTGAAAATCCCGACGCGGTAAAGCTCCCGGTTGTTGCATAGTCCGTTGCGCCTGACGCGTTCCTGACCCAACTCCCCGGAGACAACATGAAATTCGGCCCCATTGCCGCCGCCTGCCTTTCGCTCGCCCTGAGCTCGGTCGCCTTTGCACAGACGACCATGAAGATCAGCATTTCGACTGCGCAGAACTCGCACCAGGGCGTCGCCATCGACACCTTCGCCAAGGAAGTCGAGAAGCGCACGGGAGGCCGCTACAAGGTGCAGACCTTCTACAACGGCTCGCTCGGCGGCGAGCGCGAGTCGATCGAGGCGGTGCAGCTGGGCACGCAGGAGCTCGCGTTCTCCTCGACCGGCCCGGTGCCCAACTTCGTGCCCGAGACCAAGATCCTCGACGTGCCCTTCCTGTTCCGCGACAAGGCCCACGCGCGTGCCGTGCTCGACGGCCCGATCGGCCAGGAGATGCTGACCAAGTTCGACGCCAAGGGCTTCAAGGCGCTGGCGTGGGCCGAGAACGGCTTTCGCCACATGACCAACAGCAAGCGCGACGTGAAGGCCCCCGAGGACCTCAAGGGCCTGAAGATGCGCACGATGGAAAACCCGGTGCACATCGCGGCCTACAAGGGCTTCGGCATCATCACCACGCCGATGGCCTTCCCGGAGGTGTTCACCGCGCTGCAGCAAGGCACGGTCGACGGCCAGGAGAATCCGCTGCCGGTCATCATCTCGGCCAAGTTCGACCAGGTGCAAAAGCACCTGTCGCTCACGGGCCATGTCTACTCGCCCTGCATCTTCGTGATGAACAAGGCGAGCTTCGACAAGCTCAGCGCGGCCGACAAGCAGGCTTTCCTCGACGCCGCCAAGGAAGGCACCAAGGCCAACCGCGCGCGCGTGGACGAAGACGACGCCAAGGGCGTGGCCGACCTGCGTGCCAAGGGCATGACGGTGATCGACAACGTCGACAAGGCCAAGTTCGTCGCCGCGCTCGCGCCGGTCAATGCCCAGTTCGAGAAAGACTTCGGCAAGGCCAATCTCGACAAGATCCGCGACTACAAGTGAAAGAAAAATTCCTGGGCATCGAGCGCTGGACCACCGGCTTCTCGATGCTGATGGCCTGCGCGATGCTGGTCGTCGCGTCGGCCCTGGGCGTGTTCCAGATCGTCACCCGTTTCGTGCTGGAGCAGCCGGCCGAATGGAGCGAGATCCTGATCCGCGTGAGCCTCATCTGGATGGTGTTCATGGGCATCCCGATGGCGTTCAGACAGGGCGCGATGGTGAGCGTGGACGTTCTCTACCGCTGGAGCCCGCCGCGCATGCGCCGCGTGCTCGACGCGGTGGTGAGCGTCGCCGCGCTGGTGCTGATGCTGATCGTGCTGTGGTGGGGCTGGGACTACGCCATGCGCGGACGCGTGCAGTCGATGGCTGGCCTCGAGAGCATCTCGATGGTGTGGTCCTACCTGGCGCTGCCCGTGGGCTCGCTGTTCTGCCTGTTCGGCATCGTCGGCAATTTTCTCGACCCCAAGCGGCTCGAACTGGAGACCGCGCAATGAGCGCCGCGCCGGGCCGCCCCAAGCAAGCGAACGGCCTCCTCGGGGGGCAGCGAGGACACGAAGTGCCGAGCGTGGGGGCTGGATCATGAGTGTGGTGATGGTTGCGACGATGGTGCTGTGCTTTGCACTGTCGGTATCGGTGGCGGTGTCCATCGGCCTGGCGTCGATCCTGGGCATCCAGGTGACGAACGCCAACATGCTGATCTCCGTGAAGGAGATGTTCAACTCGATCAACAAGTTTCCGCTGGCGGCCATTCCGTTCTTTATCCTGGCCGGCAACCTGATGGAAACCGGCGGCATCTCGCGCCGGCTGGTCGAATTTGCCAAGAGCATCGTGGGCGGCGTGCAGGGCGGCCTGCCGATGACCTGCGTGCTCACCTGCATGATCTTCGCGGCGGTGTCGGGCTCGTCGGTGGCCACCACCTTCGCGATCGGCGCCATCCTGATCCCGGCGCTCATCAAGCACGGCTACCCCACTTCCTACGCTGCGGCCCTGCAGGCCACCAGCGCGGAGCTGGGCGTGATCATTCCGCCGTCGATCCCGATGATCCTGTACGGCGTGAGCGCCGAAGTGTCCATCGGCGAGCTGTTCATCGCGGGCTTCGGCCCCGGCATCCTGATCAGCCTGGCGCTCATGCTGTTCGTGTGGGTCTACTGCAAGTGGAAGGGCTGGGGCAAGACCGACGGCGAAGGCCGCATGCCCTTCGGCCGGGCCCTCTGGCAGGCCGGCTGGGCGCTGCTGATGCCGGTGATCATCCTCGGTGGCATCTACGGCGGCGTCTTCACGCCCACGGAAGCCTCCGCGGTCGCGGTGTTCTATGCGCTGGTGGTGGGCATGGTGATCTACCGCGAGATCAAGCTGAAGGACCTGTACGCCATCCTGCGCAAGTCGGTGATGTCTTCGGCGGTGATCATGTTCATCATCGCCAACGCGGGGCTGTTCGCGTTCCTCATCACCCGCGCGGGCGTGCCCGACGCCATCGGCCACTGGCTGCAGGAGGTGCTGCAGTCGCCGGCGATGTTCCTGCTGGGCGTGAACGCGGCGCTGTTCGTGATCGGCATGTTCATCGAGACCAGCGCGGCGATCATCGTGCTGGCGCCGATCCTGGCGCCGGTGGCGGTGCACTTCGGCATCGACCCGGTGCACTTCGGGCTGGTCATGGTGGTGAACCTGGCCCTGGGCATGATCACGCCGCCCTTCGGCGTGAACCTGTTCGCGGCCTGCACCGTGGCGCGAATATCACTGGACCGCATCGTGCGGCACCTGGTGCCCTTCGTGCTGGTGATCATGGCGTGCCTGATGGTGATCACCTACGTGCCCTGGATCTCGCTGGCGCTGCGCGACCTGGTCTACGCCAGGTAGTCCCGGCGCAGGTACACGCTGGGCGGCACGCCCAGCGTGCGCCGGAACATCGCGGTGAAGGCGCTCGGGCTCTCGTAGCCGTGCGCCAGCGCCACCTCCAGGATCGACGCGCCCGCCGCCAGCCGCGGCAGGCTCAGCAGCAGCCGCGCCTGCCGGCACCACGCGCCGAAGTTCATGCCCGTCTCGCGCTGGAACAGGCGCTCGAGCGTGCGGGTGTTCATGTGCAGGCGCAGCGCCCAGTCGTCCAGCGTGGCGGGCAGCGAAGGGTCGCGCACCATCTCTTCGCACAGCACGGCCAGGCGCGCATGGCGCGGCATCGGCACGTGCAGCGAGAGCGCCGGGGCCGCCTCGATCTCGTCGAGGATCAGCTCCATCACCCGCTCGTCGCGGCCGCCCGGCGCGTAGTCCAGCGGCAGCGCCACGGCGGTGACGATCAGCTCCCTCAGCAGCGCGCCGACATGGATCACGCGGCATTCGGCGCCCAGGTCGGCGCGCGTGCCGGGCTCGACGAACACGGTGCGCATCTTCACCTCGCCGGCCATGCGGATCTGGTGTTCCATGCCCGCCGGCACCCACACGCCGCGCCCGGTCGGCACCACCCAGCTGCCGGCCGCGGCGCTCACCAGCATCACGCCAGAGATCGCATGGATCAACTGGCCGCGCCTGTGCACGTGCGGCGGTATGAAGGCGTCGCCGGCGGGGTCGGTGGCCAGCACCGCCACCGCGCGCGGAGTCGACTCGCCCTCTTCAGGCCGCAGGTTGATTGCGTTGTCCATTTCTCGACGATGCTTGTTGATTCGTAGCGAGAACATCTTCGCACGGCTTCCTACGATGCTTTTTTCTCAAGGAAACGAAAGAAGCGATCGAATGAACAAGCGCCGACTCGGGTTGCTCACCGGCACACATGCCGTCAATGACCTCTACCAGGGCCTCGTGCCCGCACTGCTGCCGTTCATGGTGCTGGAGCGCGGCTACAGCTACACCGCCGTGGCGGGCCTGATGCTCGCGGCCACCGGTCTGTCGAGCGTGGTGCAGCCGCTGTTCGGCCTGTACGCAGACCGCCATCCGCGCAGCTGGCTCGTGCCCACCGGCTTCATGGTGGCGGCGCTGGGCGTGGTGCTGGCAGGCTTGAGCCACAGCTACCTGCTGACCTGGATCGCGATGGTGCTGTGCGGACTGGGCATCGCGGCCTACCACCCGCCCGCCACCGTGGCGGCGCGCGCGGCCGGCGGCGCGTCGCAGAAGGCGATGAGCGTGTTCTCGGTGGGCGGGACCATCGGCGCGTCTTTCGCGCCGGTGCTGGCGGCCACCGTGGTCAGCGGGGGCAGCCTGTCGCGCAGCTACCTGCTTGGCGTGCCCGCGCTGGCGATGGGCGTCGTGTGGATGGCCGCCAATGCCGGCAGCGGCGCGGCCTCCGCCGCCACGGCGGCCGCTGCGCGCAAGGCAGGCACCGAAGTGCTGAAGCCGCACAACGACTGGCGCGCCTTCAGCCTGCTGGTCGCGACCATCATCGGCTGGTCGATTCCTTACGTGACGGTGCTGTCGATGCTGTCGCTGCGCATCACGCGCGACCTGCATGGCACCGCCTTCCAGGGCGCCGCGGCGCTGACCTCGTTCACCGCCGCGGGCGCTGTGGGCACGCTGCTCGGCGGCTGGCTGGGCGACCGCATCGGCCGCATGGGCACGATCCGCGCCGGCTACCTGCTCGCGCTGCCGTCGCTCGCGGGCCTGGTGCTCGCGCCAGATGCCGGCTGGGCGCTGGCCTGCACCGCGCTGCTCGGCATGTGCATGTTCCTGCCCTTCGCCGCGCAAGTGACGCTGGCGCAGGACTACCTGCCGCGCAACCCGGCCACGGCCAGCGGCATCACGCTGGGGCTGGCGCTGTCGGTGGGTGGCCTGGTGTCGCCGCTGTTCGGCATGTTGTCCGATGCGCGCGGCCTCGGCGTCACGCTCACGACGGTGCTGTGCGTGCTTTGCGTCGCGACGGTGCTGGCCCTGAGGCTGCGCAACCGGTCGATGCAGGCGATGCCCGCCGAGGTGGAGGGAGCGGCGGCCTGAGCCTCGCGCGGCGCGTTGGTTCACTGCCAGAATCGGCGTCGGACTCGACGCCTATAACCGACAAAGAGGGAACTGCGCCATGAACCGATCCTTGACGACGACCGGCCTGCTCGCCGGTGGACTGCTGCTGGCCACGGCCGCATCCGGCGCCACGCCGCCGGCGCCGCCGGCCGCGCCAGCCGCCGCCGAGGCGGCGCCCCCCGCTCCCACGGTCGGCATCGCCGAAGTCGAGGCCGCGGTGCGCGCCTGGGCCGCGGCCTGGTCGGCCCGCGACGCGGACCGCTACCTCGCCGCCTATGCGCCCGACTTCACGCCGGCGCGCAACCAGGACCGCAAGCGCTGGGAGACCGAGCGTCGCGCGCGCATCGCGGACAAGTCGAGCATCAGCGTGGGCATCGAAGACCTCGTCATCAGCATCAACGGACAGGCCGCGAGCGCCAGGTTCAAGCAGGTCTACCGCGCCGACAAGGTGAAGGAAACGGGCCGCAAGACGCTGGAGCTGCAGCGCGTGGGCAACCAGTGGCTGATCCGCAAGGAAAGCGCGGGCGGCTGACGGCTCACAGCCCCAGCTTCGTCAGGGCCCAGGCCACGGTGCCCAACTGCACCACGTTGAGCGCCATTCCGGCGATGTGAAGCTGGCGGAACCGGCGGGCAGAGACATCCAGCGCCGGGATCGTGCCGCGCAGCAGGTCCATGCGCGGAATGATCAGCCAGCGGCGCAGCGAGAAGGCCAGCCCGGCGACGAAGGCCATGCCCGCGGCAAATGCCGGCCTGCCCGACCATGCATAGCAGAGCGCCGCCGTGCTGCCCGTGAGCATCGTCGCGAGGTAGTACACGTTGAACAGGCCACGGATGAAGCGCGAGTCCAGCGGCGTGTCGTGATTGAGGATCAGCAGCGGCAGCGATCCCATCATGAAAAAGCCCATCCACACGAGCAGCAGGACTGTCGCCATGAGTGCAAAGACGATGGGAAGCATGAGGTGGGCCCCTTCCGCGGTGCCGGAGCATACCGCCGGGCGAGGCAGTCGCGGTATCGGGAAATCGTGCGGGGCCAACGCCATTTCCGTAAGCGAAAAGGGTTCATGAAGATGTCACCGCTTGCAACGATGCTGCTGCCCTCGATCTCCGAAAGCTGTGGCTGCCATGTTTCCCACCAAGACCGACAAGGCGCGCGACGAACTCCAGGGCGGACAGCGCACGCTCAGCCAGCGTGAACGCGCACTGCTGCTCATGGCCGACGGGCGGCGTTCGCTGAGCGACTTCAGCCCGCTGTTCAGCACCCGCGACGAAGCCGAGCAGGCCATCCAGACGCTGGTGCAGCGCGGCTATCTGCAGACTCCGAAGGTCGCGGTTGCCCCCGGCAAGGCCGTGCCCCCTGCCCCTGCCCCGGCGCCCGCCCAACCCGCACCCATCCCCGCGAGCGAGCCGATCCAGATCGCCACCTCGGCCGACACCTTCGACGGCAAGCGCTCCCTGGCCACCACGCGCATGTTCCTGTTCGACATCTGCGAGCGCATGTTCGTGCGCCGCGATCCCAAGTTCGCGCTGCAGATGCGCGACGCCCTGCGCGAAGCCCGCGACCGCGAAGCCATGCTGACCATCGCCGCGCTCATGCTCACGGAAATAGAGAAAGCCGCCGGCCCCGAGCGCGCCGAATCGCTGCGCGAGCGGATCGACAAGCTGCTGCCGCCGGCTGAAGTCGTGCACTGACTGGAACCGCGCGCTCTTGTGCCGAGTTCGGGGCGCGCTCACGCCGACGGGGGACATTCGCGGAGGGGAGCACCCGGTGGCCTGCGCACACGCCCTGAACACAGCTCGCCCTTCCGTATCAACTACACTCGGCGGGGTCAGGAGAGAGCCCCGCCAGCCGGGGCCGCCGAAGGCGCAGGGGTTTCCCGAACGCTCAGGCAAAAGGACTGACAAGGCGCCGGCGAACACCGGCGTTTCCTTGCTGGAGAGAGGCCGCTGTACCGCAAACGGCGCAGCGGCCCACCGAAGGAGCAAACCCCGATCGTGGGGCGAATCTCTCAGGTAAAGCGGACAGCAGGGGTGGCCCATGGCTTGCGTCATGGATTTTGTCTGCCCCTTTGGAGTGCCCCGTGGCCGCTTCCTCCGCACCCGCTACCGAACTTCTCAAGACGCCGCTGCACGCCCTTCACGTGGAGCTCGGCGCCCGCATGGTGCCATTCGCCGGCTATTCCATGCCGGTGCAGTACCCCGCCGGCCTCATGGCCGAACACAAGCACACGCGCGATGCGGCCGGCCTGTTCGACATCTCCCACATGGGCCAGCTGCGCCTGGTCGGCCCCGACGCCGCGGCCGCCTTCGAAACCCTGATGCCCGTCGACGTGATCGACCTGCCCGCCGGCAAGCAGCGCTACGGCCTGCTGCTGAACGACGAGGGCGGCATCCTCGACGACCTGATGTTCTTCAACGAAGGCCACGGCTCGCTCTTCGTGATCGTCAACGGCGCCTGCAAGGTGGCCGACATCGCCCACATCCAGCAGAAGATCGGCTCCCGCTGCGAAGTGCAGCCCTTGCCCGACCACGCCCTGCTCGCGCTGCAGGGCCCCAAGGCCGCGGCCACGCTGGCGCGGCTGTCGCCCGGCATCGAGCGCTTCGTGTTCATGACGGGCGGCGCGGTGCAGATCGGCGGCATTGCCGCCTTCGTCACCCGCAGCGGCTACACCGGCGAAGACGGCTTCGAGATCTCGGTAGCCGCCAAGGATGCCGAGCCGCTGGCCCGCCTGCTGCTGGCCCAGCCCGAGGTCAAGCCCATCGGCCTGGGCGCGCGCAATTCGCTGCGGCTCGAAGCCGGCCTGTGCCTGTACGGCAACGACATCGACACCACCACCACGCCGGTCGAGGCCTCGCTCAACTGGGCGATGCAGAAGGTGCGCCGCGCGGGCGGCGCGCGCGAAGGCGGCTTCCCCGGCGCCGCGAAGATCCTCGCGCAGCTTGCCGCCGCCACGGCAGGCACCGCCGGCCACACCGACCACGACACTCTGAAGCGCAAGCGCGTGGGCCTCGTGGCGCTCGAGCGCATTCCGGTGCGCGACGGCACGGTGCTGCAGTCATTCGAAGGCCAGGACATCGGCATCGTCACCAGCGGCCTGCTCGGCCCCACGGCCGACCGCTGCATCGCCATGGGCTACGTGGCCACCGCCTTCGCAGAGCCCGGCACCCGCGTGCAGGCCATCGTGCGCGGCAAGCCGGTGCCGATGGAAGTCTCGACCATGCCTTTCGTGCCGACCCGCTATTACCGCGGCTGAACGCGGCAGACCCGGCTAGGCTCTGCACCCCGATTCATTTTTTCCACGAGGAGTTTTCTCACCATGAGCATCAAGTACACCAAGGACCACGAATGGGTGTCGGCCGAAGGCGACGCAGCCACCGTCGGCATCACCTTGCACGCGCAGGATGCGCTGGGCGACGTGGTGTTCGTCGACCTGCCCGAAGTCGGCAAGACCTTCGCGCAGGGCGAAGTTGCCGGCGTCGTCGAGTCGGTCAAGGCGGCAGCCGACGTTTTCATGCCCGTATCGGGCGAGATCACCGAAGTCAACGAAGCCCTGCGCGCCGACCCGTCGCTGGCCAACAGCGACCCGCTGGCCGCCGGCTGGTTCTTCAAGGTCAAGCTGAGCGAGCCCGCGCAGCTCGACGCCCTGCTGGACGCCGCCAGCTACGACAAGTTCGCGGCCGAGTCCTGATCGCCTGATTTTTCTTCCGAGCCCCCTTCTTCCCGAGCCCCCACCGCCATGCCGATTCCCGCCCTTCCCTCTTTGCAAGAACTAGAGAATGCCGAAGAATTTCTCGCCCGCCACATCGGCATCGACGCGGCGGACGAGGCGCGCATGCTGCCGGTGATCGGCTCGGAAACGCGCTCGGAGCTCATCGACGGCATCGTGCCCGCGGCCATCCGCCGGGCGCGGCCGATGCGGCTGCCGGCCCCCGTGACCGAAGCCGACGCGCTGGCCGAGCTGAAGGCGATGGCCTCGAAGAACAAGGTGTTCAGGAACTTCATCGGCCAGGGCTACTACGGCACGCACACGCCGGGCGTCATCCTGCGCAACATCCTCGAGAACCCCGCCTGGTACACCGCCTACACGCCCTACCAGGCAGAGATCTCGCAGGGCCGCATGGAAGCCCTGCTCAATTTCCAGACGATGGTGTGCGACCTCACGGGCATGGCCATCGCGAACGCGTCGATGCTCGACGAAGCCACGGCCGCCGCCGAAGCCATGACGCTCGCCAAGCGCAGCGTTAAAGCCAAGAGCAACGTGTTCCTGGTGTCGGGCGACTGCCATCCGCAGACCATCGAAGTCATCAAGACGCGCGCCGCGCCGCTGGGCATCGAGGTGAAGGTGAGCACGGTGTCGGAAACGCTGCCGCACCTGATGGTGAGCGGCGACTTCTTCGGCGTGCTCGCGCAGTACCCGGCCACCACCGGCCACGTGCACGACCTGCGCCCGCTCGCGGGCCACGCGCACCAGTGCGACGCCGCCTTCATCGTGGCGGCCGACCTGCTGGCGCTGACGCTGCTGGTCGCGCCCGGCGAGTTCGATGCCGACATCGTCTGCGGCACCACGCAGCGCTTCGGCATGCCGCTGTGCAACGGCGGCCCGCACGCCGCCTACCTGGCCTGCCGCGACGAGTTCAAGCGCTCGCTGCCGGGCCGCCTGGTGGGCGTGAGCGTCGACAAGCACGGCCAGCCCGCCTACCGCCTCGCGCTGCAGACGCGCGAGCAGCACATCCGCCGCGAGAAGGCCACCTCCAACATCTGCACCGCGCAGGTGCTGCCGGCCGTGGTGGCCAGCATGTACGCCGTGTACCACGGGCCCGACGGCCTCACGCGCATCGCGCAGCGCGTGGCGGCGCTCACCGCCATCCTGTCGGCGGGCCTGTCGCAGATGGGCCGCGAGCCGGTCAACACCACCGCCTTCGATTCGCTGACCATCCGCACCGGCGACGACACGCCGGCCGTCATCGAGCGTGCGCAGGCAGCCGGCGTCAACCTGCGCCAGCGCCTGCAGCAGCACCTGGGAATCTCGCTCGACGAGACCACCACGCGCGCCGACGTCGAGACGCTGTGGGCCCTGTTCGCGCCCGCCGGCAAGCCGCTGCCGCGCTTCGACGACCTGGCCGCGAACCCCACGCCGCTGATCCCCGAAGACCTGCGCCGCGCCAGCGCCTTCCTCACGCACCCGGTGTTCAACACCCACAAGAGCGAGACCGCCATGCTGCGCTACATCCGCAGCCTGTCGGACAAGGACCTGGCGCTCGACCGCAGCATGATCCCGCTGGGCAGCTGCACCATGAAGCTCAACGCGACCAGCGAGATGATCCCCATCACCTGGCCCGAGTTCGCCAACATCCATCCCTTCGCGCCGGCCGACCAGCAGCTCGGCTATGCCCAGCTCGATGCGCAGCTGCGCGCCTGGCTGTGCGAGGCCACCGGATACGCGGGCATCAGCCTGCAGCCCAACGCGGGCTCGCAGGGCGAATACGCGGGCCTGCTGGCCATCAAGTCCTTCCATGAAGCCAAGGGCCAGGGGCATCGCAACATCTGCCTGATTCCGTCGTCCGCGCACGGCACCAACCCCGCGAGCGCGCAGATGGTGGGCCTGCAGGTGGTGGTGACGGCCTGCGACGCGCAGGGCAATGTCGACATGGAAGACCTGAAGCGCGCCTGCGAGAAGCACAGCGCCAACCTGGCCGCGGTGATGATCACCTACCCCAGCACGCACGGCGTGTTCGAAACCCGCGTGAAGGAACTCTGCGAGCTGGTGCATGCGCACGGCGGCCGGGTGTACGTGGACGGCGCCAACATGAACGCGCTGGTCGGCGTGGCCGCGCCGGGCGAGTTCGGCGGCGACGTGAGCCACCTGAACCTGCACAAGACTTTCTGCATTCCGCATGGCGGCGGCGGCCCGGGCGTGGGTCCGGTCTGCGTGGTCGAAGACCTGGTGCCGTACCTGCCGGGCCATGCGACGGCCGGCGTGCCCTCGCACGGCGTGGGTGCCGTGTCGGCGGCCCCGCTGGGTAACGCGGCCGTGCTGCCGATCAGCTGGATGTACTGCCGCATGATGGGCGCCAAGGGCCTGCAGGCCGCGACCGAGACGGCCATCCTGAGCGCCAACTACATCAGCGCGCGCCTGAAGGACCACTACCCCACGCTGTACGCCAGCCCCAACGGCCACGTCGCGCACGAGTGCATCCTCGACCTGCGCCCCCTCAAGGACACCAGCGGCGTCACCGCCGAGGACGTGGCCAAGCGCCTGATCGACTACGGCTTCCACGCGCCCACGCTGAGCTTCCCCGTGCCCGGCACGCTGATGGTGGAGCCCACCGAGAGCGAGCCGCTGGCCGAGCTCGACCGCTTCATCGACGCGATGATCGCCATCCGTGGCGAAATCCGCCGCATCGAGGAAGGCGTCTGGCCGAAGGAAGACAACCCGCTCAAGCACGCGCCGCACACTGCCGCGAGCCTGCTGGGCACCGAGTGGAGCCACCCGTACTCGCGCGAACTCGGCGCGTTCCCGCTGGCTACGCTCAAGAACGCCAAGTACTGGCCGCCGATCGGCCGCGTCGACAACGTCTACGGCGACCGCAACCTGTTCTGCAGCTGCGTGCCCGTGGGCGACTACCAGGAAACCGAAGAGGCCTGAGTCCAGGTGCCCAGGCCGGCCTGGGCTACTGCGACTTCTTCTTCGCGAGGTCGGCGGTCGCGATCTGCTGGCGCAGCCCGCGCAGGCTGGCCTTCATCTTGCGCTCGTTCTCCGGGCCCATGCGCACCATGATCTTCTGGCCGGCGCTCGCCTTCTCCAGCGCCTGGTCGACGTATTCGTAGCGCACCCAGGGGCGCTGCGAAGGCACGTCGCCCTTCACCTCGACCAGCCGCACCTGCACCGGGCCCTTGGGCTCGGGCGCCTGCAGCAGGTTGTCGATCACCGCGATGAGCCGGTCGTTGAAGTAGCGCCCCGGGTAGCCCAGCTCTTCATAGGCCTGCTGGAACAGCGGATAGAGCCTGGCGTACACCGCCGCGGCCTTGGCCGGATCGACCGACTGCACCAGCATCACGAAGCCGTTGTAACGCGCCGCGTTATTGGCGGAAATGGTCTGCGCCTCGCCCTGCCCCTCGGTGATGAAGCGCTGGCCCGTGGGCTGCACCGGCCATGCGCTGGCGGGCGCCTGCTCGCGCGCCAGGTTGTCCACCGTGGCCACGAAGCGCCGCACGATGCCGTCGGAACGCAGGAAGGCTTCGGCGTTCTTCGCGCCCAGCAGCTCGGCCAGCGCCTTCATCACGCGCGAATCGGAATCGGCGAGCTTGGGCAGTGCGGCGTCAGGCGGCGCGAGCGCATCGACCGGGTTCTGCGGGCCGGTGGGCTCGGCCTTTGCGGGCGGTGGCGGCGGCGGTGCGTCGGCCGGCGCGGCGGCCACGGGCGCGGGCTCCGGCGGCTTTTGCTGTTGCTGGTACCAGCGCCAGCCGAAGAAGGCGGCGGCCAGCAGCACCAGCACGATGACGATGATCGTGCCAACGGGCGTCTCGCGGCGGGGGCGGAATTCGGGTGCGTCGCGCGTGTCGCGGATATCGCTTTCGGGCATGGGTCGGTTTCCTTTGGCTGGCGTGGAAGGCACAGGGAGACGAAGGCTATGGTGCACCAATAAGGGCACCGCAGCGTCCGCATCGCTCCCCGTCGTCGTAACGCCCTGTGACGTGCCGGCCCGGCGGAAGTTCAGTCAGCCTGCGAGCCGCACCACATGCGCCTGCCGCGGGTCGACCTTGCCGGCGTGCAGGTCGGCGATCACCGCCTGCGCATGCGCGAAGCCCTCGCCCTGCGCCAGCGCCATCCAGCGGTTGCCGGGGCGGCTGATCTCGGCGATGAAGCGGCCCTGCGCCTCGTTGAAACGGCGGTTGACCTCCTGCGGGCCCCAGTCGGCATTGCGCTTGCGGATCTGCACCGGCGCAAAGTAGAGCTGCGGCGCGGGGCCGGGCAGCATCGTGGTGTCGCCGAGGAACTCGGTCTTCTGCGCGGACCCCGCATAGCAGTCGTAGACCAGCGATTCGCCGAAGTGGTGGTGCACGGTCGCGCGCAGTTCGTCGTTGCCGGAGAAGTCGACATACAGCGTGGGCACGTCGGCGGGCAGCGTGGCGATCTCTTCATAGGCCAGCGCGCGGTCGTAGCAGCCCAGGCCCTCCACGAAGGCGCGATTGCCGTTGGACGTGGCGGCAATCAGCTCGAGGCCTTCGCGCCTGCCCAGGCAGAAGGCCGTGCCGAACGCGGTCTTGCTCGACGCGCTCGACACCACCACCTGCTTCGCGCCGAAGAAGCCGTTGTCCTCCAGGAAGTCGGCCAGCATGAACGACGTGATGAACAGCGGACGCACCAGCATCTGGTAGTCCTCCAGCGCGGCGACGTAGCCCGCGTCGTTGCTGCAGCGCATGTACTGGTTGTATGCCGACACCAGTTCGCTGCGGTGCGAGGCGCCGTCGTAGAAGCCGCGCGGCGTCACGCGCACCGGCTGCATGCGCAGGTGGCTCGCGATCGGGAAGTAGCCGTAGAAGCGCTCGCCCACCGCCACGCCCTCCACGTTCGAGGCGGCCACGTCGGCGAAGCCCCAGGCCGGCATGTGGCCCCAGTCGGCGTCGCCGGTCGGAAAGAAATGCCAGTACTTCATGACCGCGTCGCCGAAGGCCGCGTAGGTGATGTTGTTGGTGGTCAGCGAGAAGCGGCCGATCTTCATCAGCACCTCGCCGGGCTGCAAGGCGCCGGAGTCCTGCGTGGTCACGACACGGGTGGTGCCGAGGGCGTTCTTGCGCGTCTGGAGGCGGGTTAAAGTGAATGCGTTGTTCATTCGCAAACTGTATGGCGGCCCGCTTCGCGGCGGGTTCGGAAACCCGTCGATGCCGGACGCACCCCGCTCCAAGCCCCTGAAACGCCCCACGCAGGCACGCAGCAAGTTCACCGTGCAGGCGATCTACGACGCCTTTGTTCGGATTTGGAGCGCGCACGGCTGGGAAGGCGTGACCACGCGCGCGGTGGCGCTCGAAACCGGCATCGCGGTCGGCACGCTGTACGACTACTTTCCCGACAAGGAGGCCCTGCTCTCGGGCTATGTGCGCCACTGCATCGAGGCGCTGCTCGCGCGGCTCGATGCGGATGTGATCGCGCCCGAAGACATCGGCTGGCGCGAAAGGGTGCAGCGCCTGGTGCGCATCACCTGCGACACCCAGCTCGAAGGGCTGCCCGCCTTCGACCACGAAATGCTGATGCTCGAACACCGCGTGGCCGAGCCCAAGCACCACCGCCGCGTGTACGACGAGCTCGCGGCACGCTGGCTGCGGGCCTTCGCAACCTGCACGGACCTGGAGCCGCAACCCTCGCCCGCCACCATCCACGCCCTGCTGACCGGCTGCTGGGGCGCGCGCCGCTATCGCCTGCTGTTGCAGCCCGACGCGGCCGGCGACAACAGCGCCTGGCTCGCGGAGATGGAAGCAATGGTCATGGCGCGTCTGGCGATGCGCTGAGCGACTGCAGCCATGCCAGCGTGGCCTGCAGTTCAGCGGGCCGAATCTCGTGCGCGCCCGGGAAGTCGCCGCCCGAGAGCGTCAGCGGCAATGTGCGCGCCAGTTCGCGCGTCACTTCCGCCGCGCTCGGCGGAATCACGTTGTCGGAACTGCCGTGACTCACCCACAGCGCCTTGCCCTCGAATGCATCGGCGGGCGCCACATGCGGCACCACCTGCGACAGCAGCCGGCTGTGCCACACCATCGCGGCGCGCACGCTCTCTGGCTTGGTCAGCAGCAGCGACAGCGCCATGATCCCGCCCTGGCTGAAGCCGCCGACGATCACCCGCTCCGGCGGCACGCCGAGCTGCTGGCCGGCGGAGGCGATCATCTCGCCGACGAGGAAGCGGCTCTCGCGCTCCTGCTCTTCGTTGATCAGGCGCTCGCCGTTCGGCAGGAACTGGAACTCGAACCACGCATAGGCATCGGGCGACAGCACATACGGCGCGCGCAGGCTCAGCACATGAAAGTGCGGCGGCATCATGCGCGCGAGGCCGAACAGGTCCTGCTCGTTGCTGCCGACGCCGTGCATCAGCACCAGCAGCCAGGGTTCGGCGGTGCCCGGCCGGGCCGAGTGTTCGAGGAATTTGAGGGGCAGGTGAAGTTGGGTCATGAGAGTGAGAGCAGTGCTTATCGGATTGCCTGGAAGCCGCGTGCCAGCTCGCGCGTGAGTTCGGCCGCCGGCACCTCGCGGCAGCCGGTCGCGTTCTGGCCCGACCACAGCGGAGAAAAATCGCCGCTGCCCTTTGCCTCGGCCTTGGCACGCAGCGGCGCGATGCCCGAGGTGGCCAGCGGGAACTCCGGCGCGGCCGCGCCGATGGGGCCTAGGTCGCGCATCACGCGGTTCACGATGCCGCGCGCGGGCCGTCCGGTGAAGAGATTGGTCAGCGCCGTGTGGCGCGCGGCTTCGCTCTTGAGCGCGGCGCGGTGCAGCGCGCTGGTGGTCGCCTCGGGGGTCAGCATGTAGGCGGTGCCGATCTGCACGCCCGCCGCGCCCAGCGCCATCGCGGCCGCCACGCCGTTCGCATCGGCGATGCCGCCGGCCGCGATCACCGGCAGCTTGACGGCATGCACCAGCTGCGGCAGCAGCGCGAAGGTGCCGAGCTGCCTGGTCAGGTCATGCGACAGGAAGTGGCCGCGGTGCCCGCCGGCCTCCAGGCCCTGGGCGATGACCGCGTCGACGCCGCGCGCCTCGAGCCACAGCGCCTCGTCGAGCGTGGTGGCCGAAGCCAGCACCTTGGCGCCCCAGCCGCGCACCCGGGCCAGCAGCGCCTCGGACGGCAGCCCGAAATGAAAGCTCACCACCGGCGGGCGGAACTCGGCGATCAGGTCGGCCACGTCCGCGCTGAAAGGGTTGCGCCCCGGGCCGGCGGGAATGCTCGCGGCATCGATGCCGTGCTCCGCGTAGTACGGTGCCAGGGCGGCGCGCCATGCGGCTTCGCGCTCCGCGCTCGGTTCCGGCGGGGTGTGGCAGAAGAAGTTGACGTTGAAGGGCTTGTCCGTGCCCGCGCGGATGGCCGTGAGCTCGCTGCGCATGACCTCGGGGCTCAGCATGGCGCCAGGCAGCGAGCCGAGTCCGCCCGCATTGCTGACCGCGATCGCCATCGCGCTGCCTTGCACGCCGGCCATGGGCGCCTGGATGAGAGGAAGTTCGGTGCCGAGGATCTGCTGCAGCGTCGTCATTCGAAATGCGTCCTGGAATGTCGGGAAGCGGCCATTGTCCTGTCTGCGGGGAAGTGACGGCGGCGGCGGGGTCATCGGCATGCGGCTTCGGCACAATCGCGGGCATGCACATCCCCAGTTCCGACAGGCCGCGCGCCGCCCTGGCCAAGGCGGCCGTCGTTGCCGCGCTCATCGCGCTGGCCGGCTGCTCCCAGGAAGACAACAGCAACACCGCGGCCGACGTTCCGGCCGCCACCGAGGAAGCCCTGGCGCCAGCCGCCGAACTCGCCGCCCCTGCCTTTTCAGCGACGCTCAGGCGCGGCGACCTCATGCCGCTGGTGTTTCCCGGCTGGGAAGACAAGGACAAGGGCCGCGTCGGCACCGTGACGCTGCCCGACATCGGCAACGACGGCAAGCCCGTGCCCGACAGCGAAGGCGAGCAGCAGGCCGACGTGTCGCCGCGCGAGGTGGTGCGCCTGGACGACACCCACGCCGTGATGCTGACCGAGACCGTGCCGCTGGACGACCAGGGCCAGCCCATGGACGCCCACGTCGCCGGCGCCTGGATCGGCGCCTACTTCTTCGAGCAGGGCAACGACGGCTGGGCGCTGTCCAAGCGCAACGACGCCGTGGGCTACCAGGGCTTCATGGGCAGCATCGGCAAGACCGCCGTCGAGCGCATCGCGCCGCAGCGCTTCGTGCTCACCGCCACCAGCGGCAGCTGCTGGCAGGGCTACTGCGGCAGCTGGCTGTCGGGGTACGAACTGGGCGCGAGCGAAGTGCGGGAAATGGTGAGCGGCATTCCGATGTCGGCAAGCAACGGCGGCGCCGACGGTGCCTGCGAGCAGGTGCTGGCCAACGAACGCCCCGAGACACCGCCGCGCGGCAGCTGCTTCGAGGTCGAAGGCTCGGCGCAATTCGCTCTGGGCACCGACGACGAGCCCGGCGAGATGCGCCTGGTGTTCAGCGGCACGCGCACCTCCGGCGCGGGCGCGCGCGCCGAGTCGGTCGACAGCACGGTGGTGTACGCCTACCGCAAGGGCAGCTACGTGCCGGGCAGCGGGCGCAACCCGGTGCCTTCTTTCTGAGCGAGGCGCGGGCTGGTCCGCCGCGGCCCGCCTCGCGCTATTCCTCGCTGGTCCACTCCACCTGCACGCCCAGGCTGCGCAGGTTTTCCACGAAGCGCGGGTGCGCGCGGCGGATCGGCGTGGCGTTGCGGATTTCCGAGCGGCCTTCGATGCTCGCCGCCACCATGAACAGCGCGATCGCCACGCGAATGATGTAGGGGCTCTCGACCACCGCGGGCGTCAGCGGATTGCCGCCGAAAGTGATGAGCCGGTGCGGGTCCGACGAGAACACGTGCGCGCCGAACTTCGACAGCTCGCCGGTCCAGCCCAGCGCGCCGTCGTACACCTTGTTCCAGAACATCGCGTTGCCCTGCGCGCGCACGCCCAGCGCAATGAAGATCGGCAGCAGGTCGACCGGAAAGTACGGCCACGGCGCCGCTTCCACCTTGGTCAGCACGTTGCTGGTGAACGGCGTCTGCACCTTCAGCGGGCCGCTGCGCAGCGCACGCGACCAGCCGTCTTCATGCACGATCTGCACGCCGAACTTGGCGAAGGTGCGGTCCAGCAGCGGAAAGTTTTCAGGCGCGCTGTTGCGCACCACCACGTCGCCGCCGGTGATGGCGCCGAGCGCGAGGAAGGTGGTGATTTCGTGGAAGTCTTCGTCGAAGCGGAACTCCCCGCCCTTGAGCGTGCCGCCGCCGTGCACCGTGAGCCGCGAAGTGCCCATGCCGTCGATGCGCACGCCGATCATGGCCATGAAGCGGCAGAACTCCTGCACGTGCGGCTCCGACGCGGCGTTGGTCAGCGTCGAAGTGCCGCCCGCGGCGGCCGCGCACAGCACGAAGTTCTCTGTGGTCGTGACCGAGGCGTAGTCCAGCCAGTGGTCGGTGGGCGTCAGCCGGCTCTTGCTGTAGACCAGCAGCGAGCCTTCGGTGCGCTCCACCTCGCCGCCGAAGCGCTGGAACACCTCCACATGCGGATCGATCTCGCGCACGCCCAGCGTGCAACCCTTGACGTTGTCCTCCAGCCGCGCCACGCCGAAGCGCGCGAGCAGCGGCGGCACCAGCATGATCGACGAGCGCATTTCCTCCGGCAGGCGGTGCAGCGCGGCGTCGAACGTGGTCTCGCGGTGATGCAGCTCGAGCGTGCCCGTCTCGTGGTCCATGTGCACGTCGCTGCCCAGGGTGCGGAAGATTTCGAGGATCTTGCGCACGTCCGTGATGTCGGGCACCCCATGCAGCCGCAGCGGCTCCCAGGTAAGCAAGGTGGCACAAAGCACCGGCAGTACGGCGTTCTTGTTGGCGGAGGGGGTGATGCGGCCACGCAGCGGCGTACCGCCGTGCACGATGAGGTTGGACATGAAGAGGAAGAAGCGGGGGAGCGGGAGGCGGTGGGAAATGGCGCGTAAACAATTCGCGCCTGAAGGCGAGCACTTTACCGTCTGAAAGCGGCATGAACGGCGATGAAGTTGTAAGAACTTCAAAGCAGGAGCCACTGAATTGACAATTCTTTCGCATTACATCCACCTGATTGCCCAGTTGGCTCGCGACGAACTTGTTACTCCCGCCCCTCCGCCTTGCCCGGATAGATTGGCTGCCTCTCCCTTCGAAAGGCCCAACCAGATGACCCACGCATACACCGGCGGCTGCGCTTGCGGCGCCATACGCTACGAGATCGCGTCCGAGCCCGTCTTCCAGAACCACTGCCAGTGCCGCGACTGCCAGCGCAAGAGCGGCACCGGCCACGGCTCGTACCTCACCTTTGCGCGCGCCGACGTGAAGCACAGCGGCAACGCCACGCTGTGGGACATGGTCGGCGACAGCGGCAACGTCAAGACCCGCGCGTTCTGCCCGGCCTGCGGCTCGCCCGTGTACATGACATTTGCGGCGATGCCCGACATCTTCACGGTGCATGCGGCGAGCCTGGATGATCCGGGGCGGTACAAGCCGCAGGTCGTCACGTATGCCGTGCGGGGGTATGAATGGGACTTTCTGGATCCGGGGCTGCAGAAGTTCGAGAAGATGCCGCCGATGTGAGGAAGTCCCGGATGACGGTGCCGGACCGGCTCTGCTGTCAGCCTGCCGAGGCGCGCGAGCGATAGAGCCCGGCATGCGCCATCGTGTATTCACTCAACGGCCCCGCCTTCACATCCGCCGCGCGAAAGTGCTCCGGCGCCTTGACATACGCCTGCACTGAAAGCGCCGAGCGCGATTCGCTGTCGCCCCTCTCGACCGCAATCGAAACGCGGCGATAGCCGTCAGCCTCTGTCAGTCTTTCGAGCACGTCCATCGCATCCAGCGCCGCTTGATCGACTTCGAAGACTTGCCCCGCCACCCGCTCACCCTCGCCTGCCGAAAACACGAGCCACGGAGAGAAGCGCTCCCCGACCAGGTACAGCGGATAGCGCTCCACGGTGACAAACTCCCCCGCCACACGCTTGCCGCGATTGGTCGTGAAGTTGGGGAAACCCTCTTTCAGGGTGCCGAAGACGAAGACAAGGTCGGTCATGAGTGAGAAATCGAGGGAGTCGCTTGCAAGCCGCATGCTTCGCGCAGCCGCCGATGCGCATCGTCATCCCATGCGATCGGCTGCTGGTTCTTCGCGCGCAGGTAGTGGTGCGTGAACACGGCAAGGTAGGCCTCCAGCGTCTGCTCCACGGCATGCTCGCCCGCCAGGCTCATGCACATGGCGGCCACCTCGCTGGTGCAGAAATGATCCTCGCGGCCGGAGTTGCGCAGCTTGTATTGCGTGATCTGCTCCGGCTGCAGGCTCAACACCGGCAGCCGGTCGAGGTACGGGCTCCTGCGGAACATCTTTCGCGCCTCGGCCCAGGTGGCGTCGAAAAGTATGAAGAGCGGGCGCTTGCCGCCGTCGGCATGGGCTGGCCGCACAGCGGTGACCACGCGCTCCGGCGCGGCGTACTGGCCCGGGAACACCACATAAGGCTGCCACTGCGGATCGGCCAGCAGGGCCAGCAGAGCGGGATCGACCTCGGTGCGCGCCCAGCCGAAGGCGAAGGTGTCGGCCACCACGTCGGCGATCAGCCAACCCGTGTTGGTCGGCTTGAGCGGCTCGCTGTCGGCCATGAGCAGGCACACGCCCGCGCGCGTGGGCACTGACGGGCGCAAGGCGCACATGCAGTGGCTGGGCCTCAGCCGGCAGCCCGCGCAGCGCTCGCTCTTGAAGCCGCCGTTGGCTAGAAAGGGCTCGGTGCTTCGCGCCAAGCGCGCGGCGCGGAGAAGGGAAACGGCGTGAGGCATGCGTCGATTCTCGACGCTGTGGCCGCCTATCTCGGTTCCAGCAGCTTCCCGCTCGCGGCAAGGCGGATGGTCCGGAACAGCAAGACGGCGATCAGACCGCTCAGGAAGGCGAGCAGCGCAACGGCCAAGCCGGTCATCGCGGGATGCCGCACGTGCTCCGTATAGCGCAGCGCGGCATTGCAGAGCGCGGCTATCGGGAAGCTCAATGCCCACCACCCGGCGGCGAAGGCAATGCTCCGCTTGAAGATCTTGAAGGCCAGCGAGAAGAACACGAACAGGCCGAAATAGAAGAGCATCGCGGCAAAGGCGTCGACCCGCTGGAAGAAGTTGGTGTAGGCAAGGAAGCCGACTTCGAACGGCGCGATCAGGATCATCAGGGACGGCACCATCTCGTTCGCGAGCTTCTCTTGATGGTGGATCAGCCTGGACATGATCATCGTGAAGAAGACCAGCGCGACCATCGTGCCCACGGCCATCGAGAACAGGTTGAGTTCCCTCGCCCAGCCCATCGGCATGGTGCCGCCCGCGACCGTGATGTCGAGCGTTGCCACGCCCGGAATCAGCCACGCCGGCACCGAATGGCCCGCGTCGACCTTGCCCCGCAGAAGCCGGCTGACGATGGTGAAGGACAGCGCAATGGTGGCCGCCGCGCCGATGCCCCAGAGAATCTCCGACGCCCGGCTGCTGAGCGGCGCCACGACCGACGAGATCAGCAGGATCGCAATGGTCACCGTGCCGAAGAAATTGCCGGCAATCGGATGCAGGAACTCGGCCCGCACGGCGGACGGGTGCAGCACCGCCTTTGCGGCATAGGCGACGCAAAGCACCACGAAGATCGCGACGGCGATGCTGCTGATCGCCGCATCGACAAGAGGGCTTGCGCCGAACTGATGCCCGGCCTGCCGCCAGGCGAGCGCCAAGCCCGAGATCCCCATGACCGAGGCGAACAGATTGACCGGTAGATATTGAATGGATGCCTGCCGCGGAAGTGCCGCCTGGCTCAGCGTGTGCGTGGTGTTGATACGTGCTCCTGTGGAAGATGGGCTTCCCCCGCGCGCCTCATGCATGGCTCGCGGGAGCGACGTAAAAAGTCTATTTGCGGCACCCGCAACGCAGGCCGTGGCCATGGCGCGGTTTGCGCCATTGATGGCCGTTTTCAGGCCACTGGCGGTTCGGACCTGAAGCGCTGGCGGTATTCCCGAGGCGTCGTGTCGAGCCGCTTCGCGAAGATGGTCCGCATGTGGTTCGCGCTATGGAACCCGCACCGGAACGCCACCGTTTTCAGCGGCAGGTCGGTCTCTTCCAGCAGCTTGCGGGAGAAATCGACCCGCACCTGCTCGACGAAGGCCGAAGGCGTCATGTTCGCGTTCCTGGCGAAGACGCGCGAGAAAGTGCGCCGGCTGACGCCCACCGCATCGGCGAGTTGCTCGATGGACAGTTGCTCGTCGATGTGGTCGGTGACGTGGCGCAGCACCTTCGCGACGATGGTCTCTTCCTTCGGGCCGGCCGCCAGGAAGGGGCTGTACTGCGACTGCCCGCCCTCGCGGCGGATGTACACGATGAGCCGCTTGGCAATGCGCAACGCGAGTTCGTGGCCCCAGTCTTCGGTGATCAGCGCCAGGCAAAGATCGACGCCGGCCGCGACACCGGCCGAGGTGAACAGGCTGCCATCGCGCACGAAGATCTTGTCGGGCCGCACGCGCGCCCTTGGAAACTGGGCGATGAGCCGGTCGACGTCATGCCAATGGGCGGTGACCTCCTTGCCGTTCAGCAGCCCCGCATGGCCCAGCGGGAAGGCACCGTTGCAGACGGAGCCGAAACGCCGGGCACCGGCGGCCTTGGCACTCAACCACTGCAGGAAGCTCGGCTCGTACTCGCTCACAGCAGGCAGCTTCGGGCCACCCGCGACGAGCAGGAGATCGGGCTGGCCGTCGTAGTCGAGGTAGCCGGTCCCGACATGAAGCGCCATGCCGTTGGCACAACGAACGCTCCCCGCGCGCAATCCCACGAGCTCGATCTGGTAGTGGCGGTCGGGCGGGAGAAAGCTGTTGGCCTCGGTAAAGACGTCCATCGGCGCGGCGACGTCCAGTGCCTGCACCCCTTCCAACACGACGATGACCAGCTTCATGATTCGAGCGTCCGGTTACGCACGGGCGACCCGGCCCGTGAACGTGAACCCGGCATGGAAGAGCCGCACGTTGCGCCGGCCTGCCGCGCTTCTGAACCCGATGAGACGAGGAACGCCGTCCGCGCCGGACGCGCTTCGAGATGTGCTGCTCATCCGAAGATGATGGCACAGGCGCTCAGGACGTCGTCAGGGCCTCGCACTGGCTTTCGATGCGGGCGTGAAGCAGGCTCAGCGACACCGAGAGCAGTCGCTGCAGCGCGCCGCGCTGGCAGGCATCGAGGAGCGGCGCGGGGTCGGTGCTGGACAAGGCGGCGTCGCGGCGGTCTTCGTCCCAGGCGAGCAACTGGGCCAGCGTGCATGCGCCCTGGACGACGTCGCGTGCATCGTTGAGGAATGCGGCCTGGTCTTGTTGGGAGGAGTCGAGCCGTTCGGCCTCGATCCACTCGAAGGGCCTGAACTGGGCGGTGGGACGATGCGGCGCGCAAGGGCAACCGGGGTTTGAAGCAAGGGGCATGGGCCTTCCAAGGATGTCGATTTGCAACAACCGACGCCCTCGCTTCCAAACAAGGGCGGCAGCTCGAACGGGTTGGAAGACCGGGACATCCTTGCGGAAACCGGCAGGGCGCGAGCCCTCCCGTTCAAGCCGCCTAAAAAATAGGCGTAAACGAAAAAGCCGCAGACCATGCGCGGTGACTGCGGCTCTCGTCGCAGGATGTCAGCGGGCTTCCAAACCCGGCCCCGCTCATCACGAGGCGGTGGCAATGTACGCGGTCTTTGGAAAGCCAGTCAAGCCGAGGGGGCGAAAACCCAGTTCTGCTGGCTGCACGGCGCCTGTTCGGTCGGGCAAGATGTCGCCCTCTCCTCAGATCTTGCCAACACCAGAAATGCCACAGCCTGTCTATCTTCGGCCACCAGAGTCGTCTGACGAGCGCGAGTTCTTGGCGTCGGTCAAGAAGAGCGGCGACCTTCACAGCCCTTGGACCTCGCCACCATCCACGCCTGAAAATTTTCGGGCTTACCTGGAAAAAATGTCCACGCCTGAAAACGCGGCATTCCTTGTTTGCAGGCATGCCGACGATTGCCTTGTCGGGGTCTTCAACGTCACCAATATCGTCAGGGGCGCGTTCCAGAGCGGCTACCTCGGCTACTACGCCTTCGCCGGACACGAGAGGCAAGGCCTGATGCGAAAGGGGTTGGAAGCGGTGGTTCGATCTGCGTTCCAAGACCTCGAGTTGCATCGGCTGGAGGCCAACATCCAGCCGACCAACGCCGCCTCGATCGCGCTTGTGAAAGCCTGCGGCTTTCTGCAGGAGGGATATTCACCCCGTTACTTGAACATCAACGGACGTTGGTGCGATCACGAGCGATGGGCGATCCTCGCCGCCTAGTCACCACGACGGCAAAATTCGGCCGCGAGCGGCCTCTTGGCACGAGGGGCAAAGCGCAACTCGTACACGTGCCCCTGCCATGCTTGCACCCATGAAAGTCAGCGACAACCTGAAGGCCTGGGCAAGGCGAATCAAACGCGACGGCGTGACGCTTTGGTTCGCGGGAAAGAATCCTCGGACGCCCTGGTACGCGAAGGCATTGGGTGTTTTTGTGGTGGCCTATGCGCTCAGCCCCATCGATTTGATTCCGGACTTCATCCCGGTGCTGGGCTACCTCGATGATGTTCTGCTGCTTCCCGTGCTGATCTGGCTCGCGATCCGGTTGCTGCCGCCCGGGGTGCTCGCAGAATGTCGCAGCCAGGCGGAAGAGTGGATGCAGGCGGACGGCGCCAGGCCATGCAGCCGCGCCGGGGCCGTCTTCGTCGTGAGCCTTTGGGTGGGCTCAGGGGTCGCGGCCTGGCTCTGGTTCAAGCCGCATCCGTGAGGTGAGGACGGCCACGTGAATGGCGCTGTCAGCTGGCTGAAACGGAGGCCTTAAACTCCGCGGCCTTTCCGTTGTGTAGAGGAACAATCCGCGATGGCTTTGTTGCAACCCGGCCCTTACTTCCACGGCACGCGCGCAGACCTCCGGGTGGGCGACCTGCTCACCGCAGGCTTCCGCTCGAACTACGACGAGCGCGTCGTCATGAACCACATCTACTTCACCGCGTGGCCAAAGGGCGCGGGGCTGGCCGCGGAAATGGCGAAGGGCGACGGCCGTGGCCGCGTCTACATCGTCGAGCCCACCGGCGCCTTCGAGGACGACCCCAATGTCACCGACAAGAAGTTTCCGGGCAATCCCACGCGCTCGTACCGCAGCCGGGAGCCGCTGCGGATCGTCGGTGAACTGGAAACGTGGGAGCTCTTCGACGCGGAGTACATCCGGCAACTCAAGGAACGCGTGCGCGTTGGCATGGGAGAGATCCTGAACTGAATTCCGCCTGCCATGCCGCGCGGGGCGGCGATCGGAAAGTACAAACTACTGACGAGGCTAATCATCAGATCGCTGGGCTGCAGCACCGCGGGGTGATACGACGGCCGGCCGGTGGCAGCTGGGTCTACGCCCTTGAAGCCGAGCGACTGAAGATCCAGTTCATCGACAAAGACGCCGACAATGCGCACCGGGTTGTCTTCGCGGCGCGAATAAGGGAAACGGCGTGAGGCATGCGGCAATTTTCGCCGCAGCGGCGCGGGGCCCGCAGCGCCCTGTCCTGCATCGGAAATGCCGTTGCGCACACCCTCGACCGATTCCATAGAAATGAAGGCTTCGGGTCCGCAGGGGGTTTACTGCGCCGCGCGGCGCATGGCCGCGCTGAACGCCGCCCACCCCTTCGACGCGCCGGGCCGCGCCCCACACGACGTGGCTGAATTCGGCTACCACTACAGCGGCGTGAGCGCGTCGCTGGCGCAGCGCTGGGACTTCGCGCACGAGTTGGTCGGCGCGCTGTCGAGCTTCGTCGATCCGTCGCCCTCGGTGAGCGCCGATACGCTGGACAGCGTGCTGCACCTGGCCGCGTGGCGCGTGGCGCTGCAACGCCAGGGCGTGGACCTGGCCCCCCTACTGGGCAATGCGGCCGGCCTGTGGCCGAGCGGGCCGGCGCTGGCCACCCGCCTCACCGAGGACATCGTGCACGACATGCCCGCCCGCGCGTGTTGGCCGCGGAGCTGGAGTCGATGACCGCCTGAGGAACGGGACGGGACGGGTCGGCGCTCTACCCGAAGTCCGCGCGCGGATCGTTCTGCGCGACGTGCCGCCGCGGCACGCGCTCGCCGGCCGACAGCAGGCCCTCGAAATGCGCGATCGTCCGGCGCAGGCCTTCTTCCAGGCGCACGCTCGGCTGCCATCCGAACAGCTGCCTGGCCAGGCCCACGTCGGGCCGGCGCTGCATCGGGTCGTCGCCAGGCAGCGGCGCGAAGGTCAGCGTCGACGATGACCCCGTGAGCTCGATGACCCGCAGGGCCAGCTCGCGCACGGTGAACTCTTCGGGGTTGCCGAGGTTCACCGGCCCGCTCATAGGCGCTTCGGTGTCCATGAAGCCAACGAGCCCGCCGATCAGGTCGTCGACGAAACAGAAGCTGCGCGTCTGCCGGCCCTCGCCGTAGACGGTGAGGGGGTCGCCCCGCAGCGCCTGCACGATGAAGTTCGACACCACGCGCCCGTCACGCGGATGCATGCGCGGACCGTAGGTGTTGAAGATGCGCGCCACGCGGATGTCCACGCCGTGCTGGCGCTGGTAGTCGAAGAACAGCGACTCGGCGCAACGCTTGCCCTCGTCGTAGCAGCCGCGCACGCCGATCGGGTTCACGTTGCCCCAGTAGCTCTCGGGCTGCGGATGCACGGCGGGGTCGCCGTACACCTCGCTGGTCGACGCCTGCAGGATGCGCGCGCCCAGGCGCTTGGCCAGGCCGAGCATGTGCAGGGCACCGATCACGATGGTCTTCGTGGTGTGCACCGGGTCGTGCTGGTAGTGCACCGGCGATGCCGGGCAGGCGAGGTTGTAGATCTGGTCAACCTCGACGTACAGCGGTTGCGTCACGTCGTGGCGCATCAGTTCGAAGCGCGGGTGGCCCAGCAGGTGCTCCACGTTGCGCTGCCTGCCGGTGAAGAAGTTGTCCACGCACAGCACTTCGTGGCCGTCGGCCAGCAGCCGTTCGCACATGTGGCTGCCGAGGAAGCCGGCGCCGCCGGTCACGAGAATGCGGCGCTGGGCGTTGTAGACACGCATGGGGGGCTCCGGATTCTTCAACGGCCGATGGCCTGATAGTCGAACCCCTGCGAGCGGATGCCGGGGTCGTAGAGGTTGCGGCCGTCGAAGATCGTCGGCTGCCTGAGCACCGCCTTCAGCGCGCCGAAGTCCGGGCTCTTGAAGGCCTTCCAGTCGGTGAGGATCACGAGTGCGTCGGCGTCCTGCGCGGCCTGCATGGCGTCGTCGGCATAGTGCAGCCGGCTCGCCTGCTCGGGCAGGCCGTCGAGGTCGCCCGCCAGCACCTTGCGGGCCTCGGCAATGGCCACCGGGTCGTGCGCGACCACCACCGCCCCGCGCGCCAGCAGCGCCTGGACGACGATGCGGCTCGGAGCCTCGCGCATGTCGTCGGTGCCGGGCTTGAACGCCAGGCCCCAGATGCAGAAGCGGCGCCCGTGCAGGTCCTCGCCGAAGCGCCGCACGATCTTCTCGATCAGCACCAGCTTCTGCGTGTCGTTGACCGCGCGCACCGCGTCCAGCACCCGCAGGCGCTGGCCGTGCGCGGCGGCGGTGTGCGCCAGCGCCTGCAGGTCCTTCGGAAAGCAGCTGCCGCCGTAGCCCGCGCCGGCATACAGAAAGCTGTAGCCGATGCGCGGGTCGGAGCCCAGGCCGTGCCGCACCTGCTCGATGTCCACCCCCACCTTCTCCGCGAGGTTGGCGAGCTCGTTCATGAAGCTGATGCGCGTGGCGAGCATGGCATTGGCTGCGTACTTGGTGAACTCGGCCGAGGCCACGTCCATGTGGATCATGCGGTCGCGCTGGCGGTTGAAGGGCGCATACAGCCGGGTCACGACCTCGCGCGCCCGTTGTCCCGCTTCGCCGGGGTCGCTGCCGAGCACGATGCGATCGGGCCGCATGAAGTCGGCGACGGCCGCGCCCTGCTTCAGGAACTCGGGGTTCGAGACGATGGCCGGCGTCGCGTCCGCCGGGTCGCCGCCCGCGCGTCGCTGCGACAGCGCTTCCTCGATGACCGCACGCAGCCTGGCGGCGGTGCCCACCGGCACGGTGGACTTCTCCACCACCACCTTGAAGCCCTGCATGTGCCGCCCGATGCTGCGGCCCGCGGCCAGCACGTACTGCAGGTCGGCGTTGCCGTCCTCGCCCGCGGGCGTGCCCGTGGCGATGAAGATCAGCTCGCCGTGGTGCACGGCGCGCGCCACGTCGCTGGTGAAGTCAAGCCGGCGGTTGCGCATGTTGCGCTCGATGAGCGGCGCCAGACCCTCCTCGTGGATCGGCACGCCACCCGCAAGCAGCATGCGCACCTTGCTTTCGTCGACGTCGCAGCAGACCACGTCGTTGCCGATTTCCGCCAGGCAGCTGCCCGTGATCAGGCCGACGTAGCCGGTGCCGAGGACCGAAACCTTCATGTGCGCGGGCCGGCGCCGGCCGGAAGGCGGTCGAAGCGAAAGCGCAGCAGGTAGCCGAGCGCCTTGAGGCCGTCGCGCCAGTCGATCTTCTTGCCCTCCTCGGCGGTGCGGCCCTGGTAGCCGATGGGCACCTCGAGGATCCGCCACCGGCGGGGGCGCACGATCTGAGCGCTGATCTGGATCTCGCAGCCGAAGTCGGCGCAGGTGATGGCCAGGGTGTTCTTCACCTCCCGGGTGAACATCTTGTAGCAGACCTCGATGTCGGAAAGCCGCTTGCCGTAGAGCACCGCGAACAGCGTCGAGATCACCCAGTTGGCGGTGACCTGCGGCGCGGAGATGAAGCGGGCGCGGCCCAGGCGCCGGCCCATGAAGCGCGAGCCGTAGACCACGTCGGCCACCTTGCGCTGCACGATCAGCTCGTACATGGCGACCCAGTCGGCGGGGTCGTACTCGAGGTCCGCGTCCTGGATGACGACCACCTCGCCGGTCGCCGCCGCCAAGCCGGTATTCAGGCCGGCACCCTTGCCCTTGTTGCGTTCATGGAAGAGCGCGCGCACCGTCACCGGAGTGCTCGGCGTGCCCGCCGGTTCGTCCCCGCACACGAAGTTGCCGTCGCGGTCGAACTCCATGCGCGACAGCGTGCGCTGCGCGTCGGGGAACAGGGCCCGGATCCATTCGCGGGTGCCGTCCACCGAGCCGTCGTCGACCAGCAGGATTTCCTTCGCCACGCCGGGCAGGACCTTCGACACCGCGACCAGCACGCGCGGCAGCGTGTGGACCTCGTTCAGGACGGGAATCACGATGGAGAGCATGGGCGGTAGGTGCTTGGTGTAGTCTGACGAAGAGATCGTGCCGACACGGGGCTACCAGGGCACGACGCAGGCCATCATGGCCGCGCCGATGAGCAGGTGGATGTTGCGGTACACCGTCTGCAGCCGGCGAACGCCCGCGTAGGTGAGGCCGCTGCGCCAAGCCAGCCATGCCGCGCGCAGGTGAACCGCGTACAGCACCAGCGCCAGCACGAGCACGGGCGGCACCAGCCCGCGCAGCGCGAGCCCCGCCAGCGTCAGGTAGGCCAGACTGAACAGGCACAGGCCGGCTAGGAAAGACTTCTTCTTGCCGAAGGCGACGGCATTGGTGCGGATGCCGCTGCGCAGGTCGCCGTCGTGGTCGCGCGTCTCGTGCGTCAGATGGCCGGCGGCGAACACCAGCCCGAAGTAGCAGCCGATGGCCACGCCCACCGGCGAGATCGGCGACAGGGCGGCGTAGCCGAGCAGGAAGTGCAGCGCGCCGCCGAGCAGGTGCAGCAGCGAATTGAGCAGGGGCACGCCCTTGCCGTGGATGCCTGGAAAAGAATAGACCGCGCTGAGCACGGCGATGCAAGCCGCGAAGGCCAGCGGCACCGGGCCGATCAGGCCGAACACCAGCAGGCCGAGCGCCAGCAGCGCCCAGACCAGGCGGCGCATGCGGGTGGCATCCTCGCCCTTGGCGAGGTAGGTGCCGGCGGCACGCGTCGGGTCCTGGAGGTCGCCCTGGATGCCCGACCAGTCGTTGAGCACGAAGACGTGCGCGACCAGCAGCAGGTTGCCCACCACCAGCGCGGCCACAGTCAGCAGCGTGGCGGCTTCGAGGTGGGCCATGGCAAAGCAGGCACCGATCACCGGCGCGCCCTGCAGCACGCATACCTCGTCCATGCGGATGCACGACAGCAGGCGCCACAGCGACGTGCGCGACGTGGCGCCTGCGGGCGCAGCGATGGGCTTGGCCTCGGAACCGTTCATTGGCCAGCGGCCTCCGGCGCGCCGCGCGGGGCCTCGGGCTGCAGTCCCACGCCCCGGGTAGCGTGGTAGAGCCGCAACCACAGCGCATAGCCCACGTCCTGCGACCAGTAGAAGCGCCGCACGGTGGCGCTCATATCGTTGTGGTACAGCAGCGGCGGATTGCCCGTCAGTGCCGCGAAGTCGTTGGAGGCCAGTTGGCGCAGCAGCCGGCGGGCCTCGGCGTGCAGCGCGGCGTCGTTGGGCGCGCCGCCAATCTGCTGCACGAGCGAAGCGGCCAGCGCCCAGGCCTCCTGGCCCGTGCCCGCAGGCTGCAGACGCGAGGCCGGCAACTGAAGCGGGCAGCCCGCGCGGTGCAGGTCCGCCTGCCGCAGGATGGGCATGGGCGGCGCGCCCGCGTAGTAGACCCAGAGCCCGTCGTCGTCGGCGCGCCGCATAAGCGTCTGGCACAGCGCGCGCGCGGCGGGCGGATCCTCCCGGGCCAGCAGCATGTAGATGTGCATCTGGATACCTATATCCGCAGGATTCGGGTCCGAACCGGGGTCCAGGCACTTGTAGTCGGCGCGCTTCGCCAGCCAGGTGCGGTACAGGCCGTCGTCGGTGCGAAAGCGCCGCACGACCTGCAGCGCAGCAGCCAACTGGCTACGGTTCTCGCCCGGCGCCACGCGCCACACCAGGGCGGTGTCGTCCGAGTCGGGAGTGATGGCGCAGCCCAGCACGCCAATGGTCGACGCGTCGGGCCTGCCGTGGTAGCGCACCAGGCCGTCGGCCTCGATCTGGCCGGTGAGATACCCGCGTGCCCTGGCCATCATCTCGTTCATCTGCGCGGCCTCGGCGATCGGCCCGACGATGTCGAGCATGACCGCGTTGAGGTAGGTGTTGAGCTCTGGCTGCGGCGTCTCGTAGCGGGTGCCACTGGTGAAGGTGGTAAGCCAGTAGCCCGGCGCCTGCTGCGCTTGGCTGATGCGCTCCACCGCCACCCGCGACGCATGCGCGAAAAAGCGGTCCACCGGGTCTACGGTGCTGGCGGGCGGCAGCTCGAAGGTGCGCTGGCGCAGCACCCGCACCTCGCTGCCCCGGAAGGCGCGCACCACGGCCGTCAGCACGTGCTTGCCCGGGGGCAGGTCGCCCAGCGGCACGCGCAATGTCCAACCGGAAGGCGCCTTCAGGCCCGTTGTCGCGGCCACATCGGTACGCTCGAGGAAGACACCCGTGCCCGCCGCGTCGCGCCCGTCGATCCGCACGGCCACGTCGTAGGGCGAATTGGAGTCCAGCAACGCCCATCCGGCGACGTCGAGCTGACGCTCCATGCGGTCGCCGCCCGCGGGGGCGGGGACCACGGCGTCGACCGTCTGGATCAGGTCCACGTTGCCGCGCATGTACTTGAACAGATCGGGCGATGCCGGCGGATTCCTCAGCTCGGCGATGAAGGCTGCATTGCGCCACTGCCACATCGGCTGCATCCGGTCGGCCACCTTGGCGGTCAGGATCGCGGTGTCGGTGGCGCCGGTGTACCAGAAGGCGCCCACCGTCTGGATGGCGATGGCCACGGTGCATGCGGCGCCGAACAGCACCCGGCCGCCGCGCGACAGGGCCGCCACGATGGGCGGCAGCATCCAGACCATCAGCGGCACCATTTCCGTAAGCCAGCGCGGGCCCCATGAAAGACCCTGGCGCCAGTCGACCGCCGCATAGCCCACCACCTGCACGACCATGGCCACGCACAACGCCACGGTGAGCGCCCGGTGCCGGCGCTCGCGCAGCGCGTGCACGATCAGCAGGGGCACGAACAGCAGGAACGGCGAGAAGACGAACAGCCCGCGCGTCGGGCTGAACAGCAGGCCTGCGACGCCTTCGGCCAAGCTGTCGTTAAGATGGCCTGGCCGCAGGTTCAACCCGTAGGCGCCGGCGAGGTGCCCGACCGTCCCCAGGTTGTAGATTAGCGTCAGCGCGACCGGAACGGCGCCCGCCAAGAGGAACCAGGCCCACCGCCGCCCCGCCCAGTGCAGCCCCACTAGGCCGAGCGCGGCGGCCAGCACCGCGTCGGGCTGCCGCGTAGCGCCGATCATCGCGCACAGGAGGCCGGCCGCCAGCACGCGAAGCAGCGTGCTCGGCCCGGTGATCAGCCACAGCGTGGCGATGATCAGCAGCTGCGCCAAGCCGTGCATCCACAAGGCCTGGCTGCTGATGACCCAGGCGGTCGTGCCGAAGGCGAAGACCAGGCTGAGCAGCGAGGCGGTGCTCGGACCGCTACGCCTGCGCAGCACCAGGTAGAGCAAGGCCACCGACGTAGCCGCAATTAGGGAGGCGGACAGCTTCTCCATGATGCGGGCCACCTTGTCGAAGACGTGCGGGTCCCAGTCGAACTTGTCGAGGTAGCTCACAGCCGGGAAGTACAGCGGCGCCACGACCAGCGGAACGACGACCGGATACAGGGAGACGAGCTGGTTGTCGCGGCCCCTCGCGATCCAGAAGGCCGTGCCAGCCGGCTTTCCGGCCGCTTCCCGGACGGTACCGCCCGCCGCCACGGGATCGACGACCGGGTCCAGCAGCACGCTGTGGTTGCGCAGGATCGAGAACGGCAGGTAGCGCGCCGCGTAGGTGTCGACCGCCGAGATCAGGCGACCGTTGGCGTTGAAGACGAGGAAGGAGACGACCGCCAGCAGCAGTGCGATCAGGGCGTCGGAAAGAAAGGACTTGGCCCGTGATTGTGGGGTTGCTGCACCTGCCCCCAGCCCTCCGGGCTCGATTCCGCTCATCGCTTGTCTTCCTGTTAACAGCCCCACGCCCGAGCGGCCGTTCCAGTGCTGGACTTTAATTATGCCTTTGTAAACTATCGTACCCAAGCCTGATCACCGCCTGCGGCGCATCCGCGCAACGCTCGTGCAGCCCCTGTTGGAGCGCCGAAAGCCAGGCTCAGACCAGTTGCAGGTCCTTAGGCGCCACCCCATCGAAAACCTTCGCCAACTGCGCCGGCGACAGCCCATACATCCGCTTGAACAACCCGCCGAACACCGCCCGGTATTCATTGAGCACCGGATAGTCCCGGTTCTGGAACAGCGTGGCCTGCGTCAGCGCCTGCTGCTCGCCCACGATTTGTCCGCCGGCCTGCGCCGACAGGCCGCCGCCGAGCACCCAGTACACGGTCCCGTGCCCATGGTCCGTGCCGCGGTTGCCGTTCTCGCGGAAGGTGCGGCCGAATTCGCTGATGACCACGACCACGGTCTGGCGCCATGCGTCGTCGCCCATCTCCTGGGCGAAGCCGGCCACGCCGCGGCCCAGTTCCTCAAAGCGGTTGGCCAGGTAGCCGGTGGCGGCGCCCTGCCCCACGTGGGTGTCCCAGCCGCCGACATCGACGAAGCCCAGGTCGAAGCGGTCGCGCATCAGCAGCGCCATGCGGCGCGCGACCAGCTCGAAGCCCTTGGCGGTCATGGCGTTGCGGCTGGCGGCGTCCATCTCGGCCTGCACGGCGCGCATCACTTCGTCGCGCACCTGGAAGCCTACCGCCACGGGCTGGGCCAGCGAGGTGTTGCGGTACATGCTGGCGATGACCTGGCTCTGCCGCGCGTCGAGGGCCGAGCGCGCGTTGCCCGCGAGCGCCATGTTGGCGGCCTTGGCGTTGCCGCGCAGCGAGATCGGCAACTGGTCGGTGAAGGCGATGGGCGACACGTCGGTGACGGGCCCCGCGCCGAGCACGCCGGCCAGCCGGTTGAGGAAGCCCGAGCGGTAGTCGCGGCGCTTGTCCAGTGCCTGCCCGAGTTCGATGGAGTCCTGCGTCTCGAAGTGGCTGCGCGTGAGGTCGTCGGTGCCCGCGAAGGCGATGAACGCCGCCTGCTTCTGCTGGAACATGGGCATCACGCTCTGCGCGAGCGCGGGGTGCAGGCCCCAGTTGCCGTCGAGCGGAAGCGCGCCGTTGGGCGTGCCGGGGCGCGGAATGGCGATGTTGGGGCGCGACGCGTAGTAGAAGTCGCTGCTGGTGGGCACCAGCAGGTTGCTGCAGTCGTAGGCGCCGCGCAGGAACACGACCAGCAGCTTGGTGCCTTCGGCCGCGGGCGCGGCCATGAGCCGGCCGGCGGCGCCTGCGAAGGGGGCGGCGGCCATGAGCTTCAGGAGTTCTCGACGTTGCATGACGGTGTGTCCTTTCTTTTGCCTTGCTCCTTCCCCCTCTGGGGGAAGGTCGGGATGGGGGCTCAGCGACGCTTGCTCAGCCTCAGCGCTTCAACGAACGCCGCCTGCCCCCACCCCTGCCCTCCCCAGTGGCGGAGGGAGAAATGCCGAATACCTTCAGCGGCGCATCAACTCAGGCGACGCCAGCAGGAAGGTATTCCACTCCTGCGGGTTCTTCGCCTGCGCCAGCGCCTCGCGCGTGTCCGCGCTCAGCCCGCCCTGCATCGCACGCACCGCGCGCGACTCGGCCAGTTGCGGGAACGCGGGTTTCTCCAGCGGCGCCTTGTCGTCCGCCCTGAACAGCACCGCGCCGTTCGCGCCGATGGCCCGCGCGATCTCGAAGCGCGTGTTCATCTGCCCGGCACTCGCCCATGCCACCTCGTTGAGCGGATAGCCGTCGGGCGTCTCGTGGCCGTACAGCGGCTCGCCCATGCGGTTGATCCAGTTGATCATCGGGTTCACGTTCAGTGCCACGCGGTCGTCGTAGGCGAGCCGCACGCCGGCGATCACGTAGTGCACCGGGTCGCGGAACTTGCGGCCCAGCGACGCGGTGAACTCGGGCGACTCGAACATCGCCTTCAGCGTGACGGCGATGTCGCCGTCGCTGCGCGTGAAGGCGGCGGCCATGCGGTCGACAAGCGCCTGCGGCGGATCGTCCGACACGAAGTACACGGCCAGCTTGCGCGAGATGAAACGCGCGGTGGCCGGCGCGCGCGCCAGGCGGTCGAGCGCCTCGTCGGCCTCGGCCAGGCCGTGGCTCTGAATCGGCTGGCCCAGCAGTGTCTTCGGCCCGTAGTCATGCCGGTTGGGGTTGAACTCGAACAGGCCCTTGCGCACATAGTCCGCGCGCACCGCGGGACGGACGTTCGGCGGCGGCGCGTCGAGCGGTGCGCTGGTGACGCCCACGCCGGTGAGCACGCGCGCGAGTTCCTGCACGTCGCCCTGCGAATAGCCGCTGCCCACGCCCAGCGTGTGCAGCTCCATCAGCTCGCGCGCGTAGTTCTCGTTGATGCGGTTGGCGGCGTTCTGCGCGTTGTCGAGGTAGCGCAGCATCGCGGGGTGATGCAGCGTGGCGCCGAGCAGGTCGCGGAACTTGCCGAGCGCATGCGGGCGGATGGCGTTCTCTTCGTAGTCGCCGACCATCGCGCGGATGTTGTCCTTGCGCAGGTTGACGTTGAAGTGGTTCATCCAGAACCAGGTCATCTGCTCCTGCAGCTGGTTCGGCGAATAGAGCGCGCGCAGCAGGAAGCGCGTCTGCGCCTCGCGCGCCAGCTGGTTGAGCTGTTGCTGGTAGGCCTGGCGCGCGGCCTTCTTCTGGTCTTCGTCGGGCAGCGCGTCGGCCGCCTTGCGCTGCGCTTCCAGCCCGATGACGAGCTGGTCGAGCGGCGTGTGCGAGATGGCCATCGCATCGATCTGCGCCTGTGCCGCGGGCGGCAGCGGCGCGGGGCGCGGATTGAGCTGGTCGCGCATCCACGGCGCGAGGCCGCGTTGCGCCAGGTGCGCGTCGGCGCTGGCGTTGGCGCCCCAGCTCACGCGGTCGAGCCAGCGCAGGCGCGTGGCGTCATTGACCTGCGTGGAAGGCAGCGACAGCGACACCAGCGGCCGCTGGCTGCCCGGCGTGCTCGCGCAGGCCGCCAGCAGTGCCAGCACGCAGGCGCCCAGCGCCAGCGATGCGCGGCGCAGCGGCACCGATCCACCGGGGGTGGCCACCACCGCCCTCACTCCCTGCGCATGTCGTGGTGGCGCACGTCGCCGATGGCGTGCTGCGCGGCGTTGAGCGCCACGTCGACATGCGCCAGGCCGCGTTGCTGGAACGGGCGCGAGCGCGGGTCGTCCTCTTCGCGCGCCACGTCGGAGCGCACCTTGCGCAGCAGGTCGATGGCCGCATGCAGCCGGCCTTCGCGCGGCAGCCATGCATCGGTGGGCTCGCGCCATTCGACGGGCTTGCCGTCGAGCCATGCGGCGTGCTGCAGGTCGCCGATGGCGGCGTGGATCTCGTCGAGCACCACCATCTCGTCGCGCGAGACCTGGCCGTCTTCCGGGCGGCGGTGGTCCACCTGCCAGGCCGCGGTGCGCAGGTCGGACAACGCGTGGAGGTAGAAAGGATGCCGGCCGTATTCATCGGCCAGCGCCGGCAGGGAAGCCGCTGCCACGAGCGTGAACGTGGCGAGTGCGGTGACTAGGCTTTTCTTCTTCATCTTCGGAGCTCCTGATGGTGACAGTGATTGGAGATGCTCTCCTCAACCACCGTGCCCCGCCCCGCGTTGACGCTCTTTACCCTCGTAACGCCGCGCAAAGCCGGCGCCTAAGAGCCAGCTAAGTCAGGCTACAGACAGGCCCGCCGGTGCAGCACCGGCAATCTGGCGCAGCGCGCGCTCGAACACTTCGACGGGCTGCCCGCCCGAAATCAGGTGCTGGTCGTTGATGATGATCGCGGGCACCGAGTGGATGCCGGCGTCGGTGTACATGCGCTCGCGTTCGCGGGTTTCCTTGGCGTACTCGTCGCTCGCCAGGATCTCGCGGGCGCGGGCCGGGTCGAGCCCGGCTTCGGTGGCCGCGCGTACCAGCACCTCGGGGTCGGAGGGGTTCTGGCTGTCGGTGAAGTAGGCCTTCAGCAGCAGCTTCTTCAGCGCCGCCTGCCTGGCCGGGCTTTCCAGCTCGGCCCAGTGCAGCAGGCGGTGGGCATTGAAGGTGTTGTACACGCGCGGACGGCCTTCGGGGCTGAACTCGAAGCCGACGGCCGCGCCGCGCTGGCGGATCATTTCGCGCGACTGCGCCTGCTGCTCGCGCGTGGAACCGTACTTCTGGTTGAGGTGCTCGAAGGTGTCCTGGCCTTCGGGCGGCATCTGCGGGTTCAGCTCGAAGGGCTGGAAGTGCAGCTCCGCGGTGACGTCCGGCGCCACCTTCCTGAGCGCCGCCTCGAGCGAACTCAGGCCAACGGCGCACCAGGGGCAGGACACATCGGAGACGAAGTCGATCTTGAGGTGCGAGGAAGAAGGTGTGGTCATGGCGCCATTCTTCACGGCGCCACAACCCTTGGCAGGCGAAAGGTCTTCAGCCCGCCCCCACCCGGCTCAGGCCCGGGCGGCGGCCTTGGACACGCGCGCGTCCTGCATCGTCTGCTCGCGCAGGCGGTCGTATTCCTGCTTGTCGACCGGCACCGCATCGGGCTTGCCCAGGTCGTTCATGCGGATGCGGTAGGTCTCGCGTGCGCTCAGTGCGGCCAGCGCGGCCAGCACGGTCACGGCGAAGGTGATGGCACCGACGGTGAACCACACGTTGGTCGAGCCCGGAGGCGCCACTGCGGCGAACAGTGCGGGCAGCAGCGCGGTGAAGGTGGTGCCGATGTTCTGCGAGATGGCCATGGCCGACACGCGGTTGCGGGTGCGGAACAGCTCCGGATAGAAGCTCGGGAAGGTCGCGTTGTAGCCCTGGTACACGATGCCCCACATCAGCAGCGACATGACGATGGCCAGCGGCACGTTGCGGATGCTGATGGCATACAGGTACACGAAGGACAGCAGGCCCGACAGCAGCGCGCCGACGATGATCGGCGGGCGGCGGCCGATGCGGTCCGACAGGTTGCCCACGAACGGGATCACGATCACGGCAAGGATGTTGCCGAGCACGGGAATCCACAGGTACACGTCCTTCTGGAAGCCGATGCCGTAGGCGGCCTGCACGGCATAGGCCGCGCCGAACACCGTGGCCACCACCGGAATCACGTTCATCAGCGCCATGCACACCACGCGCAGCATGTCGGCCCAGCTGTCGGTGAAGGCCTGGACGATCGGCGCCTTGGCCACTTCGCCCTTCTTGTCGACTTCGGCGAAGGCCGGCGTCTCGTCGACCTCCCGGCGGATGATGTAGCCCGCCACGATGACCAGGAAGCTCAGCAGGAACGGAATGCGCCAGCCCCAGGAGTTGAAGGATTCTTCAGGCATGTAGTGGGCCAGCGGCAGGAACACCGCGGCCGCCAGGATCTGGCCGGCCTGCACGCCCTGCAGCGTGAAGCTCGCGAAGAAGCCTCGGCGCCCGAACGGCGCGTGCTCCAGGATCATCGAGCTGGCGCCCGAGATCTCGCCCGCCACCGCGAAGCCCTGCACCAGGCGCAGCAGCACCAGCAGCACGGGAGCCAGCAGGCCGACCTGGTCGTAGGTCGGCAGCAGGCCGACGGCCACGGTCGAGAAGCCCATCAGGAACATGCAAAGAACCAGCACCTGCTTGCGACCGTGCGTGTCGCCCCAGTGGCCGAGCACGAAGGCGCCGATGGGGCGCGCGACGTAGCCCACGCCGTAGGTCGCGAGCGACGCGACGATGGCCGTCGTCGGGTCGCCCTTGGGAAAGAAGATCTGCGGAAAGATCAACGCCGCGGCCGTGGCGTAGATGAAGAAGTCGTAGTACTCCAGCGCCGAGCCGATCCAGCCGCTTGCGGCGGCCTTCTTCGACTGGTGCCTGCCTTGCGGCTCATGGGCTGTGTTGCTTGCCATGTGTGTGTCTCCAGTGTTGACAAAAAAACCTAATCAATCCTGCGCCTGGGAAGCCATGCGCGCCGGTGCGTTGAGGGCACCGTAGGCGTCGTAGTTGCCCACGCGCTGTGCGACCTCGAAGAACAGTCCCCCCTCGAAACTCTCCGTATAGATGTGCAGGTAGTCGCCGGCCGGCGAGCGGTCGAACAGCACGCCCGCCGCGCGCATGCGCGCCAGCAGTTCGGGCGCGAGGTCGATGCGCGTCGCGAGATCGTCGTAGTAGTTGTCCGAGATGGGCACGAAGCGCGTGCCGTTGGCGCGCAGCTTGGCGGCGGTGTCGAAGATGTCCGCGCAGCTCAGCGCGATGTGGTGCACCGCGCCGCCGCCGGTCACGCTCAGCGTGCGCGCGGTGCGGGTGCGCTGGCTCAGCGACACGTTGAGCACCAGACGCAGGCTGCGGTCGGCGTTGGCCACGCCGCGGCTGCGGATGAGGCCGAAGGGGTCGGCCAGCTCCAGGCTCTCGCCCGGCTCCAGGCCGAGCACGGCGCGCGTGAACAGCACCCAGGTGTCGAGCTGGTCGACCGCCAGGCCCAGCGCCACGTGGTCGATGCGCTGCAGGCCGGCGTCGGATTCGCCGGCGCCGCCGTCTTCAAAGATGAAATCGGCTTCGTAAAGGCCGTTGGCGCCCAGCGCCTCGGGCACGAAGTGAATGAGGTTGCCGCCGGGCGCCACGACCGCCGGCACGCGCAGCTCGTTCGGGCCGACCGGGCTGTCGTGCCGCTGCGAGCGCATGGCGGTGGCCCGGCCCACTGCCGCGAGCGGATCGGCGCAGCGCACGCCCAGCGCGCAGACCGAAGTGCCGTGCGCGTCGAAGCGGCTGCGCGCGAAGGAATCGGGCTGGGCATTGACGATCAGGTTGACCTCGCCCTGGCGGTACAGCGTGACGGCCTTCGAACGGTGCCTGCCCACGCGGCGAAAACCCAGCTGCCTCACCAGCGCGGCCAGCGTGAGTGCCGAGGCCTCGTCGGCCGCGAACTCGATGAACGACAGGCCCGACAGCGCCGGCACCGGCGGCGGATTGAACAGCTCCACGCGCTGCGGCTGCACCGGCGTGCCGGCCATGCGCTGGCGTGCTTCGCTCTCGAGGTAGAGCAGCGAGCGCATCGCGTCCACCGCGGTGCGGCGGTTGGGCGTCTCGCGGAAGATGTCGTTGAAGATCTCCAGCGACAGCGGCCCGGTGTAGCCGGCGCGCAGCACCTGCGTGAAGAAGCCGACCACGTCGAAGTCGCCCTGCCCCGGAAACGAGCGGTGGTGGCGCGCCCACTGGAGCACGTCCATCGACAGCAGCGGCGCGTCGGCCATCTGCAGGAAGAAGATCTTTTCGCCGGGGATGTCGGCGATGCCGGCCGGATCGTCCTTCAGCGACAGCGTGTGGAAGCTGTCGAGGATCAGGCCCAGGTGCGCGTGGTTCGCCTGCCTGACGATGTTCCAGGCCTGGCCGTACAGCGATGTGTGCCGGCCCCAGGCCAGCGCCTCGAAGCCCACGCGCAGGTTGCGGCGCGCGGCGCGCTCGGCCAGTTCATGCAGTTGGGCGGCGGCCAGCGCGGGGTCGTTCACGGCCAGCGGCGAGGTGTTGGAGCAGCACAGCACCAGCGGCGCGCCCATGGCTTCCATCAGGTCGAACTTGCGCTCGGCGCGCTCCAGGCTGCGGCGGAACTGCGGCTCCGGCATGCCTTCGAAGTCGCGGAACGGCTGGTACAGGTCGATCGACAAGCCCAGGTCGGCCGTGATGCGGCGCAGTTCGGCGGCGGTGCCCTTGAAGTTGATGAAGTCGGCCTCGAACAGCTCGATGCCGTCGAAACCCGCGGCTGCGACGGCTTCGAGCTTCTGGCGGAGCGTGCCGCTGAGCGAGACGGTGGCAATGGAGCGATGCATGGGGGTGAACTTTAGAAACACCCGGCCCCCACCACAATCTATTCAGCGGCCTTCTGATCGATCATCGATCACATGCGTCCATTATTCGCACGAAATACGGGATACACCTAGGCCGCCGGTGTAGCGCCCAGCCCTCAAAGACTGCGCCAGAAATCGATCAGCAGTTGCGTGAACTCCACCGGGCGCTCCACGGCGCTGACGTGCGCGGCGTCGATGGTGGCCAGCTGCGCATGCGGAATCGCGCCGGCAATGGCCTGCGACATGGCCATGGGCGTGGCCTCGTCGCGCAGCCCGCCGATCACCAGCGTGGGCACGGCGATGCGGTGGTTGCTCTCGCGGAAGTCGATGGCGGCCACGGCGTTGCAGCTCGCGATGTAGGCCTGCGCGTCGGTGCGCACGAGCACGTCGTGCAGCGCCTTGGCGGCGGCCGCGCCCTCCGGCGTGGTCACGAAGTCGGGCGTGAGCCAGCGCGACACCGCGCCGGGCGCAATGGCGGCCACGCCCTGCGCATTGACCGTCTCGGCGCGCGCGCGCCACGGGGCCTGGTCGGGGTAGTGCGCGGACGAATTGGCGATCACCACGGTCTTCAGCAGCTCGGGGTGGCGCACGGCCAGCGCCTGCGCGGTCATGCCGCCCATCGACAGGCCGACGAAATGCACCGGCTCGCCGCCGGCCTCGCGCCGGATGAGCTCGGCGGCGTCTTCCGCCAGCGTCTCGATGCGCAGGGGGCCCGGCACCACTTCGGAGGCACCGTGGTTGCGGTGGTCGTAGCGGATCACGGTGTGGGCCCGCGCGAGCTGCGCGGCCACGCCGTCCCACATGGTCAGGTCGCAACCGAGCGCATGGCTGAGCACGACGATCGGGCCGTCGCCTTCGCGAACGACATTCAAACGGGTCATGGTGTGGTTTCCTTTGTCGGATGTTGAAGACGTGGCAGCCAGAAGAATGCGATGGCCATCAGCGAAACGCCGGCCAGCAGCATGGGCACGACCATCGGCCAGGCGCCGTAGGTGTAGTCGGTATCGACGAAGCGCGCCGCCAGCTGCCCCACGCAGAACGCGACCATCATCATGCCGAAGCCGGACCATGACACGGCCCGGCCCGCCAGGTGCGGCAGGTCGCCCACCGCGCCCGCCTGCCCGCAGGGCTGGTGGATGCCGTGGCCGAGGCAGTACACCGCGTGGCCCGCCAGCAGCGGCACCGCGCTGAACGGCAGCAGCCAGCAGCCGAGCGCCTGGATCACCGCGCCCGTGATGCTGAGCGAGGCGCCCAGCCGCACGGTGCGCACCGGCCCGTAGCGCCGCAGCAGCGTGCGGCACATGGTGGTGCTGAAGATGTAGACCAGCGAGCCGCCGGCCGGGATCCAGCCGTACCAGGCAGGCGACCAGCCCAGGTAGCCGATGTAGACCATCGGCGACAGCAGCAGGAAGCAGAAGAGGCCGCCGTAGGTCGACGCGGCCACCGAGGCCCAGGCGCGGAAAGAGCGGCTCGCGAACACGGTGCGGGTGCTGCCGCGCGGCGCAGAGAGGCCGTCCTCGCTCATCGGTTTGCGCGTTTCGGCGAACGAATGCCAGCACATCGCGAACAGCACCGAGGCATAGACCGCCATCGCCACCATCACCCAGCGCCAGCCCGCGCCCTGCACCAGCCATGCGCCGAGCAGCGGCGCCAGCAGCCCCACCACGCCCAGCCCGGTGAGGCCGCGCGCCATCACGTGCGGCCCCTCGTGCGCCGGGTACAGGTCGCGCACCGCGGCACGCGAGCAAACCAGGATCGCCGCCATCGAGAAGCCCTGCAGCGCACGCCAGCCCGCGAGCAGCGCCACGCTGTCCGCGAACGCACCGCCCAGCGCTGCAAGCACATAGCAGCCGAGCCCGGTCAGCAGCACCGGCCGCCGGCCGAAGCGGTCTGCCAGCGGGCCGCACAGCAATTGCGCAAAGCCGAAAGCCAGCACGAACAGCGTGAGGCTGGTGCTGGCGGAGCCGAGCTCCTTGGCGATGGCGGGCAGCGCCGGCAGGTAGCTGTCGGTGGCCACGGGCTGCGCCGCCAGCAGCAACGGCAGCAACAGCGCGAAGCTGACGTCGAAGCGGCCCTTGCGGGCGACCGGCGGGCTCACTGCGCGGCGGTCGCCGGCGTCGCGGGCAGCAGGCCCTTCTCGCGCAGGATGCCGGTCGCGATGCCGAAGGCGTGGTTGGCCACCGGCACGCCGCAGTAGATGGCGGCCATCATGATCACTTCCTTGATGTCTTCGGGCGTGAGGCGCGACTCGGGCGGGCCGTCGAGCGCGGCGCGCACGTGCATGGCGAATTCCTCATACGCGTGGATGCCCAGCATCATCGACAGCACCATGTAGCGGCGCGTCTTGTCGCCCAGCGCGGGACGGCCCCAGATGTCGTTCCACGCATGGCGCGTGATGAGTTCCTGGAACTCGGCGTTGAAGCCGTTGCGGTTGGCGAGCGACTTGTCGACCCACGCATCGCCGAGCACGCGGCGGCGGTTGACGAGGCCGGCTTCGTAGACGCCGGGTTCCACGGGCGCGTTTTCGGGGGCGGTCATTGGGCGAGTTCCTTGTCTGTGAGCCGGGCCTGCATCGCCTTCACTTCGGCGAGGGCGGTCTGTCCGGCGTTGATGGCGAGCGCGGGGTCGAACCATTCGTCGGCCGCGTCGCGCGGGAGTTCGGCGCGCAGCCGGTCGATGTTGGCGCGCATGCGCGCGGCGTCGACCTGCAGGCCCGGCAGCGCGCCGGCCATGGCGCGCACGCTGCCGTGCGCCGACATCAGCAGTTGCGGCCATTCAGCCAGCTCGGCCTGCCAGGCGCCAAGCGCGCGTTCGTGCTGTTGCGGCATGGCGCCGAGCAAGGCGGCCACGCGCTGCGGCGCGCGATGCGCGGCGGCAATGGCCACCATCGACGCCACCGGGTTGCGCTTGTGCGGCATGGCCGACGAGCCGCCCCGGCCGGGTTCGCTGGGCTCGGAGACTTCGGCCACTTCGTACTGGCCGAGCAGCGCGATGTCGACCGCGATCTTGCCGAGGCTGCCCGTCATGAGGCCCAGCTCGCAGCCCAGCGCCACCCATTCGTCGCGCTGCGTGTGCCACGTCGCGCCGGGGTCGCCCAGGCCCAGTTCCTTGGCCATGCGCTGGCGCACGGCCGCGCCCTGCCCCTTCATCTGCGCGAGCGTGCCGACGGCGCCGCCGAGCTGCAACTGCAGCGCGTGCTTCGCGGCCTCGCGCAGGCGCAGGCGGCTGCGCACCAGCGGCGCGGCCCAGCCGGCGCACTTGAAGCCGAAGCTGGTGACCGAAGCCGGCTGCATCAGCGTGCGCGCGAGCATGGGGGTTTCCGCATGCTCCGTGGCCAGGCGCAGCAGGGCATCGGCCGCCTTGGCCAGGTCGGCTTCGACCAGCGCCACCGCCTCGCGCGTGACCAGCGCCATCGCGCTGTCGATCACGTCCTGGCTGGTGCTGCCGAAATGCACATACGGCGCGGCCTCGGCGTTGAAAAGGCTCACGGCCTCGCGCAGCGCCTTGACCAGCGGAATGGCGACGCTGCCGGCACGGCCGCTCTCGCGGACGATCTTGGAAACGTCGAACAGCTCGACCTTGCAGCTGCTCACGATGGAGTGCGCGGCGCTCTCGGGAATCAGCCCCTCGGCGGCCTGGGCACGCGCCAGCGCGGCCTCGAAGCGCAGCATCGCGTCGACGAACGCGCGATCGCTGAACGCGCCCAGCGTTTCGGATGTGGAGAGAAAGCCTTCGAAAATGCTCATGCGGTGACTCCGCCTTTCAATATTTCAGTTGGGCCACGGCACGCAATTCTTCTGGGGACGCCGTACCAAAGCCGAAGAACTCCAGGTACGCCGGAATCATCTCGAACAGCATGTCGGTGCCGACCTGCACCTGGCAGCCCTTGGCCTTCGCGGCCTCGAGCAGCGGCGTGTATTCGGTCTTCATGACTACCTCGCCGACGAAGGTCGAAGGATCGATGCGGTCCACATCGAAAGGCAGCGGGTCGCCCTCCTTCATGCCCAGCGGCGTGGCGTTGACGACCACGTCGTAGCCGGCCGGGTCTTTCGAGCCCGTGCTCACCTTCATCTGCGGATAGTGTTCGCGCAGCCGCGCGGCCAGCGCACCGGACGAGGCTTCGCTCATGTCGAACAGCATCAGCTCGGCGGCGCCTGCCGCGGCAATCGAGGCCGCAATGGCGGAACCCACGCCGCCGGTGCCCGACACCAGCACCCGCGTGCCCTTGAAGAGCCGACCCTTGCGCTCCACGCCGCGGACGAAGCCGGCGCCGTCGAACTGGTCGCCCAGCAGCGTGCCGTCGGGCCGCTTCAAGATCGCGTTGCAGGCGCCGGCGACGCGCGCCGTGGGTGTCACCTCGTCCACCAGCGCCATGGTCGTGACCTTGTGCGGCATCGTCACCAGCGCGCCGCGCAGGTTGCTGAACTTGAAGATCTGCGGCAGCGAGGCCGCGTAGTCCTCGGGCTTCACGCCCATCGGCACCACCACCGCGTCGATGCCCTGCTTGTCGAACCAGGGGTTGTAGATCATCGGCGCCTTGAAGGCTTCGGTCGGAAAACCCAGGTGGGCGATGAGCGTTGTCTTGCCGGAAATCATGTCGAGTCTCTTGAATGGAAAAGGCGTGGCTCAGGCCACGCTGGGTGAGTGATAGCGCAGGGGCTTGGCGATTTCGCCGTGCATGGCTGGCGGATAGATGATTTCGCGCAGGAAGTCGGCGTCGGCGCGCAGCGCGTCGGCCGCTTCGGCGTGGCCGAAGTAGCGCAGGTAGTGCGGCATCTGCTGGATCAGCATCTCGAAGCCGGCCTGCGCATTGAGCCCGCGCGCGCGGGCCGCGCGCACCAGCGGCGTGGGCTGGTTGCGCAACAGGATGTCGAACAGCGCGGCATGGCTGTCCATGCGCGCCACGTCCACGGGCAGTGCGTCGTCCTCGACCAGCCCGAGCGGCGTGGCGTTGATGACCAGGTCGTAGCCTTCGGGGGCGTTGCTGTCGACGGCCACCACCGTGGCGTCGAAGAAGGCGTCGAGCTTGGCGGCTACGCCCGCGGCCTTGCCGGCGGCGCGGTCGAAGAACGAAATGTGCGCGGCGCCGTTCACCACGCCGCCCTCGGCCAGCGCCACGCCGATGGCCGCCGCGCTCACGCCCGCGCCGAGGATCAGCACGCGCTTGCCGCGAAAGGGAATGTTGCAGTGGTCGAGCGCGCCGATCAGGCCTTCGCCGTCGAACAGGTCGCCCTCGAGCTGGTCGCCCTCGGTGCGGCGCACCACGTTCACCGAACCCGCCACGCGCCCGAAGAGCCCGCAGCCGTCGAGCAGGTCGACCACCAGCGGCTTGTGCGGCGGCGCGATCACCATGCCGCGCACGTTGCGCGCCAGGAAGGCCGACTTGAAGAACACCGCGAAGTCGCGCACCGGCACCTGCATGGGCAGCAGCACCGCGTCGATGCCGAAGCGCTCGAAGGCCGCATTGAACATGCGCGGCAGCCGCACGTTGCGAACCGGATCGCCTGGAATCAGGTACGCCTGGGTGCTGCCGCTGATGGAATGGCTCATGTGCTTGCTTCCGTTCGTCAATCGCTCTTTTCGAGGCCGGATGGCGAGCTTTATAGTCGCTTCGGCCCAATCATGCAGGGCTGCATACCTCAAAACGTTCGATAATCGAACTGTAAAAATCGTTAATCGTTCAAATCGAGGGTTTTTACCTGCACCGAATACCAACGCCAACCGCATCGCCGCAGGCACACTTCCGCCCATGAGCAAGGACGACTCGACACCTCCCGCAGGCCTGGACAAGCGCGACTGGATTGCCGGCCTGGAGCGCGGCGTGAGCATCATCGAGGCCTTCGACGATGCCAACCCGCGCCTCACCGCCAGCCAGGCGGGCCAGCGCACGAACATGACCCGCACCGCCGCGCGGCGCTACCTGCTCACCCTGCAGCACATGGGCTACGTGGCAAGCGACGGCAAGCTGTTCTGGCTCACGCCGCGGGTGCTGCGGCTGGGCCGCTCGTACCTGGAATCGGCCCGGCTGCCGCGCGTGGTGCAGCCTTTTCTGCAGCGCGTGGCCGCCGGCACCAACGAGATCGCCTACCTCAGCGTGATGGACGGCGACGAGGTCGTCTACATCGCGCGCAACGGCCCGAACCGCAGCATGAGCACCGGCTATGTGCTGGGCGCGCGCGTGCCGGCACAGGTCACGGCCTCGGGCATGCTGATGCTGGCGCTGCGCAGCGACGCCGAGCTGAACGAGTGGCTGGCGACCAAACAGCTGACGGTTTTCACCTCGCACACCATCGCGAGCATGGAGCGCATGAAGCTGGAGCTGGCGCGCATCCGGGCGCAGGGCTGGGCGCTGTCGGAGCAGCAGCTCGACCTGAACTCGCGCGGCATCGCGGCGCCCCTGCGCGACCGCCACGGCACGCTGGTGGGCGCGCTGAACATCACGATGCCGATGGGGCACGAGAGCTCGGAAGACGCGGTGGCGCGGGTGCTGCCCGTGCTGCGGGAGACGGCGCAGGCGATGCGCAACCTGATCTAGCTGTCGGGCAGTACTAGTACCAGAACTTCCATCCGGGCTTGCCGGTACCGCCCACCTCGCCGGGTTCGGGCGTTGCCACACCCGGCCGCTGCAGCGCCTCCAGCCGGTCGCGGGCCGTGAGGCTGCCGGCCTCGATCGCCTTCGCATACAGTTCGGCCGCGCGACGCAGGTCCTTCGGCACCAATTCGCCGTATTCGAAGATTTCGCCCATATCCTCGCCCGCATACGGGCTGCCGGAAGCCATGGCTCGCTGGTACCAACGGATGGCCTGCGGCACATCCATCTCCACGCCAAAGCCGCGCCGATAGCGAAAGGCAACCTGCAGTTGCGCATCGGCATGCCCTTTGTTCGCTGCCTGCAGATAAAGCAGGAACGCGACCGGCAAGGACTCCGCGATCTCGGGGGTGTAGATGCGCCCGGCCAGTTCATGGAGGGTGCCTGCATCGAGCCGTGAAGCATCGAGCAGCGCCGCGGCGCCTTGCGAACGAAGGGCGGCATTCGAGTCCAACACCATCGCTCGCAGGCGGGCCTTCGCGTCGAGGAAGTCGTGCTCGGCCGCCAGCTTCATCCAGCGCACTGCCTGCTCGACATCGCGTGCCACGCCTCGACCGTCGGCATACATGCCGGCAAGGCTGTACCACGCGGCGATGACGTTCTTTTCAGCCGCATTCCGGTAGAGCGACAACGCCATGTCGAAATCCTGCGCCACGCCAAGCCCATGCTCGTACTTGTCGGCCAGGTTGTTGATTGACGCGGCATGCCCCTGGGCAGCGGCCTGGGCGTAGAGTTGCACGCAGAGCTCGTAATCCTGAACGACGCCCCGGCCGTCCTGAAGACACATGGCCAAGTGGTACTGGGCGTCCGCGAATCCGGCAGCGGCCGCATGCCTCAGCAATGTCACGGCTTTGGCTTCGTCCCTGGCCACACCCAAGCCCTCCTGATACATCATCGCCAAGCGCGTCAGCGCGACCGGATCGCCCTTGTCCACCGCGCGGCGCAGCAGGCCCAGCCCTTTGGAGGGGTCTGGCGCGAGCACGCCACCTTCCAGGTAGATGATGCCCATCTCGCGCTCGGCCGGCGCGTAGCCCGAGTCGGCTGCGCTCTGCCAGAGGCACAGCCCTTGCCTCTGGTCGCGCTCGAGCGCAAGGCCGTGGAACTGAAGGTTGCCAAGCGCGAACTGCGCATGCGGCGCTCCCCGCAGCGTTTGGTCGAGCGAGCCGTTGACTGCCTGCTGCTGGAGAAAACGCACGCAAGCCGTGACGAAATCAGGCGACTGCCGCGCAACGAATACCAGCGTGTCCCTCGCCTCGTCCGGCGACAGCGTCTGCCTCGTGCCATTGCAGAGTTGGATCCGCAGCCCGGCGGCCTCCCCCGCCGCCTGCCCAACCTCGATCACGCACGAGGGGAAAAGGCCTCGGCCGGACAACACCGCGTCGCCTGTCATCGCGTGCTGTCCGTCGGCGTAGGCAACCACGTCCCGATCTTGCTGCCGGGCTTGCGTCTCGACGGCCTGCGCTGCGTCGCGGAAGCGCGCCCATGAGCCCGACGGCCAGTTGAAGTGCTGGATACCGGCCTCCAGGGAGCGATTGAACAGCCCCTCGGCCTCGGCCGGCACGCTGCCTTCGATCAACTGGGGCTTGAAGATCGCAAAACCGTGCGGGTCGGTCGCGGCACGGTACGGGAACACGACGGTGACTGCCAACGGGTTGTCGCCGTGGCAACGCAGTTCCACCACGATGGCCGTGCGCCCCTTGGGCAGCCCCACACTGGCCTCGCAGGCGAACGCGGCATGGCGGGGACCGCCCTCTTCCTGCGCCAAGGCGGCACGGCCGCGCTGCAGCGCCCCGTCAGCCGTGTCGTCGAACATGGCCACCAGAGAGAAGCGCTCGCCATCCGCATCGGGCCGCAGCAATGTCGGCACCAGGACCGCGCCCCCCGACACCATGAACATCGAATAGGAGGCGAGGAAGCCGAGCGAGTGCACGGCCGCTGCCCAGGCCACCGGCCCCGCGTGGTCGAGCCGCGCGCCGCAGCCTGCCACGTAGTTCGCGCAGGTGGGCGCGAGGCCGGCGCCGAACAGCTTGTCTTCGATCCATACGAGTGGCAGCAACGCCACGCCGACATCCCTGGCAATTGCCACGATGCGCGACTGCGTGCCTTCCGCCAAGCGTGCGGCCGAGCCCAGCACCTGTTGCGCCGATGCGAAGTCGTGCCAGCCGATGCGCGCGCCAGACTTCTTCACGACGAAGCTCACGAGGTAGTAGGCCAGCAAGTCACAGAAGTTGCGCCCGCCCGGCGTTGAGAGAAATGCCTCGCGCTCGGGCTTCACCTTGGCCCTGATCTGATCGAGCAACGTGTTCACCCGCTCGAGGCTGGCATGCGAATAGTCGAGCCGAGCCTGGCTCAAGGCCTTGCCGAATGTCCACCCGCCCTCCGGCTCCTTGCCTTGCGCATAGCAATCCAGAAAAACTCGCGCCGCATTACTCATCGGCTTTTCCTCCCTCAGTTTTCTCTTATTCGACAACTGTAACGTAAGGAAACAAATTCAGGGCGGTTGGCACGGACGCAGTGACAGCATTCCGACAGCATCCGCCGGGCAGGATGCGCGCTTTCAATACCAAAGCGCTGGAGACACAAGCCCATGTCCGACCTGTTCCCGAACCACACACACCTGAACCGCCGCCACTGGCTGCAGGCCGGCGGCGCCCTCGGCCTGGGCGGCCTGCTGCCCTCGCTGGCCTTGGCGCAGGACGCCTGGCCCAGCAAGTCGATCCGCTTCGTCGTGCCCTTCGCGCCGGGCGGCAGCTCGGAAATCGTCGCGCGCTCCACCGCCGCCGAGCTCTCGCGCACGCTGGGCCAGAGCGTGTTCGTCGACAACAAGCCCGGCGCGGCCGGCAACATCGCGATGAGCGAGGTGGCGCGCAGCACCGACCAGCACACGATCATCCTGGGCCACATCGGCACGCTGGCGGTCAACCCGTACATCTTCGCCAAGCTGCCCTACGACGCGAACAAGGACTTCAAGCCCGTGAGCCTGCTGGCCAAGGTGCCCAGCCTGTACGTGGTGCACCCGGACGTGCCGGCCAAGAACCTCAAGGAGTTCATCGCGTACGCCAAGTCGAAGCCGGGCAAGCTCAGCTACGGCTCGGCCGGCAACGGCAGCGCGGGGCACCTGGCCTTCGAGTACCTGAAGATGACGGCCGACGTGTTCATGCTGCATGTGCCCTACCGCGGCACCGGGCCGATGGTGACGGACCTGCTCTCGGGCCGGCTCGATGCGTCGGCCATCGGCGCGGCGGCGATCATTCCGTTCATCAAGGCCGGCAAGGTGCGCTGCATCGCGACCGGCTCGGCCAAGCGCCTGGCGCAGCTGCCCGACGTGCCGACCGTGGCCGAGCAAGGCTTCCCCGGCTTCGAGATGACGCAGTGGTACGGCATGCTGGCGCCCGCCAACATCACGCCCGCGCAGATGGCCAAGCTGTCGGCCGAGACGATGAAAGCGGTGAAGTCGCCCGACTCGATGCAGCGGCTGACGGCCGATGCGGCCGAAGCCGTGGGCGGCACGCCGGAGCAGTTCACGCAGTTCATTGCGGCGGAACAAGCACGCTGGCAAAAGGTGATCGCAAGGGCAAACATCAAGCCGGATTGATTGGCAAACCCCCAGGCTTCGCGCACTTCGTGTCGCTGCGCCAACCCCCTTGCAGGGGGCAACACCTGCGGCCCGGCAAAGCCGGTTCCGCGGTGTTTCGCGAAAATATCCGGCCCTACTAGGATCGGCTGATGCGCATCCTTCTTGCCGAAGACGAACACACCCTGGGCACCTGGCTCTGCAAGGCGCTGGAGCACGCGGGCATCCAGGTCGAATGGGTGGACGACGGGCGGCTGGCCGACCGGGCGCTGCAGCAGCGCGACCACGATGCGCTGGTGCTCGACCTGGGCCTGCCCGGGCTCGACGGGCACACGGTGCTGCAACGCCTGCGCGAGCGCGACCAGCGCCTGCCCGCGCTGATCCTGACGGCGCGCGATTCGCTGAACGAGCGCGTGGCCTCGCTCAACGCGGGCGCGGACGACTTCCTCGCCAAGCCCTTCGCGCTGGCCGAACTCGAGGCGCGGCTGCATGCGCTGGTGCGCCGCGCGCGCGGCGTGGAGCATCCGCGGCTGGCCTGCGGGCCGCTGGTGTACGACGGCGCGCGCCGGCATTTCACGCTGGGCGGCGAGGCGCTCGCGCTGTCGCCGCGCGAACTGGCGGTGCTGCGCGTGCTGGTGCAGCGCAGCGGCGAGCCGCTGTCGAAGCAGCAGATCCTGGAGCGCGTGTTCTCCGACGACGAGGAGGTGCATCCCGAAGCGGTGGAAGTCTTCGTCTACCGGCTGCGCAAGCGGCTGGACGGCAGCGGCGTGCGCATCGTCACGCTGCGCGGGCTGGGCTATGTGCTGGAAGCAGACTAGGTGGGCATGCCGTCGTTGCGGCTGAATGCACGCCTGCGGCGCGCCAGCCTGTGGCAGCGCCTTGCGCTGCTGCTGTTTCCCGCGCTGCTGGTCGTGACCGGGCTGGAGCTGTGGATGACGCGTCACGACGCGCTCGCCGCAGCCAACGCGGCCTACGACCGCTCGCTGCTGGGCGCGCTCAAGTCCATCGACGCCAACATCTCGACCGCGTCGGGCGGCCTCTCGGTCGAGCTGCCGTACACGATGCTCGAGTTCTTCGAGCTCACGGCGAGCGGCCAGGTGTTCTTCAGGGTGTCGACCTCCGACGGGCTGGTCGAGCTGGGCAGCGCCGACCTGCCCGCGCCGCCGGTCGCGCTGAGGATGGGCACGCCGGTCTTCTACGACGCCACCTACTTCGGCGAAGCGGTACGGCTGGCCGCCTACCGCCGCGACCTCGACCGCGCGCCGGCCGGCAGCACGGGCCGCAGCGTGCTGGTGCAGGTGGGAGAAAGCACGCGCTCGCGGCAGGCGTTCACCGCGCGCCTGGTGCGCAGCGCGGCGCTGCGCGACGGCCTGGTGCTGGCCATGCTGCTGTGCGGCACCGCCGTGGCGCTGGCCGCGGCGCTGCGCCCGCTGTCGCGGCTGGCGCGTGAAGTGCAGGCGCGCACGCCCGACGACCTCACGCGCATCGCCGAGGCTGACCTGCCTGCCGAGGTGCGCCCGCTGGTCGCCGCGGTCAACCAGCAGATGTCGCGCACGCAAGAGCTGGTGACGCAGCAGCGCCAGTTCCTCGACGACGCCTCGCACCAGTTGCGCACCCACCTCACCACGCTGCAGATGCAGGCCGACTACGCCCGGCGCGAGCAGGACCCGGCGCAGATCCAGCTCGCGCTCGACGCGCTGGCCACCGAGATCGGCCGCGCGACGCGCAGCGCGCAGCAGTTGCTTGCGCTGGGACGCAGCGACACGGTGTCGGTCGAGCCGGCCGGCTTCGACATGGCGGCGCTGCTGCGCGAGGTGGCGGTCGACCTGCTGCCGCTGGCGCGCGCCAAGCGCATCGACCTGGGCATTCACTCGCCCACGCTGGAGTTCATGGCCATCGCCGACCGCGGGCTGATGCGCGAGGCGCTGAGCAACCTGGTGACCAATGCCATCGCCTACACGCCTGCAGAGGGCACGATCACGCTGTTCGCGGCCGGCGACGCGGCAGGCTGGAGCCTCAACGTCGAGGACGACGGGCCGGGCCTGTCCGACGAGGAGCGCGCCGCGCTGGGGCAGCGCTTTCGCCGTGGCGCGCGCGCCGGCAAGGGCGGCTTCGGGCTCGGCCTGGCCATTGCGCGCTCCATCGCGCAGCGGCACCAGGGCGAGCTGCGGCTGGAGGCACGCGAGACCGGGCCGGGCCTGCATGCGATCATCTGGTGGCCCCGTCCGGCGGCGCACTGACCAGCCCGCACCACACCATGCCCGCGCCCCTTCACGCCAACCGCCGCCACGCCCTGCGCGCGCTGTCCGCGCTGCTGTTACCCGCGAGCCTGCGCGCGGCGGCGGCCGATGACCCCTCCCTCGAAGCCGCCGAGTGCGTGATCCCCGCCAAGGCCGGCGGCGGCTTCGCGCTGACCTGCGCGCTCGCCCGCGATGCGCTGCAGGCCGTGCGCCCCGTTCGTCCGCCGCTGGCCCAGCGCTACCTGCCGGGCGGCATCGGCGCCGTCGCGTTCGACCGCATCGCCACCGGCAAGCTCGGCGGGCCCGGCACGCTGGTCGCGTTCTCGAGCGGCTCGCTGCTCAACCTGGCACAGGGCCGCTTCGGTCCGCATCCGCCTTCGGCCGTGCGCTGGATCGCCACGCTAGGCACCGACTACGGGGTGATCGCCGTTCACCGCGACTCGCCCTGCAAGCGCCTGCAGGACCTGATCGCCGCGCTGCGCCAAGACCCGTCGCGCATCGCCTTCGGCGCGGGCGGCACGGTCGGCAGCCAGGACTGGGTGAAGGCGGCGCTGCTGGTGCGCGCCGCGGGGCGCGACCACAAGGCGATGCGCTTCGTGTCCTTCGAGGGCGGTGGCGACGCGCTGGGTGCGCTGCAGGGCAAGCACGTCGACGCCTTCCCCGGCGATGCGGCCGAGGCGCTGCAGGCCATTGCGGGCGGTGCGGCCGTTCGGCTGCTCGCGGTGCTGTCGGAAGAACGGCTCGGCGGCGCGCTCACCGGCGTGCCGACCGCGCGCGAGCAAGGCGTCGAGCTGGTCTGGCCGACGGTGCGCGGCCTGTACCTCAGTGCGGACGTGCCCGAGGCCGCCGTGCGCGCCTGGGCCGCCGCCTTCCGCGAGGCAAGCGCCGCGCCGGGCTTTGCAGTGCTGCGCGAGCGGCATGGGCTGTATCCCTTCGCGCTCACCGGCGCCGCGCTGGACGACTACGTGCAAGCGCAGATCGCCGCCTACCGCAAACTGGCCGACGGACTCGGGCTGCGCCGCTGGCCGTCGTGAACACGGGCAAGATGGCGGCATGACCGAAGACGCCATCACTGACTACCTGATCGACATGCTGGCCGGCGGCCACTTCCAGATCGCCGACGACAACACCTTCTTCTTCCACGACGGGGACAACAAGTTTCCCTTTGCCACGATCGTGACCAAGGACAGCGAGTTCGACAGCGCCTCGCGTCTGGACCGCCCCGGCGTGTTCCGCCTGAACTTCGGCGTGGGCAAGGAGCGCTTCCGCGCGCTCTTCGGCGAAACACCGGCAGCCATCCACCCGGCCGCGCCGGACACGCTGATGCCGCACCCCGTGTACGCAAAGATGCACTGGGTGAGCGTGATCTCCCCCAGCGCAAAGACCTTCGAGAAAGTGAAGCCGCTGCTCGCCGAGGCGCTGGCCCTGGCAAGAGCGCGCAAGGCGGGCTAGGCCGCTTTCAGGAACACGTCGTGGTCCGGCGCGAAGTTGGCGTGCAGCGGCAACATCGCGCCGCCCAGCGCACAGGCTTGCGCACCTGCCCTGCCCCCGTGCAGCCGCGGGCGCCACAGGCCTTCCCAGTTGCAGCGGTCCAGCGCGGCGCGCGTGCGCTCCAGCAGGGCCTGCAGCAGCAGGCGTGACATCGACCCGTCCATCACCACATCGGCCAGGTCGAGCATGGCGGCGCCATTCACGATGGCGTGCGCGAGCGCCTGCGATGCGTTGTCCAGCCAGGCCTGGGTGGCGGCTGCGAAAGGCGCCTGCAACGCGCGGTCGTCATAGGCGGCCATCGCGTCCAGGCCCTCGCCCGCCAGGCGCTGCTCCAGTTCCCAAAGCGAGGCCTGCGCCACGAGCTGCGCCGGCAGCCCGCTGCCGCCGGGCGGCTGCATGGGCAGCGACGCCAGTGCGCCCGCATTGCCGTGCGCGCCCGTGTGCAGGTGCGAGTTGATGACAAGCCCGCCGCCCACGAAGGTGTCGACGAAGATGTACAGAAAGCTCTTCAGGTCATGCCCGCGCCCACCCACCAGCTCTGCCACGCAGGCAGCCACGGTGTCGCGCGCAAAGCTCACCGGCACGTCGGTGCGCGCACGCACCTCTGCCGCCAGGTCCATCTGGTTCCACAGGTCGGCCTGCGCCTTCGAAAGGCCCAGCGTGCGGTGCCAGCCGCCAAGCTGGAACGGCGCGGCCAGCCCCACGCCCACGTTGCGCACGGCCAGCGGCCCCAGGCCGTCGCGCAGACGGTGGATGTGCTGCGCAATCGCTGGCAGCAGCTCGTCGACGTCGGGAAAGTCGTAGTGCACGAGGTGTCGTTCGCGCACTTGCGTGGTGAAGTCGATCAGCAGCCACTCGGCGCCGCGCCGGCCGACCTTGATGCCGATGGAGAACGCGCCGTCGGGGTTCAGCGCCAGCGGCACCGAAGGCTGGCCGATGCGTCCGCGCACGCGGTTCTGCTTGACGATGAGCCCGTCTTCCTCCAGCCGCGCGGTGATGAGCCCGATGGTCTGCGCGCTCAGCCCCGTGAGCCGCGCAAGGTCGGCCTTGGGCAGGCTCGCATGGACGCGCAGCGCCTGCAGCACCGTGCGTTCGTTGAACTGGCGCATGCCGACCTGGTTGGAGCCGCGCAGCCGCAGCAGGTCGGGCATGTGCTCTGCAGTGTCCGCATCAGGCATGCGCCTCCGCTGGCAACTGGTCGGCGGTCATGGCACCGGTCATCACGGCGACGGTGTCGCTCATGCTGATCTTCTTCGGGTCGAGCACGGCCGCGCGCTTGCCCAGCCGCGCCACGTGGATGCGGTCGGCCACCTCGAACACGTGCGGCATGTTGTGGCTGATGAGCACCACGGGCAGGCCCCGGTCGCGCACGCGTCGGATCAGCTCCAGCACCATGTTGCCCTCCTTCACGCCGAGCGCGGCGGTGGGCTCGTCCATGATGACCACGTGCCGCGCGAAGGCCGCGCTGCGCGCCACCGCCACGCACTGCCGCTGGCCGCCCGAGAGCGTTTCGACCGCCTGCGTCATCGACTGGATGCCGACCTTGAGGTCGGCCATGCGCGCCGTGCTCTCGCTCAGCATCTTCTTCTTGTCGAGCATGCGCAGCACGTTGCCCATGAAGCCGGGGCGGCGCAGCTCGCGGCCGAGGAACAGGTTCTCGTAGATCGTCATGGCCGGCGCCACGGCCAGGTCTTGATAGACCGTCTCGATGCCGGCGCGGCGCGCGTCCAGCGGGTTGCGGAAGTTCACCGGCTTGCCGTCGAGCAGGATCTGCCCTTCGTCTGGCACCACCGCGCCCGACAGCGCCTTGATGAGCGACGACTTGCCCGCGCCGTTGTCGCCGATCACCGCGAGGATTTCTCCTTCGCGCAGCTCGAAGTCGACACCGTCGAGCGCCGTGACCTGGCCGTAGCGCTTTACCAGGCCCTTGGCCTGCATCACGATCTTGGGATTGGTGACGGTGTTCATCAGCGGGCTCCCCGGCGCGAGAGTTGGTCGGCAGCCACCGCCAAGATCACCAGCACGCCTGTCACCAGCACCTGGTAGATCGACGACACGCCCATCAGCGTGAGGCCGTTGCGGAACACGCCCACGATCAGCACGCCGATCAGCGAACCCAGCACGATGCCGCGCCCGCCGAACAGGCTGGTGCCGCCGAGCACCACCGCCGTGATGGCGTCGAGGTTCTCGGTCTGGCCCGCGTTCGGGTCACCCACGCCGGTGCGCGCCACCGACAGCAGCGATGCGATGCCGTAGAGCACGCCCGCCGCCACGTACACGCCCAGCAGCACGCGCTGCGTCGGAATGCCGACCAGCCGCGTGGCCTCGGCGTTGTTGCCCACCGCATAGATGTGGCGCCCCGCCGCCGTCTCGCGCAGCACGAACCAGGCGAGCGCATAGAGCGCCACCATCAGCACCGAGCCCCACGCGACCTCGGCATTGCCGATGTTGAAGGTGGTGCCCAGGCCGGTGAGGCCGCCGGGCAGGTCGGTGATGGTCTGCGACGACGAATACAGCTGCGTGATCGCGAAGGCGATGTTCAGCGTGCCCAGCGTCACGATGAAAGGCGGCAGCTTGATGCGCGTTACCAGCAGGCCGTTGAGCAGGCCGAACAGCGTCGTCACGCCGATGCCGCACAGGATGGCCAGCGGCGCCGGCATGCCCAGTTCGGTGGCGAACTTGCTCATGATGATCCCGCCCAGCGCCATCACCATGCCGCACGACAGGTCGATGCCCGCCGTGAGGATGATCAGCGTCTGGCCGATGGCGATGACGCCGACCACCATCACCTGCTGCAGGATCAGCGACAGATTGCCGCCCGTCAGAAAGCGGTCGGACTGGGTCGCAAAGAAGATGCATGCGCCAAGCAGGGCCAGCCACGGCCCGAGGGCGCCCCACGGAATGTGGTGCGTTGAAGACTTCGCCATCTAGAGGTTCCGCCGTTTACTTCTTGCCCCAGCACAGCTCGGTGCCGGTCTTGGTGTCCTTGCTGTCGACGCCCGCCACGCTCTTGCCGGCGATCAGCGTCACGCCGGTGTCGACGTAGCCCGATGCCTTCTTGCCCGTCTTGGCGAATTCCACGCCCGCGGCCACGCCCATGGCAGCCATCTTCAGCGGGTATTGCTGCGAGGTCGCGGCGATGATGCCGGCGGCCGTGTCCTTGATGCCCTGGCAGCCCCCATCGACCGACACGATCATCACGCCCTTCTCCTTGCCGGCGCGCTTGAGCGCGTTGTAGGCACCGGCGGCGGCGGGCTCGTTGATCGTGTAGACGAGGTTCACCTCGGGCGCCTTCTGCAGGCAGTTTTCCATCACCGTCTGCGCCTTGGCCTGGTCGCCGTAGCTGTCGGCCATGCAGACGATCTCGGGCGACTTCGACAGTTCGTTCGACTTGGCGTCGTTGGCCGGCAGGCCGAAGCCCTTCATGAAACCGTTGTGGCGCTGCGCGCCCACGGGGTGGCCCGGCAGCAGGTCGAGCGCGACGATCTTCGCCGGCTTGCCCGCCATCGCGGCCTTGGCGTATTCGCCGATCAGCACGCCGGCCGTGTAGTTGTTGGTGGCGAACAGTGCGTCGGTGGCATCCGGCGGATCCGCCGGGCTGTCGAGCGCGATCACCATCACGCCCTTGTCGCGCGCCTTCTTGATCGCCGGCACGATCGCCTTGGCATCGCTCGGCGTGATCAGGATGGTCTTGGCGCCGGCCGCGATCATGTTTTCCATCGCCGTGATCTGGCCCGCGTTGTCGCCGTCGGCCTTGCCTGCGCCGGAGAGCAGCTTGGCACCGAGCTTCTTGGCTTCTTCCTGCGCACCTTCCTTCATCTTGACGAAGAAGGGGTTGGTTTCGGTCTTGGTGACGAGGCCGATCACCGGCTGGTCGGCGGCGAAGGCGCCGCTGGCGGCAACGAGGGACATGGCCGCGATGGCCAGGATGGTGCGGGGGCTGCTGCTGGGCATGGTGTGTCTCCTTGGCGGGCGCTGGGTGATGCGCCCTGCGGTTTTGGATCCGGATCGCTGGCGTTGAAGGCGGGCGTCCGGGCGCAAGGGGACTATCGGGCAGAGGGGCGACTAAATCAAGGCGATTTAGTTATCGGAAACCCGGAGATGAAATGGAGCCTGATGCGGTCACCACAGCGGAGAGACGGGTCGGCGTATGGAGACCTGAATCAAACAGTTTTCGAGACTTACCTTGGGCGTCGCATGGCCGGTATCCGGTGCGTCGCAGCTGCAGGTGACGGCGCTCAGCGCCACCGCGCTCGTCCAGCGCAGCTGCATCAGCGGCGCGAGCGAGATCGACTCGCGATGTAGCTCTCGCCGCACGCATCGATCACTGACCTGCCTGGCTTTCTCTGGGGTGAGCATCTCCGGCCCAGCCGAAACAGCGTCGTGGCGGGAGGCTGACGCCATCACACACTGCTATCGCATCACAAGAATTCGATCTTTCAGTGAATCACTTTGAAAAATCCAAACCCGTTGGTCCAACCTCATCGATCAGAACAAAGTCCTTGGGATCGGCCAGCAAAAAATCATCCTTCACCAATACAGCCAAAACCTCCTTCAAATAGCCTCCTCTATCAACAATCACATTGAGAGGCAGATCATGTGGAACCGCACTCCTCCACAAAAGATCGTCGGAATAATTGGAGATCAAAAAGCATAATCCATTGATCACATTTGATTTTGAGACTGGTCCAAATTCCGAAAATCTACGCTTCATCTCTTCAAAAAGAGCTTTTCTATTTGCAGGCAGGTTGATGTCAAAACTCTCCAATTCCCCATCACTTTTTTCAAGCAAAAAATCATACAAGCCACGCAAATAATTAAGATTCAAGGATTTCATGCTTGAGGCATCCCGTGGAAGTATCACATCATCAGGTTGTGCAGCAGCTTGCCGCCCGCGTGCCTCAGAGGATCTTTAACCGGGGGCCGGGTCGACGATGCTGTCTGCCGGGTCGAACGCAAACTCGCGCTCGAGTCAGCTGTTGGCCTCCAGCAGCCGGCTCACCGGGTCGTACGGTAGTTCAGGTTGCCTCGGCGGCTGTCGTCGATGCCAATCATCTGGTCAGCATTGTCGCAGCTGTAGCGGCGCTGGATGCCCTTGGTCGATTCGATGGCGCCTGGCCTGGTGCGCGAGATGTGCTGTTCTAGCAGCCGGCTCGCCGGGTCGTATTTCTGCCGCTGGCTCAGTCCGTTTCCTTGCTCGCGTGCAAGCTCCGGGTGCAGGTCGTCGCGTTCGAAGCCCAGGATAGCTATTACTCCGGTGCTGAGTCGACCAAGTATCTATCTGCTCGCCGTTCCACAAAGTTCCTGCTCGACGTCGTAGACACCGCCATCACTGGCTTGCTCCAAGTGCGCTCGATCGCCCCTGCAACTTACTCGTTATCGACGACCATTGCTGGAAATCATGCTTTCAATTGAAGAAAATTTCGTAAAAAATACTTGCGTATCATATTTTCTACCTCTTCTCGAAAAACTATAAAACTCTGCTGGCGCGAAATCCCCTTCGACAAGAAATTTCTTGAGCAGGAATTCCGCATATTCAAGTGCCTCGTCGGAAATAAAAAGCATCAATCTCCCATCCCTAATTTCCAGATGATTTTCATCTTTTCGCTTGAGCTCTATTTCCGCGGCATCAACCACATTTCTTGTGTACTGCAAACAATCAATCACGACCGCATCAGTCACCTGGTTGAGAAAAAATGAAACAGCGTCCAGAAATTTTATAGCGCCTTCTCGATCGAATCGTATTGTTAATTCGTCTTTACTAAACGGACCGATGTTAAAAATTATCATGAGCAATCCAAAGGAACATGAACATTTTTCGTCACTAGAAAATTTCCTGTTGGCTGGCCATTATTAATTTTTGGCGACAAGAATTCGAAATGAACATGAGGCGTGTTCGGAACGTTCGGTGAGCCCATGCCATGCCCTCCTGAATAATCGCTGGGTCCAACTCTGAATTGCCGAGTGCCATCGATGCTTCGCCATTTTCCGGGGCCAACTTTCACCATTTCGTCTCCGAGAAATTTATCTCTAGTAACACCAATTGCAGATGGGCATATTCTTCGCCGCCATTCCGACAACTGTTGGGTCGAAGCCTTGCTCGAGCTGTCCTTGCCAGAGACGACCGTCGGAGATCTTCCAGTTGAGACATATTTCAAGCCCAGAGGATCGATCCACTGCGTGGGGCTTGGTACATATAAATGCAGGTGCCCGCCACCGGCCAAGCCAATTGGATCGGAACTAGCAAATGTTCCGCCGACCGGATCGTAGTACCGATACCTGTTGTAGTGCAGCCCCGTCTCTTCATCCCAATACTGCCCCTGAAACCGAATCGGATTCCTGAACCCCGCTCTTCTCCCAGCCTCGCTGATCGCCTCCCTCGCCTCCCCCCACGCCTTGTACTGCGCCGACCAGGCAACACTGCCTTCATGGTCCGTCAACTCCTGCGGTGTTCCAAGATGGTCGCACTGGTAGAACGCCATCTCCTTCCTGTCGAACGCCCGCGGCACCTGCCTCTGCTCGCCGTTCCACAGCGGATCCTGCTCGATGTCGTAGACGCCGCCGTTAGCTTCCATCAACGCCTTCGCATCCGTCGTCTCGCTCAGCGCCATCGCGCGCGCCTGGCGCACCTGCACCAGCGGCACGAACGAGTTCGCCTCGTGGATGTAGTGCACGCTCCAGCCGTGCTCGCCGCCTTCCTCCATCGCTGACTTGCTCTGAGTACTCTCGAACGCGAGCACGTCGCCGTCCCAGCCGAACAGTGTCGTGGTCTCGCCCGAACTCTTGGAGAGCCGACGTCCCAGCGCGTCGTAGCTGAAGGAGGTGGTGATGCCGCTCTGGTCGGTCGCCGCCGTCATGCGGTTGAAGCCGTCCCACGCGAAGACGGTGCGCCAGCCGTTGCGTACCCGCTCGGTCATGTTGCCGCGTTCGTCGTAGCGGTAGCTGGTGCCGGCGTAGTTCTTCAGCAGGTTGTCCAGCAGCTTGCCGGCGGGGTGCCTAAGCGGGTCGTTGGTCGCCGGCGGATCGACGATGTTGCCTGCCGGGTCGAATGCAAACGTCTCGCGCCCCACTCGGCTGTTGGCTTCGAGCAGGCGGCCCACCGGGTCGTAGCGGTAGCTCAGGTTGCCTCGGCGGCTGTCGCCGATGCCAATCAGCTGGCCGGCCTTGTCGTAGCTGTAGCGGCGCTGGATGCCTGTGGTCGATTCGATGGCGCTGCGGCTGGTGCGCGAGATCTGCTGCTCGAGCAGCCGACCTGCCGGGTCGTACTTCTGCCGCTGGCTCAGGCCGTTGCCCTGCTCGCGTGCAATCTCCCGGTGCAGGTCGTCGCGCTCGAAGCCCAGGATGTCCTGGCCGTCGATCATCAGGCCGTGCACATGGCCGGAGCCATAAGTCAGCCATTGGGTGACGTGCCCGTCGGGCCGCACAGTGGCGATGCGCTGGTTGAGTTCGTCGTAGCGGTGCTGCCAGACAGCCGTGCGCTTGCGCTGCAGGTAATGGTGATGCTCGCGCGTCAGGTTGCCGGCCGGGTCGTAGAACCATTGCAGACGCGCGTCGCTGTTGGTCGCCTCCAGCAGGCGGCCGTTGCGGTCGTAGGCGAAGCGTTCGGATTGGCCACCGGCGCGGCGTTCGCTCAAGCGGCCGAGTGGATCGAATTCGAGTTCGGTGCGGTGGCCCGCCTCGACCACTTCGGCGAGCACGCCCGTCGTCTCTTCGTGCACGTACTGCGTGGCCTTGCGGTCGAAGCCGGTTTCTTCCAGCAGGCGGCCCACCGGGTCGTAGCGAAAGTCGTATCGGCTGCCGTTCTCGTTGTGCAGTTCTGTCAGGCGGCCCAGAAGGTCCCAGTGGTATTTGAGCGAGCGGCCCGCGGCGTCGGTACGGCCAGCAATCAGGCCGGCGCGCGTGTAGGTGTAGCGCGTGGCGCGCCCGAGCGCGTCGGTGTGCTTCAGCAGCCGGCCTTCGGCATCGTGCTCGAACTGCTCGCTCGTCTGGTCGGGCAGCACGATTTCTTCGAGCTGGCCGGCAGCGTAGCGATATCCGGTCGCGTTGCCGGCGGCGTCGGCAGCCTTGGTGAGCCGGCCTCGTTCGTCGTACTCCCAGCGGCTGGTCTTTGCGGAGCAGTCGGTGTAGCTGAGCAGTTGGCCCGATGCGGAGTAGGCGAGCGTCTTCACGCCGCCCTTGGCATCGGTGATGCGCACGGGCCTGCCGGCCTTGTCGTAGGCGTACTCGGTCTTGTGCCCCAGCGGGTCGATCTCTTCGGTGAGGTGGCCCTGCGCGTCGTAGTCGCGCTTCCACACGCCGCCTTCCGCATCGCGGATGCCCGTGAGCCTGTGCAGTCCGTCGTACTCGTAGTGCACCCGGCTGCCGTCCGCACGCGTGTGCGTCTGCAGGTTGCCGTCGGCGTCGTACGTGTAGTCGTCGGTCGTGCCGTCGGTGTGCACGTGGCGCGTGACGTTCTTCGCGTCATCGCGGAAGAACCACTCCTGCAGACCGTCGGGATGGATGATGCGGTAGGTGTAGCCCTGGATGTCGTAGTAGTGCCAGGTCTCCCCGCCCAGAGCATCGGTCACATAGGTCAGCCGGATGTTCCTGTCCCACTCCAGTTTCAGCGCGAAGCTGCCGTCGTCGGACCACTCGCGCACGGCCTTGGCGTCGGGGCCGGTGCCGTCGTATTCGAGGTTCATGCCCCGGCCGGTGCGGTCGGTGTAGCGGGTCACGAGGTGGTGG
>Ga0160498_100065_pt1 | contig 113395 bp, 109 predicted proteins | sample DIDnMG_10_FD_108248 | JGI IMG/M metagenome (GOLD analysis project Ga0160498, IMG submission 108248) | Enriched soil microbial communities from UW Madison campus, WI, USA - DID2878_E24_Xylan MG | ecosystem: Environmental > Terrestrial > Soil > Unclassified | place: USA: Madison, Wisconsin... | reverse complement strand
CTGAACAACGCCTTCGTGATCCTCGACGAGGCGCAGAACACCACGCCCGAGCAGATGAAGATGTTCCTCACGCGCATCGGCTTCGGCGCGCGCGCGGTGGTGACGGGCGACGTGAGCCAGATCGACCTGCCCAAGCAGCAGTTGAGCGGCCTGATCGACGCCGAGCGCGTGCTCAAGCGGGTGAGCGGCATCGCCATGACGCACTTCACCAGCGCCGACGTGGTGCGCCACCCGCTGGTGGCGAAGATCGTCGACGCCTACGACGGCCAGCGCAAGCGCGCGGGAGCGCACTGAGATGGCCGCATCGAAGCTCCCGGCACTGTCCCTGTCGCTGCAGTTCGGCCGCTTCAAGGGCGTGGAGCGGCACCGCGCCGCATTGCCGCGCCACAGCGTGACGCGCTGGATCCGCCATGCGCTCGACATCGACGGCGAGATCACCGTGCGCATCGTCGATGCCGAGGAAGGCCAGCGCCTGAACCGCGAGTTCCGCGGCAAGGACTACGCCACCAACGTGCTGACCTTCGACTATGCGCAGAGCCCGCTGGTGATGGCCGACCTGGTACTGTGCGCGCCGGTGGTGGCGCGCGAGGCGAAGGAAAACCGCAAGACCCTGGCCGACCACTATGCGCACCTGCTGGTGCACGGCACGCTGCATGCGCAGGGCTGGGACCACGAGACCAGCGAGGCCGACGCCGACGAGATGGAGGCCTGCGAGATCGAGATCCTCGCGGGCCTGGGCATCCGCAGCCCGTACGGCAAGTAGCCGGGCGGCGGCGGCTACGCCGTCATCTGCAGCGGGATCGTCACCGGCCCGTCGTTCAGCAGGTGCACCTGCATGTCGGCGCCGAATTCGCCGGTGGCCACCACCGGGTGCGCGGCACGGGCCTGCGCCACGAAGTATTCATAGAGCCGGCGCCCCTCGCCGGGCGGCGCCGCCTGTGTGAAGCTGGGACGGTTGCCGCCGCTCGCGTCGGCCGCGAGCGTGAACTGGCTCACCACCAGCAGGCCGCCGCCGATGTCCTGCACGCTGCGGTTCATCTTGCCGGCCTCGTCGGCAAAGATGCGCAGCTTGAGGATCTTGGCGAGCATGCGGTCGGCCAGCGCATCGACGTCGCCGCGCTCGGCGCACAGCAGAACGAGCAGGCCGGAATCGATGGCGCCGACGGTGCGGCCCGAAATGTCGACGCGTGCATGGGCGACGCGCTGGAGAACGGCTTTCATGGGGGGTGATGTTCGCCGGCCTGGGTGGCGCGGGCTTCCATGGTCAGGGGCAGGAGCTGGATGGTGACGCGCAGGCCCGGCACGGCGTCCATCAGGGACTGCTCGAGCTGGTCGCGCATGCTGGCGGCGTGCTGCAGCGTCCAGTCGCCGGGCACGTGCATGTGGAGGTCGGCAAAGCGGCGCTGGCCGGCGCTGCGCGTCACCATGTCGTCGAAGCGCAGCCGGGTGCCTTCGGGCATGCGGGCGGCGAAAGCGTCGAGGGTGGCGCGCACGGTGGCGAGCGTCTCGGTATCGAGCGCGCGGTCCATGAGCCCCTGGGACGAGCGCCACACCAGCTTCGCGCCCTCGCGCACGATGTTGAGCGCCACGCCGATGGCCAGCACCGGGTCGAGCCAGAGCCAGCCGCTGAGCTGCACGCCGACGATGCCGATCACCACCGCGGCCGAGGTCCAGACGTCGGTCATCAGGTGGCGGCCGTCGGCCTCCAGGGCGATGGAGCGGCGTTCGCGGGCCGCCCGGAACAGCATCACGGCCAGCCCGGCGTTGAGGCCCGAGCTCACGACCGACAGCGCCAGGCCCCAGCCGACCTGCTCCAGAGGCTGCGGCGACAGCAGGCGCTGCACCGACACCCAGAGGATCGCGATGGCCGCGCCGACGATCAGGATGCCCTCGAAGCCCGACGAGAAGTACTCGGCCTTGTGGTGGCCGTAGGGGTGCTCGTCGTCGGCCGGACGCTCGGCGATGGTCACCATGGCCAGCGCGAACATGGCGCTCGCGAGGTTGACGAAGGACTCCATCGCATCCGAGATCAGGCCCATCGAATTGGTGATGTAACCGGCCGTCCCCTTGAGCACGATGGTGATCAGGGCGACCGCGACGGAGAGGCGAAGCAGGGTCTTGGGGGTCAGCGTCATGCGGGATCGGATGTGGATTTGGACGAATGGCCACGCAAAAAGCGGTAATAGGCCGCAAGATCCGCCTGAATTTTCGGCCTCGTGTCCATATGTAACGCCTTCGCCTTAATATTTGTGACCGTTGCGAAACATCTCGCGCAGAAAAGTCAGGATGATGAAAAAAACCGTGATCGCCTTGTGCGGCCTCGCCATTGTGGGCTCGGCAGCGATGGCCCAGGCACCCGCCGCCGAACCGAAGGCAGGCTTCGTGAAGTCCGTGCGCGGCAGCGTGCAGCTGCTCGATGCGGGCGGCGCCGTCCGCAACGCCAGTCCCGGCGATGCGCTGGGCTCCGTGGACCGCATCGTCACCGGGCCCGACTCCTCGGCCTCCGTGGTGATGCGCGACGACACGACGCTGGTGGTCGGCCCCGCGTCGCGCCTCGACCTGAAGGAATTCCATTTCGACGGCACCACGCACGAAGGCGGCATGCTGCTGTCGCTGCTGCGCGGCTCGATGCGCATGATCACCGGCCTGATCGGCAAGACCAACCCCGACGCGGTGCGGGTCGAAACCCAGACAGCCACCATCGGCATCCGTGGCACCGATTTCATCGTTCAAGCGGACGGGCGCCCATGAAGACCCGTTTCGCACTCCTCACCGTCCTCGCGCTGTCGCTCGCTGCATGCTCGACACCCGGCACGCGCGTGGTGCTCCTGCCGCAGGCCGACGGCACGCCTTCCGCCGTGGTGGTTCGCGCCAAGGACGGGGAAGAAGTCCTGTCCAAGCCCTACCAGCGCGCCACCGCCGCCGTCGGTGCCAGCGGCGCCCCGGTCGTCGACCAGGCCGACGCGGCCAAGGTGCAGGCGGAGAACAGGCAGCTGTTCGACATGCGCCCGCCGCCGCCGAAGCGCTACACGGTGTATTTCGAGCTCGGCGGCACCACGCTCACGCCGTCTTCGCAGCTGACCTTGTCCGAGGCGCTGGCCGAAGCGCAGGCGCGCAGCGGCAGCGACATCGTCGTCACCGGCCACACCGACACCAAGGGCTCGATCGAGCAGAACGACGAGCTGTCGCGCCGGCGTGCGCAGGAAGTGGTCCAGCTGCTGGTGGAACGCCAGTTCCCGTCGCGCCGCATCGAGGCTGTCGGGCGCGGCGAGCGCGAACTGGCGGTGCCGACCGCGGACGACGTGGACGAGCCGCGCAACCGGCGCGTCACCATCGAAGTCCGCTAGCGCCGCCCCGGTCAGCTCAGCGTCACGCGCGCGAACTTGCGCTTGCCGACCTGCACCACGTAGCTGCCCGCGGGCAGCTTCAGCGCCTTGTCGCTGACCACGGCGGAGTCGATCCGCACGCCGCCGCCGTCGATCAGGCGGTTGCCCTCCGAAGTCGACGGTGCCAGGTTGGCCTGCTTGAGCACCTGGGCGATGCCCAGCGGGGCGCCGCTCAGCGCCACTTCGGGAATCTCGTCGGGCACGCCGCCCTTGCTGCGGTTGATGAAATCCTGCTCGGCCGCCTCGGCCGCCGCCGCGCTGTGGAAGCGCGCGGTGATTTCCTTGGCCAACGCGACCTTGGCGTCCTTCGGGTTGCGGCCGCCCTCGATCTCGGCCTTCAGCGCCGCGATCTGCTCGAGCGACTGGAAGCTCAGCAGCGTGTACCAGCGCCACATGAGGTCGTCGGAAATCGACAGCACCTTGGCGAACATGGTGTTGGCGTCCTCGCTGATGCCGATGTAGTTGTTCTTGCTCTTCGACATCTTCTCGACGCCGTCGAGGCCTTCCAGCAGCGGCATGGTCAGTATGCACTGCGGTTCCTGGCCGTATTCCTGCTGGAGGTGGCGGCCGACGAGCAGGTTGAACTTCTGGTCGGTGCCGCCCAGTTCGAGGTCGCTCTTGAGCGCGACCGAGTCGTAGCCCTGCATCAGCGGGTAGAGGAACTCGTGCACCGAAATCGACTGGCCGGCCTTGAAGCGCTTGTTGAAGTCGTCGCGCTCCATCATGCGGGCGACCGTGTACTTGGCGGCCAGCTGGATCATGCCGCGCGCGCCCAGCGGGTCGCTCCACTCGGAGTTGTAGCGGATCTCGGTCTTCTCGGGGTCCAGCACCAGGCTGGCCTGCTTGTAATAAGTCTGGGCGTTGGCCTCGATCTGCTCGCGGGTGAGCGGCGGGCGGGTGTTGTTCCGGCCGGAGGGGTCGCCGATGGTGCTGGTGAAGTCGCCGATCAGGAAGATCACCCGGTGGCCCAGGTCCTGCAGCTGGCGCATCTTGTTGAGCACCACGGTGTGGCCGATGTGGATGTCCGGCGCGGTCGGGTCCAGGCCCAGCTTGATGCGCAGGGGCGTCCCGGTGGCTTCGGAGCGCTGCAGCTTGCGCACCCATTCGTCCTGCGGCAGCAGCTCGTCAGCGCCCCGGAGGGATATTTCGAGCGCGCGTCCTACACTATTTGAGAGGCTCATGGATGTAACAGATTCGGCCTTTACGGGCTTTTTTGGCTGACTTTTGGGGTGCCGAAGCTATACTCAGCCCGACTTTTCAAGCGCCGGATTCTAAGCGGCGCTTTTTTCCGCACCGTCTCCTGCCGCCCTGAACGTACTGGGCCTTGCAGCACGGATTTGCAGAACCTGAGCTGGAATTCAAGTTTGATCAACGGCATTCTTGCCGCCGAGGAGCTCCTTGCTTCCCGCGTGGCCTACACATTCCGGACGTACCCCAAGCAGATCACCGCAGTCATCGCGGCTGCCCTGCTGAGCGCCGGCACCCTCGCGGTGGCATCGCTCGGCCCGGATGCATCCGACCTCCCCGTGCGCCAGATCCTGGAAGCCACGGCACCTGTTTCAGTGGCCGACCAGAGCGAAGCGCTGGAAAGCTTCAGCTTCACGCTGTTCCGCACCGACGTCACCCGCTCGAGCGACACGGCCGAGGCGCTGCTGAAGCGCCTGGGCATTTCCGACCCCGCCGCCACCGCCTTCGTGCGCGGCAGCGTCGAGGCCCGCAACGCGCTGTTCTCGCGTGCCGGCCGCACCGTGACGGCCGAGGCCACGCAGGAAAACCAGCTCAAGAAGCTCAGCGCCCGCTGGATTCCGGACGGCGACGGCGGCTTCAAGCGCTACGTGATCGAACGCACGCCGACCGGCTTTGCCGGCGTGACCGAGCGCGACACCCTCACGGCAGGCACGCGCCTGGCGAGCGGCACCATCCGCACCTCGCTGTTCGCCGCCACCGACGACTCGCGCATTCCCGACGCGGTGGCGAGCCAGCTGGCCGACATCTTCGCGGGCGACGTCGACGTGCGCAACCTGCGCAAGGGCGACCGCTTCGCCGTGGTCTACGAGACCCTGGAGGCCGACGGCCAGGCGCTGCGCAGCGGCCGCGTGCTCTCGGCCGAGTTCGAGAACAACGGCAAGATCCACCAGGCCGTCTGGTTCCAGCCCCCGGGCGCGGGCCAGAAGGGCAGCTACTACCGCCCGAACGGCGACAGCCTGCGCAAGGCCTACCTGGCGACGCCGGTCGAGTTCTCGCGCGTATCCAGCGGTTTCGCGATGCGCATGCACCCGATCCTGAACAGCTGGCGCCAGCACAACGGCATCGACTACGCCGCACCCACGGGCACCTCGGTGCGCACGGTCGGCGACGGCACGGTCGATTTCGCGGGCACGCAGAACGGCTACGGCAACATCGTCATCATCAATCACCGCAACAACCAGCAGACGGCGTACGCCCACCTGAGCCGCATCGACGTCAAGTCCGGTCAGAGCGTGAGCCAGGGCCAGACGATCGGCGCCGTGGGCATGACCGGCTGGGCCACCGGCCCGCACCTGCACTTCGAATTCCGCGTGGGCGGGGTCTACCAGAACCCGACCTCCATCGCGCAGGAAGGCGGCGCGCCGATCACCGCGGCGATGCGCCCGGCCTTCGAGCGCATCGCCGTCGGTGCCCGCACCGAGCTGGCGGCAGCCTTCTCCGTCATCCAGGCCAGCGCGGACTGAGCACGCGCGGCGGCCCTTCCTTCTTCACCTGACGCCAGGATGGCCGCCGAACTTTTCATCGGCCTGATGTCGGGCACCTCGCTCGACGGCGTCGACGGCGTGCTCGCCGAGCTTTCAGGCGGCCGCATCGCGGTGCGGTCCTACGCCACGGCCGGCTTCCCCGTGGCACTGCGCGCCGAGCTGCTCGCGCTCAACACCCCCGGCGACAACGAACTGCACCGCGCGGCGCTGGCCGGCAACGGGCTCGCGAGGGCCTATGCCGGCGTGGTCCGGCAACTGCTGGCGGACAGCGGCACCGATGCCGGCGCCGTCGCCGCCATCGGCGCGCACGGGCAGACGGTGCGCCACCGGCCGCTGGAGTTCGACGACGTCGGCTACACGCTCCAGATCAACAACCCCTCGCTGCTGGCCGAGCTGACCGGCATCGACGTGGTCGGCGACTTCCGCAGCCGCGACCTGGCTGCCGGCGGCCAGGGCGCGCCCCTGGTGCCGGCCTTTCACCGCGCGCTGTTCGCACGCGCCGGCGAGCCGGTCGCTGTACTCAACATCGGCGGCATCTCGAACCTGAGCCTGCTGCCGCCCGCCGACGCGCCCGAAGGCGCGATCGTGCTCGGCTTCGACTGCGGCCCCGGCAACGCGCTGATGGACCATTGGTGCCAGGCCCACCAGGGCCAGCCCTTCGACCGCGACGGACAGTGGGCGGCCAGCGGCCAGGTGCTGCCCGGGCTGCTCGCGCAGCTGCTGGCCGATCCCTACTTCGGCAAGGTGCCGCCCAAGAGCACGGGGCGCGACCTGTTCAACCCGGACTGGCTGGCCGCGCAAATCGGCACCACGGCCCTGCCGCCCGCCGACGTGCAGTCAACGCTGGCCGAGCTGACCGCGAGCGCCTGCGCGGCCGACCTGCGCCGCCACGGAAAAGACGCCAGGCTGCTGATCGTCTGCGGCGGCGGCGCACTGAACGGCCACCTGCTCGCCCGCCTGCGCGCGCTGCTGCCCGGCGTCAGCGTGGAGGCATCGACCGACCACGGCCTGCCGCCACAGCAGGTCGAGGCCGCGGCCTTCGCCTGGCTGGCCCGCGCCACCGTGCGGCGCGAGCCCGGCAACCTCGCCAGCGTGACCGGCGCGCGCGGGGCGCGCGTTCTGGGCGCCATCTACCCCGCCTGACAGCGGCCGTCCGTCAGCCCTGGCCGGACACTTCCGGCTGCGCGGGGTGCGCCGCGCGCACCTCCGACGGCAGGTGCCAGAAGATGAGAGCGGACGCCACGGTGATCAGCCCCATGGTCGCGAAGGTCGCCTGGAAGGCATCGAGCGTGTGGGCGGCTGTCTCGGTGCCGAAGATGCCGTTGTAGCCCGCCAGCACCGCGCCGGCGGCGGCCACGCCCATGCTCATGGCCAGCATCTGCACCATCGACAGCAGGCTGTTGCCGCTGCTGGCCATGCTGCCGTCCAGGTCCTTCAGCGTGATGGTGTTCATGGCGGTGAACTGCAGCGAATTGACCGCGCCGAAAGCCAGCAGCTGCAGCACGTGCAGCACCATCGGCTGGCCCGGCGCCGTGAGGCCGAAGCTGGCCATGGTGCAGCCCACGAGGGCCGTGTTGACCACCAGCACCCGGCGGTAGCCGTAGCGCGTGATCAGCGGCGTGGCGAAGCGCTTCATGGCCATGCCGGCCAGCGCGATCGGCAGCATCATCAGACCGGCGCGCACCGGCGAATAGCCCATCGACACCTGCAGCAGCAGCGGCACCAAGAAAGGCATGCAGCTGCTGCCGAGCCGCGAGAACAGGTTGCCGATCAGCCCGATGCTGAGCGTCGGCACCTGGAAGAGCGAGGGCGCGAACAGAGGTTCGGGCGTGCGCGAGGCGCGCAGCCAGTAAGCGGCGATGCTGGCAAAGCCGAAGATCAGCACGACCATCACGCCGCCCTGGCGCAGGCCCACGCCGTCGAGCGAAAGCGAGATCGCCACCATGCCGAAGGCCAGCAGCGCGTAGCCGACGCTGTCGAAGCGCTTCTGCACCACGCCGCGCAGGTCGGGCATGTACTTGAGCGTGGCGACGCAGCCGGCCAGCCCCACAGGCACGTTGATCAGGAAAATCCAGTGCCAGGAGGCGTACTGCACCAGCCAGCCGCCCAGCGTGGGGCCCAGCAAGGGGCCTATGAGCCCCGGGATGGCCACGAAACTCATCGCCTGGAGGAACTCCCCGCGCGGCACCGTGCGCAGCAGCGACAGCCGCCCCACGGGCAGCAGCAGCGCCCCGCCGAGCCCCTGCACCACGCGCGCGGCCACCAGCTGCCCAAGGCTGTGCGACAGCGCGCAAAGCACCGAGCCGAGCGCGAACAGCACGATGGCCGAGAAGAAGATGCGGCGCGTGCCGAAGCGGTCGGCGATCCAGCCCGAGGCCGGAATCAGCATCGCCATGGTCAGCGCATAGGCCACCACCACCGACTGCATGCGCAGCGGGCTCTCGCCGAGGCTGGCCGCCATTGCCGGCAGCGCCGTGTTGATGATGGTGGCATCGAGCGTCTGCATGAAGAAGCCGACGGCGACGAGCCACAGCAGGCTCTTGCGAACGGGTTGGACGGCGGTTTCGGCCTCTGAAGTCATGGGCAAGGGGAAAGGAGCAGGAACGAAAAAGCCGCCCGGAGGCGGCTTTCTGGAGAGAGCTTGGTCAGCGGCATCCGGGCATCAGGCCGAGAAGCTCGATCCGCAGCCGCAGGTGCTGGTGGCGTTGGGGTTCTTGATCACGAACTGGGCGCCTTGCAGGTCTTCCTTGTAGTCGATCTCGGCGCCGACCAGGTACTGGTAGCTCATGGCGTCGATCAGCAGCGACACACCGTTCTTGGTCATGGTGGTGTCGTCTTCGTTGGTGATCTCGTCGAAGGTGAAGCCGTACTGGAAGCCGGAGCAGCCGCCGCCTTGCACGAACACGCGCAGTTTCAGGTCGGGGTTGCCTTCTTCGGCGATCAGGTCGGCCACCTTGGCTGCCGCACTGTCGGTGAAGACGATCGGCTCGGGCATCTGGGTCTGGATGTTTTCGGCTACGGCGCTCATGGGGTAATAACTCCTGGTGGGCCGAACAGGCGGCCAATGGAACGAATGCTACTGCAATGCCGCATTTTCGGCAGGCGGACTGTGGCGTGCACCCCTATGCAAGTGGGGTCGGACGGCAATGCGCCAAGACGTCGCAACGAAAAAGCCGCCCGGAGGCGGCTTTTTGTTCGAAGCGAACAGGATCAGCGCTTGCTGAACTGCTTGCGACGACGGGCAGAGTGCAGACCGACCTTCTTACGCTCGACTTCACGTGCATCGCGCGTCACGAAGCCGGCTTGGCTCAGGACGGGCTTCAGGCTTGCGTCGTAGTCGATCAGCGCACGGGTGATGCCGTGGCGCGTGGCGCCAGCTTGACCCGATTCGCCGCCGCCGTTCACGTTGACCATCACGTCGAAAGCTTCGAGGTTGTTGGTCAGCACGAGGGGCTGCTTCGCGATCATGATCGAGGTTTCGCGGCCGAAGAACGCTTGGATGTCCTTGCCGTTGACCGTGATCTTGCCGGTGCCCTTTTTCAGAAACACGCGGGCGACGCTGGATTTGCGACGGCCGGTGCCATTGTTCCATTCACCAATCATTCTCAAGGCTCCTTACAGTTCCAGCACTTTGGGCTGTTGGGCGGTATGCGGGTGCTCAGCGCCACCGTACACCTTGAGTTTCTTGATCATTGCGTAACCGAGCGGGCCCTTGGGCAGCATGCCCTTGACAGCCTTTTCCAGGGCGCGGCCCGGGTGCTTGTTCTGCATGTCGCGGAAGTTCGTCGCCGTGATACCGCCCGGGTAGCCCGAGTGACGGTAGTACACCTTGTCGATCGACTTGGCGCCGGTGACGCGCAGTTGCGCGGCGTTGATGATGACGATGAAGTCACCGGTATCGACGTGAGGCGTGTAAATGGCCTTGTGTTTGCCGCGCAAACGGAGAGCAACTTCGCTGGCTACTCGTCCGAGGACCTTGTCGGTCGCGTCAATCACAAACCACTCGTGCGTCACGTCAGCGGGCTTGGCGCTGAACGTTTTGGTCATGAGTTTTTCTCTTGAAAAGAGGGTTTGGCGAGCCCTTTTCCACGGTCGGCGTTCCTCTGGTGGGAATCTCTTAGGTGGGTTTGAAGTCTTCGCCGCGGGGCTACAAAAACGCTGCGAAGCCCGCGATTATATGAAGAAACGGCGAAATGGCCAATTTCCGGGGTTCGGGCCGGTTTCAGCGCTGGATGCGGACCAGCTCCAGGGCCTCGTTGGTTGCACTGGAATTGCCGCGCCGATGTTCGCCTTCGAACCTCACGATGCGCCCGAGTTCGGGGCTGTAGAGCGCGGAGCCCACGAAACGCGTGCCGACGAGAGAGGGGCTCGTGCCATAGGAGGGGGCATAGATCCATCCCTCGTACCCGATGCGCAGCACGTTGAGCTCCACGCCCGCCACCCGGAACGGACGCTCGCCGCCGACCGTTGCATCCAGTTCGTGCCGCAGCCTGTCCCCGCTCGAGGCGATGTAGTCGAGGTGCCAGCGCATGCCGGGCTGCACGCCCTTGCGGACCCAGCCTCCTGGCGGCGACGAGGTGTCGAACATGCCGCCGGCCGGCGACGCGATCGACACGACTTCGCCGTCGGCCTTCTCGACGCGCCCGCCCATGTTGAACGAAAACGCGTCGCCGTCGCCCTTGTCGAGGCGATAGATCACCGGCGTCCGGTTGCCCGTCAGCTTGTCGATGCGCACGTACTCGAGCGCGTCCCCGGGGCGCAGAGGCTCGTTCAGCGGCACTTCGGCGCCAGGCACCCTCCGGCCCGATGACCCGGCGGGCTCCCTGGCCCGGGCCTCCAGCATCGCCTTCGCACGCACAGGCAATTCCGCCAGGAACTCGACCGGCATCGCGAAATTCAGGCTGCCGCCGTCGCGCGCGGCAAAGGTGGTGATGCCGAGCAGTCGCCCTTCACTATCGAACAGGCCTCCGCCGCTCGATCCGGGAGAGATGGCCGCCGTGGTCTGCAACAGCCGCGCTTCAGGCTCGCCGGCGCCACCACCACCGGTGCCGCCGCGCAGCCCCGACAGGATGCCCTCGCTGAGCGTGTTCTCCAGCCCGCGCGGATTGCCGATGGCATACACCCGCTGTCCGACGCGCGCGCTGCCCGCGGGCGCCAGCGCGACCGGGGGCGCCGTGAAATTGGCCACCTTGATCTGGCACAGGTCGCGCGCAGGGTCCGGAAACTCCAGCGTCGCCCCGTAGGTGACGTTGTCCTGCTTGATGACGAAGCTGCTCGCCTTGGCCAGCACGTGGCAGTTGGTGACGAGGCGCCCGGGCGCGATCACCACCGCGCTGCCCGCACGCAAGGGCCGCTCCTGCGCGTCGAAGGTGCGAACCGCCCAGACGCTGCCCGACACCTTGCTGAACAGCACTTCCGGCTCCAGCGCGGCGGCCGCGCCCGCCGCGAGGGCCAGGCCCAGGAACGCGGATGCCGCGCGCAGCGGCACGGCCTTCACCGGGCCGCTCATGGCTTGTTCGGCAGCAAGCCGCTCAGGTCGTCCATCGAAACCCGTGTTTCGGCCTTGGGCTGCGGCGCAGGCGGGGCCACCGGAGCGGCCGGCGCCACCACCTTGACCGCAGGCGGCGGCTCCGGTGCCGGCACCACGGGCGCCGGACGCGCCTCCTCGGGCGGCTTCACCGCCACGACCTTGGGCGCCACGGGCGGTGCCGCGGCCATCTCGGTCGTGCCGATCCGGACACCGGCGGTTGGCCCTTCGCCCGTCTGGGCGCTGCGGTCGATGCTTCGCACTTCGCCGAAAATCAGCTGGATCCAGCTCGGATAGTTGTAGCCCGCCGCCGTGCCGGCATCGACCGCCGCGCCGATCAATCCGCCGATCAGGATGTTCCCCGCCATGCCCACGTTGGCGCGCGACACGGCCTGTCCGTTGGCCGGTGCGAAGCCGGGCTGGCTGCATTCGATGTTGAGATTGGCGCTAGAGCGCCTGATCGGCACCGTGTCGCCGGAGCGCATCACCGAGTCGTTGCGGTCGTTGGTGACCAGGCATTTCGCGCCGTCGACCACCTTGCCGGCGGCCGTCATGGTCTCGATCTTCACGTTCTGCGTGGTGCCGTGCGTCACCGACGCGCAGCCCGTCAGAATAGACAGAACACCCGTGCAGACGCACAGGCCCCAAAATCGCCATCCAGCTCCTCGCATCTGCGACGCCCTCTTTTTTGTAAATCGATGTTTCGGCGCGAGAGTCTAGCGTCGTCCATCCACTTTTTTCAGGCCCATTCCACATGTTCAGTTACCGCCACGCCTTCCATGCCGGCAACCACGCCGACGTGCTCAAGCACACGGTGCTGATTGCCACGCTCGACCACCTGCTCGAAAAAGACGCGGCCCTCACGGTCGTCGACACCCACGCCGGCGCCGGCCTCTACCGCCTAGACGGCGACTACGCCGGCACCAGCGGCGAAGCCGCCGAAGGCATCCTTCGCCTTCTTTCGGGCAAGAAAGAGCCCGCCGCGCCCGCAGCAGCAGCAGCAGCAGCACCCGCACCCGCGACGAAGTCGGCCGCGAAGAAGGCGGCACCCGCCGCCGAAGCCCCGCTGGCCGACGCCATCGCCCGCTACCTCGGCGTGATCAGCGACTTCAACCCCAAGGGCGGCGCGCGCGTCTACCCGGGTTCGCCGTTCATCATCCAGCACCTGCTGCGCGACCACGACAAGCTCAAGCTGTTCGAGTTGCACCCGACCGACTCCCGCACGCTGAGCGCCAACATCGCGCAGCTCGAAGCCGGCCGCCAGATCGCCGTGCTGCTGGAAGACGGCTTCGGCAGCGCCACCAAGTTCCTGCCGCCGCCCTCGCGCCGCGCGCTGGTGCTGATGGACCCGAGCTATGAAATGAAGACCGACTACGGCCGCGTGCTCGACTTCGCGGCCGAGGCGCTCAAGCGCTTTGCCACGGGCACCTACGCGATCTGGTATCCGATCATTCCGCGCCCCGAGGCGCACGACCTGCCGCGCCGCCTCAAGACGATGGCGACCAAGGCCGGCAAGTCGTGGCTGCACGCCACGCTGACGGTCAAGTCCAGCAAGATCACGAAGGACGCCGCATCCGGCGAAACGCAGCGCCCGGGCCTGCCGGCCAGCGGCATGTTCCTGATCAATCCGCCCTACACGCTGAAGCCGCTGCTCGCCGAAGCGCTGCCACAGCTGGCGGAACGCCTGGGGCAGGACCGCAACGCCACCTTCTCGCTCGAATCGGGCGGCTAACCCTTTCCCGCTACTTGCGGCGGCGCTGCGGCACGATCACCTTGCGCCGCGCCGGAACCTGCACCTTGGCACGCTGCTGCGGCTCGGCCGACGCCACCGGCGCCTGCGCGTCGCCCGGCTCCACCGGCAGGCCGCCGCAGCGCATGCCGTCGTGGTCCACCACGGTCAGCGCCACCTGCTTGATGCCCAGGCCGGTCAGGCCGATGCGGTCGGCCGCGGCGCGGCTCAGGTCGATCACGCGGCCCATCGAATAGGGGCCGCGGTCGTTGATGCGCACCAGCACCTCGCTGCCGTTGACGAGGCTGCGCACGCACACGCGCGTGTTGAAGGGCAATGTCTTGTGGGCCGCGGTCATGGCGGTCATGTCGAAGCGTTCGCCGCTGGCGGTCTTGCGCTGGTGGAACTGGATGCCGTACCAGGAAGCGCCGCCGCGCTCGAAGATCTCGCGCGGGCCGTCGTCGCCGGGCACGCCGTCGTCCGGCGTCAGTTCGCCCGTGCCGGACACGGCCAGGTCATAGCGCACCGAGGGCACGCTCGACCGCGCCGCGACGCCCGGCGGCACCGCCAGCGCCCGCGGCAGGGGTTTCAGGCTGCCATCGCCTTCGGCATCGGTGGCGGGCGGCATGGCGCAGCCCACGAGTGCGCAGGTCGCGGCCACGAGGGCCGCGTGCAGCACGCTGCGCAGCGATGCTGCCGTCACCCCGACCGCGCGCCCTCTCAATCCAGGCGCTCCAGCAGAGCCAGCGTCGCGGCCGACTGGTTCATCGTGTAGAAATGCATCGCCGGCGCGCCGCCCTCGGCCAGGCGCGCGCACAGGTCCGTGACCACGTCGAGGCCAAAGGACTTGATCGACGCCGTGTCGTCGCCGAAGCCCTGCAGGCGCAGGCGGATCCAGCGCGGGATCTCGGCGCCGCAGGCGTCCGAGAAGCGCATGAGCTGCGTCGAGCTGGTGATCGGCATGATGCCCGGCACGATGGGCGTGTCGAGCCCCAGCCTGCGCGCGTCGTCGACGAAGCGGAAGTACGCCTCGGGGCTGAAGAAATACTGCGTGATCGCCGAATCGGCGCCCGCCTTCACCTTGGCGGCAAAGGCCTGCAGGTCGGCTTCTGGCGAGCGGGCCTGCGGATGGATCTCCGGGTAGCAGGCCACTTCGATGTGGAAGTCGCGGCCGGTCTCCTCGCGGATGAAGGCGACCAGGTCGCTCGCGTACTGGAACTCGCCGCCAATGCCGTAGCCGCTCGGCAGGTCGCCGCGCAGCGCCACCAGGCGCTTGACGCCCATGGCCTTGAGCTCGGCGAGCTGCTCGCGCACCGTGGCGCGCGTGGCGCCGATGCACGAGAAGTGGCTCGCCGCGTCCACGCCCTCGGACAGGATCTCCTGCACCGCACCGAAGGTGCCCTGGTGCGTGGAGCCGCCAGCGCCGTAGGTGACCGAGCAGAACTGCGGCTTGCGCGCATACAGCTGCTGGCGCACGGCGCGCAGCTTGACCGCGCCTTCGGGCGTCTTGGTCGGGAAGAATTCGAAACTCAGCGGAAGGCGCACCTGCGTCTCCTTAGGAACCGTCCGCGTGAACAGCGCGCACGGCGTGAATGAAAAACTCGCGGTTGCCGTCGCCGCCGGCGATCGGGCTGTCGAACCACTGCAGCACGCGCAGGCCAAGAGCCTCGCAGGCGTCGCGCAGGCGCTTCTCGACCACCGCATACATGGACTCGTCGCGCACGATGCCGCCCTTGCCGACCTGGCCCGGCTGCAGTTCGAACTGCGGCTTGACCAGCATCAGCAGGCAGCCGTCGTCCGCCAGGAACTCGACCACCGCCGGCAGCACCAGCGTGAGCGAGATGAACGACAGGTCGCCCACGATCAGGTCGAAGCGCGACTCGCCCTCTTCGCCGAGGTCGTCGGGCGACAGCGCGCGCGCATTGACGCCCTCGATGGGCACCACGCGCTCGTCCTCGCGCAGCTTCGCGTGCAGCTGCCCGTGGCCGACGTCGACGCCCACCACCCTGGTGGCGCCGCGCTGCAGCAGGCAGTCGGTGAAGCCGCCGGTCGACTGCCCCACGTCGAGGCACAGCTTGCCGGCCGGATCGACGCCGCTCGCGGCCAGCGCGCCTTCGAGCTTGAGGCCGCCGCGCGACACATAGCGCGCCTCGGCCGCGTCGACCAGCTCGAGCTCGGCCGACTCAGGCACTTCGTCCTTGTTCTTGGCGACGTTGCGCCACGCGTCGCTCGTGCCCGCGTCGCGCCAGCGCATGCCGCCGGCGATGAGCCGCACGGCCTGCGAACGCGACGCGGCCAGGCCGCGCTCCACCAGCAATTGATCGGCGCGCATGCGCTGTCGATCAGTAGCGGTACGTGTCCGGCTTGTACGGACCGTTCTTGTCCACGCCGATATAGGCGGCCTGCGCGTCGGTCAGCTCGGTGAGCATGGCGCCGACCTTCTTCAGGTGCAGGCGAGCGACCTTCTCGTCGAGGTGCTTGGGCAGCACGTAGACCTTGCCGGCCTCGTAGGCGTCGGGCTTGGTGAACAGCTCGATCTGGGCGATGGTCTGGTTCGCGAACGACGACGACATCACGAAGCTAGGGTGGCCCGTGCCGCAGCCCAGGTTCACGAGGCGGCCCTTGGCCAGCAGGATGATCTTCTTGCCGTCCGGGAAGGTGATGTGGTCGACCTGCGGCTTGATTTCTTCCCACTCGTACTTCTCGATCGAGGCGACATCGATCTCGTTGTCGAAGTGGCCGATGTTGCAGACGATGGCCTGGTCCTTCATGGCGGCCATGTGCTCGTGGCGGATCACGTCGCGGTTGCCGGTGGTCGTCACGAAGATGTCGGCCTTGTCGGCGGCGTATTCCATCGTCACGACCTTGTAGCCTTCCATGGCGGCCTGCAGGGCGTTGATCGGGTCGATTTCAGTCACCCACACCTGCGCCGACAGCGCGCGCAGGGCCTGGGCCGAGCCCTTGCCCACGTCGCCGTAGCCGGCCACCAGTGCCACCTTGCCGGCGATCATCACGTCGGTCGCGCGCTTGATGCCGTCCACCAGCGACTCGCGGCAGCCGTACAGGTTGTCGAACTTGCTCTTGGTGACCGAGTCGTTCACGTTGATGGCGCGGAACAGCAGCGTGCCCTTGGCCGACATTTCGTTCAGGCGGTGCACGCCGGTGGTCGTTTCCTCGGTCACGCCGATGATCTCGGCGGACTTGCGGGTGTACCAGGTCGGATCGACAGCCAGCTTGGCCTTGATGGCGGCGTACAGGATGCGTTCTTCTTCGCTGGTCGGGTTGGCCAGCACGCTCTGGTCCTTCTCGGCGCGCTGGCCCAGGTGCATCAGCAGCGTGGCGTCGCCGCCGTCGTCCAGGATCATGTTCGGGCCTTCGCCCTTCGAGCCCTTGGGACCGAAGTCGAAGATGGCGTGGGTGTAGTCCCAGTAGTCCTTCAGCGACTCGCCCTTGATGGCGAATACCGGCGTGCCCTTTTCGGCGATGGCGGCGGCGGCGTGGTCCTGCGTCGAGAAGATGTTGCACGAGGCCCAGCGCACTTCGGCGCCCAGGGCTTGCAGCGTCTCGATCAGCACGGCCGTCTGGATGGTCATGTGCAGCGAGCCGGTAATGCGCGCGCCCTTGAGCGCCTGGCCCTTCGCGAACTCCTCGCGGATGGCCATCAGGCCGGGCATTTCGGTTTCCGCGATGCGGATTTCCTTGCGGCCCCAGGCAGCGAGGGACAGATCGGCGATCGCCTGGTCGGCGGTCGAGACGGGGGTGGGCTTGAGAACAGCGCTCATGAGAACTCCAACAAAACTGGTTTGAAAGATGCCACTGCGTTCGGGGAAAAGGACTCACCGCGAGAACAGCGGGTGAGCGTGGTTGCGATGTGGATCCGAGCCTCACGCCTGGCGGCGCTGCAACGCTCCTCGGGACGGGGCATTGTAGACGGGGCGAACAGCCGCGCCAACCTCGGGGATTTGCGCGCATTTCGGCCGTCTTCTGCCCTCTTCGGCTGACATTTGAGACGCGCCGGCGCGTCGCCCGCTCCCGGGGCCGCATGCCGCAACGCCGGCATGCGGCCCTTGCTCATTCAGTCCTAAGTCGGCCGCCAGCAGATTCCGGCGCGGCGGCGTACATTGCCCCGACTCCCACTCCGCCGAAAGCACCCATGCAGATCTTCCTGTCCCACAACCGCCGGGCGCTGCTCGCCGCCACGGTCCTCAGCCTGGGCTTCGCCGCGCTGCCGACCGGCGCAGCCGCCCAGACTTCCGACCCCGTGCGCATCCGCGGCACCATCGTCCGCGTCGACGCGAAGACCCTCGTCGTGCAGGACCGCGGCGGCGAGGTCGTCTCGCTCGCGCGGCCGGCCGACATGCCGGTGTCGGAGGTCTACCGCATCAAGCTGTCCGACATCAAGCGCGGCAGCTTCGTCGGCACGGCCGCCATGCCGCAGGCCGACGGTACGCAGAAGGCGATCGAAGTGGTGGTGTTCCCCGAGGCCGCGCGCGGCACCGGCGAAGGCCACCGCCCCTGGGACCTGCTGCCCGAGAGCACCATGACCAACGCCACCGTCGCCGACCTGGCCGCGGCGCCGAAGTCGGTGCGCGGCGGCCAGCAGATGCGGCTGACCTACAAGGGCGGCGAGAAGACCGTCATCGTGCCGCCCGACGTGCCGGTGGTCACTTTCCGCCCCGGCACCGACGCGCTGCTGGTGCCCGGCGCCAAGGTGATGGTGAACGCGCAGGAAAAGAATGGCACGCCCACGGCGCTGCGCGTGACCGCGGGCCGCAACGGCTTCGCGCCTCCGATGTAAGCCATCCAAGGGAAATCCCGCAGGCATTTTTTTCGTGGCGGCATGCCGGTGCGGCGTATCGTGGCGATGGACTTTTGCCGTCCGGCCGGTCCTCGCCATCCATCCGTTCACCGTCACAGGAGATTCCGCACCATGGCCACAGCCAAGAAAGCCGCCGCCAAGAAGACCACCGCCAGCAGCAGCAGCGACAGCACCGCCAGCGCGAAGAAGGCGGCGCCGACTGCCGCGGACATGCTCAATCCGCTGAAGGGCATGGCCGACCGGCTGCAGGACCTCAACCTGACCGGTGGCGCCGGCAAGCTGCTGGAAAGCGGCCGCAAGGACCTGGCGGCCCTGATGCAGGCCAACGAGAAGTCCTACCAGGGCCTGCAGACCGTGGTGCAGCGGCAGACCGAGATGATCAAGCACGCCATCACCGAATGGCAGACCGCCGCCAAGGAAATGCCGGGCAAGGATGCGAAGGAAAACCTCGCCAGGCTCGACGAGCTCGGGCGCCAGTCGTTCCAGCGCGCCATCGACGACATCAAGGAGCTGGCCAACCTCGCCGCCAAGTCGCAGGCCGACGCCTTCGACGTGGTGCGCCAGCGCATCCAGTCCAACGTGGACGAGGTCACGAAGATGCTGCAGCGCAAGTAAGGAAGCACCGGCGTTCGCGGGGCGCTTTGCGCCGGCCGGCGGGCGGAAATCCCCGGCCTTCTAAAATCGCGGCATTCCCCTGCCCGATTGCCCACCTTGTCTTTTGTTGCCGAAACCCGCCGCCGTCGCACCTTCGCGATCATTTCCCACCCTGACGCCGGCAAGACCACGCTGACCGAGAAGCTGCTGCTTTTCTCGGGCGCGATCCAGATCGCCGGCTCGGTGAAAGCGCGCAAGGCCTCGCGCCACGCCACCTCCGACTGGATGGAAATCGAAAAGCAGCGCGGCATCTCGGTGGCCTCGTCGGTCATGCAGATGCTGTACCGCGACCACGTCATCAACCTGCTCGACACGCCCGGCCACAAGGACTTCTCGGAAGACACCTTCCGCGTGCTCACCGCCGTCGACTCGACGCTGATGGTGATCGACGCGGCCAACGGCGTGGAAGCGCAGACGCGGCGGCTGATCGAGGTCTGCCGCCAGCGCGACACGCCCATCATCACCTTCGTCAACAAGATGGACCGCGAAGTGCGCGAGCCGCTGGACATCCTGGACGAGGTGGAGCGCGAACTCGGCATGCCCTGCGTGCCCATGACCTGGCCCGTGGGCCAGGGCAAGACTTTCCGCGGGATCATGAACCTGCGCACGCAGGCCATGACGGTGTTCGAGTCGGGCAGCGAGCGGCTGCCGCAGGACTTCGAGACCATTCCGCTGAGCGAGCGCGACACGCTCGCCAAGCGCTTCGGCGCCGACTTCGAGACCGCCATGGAAAGCATGGAGCTGGCCACCGGCGCATCGCCCACCTGGGACCGCGAGGCCTTCCTGGCCGGCAAGCAGACGCCCGTGTTCTTCGGCTCCGGCGTGAACAACTTCGGCGTGATGGAAGTGCTCGACGCGCTGGTCGACCTGGCGCCTTCGCCGCAGTCGCGCACCAGCACCACCATGGTCAACCGCCAGCCGGTGGTGAAAGAGATCCAGCCCGAGGACAAGGACTTCGCGGGCGTGGTCTTCAAGGTGCAGGCCAACATGGACGCCAACCACCGCGACCGCATCGCCTTCGTTCGCATGGCCTCGGGCAAGTACACGCCGGGCATGAAGCTCAAGGTGCAGCGCACCGCCAAAGAACTGCGCCCCACCAGCGTGGTGACCTTCATGAGCCAGCGGCGCGAGGCGGTGGAAGAGGCCTATGCGGGCGACATCGTGGGCTTCACCACCCACGGCGGCGTTCAGCTGGGCGACACCATCACCGACGGCGCCAGCCTGCAGTTCACCGGCCTGCCGTTCTTCGCGCCCGAGCTGTTCATGACCGTGATCCTGAAGAACCCACTGCGCACCAAGCAGCTCCAGCAGGGCCTGGCCCAGCTCGGCGAAGAGGGCGCGATCCAGGTGTTCCGCCCCGAGATCGGCGGCCCGATGCTGCTGGGCGCCGTCGGCCAGTTGCAGTTCGAAGTGGTGCAGCACCGCCTCAAGGCCGAGTACGACGCCGACGTGCGGCTCGAAGGCTGCCAGTACACCGGCGCGCGCTGGATCACCGCCGACACCCCGGCCGAGCTGCGCGAGTTCGTCAATGCCTATCCGCAGCGCATGGCGAAGGACGCCGCGGACACACTGGCTTTCTTGTGCACCTCGCCGTACGACGTGCGGCTGGCGCAGGAGCGCTTTCCGAAGATCCACTTCCATCCGCTGCGCGAGCATGCGGGGTTGGCGCTGCAGAGCGCGGGCTGAGCGCCCGGACGGGATCAGCTCCCGGTAGAAGCATAGTGGCGCAACCCGAAGCGCCACACCCCGAAAGCCGCCGCGAGGAACACGAAGCCCGCGAGCGGCGACACGAGCCCCATCCATGCGGGCGCCCCGAGCGGATCGGGCTTGCCCAGGATCGCCAGCGCCGGGTAGTACGCCACGCAGGCGAGCGGCACGATGAATGTCAGCACGCGCCGGAACCACTGCGCATACAGCGCCAGCGGATATTGCGCGGCCTGTACGCCGCCGTAGGTCAGCACGTTGGCGATCTCCAGGCTTTCGACGGTCCAGAACGACAGCGTGCCCTGCAGCACCAGGATGCCGAGGAACAGCGCTGCGCCGCCGGCCAGCGCGAAGAGCGCGATGCCCACGGCGCCCGGCGTCCACGCGATGTCGGCCTGCACCGTCGCGAACACGAGCACCAGAATGCCTTGCAGCAGCCGGCCCGCGCGGCTGATGCGGAAGTCGTGCCCCATCAGTTGCAATGCCACGGGGCGCGGGCGCAGCAGCAGACGGTCGAAGGCGCCGGTGCGCAGGAACTCGGTGCCGAGCGTGTCGAAGCCGCGCCCCAGCGCGTCGGCCACGGCGAACATGCAGTTCACGAGCCCGTAGAACAGCGCCACTTCGCCCAGCTGCCAGCCCTGCACTTCACCGAAGCGATGGAACAAGGCCCACACTGCGATGACCTCGATGCCGGTGCCCAGGAACTGGCCCGTGGTCAGCATCAGCGCCGAGGCTGGATAGCGTGCCTGGCCGCTGAGCGAGGCTGCGATGAGCCTCATGAGTAGGCGGAGCGATCCCATTTGTTCAGTGGCTCCGAATTGCTTTGCGTGTGTTCTGGGGGCGTGCGCAGGCCACCGGGTAGCTCCCTCCGCGAATGTCCCCCGCCCTTCGGGCTCCTCCTTTATTTCGCTGCGGGAGCCACCCGGCGCCCTGCGCACAGTGGACGCTGCCGTCGTGCTCGCCGATCAACCAGTGCTCTGGGCGATCACGCCGGCTGGGTGCTCTGCGCAGCGAAATAAAGGAGGAGGCCGCAGGCCGGGGGACATTCGCGGAGCAGAGTACCCAGGCGGCGTGATCGCACCCCGAAAGCATCGAACACCCAGTCAAGAACTCAACCACCCTGCACCTCCAGCCGCCGCATCGTCCGCTGCATCGCCACGCGGCCGAACACGACCAGCGCCACGATCCAGAACGACTGCAGCACTAGCCCAGCCATGGCCTGCCAGCCGCTCATCAGCCCGAAGTAGATCCGCGCGGGAATGTCGACCACGCCCGCGAACGGCTGTAGCAGCAGCGCCGTCTGCCATGAGTCGGGCAACAGCATCAGCGGCAGCAGGTTTCCAGAGAACACGATGACCACAGGCCCCGCCAGCGCGTTGATGCCACGCTCGTTGAGCGCCGCGGTCGCCGCGATGTTGAGCAGCATGACCATCGACGTGGACAACAGCAGCGCCAGCACCACGGACGCGAGAAATGCGACAGCTGCCGAAAAACTCGCCGGCGGCTGCCAGGCCCAGTCGCCCAGCCCGGCCAGCGGCAGCGCGATGCCCGCGAAGGCCGCCATCAGCGCCACGCGCGGCAACACGCGCGCCCCGATCCAGCCCGCGCTGCGCGCGAACCACAGCGCATAGGCATCGACCGGCCTCAGGCGGTCATAGGCCACCGCGCCGGTGCGCACGGCCTGGGCCACCTCCGGGTCGCCGAGCCACGGCACCAGCACCAGCAGGCCCTGCGAGAGCCAGCTGTAGGTGATCGCCTGCGTCAACGACATCGGCGTGCCGGCCATCGACGCGCCGCCGTAGAAAGCGGCCAGCACCATCACCTTGATGCCGCCCCACCAGCACTGCGTGCCGAAGCCCGCGAGCGCGGCCGTGCGGTACTGCAGCATCTGCAGGAAGCGCGAGGCAAAGGCCGCGATGTAGGGGCGCGCGAGTTCGCGCGGGGCCGTCGTCACGCTTCGGCCGCTCCGTGCATCGCGTAGAAGCGTGCGATGACGGCCTCGATGGCCAGGCCTTCGAGGCGGATGTCTTCCACCGCATGCCCGGCCGCGATGCGGGCGATCAGCGCGGGCGCCGTCGTCACCGCCGGGTCGAAGTCGAGCACCAGCGTCTGGCCGTCGCGCGAATGCACCCTGGCGCCTTCCACCTGCGCGGGCAGCGCCGCGTCCTGCGCAAAGTCGACCACCAGCCGGCGCTCGGCCATCACCTGCGCGCGCAGCGCCTCGACCGGGCTGTCGGCCAGCACGCGGCCGTGGCCGATGATGATCACGCGCTGCGCCAGCGCCTCGATGTCATGCATGTCGTGCGTGGTCAGCAGCACGGTGGTGCCGCGCTCCTTGTTGGCGCGGCGCACGAAGTCGCGCACCGCCAGCTTCGACGGCGCGTCGAGCCCGATGGTCGGTTCGTCGAGGAACAGGATGTCGGGCTCGTGCAGCAGCGCCGCCGCGATCTCCGCGCGCATGCGCTGGCCCAGCGACAGCTGCCGCACCGGCTGGTCGAGCACGCGCTCCAGGTGCAGCAGCGCGACCAGTTCGTCACGCGTGCGGCGGTAGCGCACGGGGTCGACCCGGTAGATGTCGCGCAGCAGGTCGAAGCCGTCGCCCACCGGCAGGTCCCACCACAGCTGCGTGCGCTGGCCGAAAACCACGCCGATGCGCCCCACGTGCCGCTCGCGGTCGGCGAAGGGGTCGCGCCCGTCGATCTCCACGCGCCCGCCGTCGGCCCGCAGGATGCCCGCGAGGATCTTGATGGTGGTCGACTTGCCCGCGCCGTTGGGTCCGATGAAGCCCAGCAGCTCGCCGCGCTCGAGCGAGAACGACACGCCCGACAGCGCCTCCACCGTGCGATGGCGGCGGTGCACGAGCCCGCGCAGCGCGCCCATCACGCCGGGGTCGCGCTCGGAGATGCGGTAGGTCTTGAGGAGGTTGTCGACGAGGATGTGAGGCATGAAGGGCGCCGCGCCGGGCTCGATGCGCGGCGGGGGCGGGATGCTACACGAAAAGCGCCGCTACGATCACGCCTCCTCTCATCCTGATCTGCCCGCTCCTGCACGCCATGCCAGCGCCGTCTTCTCTGCCCGTTTCGCCGAACCACCTGATGCCTCTGACACGTTGGGAGGCATCCGCGCGCGGCGCGCTGACGGGCGTGTTCACGGACATCGACGACACGCTGACCAGCGAGGGCGCGATCACGCCGGACGCCCTTGAGGCGCTGGCCGACCTCAAGGCCGCGGGCCTCGCGGTGGTTGCCATCACGGGCCGGCCGGTGGGCTGGAGCCTGCCCTTCGTCAATGCCTGGCCGGTGGATGCCATCGTGGCCGAGAACGGCGCGGTGGCGCTGCTGCCGGCCGCGGGCGGGGAAGTCGAGAAGCGCTACCAGCAGGACGCAGCCACGCGCGCCGCCAACTTCGCGCGCATGCAGGCCGTGCTGGCGCGCATCGAGCGCGAGATACCCGGCGCCGCGCGCGCCACCGATTCACCGGGCCGCGAGACCGACATCGCCATCGACCACAGCGAGTTCGTCCAGCTCGACGACGCCACCGTGGCGCGGGTGGTGGCGCTGATGCGCGGCGAAGGCATGCACGCCACCGTGAGCAGCATCCACATCAACGGCTGGTACGGCGACAACGACAAGCTCGAAGGCGCGCGCTGGATCGTGCGCGAGCTGTGGGGCCGCACGCTCGACGACGAGATGGACCGCTGGGCCTACGTGGGCGACTCCACCAACGACCAGCTGATGTTCCGCACCTTCGCGCACAGCATCGGGGTGGCGAATGTGGCGCGCTTCGTGCCGCAGCTGGCGCACCTGCCGCGCTACGTGACGCAGGGAGAGCGCGGCACGGGGTTTGCCGAGGCGGCGCGCGCCGTGCTGGCCGCGCGCCGCGCATAGCCGACGCCGGGGCTCAGGCGCCGGGCGCCTTCCGCAGCACCGCCCAGTAGTTCCATGCGCCGAAGGCGGCAATCAGCAGCAGCACGGCGGCATAGCCTTCCACCGTCGCCAGCAGGCCGAGCGGCTTGACGAGAAAGCCCGCCAGCATCGCCGGCAGGCTGAACGCGAGATAGCTCACCACGAAGATGGCCGCGAACAGTTCGCCGCGCTCATGCGGCTGCGCCAGCGGCGCCAGCGCCTGCACCAGCGCCGAGAACGCACCGCCGAAGCCCACGCCCGCCACTGCGGTGCCGACGAAGAACAGCGCGAGCGAGCCCGTGGCCAGCGACGCGAGCAACAGCACCAGCCCGGCCGCGATGCTGGCCATGCCGACGATGGCGGGCCGCGGCGCGGCAAGGCGCCCCAGCAGCGTTGGCGCGATGGCGCCGACACCCGACAGCACCGCCACCGTGAGCCCGTTGACCACGCCGTTGTCGACGCCGAACACATGCAGCATCAGCGACGGCGCCAGCGAAAGAAACAACCCGCCGAGCGCCCACACCACGACGAACACCGGCAGGCCGCGCGCGAACTCGGCGCGCGCCCGCGCCGGGATCGACACGCGCGGCACCAGCGAGGCCCAGGCGCCGGGGCGGCGCGTCACCGTCTCGGGCATCCACAGCACCACTGCCGCGCCGAGCGCGAACACCGCTGCCAGCACGCCGAACACCAGCGCCACGGGCTGGAGCGAGAACTTCACCGCCACGCCCGTCAGCAGCGCGCCGAGCGCAAGGCCGGCCATCGGCGACACGCTGGTGATCAGCGCGCCCAGCCGCTTGCGCGATGCCGGCGCGGCCTCGACCACCGCCGCGCTCAACGCGCCGCTCGCAACGCCCGTGGCCACGCCCTGCACCACGCGCGCGACGATCAGGCCGCCGATGCCCTGCGCCAGCAGGAAGAGCCCCATCGCCACGGCCTGCAGCGCCAGCGCCCCGAGCACCACCGGCCGCCGTCCGATGTGGTCGGAGAGCGAGCCCGCCACCAGCAGCGAGATCAGCAGCGCGATCGCGTAGATCGCGAAGGCCACGGTGAGCAACGACGACGAGAAATGCCAGGCGTGCTGGAACACCACGAACAGCGGAGATGGCGCTGCGGCCGCAAAGAAGAAGGCGAACAGCACGGCGGCCAGCAAAGGGAACGCCACGTTCGCAGGCAGCCGCCGGGGCTTGGCGTGGGCGGCGATGTCGGCGGTGGCGGCTGCGAGCTCGGGGCAGGTGGACGGCATGTCGAATCCTTAATGCAACTTTTTTTGCTTTTGTGATTCTAGACCTGTGAATCTTCTAAAGCAAATATCTTTGCGTTAAAGTCCGGACATGAACGACGTCACCCTCCCCAACAAGCGTCCCGGCGGCCGCAGCGCACAGGTGCAGGCGCAGGTGCGTACCGCGCTGGAAGAACTGGTGGCCGAGCAGGGCCGCGAGCGCGTCACCGTGCCGGCCGTGGCGGAGCGCGCGGGCGTCAGCGCGTCGAGCATCTACCGCCGCTGGGGCGACCTGCAGGGCCTGCTGGCCGAAACGGCCACCCATCGGCTGGACCCGAACCGCCCGCTGCCGGACACCGGCACCCTGCGCCAGGACCTGGAAGCCTGGGCGCGCGAACTCATCGAGCACCTGGCCAAGCCGTGCAACACCTCATTGCTGAAAGCCGCAGCCGCGCTGGCCAACGACGATTCGGACACCGACTGCCTGCGCAACCGCCGCAGGGAAGCGCTGACGCTGGTGGAGCAGGCGCATGCGCGCGGCGAGCGCGCGCCCGAGCCGCAGCAGGTGATCGATCACCTGATCGCGCCGATCGTGTTCAGGCTGGTGTTCGGGAGTGAGCCGGTGAAGCCGGAGCTGGCGGCGCGGCTGGTGGGCGAGCTGTTTGCGATCGGGGCGACTGCTCGCTGATCGGTGGTGTGCAGTTTTAGACCATTTCTAGACATGCGAGCATCAACATGTATAGAAATTCGAGTTTTCTATACACGGCAGGCCTAACATGCATGGAAATTCTCAATTCCTATGCACACGCTTGCCCGTCTTGATCAGCTCGACCCCGCCCGCTTCGACACGCCCGCGATTCTGAAGAAACTCGCGAGCGCAAGCCGCCAACTGGCTGAACTCAAGGGAATCGCAGCGGCCATTCCCAATCAAGGAATCCTGATCAACACCCTTGGGTTGCAGGAAGCCAAAGACAGCTCGGCAATCGAAAACATCGTCACGACGCACGACGAGTTGTTCAAGGACGACGTACTGCCCGAGGCCTTCGCCAATCCGGCGGCCAAGGAAGTGTTGCGATACCGGCAGGCTTTGCGCGTGGGCTTCGAACAAGTGCGCGAAAGCGGCTTGATCACATCGAATCACGTCATCCAGATTCAGTCCGAGCTAGAAAGAAACAACGCGGGGTTTCGCAAACTGCCGGGGACGGCGCTGAGAGACGGCGCTGGCCGCACTGTCTACACGCCACCGCAGGATCCCGACGAGATCGTCGCGTTGATGCGCGCATTGGAGCGCTTCGCCAATGAGGCAGAACTGTTCGCCGTGGATCCGTTGATCAAGATGGCGTTGATCCACCACCAGTTCGAGAGCATCCACCCGTTCTACGACGGCAATGGACGCACGGGACGAATCCTCAATGTGCTCTACCTGGTGAAAGAACGCCTGCTCGACATCCCGGTGCTGTATTTGAGCAGTCACATCGTGCGAACGAAGACCGACTACTACCGGCTGCTGCAGGCCGTCCGAGATGACGATGCATGGGAGGAATGGGTGCTCTACCTGCTCGAAGCCGTGGAGCTGACGGCAGGCCAGACCATCGAGACCATCAACGCGATCAAGTCGGCGTGGTTCGACTACAAACACCGCATTCGCAACAGCTACAAGTTCTACAGCCAGGACCTGATCAACAACCTCTTCATGCACCCGTACACCAAGATCGAGTTCGTGCAGCGCGACTTGCAGGTTTCGCGCCTCACGGCAACCAAGTATCTCGACTCGCTGGTCGAAGGCGGCTTTGTGCAGAAGCAGAAGGTCGGGCGCAGCAACTACTACATCAACACAGCGCTCGCCTCCATCCTGCGAGGCGACAAGTAGGTCGGCTTACTTCTCCTTCGCCAACCCCAGCTTCTCGATCACCGCCTTCTCCCGCACCACCGTGTCCTGCGCGAACTTGGTGTACGTGGCCGAGCTCATGTAGTTCGGCAGCATGTCGTAGCGGCCCAGCGACGCCACGTAGCTCGGCTCTTCCATCGCCTGCTTGAAGGCGTCATGCAGCTTCTTCACCACGTCCGGCGGCGTGCCCTTGGGTGCGCCGATGCCGAAGGGCGAGTTCTGCACCACGTCGTAGCCCAGTTCCTTCAGGGTGGGCGCGTCGGGGAACTTGGCCAGGCGCTTCTCGCCCCAGGTGTTGAGCACGCGCAGCTTGCCGGCTTCCACTTGCGGCGCGAAGCCCGTGCTGTCGGCGGCGGCCATCAGCTGGCCGCTGACCACCGCCAGCATCAGGTCGGCGCTGCCCTTGTAGGGCACGTGCTGCAGCTCGATGCCGGCCTTCTGCGCGACGATTTCGGTGGTCAGGTGCGGGCTGGTCAGCGTGCCGGTGGAGCCGTAGGTGAGCTTGCCGGGGTTGGCCTTGGCGTAGGCGACGAAGTCGGCCCAGGTCTTGAAGGGGCTGTCGGCCGGCACCACGATGCCGAAGGCATAGCCGGTGACGTTCAGCACATAGGTGATGTCCTTCAGCGGGTCCCAGTTGATCTTGGTGGTGTAGCCGAGGCGGAACACGCCCAGCGGGATCTGCGCGACGGTGTAGCCGTCGGGCTGCGCGGTCTGCAGCGCCTGCGCGGGCAGCGTGCCGCCGGCGCCGGGCTTGTTGTCGATGATCACCGGCTGGCCGAGGATCTTGCTCGCGTTGTCGGCAAGCTGGCGCATGGTGATGTCGGTCGGGCCGCCCGCCGGAAAGGCGATGACCAGCTTGACCGGCTTGGTGGGAAAGCCCTGTGCGAAAGCCGCCAGAGGGGAAACGAGGCCGCACGCGGCGAGCGTGGCGGCACAGAGGAATGATGAACGGCGGAGCATGGCTGACTGGATCCTGACTTGGAAAAGCGCCGATTGGGCCTTGCCCGGTGCGCGAAGGCAATCGGGACTGCCCTGATTTCCCGCCCGGCGAGGGGTGAATCGGGCGATCCGAGTCGCCTGCGCGTCAGCCAGCCAGCTGGCTATGCCTGCCCGAAGCCTTCGAGCACGTTCACCGCGTTCACGCCCACCTCGGCCACCGCATAGCCGCCCTCGAACACGAACACCGTCGGCAGGCCGGCGCGTGCCAGGTCCTCGCCCATGCGCAGGTAGTCGTCGCTCTTCAGCTTGAAGCCGGAGATGGGGTCGCCCTCGAAGGTGTCGACGCCGAGCGAGACCACGAGCGCGCCGGCCTTCACCTCGGCGATGCGCTCGAGCGCGGCCTTCAGCGCCGCGCGCCACGCCGTGAAATCGGTGCCCCGCGGCAGCGGCAGGTTGTGGTTGAAGCCCTCGCCCCTGCCTGCGCCGCGCTCGTCGGCATGGCCCAGGTAGTACGGGTAGTCGGTCAGCGGATCGCCGTGCAGGCTGGCGAAGTGCACGTCGTCGCGCTCGTAGAAGATGGCCTGAGTGCCGTTGCCGTGGTGGTAGTCCACGTCGAGCACCGCCACGCGCCCCACGCCCGCATCGCGCAGCGCCTGCGCGGCGACGGCGGCGTTGTTGATGAAGCAGTAGCCGCCGAAGAAATCGGCGCCCGCATGGTGGCCCGGCGGGCGCGTGAGGGCAAAGGCCGCGCGCTCGCCGCCGATGACGCGCCGCGCCGCAGTCCACGCACAGGCGGCGCCATGCCGCGCCGCCGCCCAGCTGCCGGCCATCAGCGGCGTGCCGGAGTCGAACGAGAACAGCCCCATGCGCGCCGGAAAGCTCTTGGGCAGCACGTCGGTGCGCATGCCGCGCGTGGGCCAGTACGACGGCAGCGCATCGCGCGACGCGTTGGCCGGGTCCAGCGCCACCCACTCGTCCCAGGCATGCGCGATGAAGTCCAAATAGCGCGGCGCATGCACCCTGGCCAGCAGCGATTCGTCGAACGCATCGGGCGCCTGCAGCGGGCCGAGGCCGCGGCGCTCCAGTTCATGCTTCACATGGTCGACGCGTGCGGGCACCTCGAAGCACGGCACGAGCTCGCCGCGGAACATCTCGACTTTGCCCTGGTGGAGAACGTGCTGGTCGTTGTAGATGGTGAGCATGGATGAAGAAGAGCGGCATCTGCGGTGGTGAAGCCGCCCATCATGCCGCACGCCGCAGCACCGCCCGGCGCCGGCCCGAGGCCGTGAGGCCGAACAGGTCCTTCGGGTCGTCCAGCTCGGGCACCAGCGCGATCTGCTGGCCGATGCCGCGCTCGGTGGCAATGCGCTGGATGTAGCGCAGCGCGGTGTAGTCCTCCAGCGCGAAGCCGACCGAATCGAACAGCGTGACCTGCCCCGGGCTCTCGCGGCCAGGCACTTCGCCCAGCAGCACGCGCCACAGTTCGTGCACCGGGAAGTCGGCCGCCACCTGCTGGATCTCGCCCTCCACGCGGGTCTGCGGCTCGTACTCGACGAACACGCGCGCCAACCGCAGCACGTCGGGGTGCAGCTCGGTCTTGCCGGGCGAGTCGCCGCCCACGGCGTTGATGTGCATGCCGGGCTCGATCATGTCGGGCGTGAGCACGGTCGCGCGGCCCTGGTAGGCGGTGACGGTGGTGACGATGTCGGCGCCGCGCACGGCATCGGCCACCGAGCGCGCACGCACGATCTCCAGCGGCGTGCAGGCCGAGAGATGGCGCACCAGCTTGTCGGTGGCGTGCGGGTCGGTGTCGAACACGCGCACCTGCTCGATGCCCAGCAGCGCATGGAAGGCCAGTGCCTGGAACTCGCTCTGCGAGCCGTTGCCGATCAGCGCGAGGCTGCGCGAGTCGGGCCGCGCCAGCGCCTTCGCGGCCATTGCCGAGGTGGCGGCCGTGCGCAGCGCGGTGGTGAGCGTGAGTTCCGACAGCAGCATGGGGTAGCCCGTGTCGACCTCGGCCAGCACGCCGAAGGCCATGACCGTCGGCAGCCCGACCTGCGTGTTGTGGGGATGCCCGTTGACGTACTTGAAGGCGTAGGCGCCGTCGTCGGCCACCGGCATCAGCTCGATCACGCCGAGGTGCGAATGGCTGGCCACGCGCGCCTTCTTGTCGAACTCGCGCCACCGCAGGAAGTCGTCGCGCAATGCGTCGGCCAGGGCCTCGAGGAATTGCGGAACGCCGGTCTCGTCCACCAGGCGGACCAGGCTGTGAACATCGATGAAGCGGGTCATGACATGGCTCCTTGCGTGGCCCGCGGCACGGCGCTTCACCCCTTCACATGGTCTCCACCATGGCTGATTCAGGATGCGCCTGCGCCAAGGGTTGAAGCCATTGTGCGCCGCTTTCCACGACCTTGGCGAGGCCCCCGAAAGGCCTATGCGTTCAGATGGAACGGCGCGTTGGCGAACAGCTGCACGCCGTGCAGCAGCGCGTCTTCATCGAAGTCGAAGTTCGGATGGTGATGCGGATGCACGATGCCCTTGGCCGCGCTGCGCGCACCGATGAACACGTAGGCGCCCGGCGCATGCTTCAGGAAGGCGCCGAAGTCCTCGCTGTTCGGCAGCGGCCGGATCGGCTGCAGCGCCGCCGTGGAAACGCCCTGGCGCACCACCTCGCGCATGCGTTCGGCCACGGCCGGGTCGTTGACCACCGGGCTGTAGCCGCGGACGTATTCCAGGTCGCAGGAGGCGCCGTGCGCGCCCGCCACACCGTTGGCGATGCGTTCGACCAGGGCCGGTACCAGTTCGCGCACATGCTCGCTGAAACAGCGCACCGAGCCCCACAGCTCCACCGTGTCCGGAATCACGTTGAAGGCGCTGCCGCCTTCGAAGCGGGTGATCGACAGGATCAGCGCCTCGTGCGGATCGGCGTTGCGCGAGACCACGGCCTGCAGGTTGCCGACGATCTGGGCGCCGATCATGATCGGATCGATGCAGCGGTCGGGGTTGGCCGCATGGCCGCCGCGCCCGCGCAGGCGCAGCACGAAGCGGTCGGAGCTGGCCAGCGCCGGGCCGTCGAGCACGGCGATGCTGCCGGTGTCCAGCGTCGACATGACGTGCGCCGAGATCACCTGGTCTACGCCCCGCATCACGCCCGCGTCCACCATCTGCTGGGCGCCGCCCGGATGCTGTTCCTCGGCATGCTGGAAGAAAAAGCGCACCTCGCCCGGCACCTGCGCGCGCAGGCCGGCCAGGATGCGTGCCGCGCCGAGCAGCATCGCAGCGTGGCCATCGTGGCCGCAGGCGTGCATGACGTCGGGCCTCGTCGAGGCGTAGTCGCAGTGCTTGCGATCCTGCAGCGGCAGCGCATCGACGTCCGCGCGCATCGCCAGCGTGCGGCCTTTCCTGCCGCCGGCCAGCCGCGCGAGCAGGCTGGTCGGCGTGGGACGGCTCACTTCCAGGCCCTTGATGGCAGCGAGCTCGCGTTCGAGGAAGTTGGCGGTATCCACCTCCTTGAACGAGAGTTCGGGGTGGCGGTGCATGTGGCGCCGCCATGCGACGACCTCGGCATGCTGGCGCTGCGACTGCGATTCGATGGTCTCGGCGATGCCGGCGAGCGAGAACCGCGTGCTGAATACGTTCATGATGCCGTCGCTCACTCGGGACTGATGCCCGCAGCCTGCATGATGCGGCGGTTGCGCGCCAGCCCGCTTTCGATCTGCGAGCGGAAGGCGTCGGCAGAACCGCCGACCGGGTCCGCGTCCATCTCGTTCAGGCGCGCGATCAGCGCCGGATCGCGCAACGCGGCCACCGCGGCGTCGTGCAGCCTCTTCTGGATGGCGGCCGGCGTCTTCGCCGGCGCCACCAGGCCGAACCAGGTCATCGCGAGCTGGTTGAGATCCGGCTGGCCGAGTTCCTTGAGCGTGGGCACGGAAGGCAACGCCTGCAGCCGCTTCGAGGCGCCCACGGCGAAAGGCACCAGCTTGCCGCTCTTGACATGCGGGGCCGACGAGGGGTACTGGTCGATCGACACCTGGGTCTCGCCCGCCAGCGCGGCCGTCATGGCCGGCCCCATTCCGCGGTACGGGACGTGGCGCAGCCTGAACTTGAGGTCGGCATTCATCGCCTCGATCAGCAGGTGGCTGATGGAACCGGGGCCCGACGAGCCGATGTTGTAGATGTCGGGCCTGGCGCGCACCTCGGCCACCACCTGCTCGAAACTGCGCCCCGGGAACGAAGGATGCACCATGAGGACCGTGGGCGCGGTCGCCAGCATGGTGATCGGTGCGAGGTCCTTCAGCGGATCGACGCGGTTGGCCTTCAGCATGACCGGATTGACGGTCAGCGTGCTCACGGTGCCGATGCCCAGGGTGTAGCCGTCCGCTTCGGCGCGGGCCACTGCTTCCGAGCCGATCATCCCGCCACCGCCCGCCCGGTTGTCCACGACCACCGGCTGGCCCAGCGTGGCCTGCATCTTGTCCGCCACCAGGCGGGCCACGATGTCGGTGGAGCCGCCGGGCGCAAACGGCACGATCAGCTTGACCGGGCGCTGGGGATAGCTGTCCTGCGCCGCTGCCGGAAGCGCGAGCTGGCCCAGCAGGGCGGCCGGGATGGCGGCAAACCGGCGACGTGAGAGCTTCATGGGTTGGTGATCCGTGTATGCCGAAAGTTGTCGGATTATGTTGACGCCCATGATCGGCATCCAATAAATTCGCGGCCCTTCGTATAAGCAAATCCAATACCCCGGAGCCCGCATGCACGCCGCGACACCAGCCTCCTCCGTCCTCTATTCCCGGCTGGTCACGAAGGGACGCTTGCGGCACCTGCAGCTCCTGGTGTCGGTCGCAGATTCGGGCAGCGTGCGGCGCGCGGCCGAACAAATAGGTATCAGCCAGCCGGCGGCGACGCAGGCCTTGGCCGACATCGAGTTCCTGCTCGGCACCCCTCTGTTCGACCGTCACGTGCGCGGCATGCGGCTCACACCCGCGGGCCACGCGATGGTGCCGATGGCGCGCAACACGCTGAGCGCCTTGCGCGCATCCGCTGACACGGTGCATGCGCTGGCGGAAGGCGCCGGCGGCGTGCTGCGCGTGGGCGCGATCACCGCCGGCGTCGGTGGCCTGCTGTGCCGGGTGCTGCCGGCGTTTGCAACGCGCCACCCGTCATTGCGCATCGAGGTGCTGGAGGCCCCCGGCGCTCAACTGCTGGCCGACGTGATGTCAGGCCGCGTCGACATGGCGCTGTGCCGCCGGCCGCCTGAACTGCCCGCGCCCTGCACCTTCGAGATGCTCGCGCCGGACGTCCCCTGGATCGTGGCGGGTCGCCGTCATCCGCTCGTGCGCAATGCCCGGCCGACGCTGGCCGATCTGCACGCCGCGCGCTGGATGGAGCCTGTGCGCGGCATCGGCGTGCGCAGCGTCTTCGATGCGCTGTTCGACACGCCCGATGCACCGAAGCCCCTGCTTCACCCGATCTCCAGCACCTCGCTGCCGCTGGTGCTCGAGTTGCTGCGCAACCATCGCGTGCTGACGCTGGTGCCGCGCAGCATCATCGCGCCCTTCGTGGAGTGGGGCGTGGTCGCCCGCGTGGCCTACGAACTCGGCGGCGAGTTCGAGGGCCTGGGCGTGCTGCAGGGTTCGGACAGCGACAGGCCGGCGGTGGCCGCCTGCCTGGAGGCATTGCGCGAGGCCGCCGGCTGGAAAGCCCCCGCCTGAGCGGCGGCGGTCAGCGCGCCAGCACAGGCGCCAGCGCCACCCCGGTGTGGGTACCCAGGCGCACCACTTCTTCCGGCGGCGCCGCCGCGACGATGCGCCCGCCCGCGTTGCCGCCTTCCGGCCCCAGGTCGAGGATCCAGTCGGCCTCGGCGATCAGGTCGAGGTCGTGCTCGATCACCACCACGCTGTGGCCGCCGTTCACCAGCCGGTGCAGCACGTGGATCAGCTTCTCGACGTCGGCCATGTGCAGGCCCACGGTCGGCTCGTCGAGCACGTACAGCGTGTGCGGCGGCTTCTGGCCGCGCCGGGTGATGTCGTCGCGCACCTTGCTGAGTTCGGTCACCAGCTTGATGCGCTGCGCCTCCCCGCCCGACAGCGTGGGCGAGGGCTGCCCCAGCGTGAGGTAGCCCAGGCCCACGTCCTTCAGCAGCTGCAGCGGATGCGCGATGTTGGGCATGCTCGCGAAGAACTCGACGGCCTCGTCGACTTCCATCTTCAGCACATCGCCGATGCTCTTGCCGCGCCAGCTCACGGCCAGCGTCTCGGGGTTGAAGCGCGCGCCGTGGCAGACCTCGCAGGGCACCTTCACGTCGGGCAGGAAGCTCATCTCGATGGTGCGCACGCCCGCGCCCTCGCAGCCCGGGCAGCGGCCTTCGCCGGTGTTGAAGCTGAAGCGCGCCGGGCCGTAGCCGCGCGCCTTGGCTTCGAGCGTGTCGGCAAAGAGCTTGCGGATGGTGTCCCAGAAGCCGATGTAGGTGGCCGGGCAGCTGCGCGGCGTCTTGCCGATGGGCGTCTGGTCGACCTCGAGCACGCGGTCGATGGTCTCGTAGCCGTCGACCTTCCTGCAGCCGGCCCATGCCGGGCGCTTGCCGGCGGCGTCGGCGTCGCGGCCCGCCTTCGTCATGCGCTGCACCACGATGCCCTGCACGTTGGCCAGCAGCACGTCGCGCGCGAGCGTCGACTTGCCCGAGCCGCTGACGCCGGTGACCACCACCAGGCGGTGCAGCGGCAGCGTGGCGGTCACGTCCTGCAGGTTATGCAGGTCGGCGCCGTGCACGGTGAGCCAATCGCCGCTCTCCTCGGCCTTCGGGTCGGGCGAGGGAATCGTGCGGCGTGCCTGCAGCGGGTGCCGGATGGCATCGCGCAGGTAGCGGCCGGTCTGCGAATCGCCGGCATTCTGGATGTCGGCCACCGAGCCTTCGGCCACGAGACGGCCGCCGCGCTTGCCCGCGCTCGGGCCGATGTCGATGATGTGGTCGGCGCGGCGGATGGTGTCTTCGTCGTGCTCCACCACCACCAGCGTGTTGCCCTTGTCGCCCAGCTTGTGCAGCGCGTTCAGCAGGATCTGGTTGTCGCGCGCATGCAGGCCGATGGTCGGCTCGTCGAGCACGTAGCACACGCCCTGCAGGTTGCTGCCCAGCTGCGCCGCCAGGCGGATGCGCTGCGCCTCGCCGCCGGAGAGCGTGGGCGCGCCGCGGTCGAGCGTGAGGTAGCCCAGGCCCACTTCTTCGAGGAACTCGAGCCGGCTCTTGATCTCGGGCACCAGGTCGCGCGCGATCTCGGCTTCGCGGCCCGTGAGCGCCAGCCCTTCGAACCACTGGCGCACCTCGGTCACGCTCATGCGCGCAAGCTCGGTGATGCCGATGCCGCCCGTGCCGTCGGCCGCGGTGCCGAAGCCCACGGCGCGGGCGGTGGCGTTCAGGCGCGTGCCCTCGCAGGTCGGGCAGACCACGTCGGCCAGGTCCTCGACCTCGGGTTCGGCGAAGGTCTGCTCGCGGCCCTTGTTGTCGTCGTCGCGCACGGAGTCGTCGAACACCTTGCGCTGGTCCTTGCTGAGCTTGACGCCGGTGCCCACGCAATCGGGGCACCAGCCGTGCTTGCTGTTGTAGCTGAACAGGCGCGGATCGAGCTCGGCGTAGCTGGTGCTGCACACCGGGCAGGCGCGCAGCGTGGAGAACACGTTCACGCGGCCGATGCCCGCGGCGGACACGCCCGCCATCATCGCGGCGCGCAGGCCGTCGAGTTCGCTCAGCACATGCACCACGCCCTTGCCGTGTTCGAGCGCCCTGGTCAGCGCCTCGCGCAGTTCGGTTTCCTTCGACGGCAGCACGTCGAGGCTGGCCACGGGCAGCTCGATGCTGTGTTCCTTGAAGCGGTCGATGCGCGGGAAGCCGGTGGTCGGCAGGAAGTCGCCGTCCACGCGCAGGTGCGTGAAGCCGCGCGGGCGCGCCCAGTCGGCCAGCTCGGTGTACACGCCCTTGCGGTTGCTCACCAGCGGCGCGAGCAGGCCGATGTGCTGGCCCTTGAAGTTGCGCATCAGCTGCGCGGCGATGCTGTCGGGCGTCTGCGGCTGCACGGCGGCGCCGTCGTGAATGCAGTGCTGGATGCCCAGCTTGACGTACAGCAGCCGCAGGAAGTGCCACACCTCGGTGGTGGTGCCCACCGTGCTCTTGCGGCCGCCGCGCGACAGGCGCTGCTCGATGGCCACGGTCGGCGGAATGCCGTACACCGCGTCCACCTCGGGCCGGCCGGCGGGCTGCACGATGCTGCGCGCATAGGCGTTGAGCGACTCGAGGTACCGGCGCTGGCCTTCGTTGAAGAGAATGTCGAACGCGAGCGTCGACTTGCCTGAGCCGCTCACGCCGGTCACCACGCTGAACTTGCCGCGCGGAATGTCCACGCTCAGGTTCTTCAGGTTGTGCTCGCGCGCGTTGACGATCTCGATGGCGTTGCTGCCCGGCGCCGTCTTCGCGTTGGCGATGTAGCGGCGCGCGGCGCGCTCGGCCACCTTGTAGGCGTCGGGGCCGATGGCCAGCTCGTAGTCGGCCAGCGCGGCGCCGGTCAGCGATGCGCGGTTCTCGCGCAGCTGCTCGGGCGTGCCTTCGGCCACCACCTGGCCGCCGCCCTCGCCGCCTTCGGGGCCGAGGTCGATCAGCCAGTCGCTCGCGCGGATCACGTCGAGGTTGTGCTCGATCACGATCAGCGAATGCCCCGCGTCCAGCAGCTTGCGCAGCGCGCGCATCAGCCGCGCGATGTCGTCGAAGTGCAGGCCGGTGGTCGGCTCGTCGAACAGGAACAGGGTGCCCTTGCGCGCCACCGACTGCTTGCTGGCGGTCGCGTTCTTCGCGGCCTCGGCCAGGAAGCCGGCGAGCTTCAGGCGCTGCGCCTCGCCGCCGGAAAGCGTGGGCACGGGCTGGCCCAGCTTGACGTAGTCCAGGCCCACGTCGGAGATGGGTTGCAGCACGCGCAGCACGTCGCGGTCGGCCTCGAACACCGCCGCCGCTTCGGCCACGGTGAGGTCGAGCACGTCGGCCACGTTGTAGCTCCTGCCCTTGCGCTCCACGCGCACTTCGAGGATCTCGGGGCGGTAGCGCTTGCCGTCGCAGTCGGGGCAGCGCAGGTACACGTCGGACAGGAACTGCATCTCGACGTGCTCGAAGCCCGAGCCGCCGCAGGTGGGGCAGCGCCCGTCGCCGGAGTTGAAGCTGAACTTGCTCGCGGTGTAGCCGCGCTGGCGCGACAGCGCCGCGGTCGCGAAGATTTCGCGGATGGCGTCCCACGCGCCCACGTAGCTCGCGGGGTTGGAACGCGCGGTCTTGCCGATGGGCGACTGGTCGACGAACACCACGTCGCCGAGGTGGTCGGCACCGAGCATGCGGTCGTGCGCGCCGGGCGTTTCCGTGGCCTTGCCGAAGTGGCGCATAAGCGCGGGCGCCAGCACGTCCTGTATGAGCGTGGACTTGCCCGAGCCGCTGACGCCGGTGACGCACACCAGCCGCGCCAGCGGGAACTCGACCGTCACGTCTTTCAGGTTGTGCTCGCGCACGCCTTCGAGGATGAGCCGGTGCGTGTTCTCGCTCACCAGCCGCTTGAAGCCCATGCCGATCTTCTTGCGACCGCCCAGGTACTGGCCGGTGAGCGTGTCGGCATCGCGCAGCTGGTCGGTGGTGCCGTCGAACACGATCTGCCCGCCGCGCGCGCCGGGGCCGGGGCCCATGTCGATCACGCGGTCGGCGGCCAGCATCACGGCCGGGTCATGCTCGACCACCACCAGCGTGTTGCCCGCGTCGCGCAGGCGCAGCATGGCCTCGGTGATGCGGTTCATGTCGCGCGGATGCAGGCCGATGCTGGGCTCGTCGAGCACGAACAGCGTGTTGACCAGCGAAGTGCCGAGCGCGGTGGTGAGGTTGATGCGCTGCACCTCGCCGCCGCTCAGCGTGCGGCTCTGGCGATCCAGCGTGAGGTAGCCGATGCCGACGTCGTGCAGGTAGCGTAGGCGGGTGGTGATTTCTTCGAACAGCAGCTTCAGCGCCTGCGCCTCGCCCTGTCTTGCTCCTTCCCCCGCCGGGGGAAGGTCGGGATGGGGGCTCTCGGCCTCCACCACGGCCACGGCCTTTGCGGAGGCCGCGTGCCCCCACCCCTGCCCTCCCCCAGCGGGGGAGGGAGGCATTCCCTGGCCCATGCGGTCGAAGAACCTGCGCAGCCTCTCGATGGGCAACAGCATCAGGTCATGCAGGCACAGCCCCGGCAGCGCCTCCAACTGCGCGCGCGTCCACTTCGCGCCGGTCGGCATGAAGCGCTTCCCGGGCGGCAGCACCGCGTCGGCGTCTTCCTTGCTGCCGATGCGCCAGATCAGGCTGTCGAGCTTCAGCCGTGCGCCGCTGCAGGTCGGGCACTGCGTGTAGCTGCGGTACTTGGACAAGAGCACGCGGATGTGCATCTTGTAGGCCTTGCTCTCCAGGTAGGCGAAGAAGCGGCGCACGCCGTACCACTGCTTGTTCCAGTTGCCTTCCTTGTAGTTGGGCGTGCCCTCGATCACCCAGTGCTTCTGCTCGTCGGTGAGCTTGTTCCATGGCGTGTCGCGCGGAATGCCCGCCGTCTCGGCGTGGCGCATGAGGTCGTCCTGCGCTTCTTTCCACGCGGGCGTCTGGATGGTCTTGATGGCGCCCGCGCGCAGCGTGAGCTTGTCGTTCGGAATCACCAGTCCCAGGTCGACGCCGATCACGCGGCCGAAGCCGCGGCAGGTGTCGCAGGCGCCCACGGCCGAATTGAACGAGAACATCGACGGGATCGGGTCGGCGTAGCGGATATCGCTCTCGGGGCAGTGCAGGCCGGTGGAAAATTTCCACACGTCGGTTGCAGCGTTTTCCTCGGCACCCGTGGCATGCACGGTGACGCGCCCGCTGCCGCGCTTGAGCGCGACCTCGATGGCCTCCACCACGCGCGAACGCTCGGCGCTCGAGGCGCGGAAGCGGTCCGCCACCACGTCCAGCACCTTGCGCGGGCCGGTGGGCGTGGCCACTTCGCGCTCGGCCTGCACGCGCGTGAAGCCGCTGGCCGACAGCCACTGCGTGACTTCCTCCGCCGTGGTGCTCGCGGGAAGCTCGACCGGGAAGGTGACGACCAGGCGCGGGTCGCCCGCAGCCGCTGCGCGCTCGACGATCTGCGCATAGATGCTGTCGGGCGAGTCGTGCCGCACCGGCAGCGCGGTCTCGCGGTCGAACAGGTCGGCCGCGCGCGCGAACAACAGCTTCAGGTGGTCGTTCAGCTCGGTCATGGTGCCGACCGTGGAACGCGAGGAGCGCACCGGGTTGGTCTGGTCGATGGCGATGGCGGGCGGCACGCCCTCCACCTTGTCGACGGCCGGCTTGTCCATGCGGTCCAGGAACTGGCGCGCGTAGGCGGAGAAGGTCTCCACGTAGCGCCGCTGCCCTTCGGCATAGAGGGTGTCGAACACGAGGCTCGACTTGCCCGAGCCGCTGGGCCCGGTGACCACGGTCATCTCGCCGGTGCGGATGTCGAGGTCGAGGTTCTGGAGATTGTGCTGGCGCGCGCCGCGAATCCGGATGGAGCCCTGTGTCATGAATGCCTTGAGGGGTGGGGCAAACATTCTAGGGAGTGGTCCATGACGGGCTTGCGCGGTGGGTCACAAGGTCCGTGCCCGCGCAGGGGTTTGTCCGAATGGAGTTCGAGACACTTCTGGAAACAAATACGACGTTTGTTTACGCCAATTCACACACCGCTTCTCAGCCCTGTTCCGAAAGGTTTCCATGACGAAGACGCGCACGCTTTGCGCCGCAGCCCTGCTGGCTTTCAGCGCCGCCGGCGCCTCGGCCCAGCTCCTGATCGGCCAGACTGCAGGCATGACAGGCTCGGTGGCCGCGAGCGTGAACGAGACCATCGGCGGGGCGCAACTGGTGATCGACGCGGTCAACGCGCAGGGCGGCATCCACGGCGAGAAAATCGAAGTGTTGCGCATGGACGACGGCTTCGACGTGAAGCGCGCCGGCGACAACGCCCGCGCGCTGATCGAGGACAGGAAAGTGCTGGCGCTCTTCATGAGCCGGGGCACGCCGCATTCGCAGGCCATCATCCCCTGGCTCGACAAGTACGACGTGGCGCTCATCGGCCCCTCGACCGGCGCGATGGTGCTGCACAAGCCGCTGCAGAAGCATGTGTTCAACGTGCGCGCCACCTACCAGCGCGAGGCGGAAAAGGCGGTGCAGCACCTGCTGACCATCGGCCTCACGCGCATTGCGGTGGTGTACGTGACCGACTCGTTCGGGCAGGACGCGCTGGAAGGCGCGATGGCAGGCTTCGCCAAGGGCGGGGCCAAGCCCACCGCGACCATTCCCGCGGACCGCGACAAGCCCGACTACAAGGCCATCGTGCCGGCCATCAAGGAGGCCAACGCGCAGGCCGTGGTGTGGATCGGCTCGGGCGTGGCCGTGGTGGACGGCATCAAGGCGCTGCGCGCGGCCGGCTCGGCGGCGCAGGTGGTCACGCTGTCGAACAACGCATCGTCGGGCTTCATCAAGCAACTGGGCGATGCGAGCAAGGGCGTGATCGTGACGCAGGTGTTCCCTAACGAACGCTCGCTGGGCCAGCCCATGGTGAAGGAAGCGCTGACGCTGGCGCAGGCCAAGGGCCAGGCGGAACTGTCGCCGGCCGCGCTGGAAGGCTTCGCGTCGGCCAAGGTGCTGGTGGAGGCGCTGCGCCGCGCCGGCCCCAAGCCCACGCGCGCCAAGGTGACGGCCGCGCTGGAAAGCATCAGGGGCTTCGACCTGGGCGGCGGGCTGGAAGTGAGCTACTCGCCGCAGGACCACAGCGGCATCGACTTCGCCGACCTGTCGATCATCAGCGACGGCCGCTTCAAGCGCTAGCCGGGCCAGGCGAGGCTACTTCGGCGCGGCGGCCGGCGCGGCTTCGTGCGTGGTCGTGTCGCCGCCGTGCTTTTCGCCAGACATGTCGACCTTGTCGCCGGCCTTGGAAATCACGAACAGGGCAAGTGCGGCAAAAGCGATGAAGCCGACGACGATCTTCCACATGGGTCTGGTCTCCTGAAAACGGGGGGGGATGAAGGGAAAGGGCTCAAGAAAAAGGCTTCATGCGGGGTGGCATGAAGCCTCTTTGTTGAACGGAGGGCGTTGCGCCCTCCTGATTGCGGCGGACTCAGTCGTTGGCGTAGATGTCCACGTCCTTGGTCTCGCGGATGAACAGCGTGCCGATCACCAGCGTGATGCCCGCGATGATGATCGGGTACCAGAGGCCGTTGTACATGTTGCCGGTGGAAGCCACGATGGCGAAGGCGGTGGTCGGCAGCAGGCCGCCGAACCAGCCGTTGCCGATGTGGTACGGCAGGCTCATGGAGGTGTAGCGGATGCGCGTGGGGAACATCTCGACCAGCATCGCGGCGATCGGGCCGTAGACCATCGTCACCAGCAGCACCAGCCAGAACAGCAGCAGCACCGTCAGCACCTTGTTCATCTTCGCGGGGTCGGCCTTGGACGGGTAGCCCGCGATCTTCAGGTCTTCGGCCACGCCCTTCTTGAAGGCGGCGATTTCCTTGGCGGAGTTCTCGTCGAACTTGAGGTTCACCACGTTGCCGATGGGCGCCTCGACGGTCTTGTCGCCGATCTTCACCACGGCCTTGGAGCCCGGCGCGCCGGCCACGTTCTCATAGCTCACCGAGTTCTGCACCAGGTAGCGCTTGGCGATGTCGCACGAGCTCTTGAAGTCGATCTCGCGGGCCACCGGGTTGCCCTGGAACGAGCAGGTCGCCGGGTCGGCCGTCACCGTCACGCCGGCGGTGGCCTGTGCGCGGGCCAGGTCGGGGTTGGCGGCTTCGGTCAGCATCTTGAAGACCGGGAAGTAGGTGACCACGGCCAGCAGGCAGCCGGCCATGATGATCGGCTTGCGGCCGATCTTGTCGGACAGCGTACCGAAGATCACGAAGAAGGGCGTGCCCAGCAGCAGTGCCGCGGCGATCATCAGGTTGGCCGTGGTCGCGTCGACCTTCAGCTGTGCCGTCAGGAAGAATAGCGCGTAGAACTGGCCCGAATACCAGACCACCGCCTGGCCGGCCGTCAGGCCCACCAGCGCCAGGATCACGATCTTCAGGTTCTTCCACTGGCCGAAGGACTCGGCCAGCGGCGCCTTCGAGGTCTTGCCCTCGGCCTTCATCTTCTGGAAGGCGGGCGACTCCGACAGCGTCAGGCGGATCCACACCGAGATGCCCAGCAGCAGGATCGACACCAGGAACGGAATGCGCCAGCCCCAGTCGTTGAACACCGCTTCGCCCAGGCCTTCGCGCACGCCCAGGATCACCAGCAGGCTCAGGAACAGGCCGAGCGTGGCCGTCGTCTGGATCCACGAGGTGTAGGCGCCGCGCTTGCCGTGCGGCGAGTGCTCGGCCACGTAGGTGGCGGCACCGCCGTACTCGCCGCCGAGCGCCAGGCCCTGCAGCATGCGCAGCGCGATCAGGATCACCGGCGCCGCGACGCCGATGGTCGCGTAGCTGGGCAGCAGGCCGACGATGAAGGTCGACAGGCCCATGATCAGGATCGTGACCAGGAAGGTGTACTTGCGCCCGATCATGTCGCCCAGGCGGCCGAACACGATGGCGCCGAACGGACGCACCAGGAAGCCGGCCGCGAACGCCAGCAGCGCGAAGATGAAGGCCGCGCCCGCATCGAGGCCGCTGAAGAACTGCTTGGCGATGATCGCGGCCAGCGAGCCGTAGAGGTAGAAGTCGTACCACTCGAACACGGTGCCGAGCGACGAGGCGAAGATGACCTTCTTCTCCTCCGCTGACATGGGCCGGGGGGCCGGATGCGGCACTCCCCGCGAATCTAGTGTGGCTGCCATTTGGTCGTCTCCTGTGTGTATGCGTCCATGCGGTTCCACCGATTCCGGGGACCGTGGGGCATTCTTGGAGGCGCGACTGACCCGAGGCTTTCGCGAAACTGAATCGACGCTTACGGATTAGGGTGAAACCCGCGCCGTGCGTTTCAGCTTGTAAGAAATCGGACCCTTGCTCGGGTTTGTCCTCAGCCCTGCTTGCCGCTGCGCAGCAGGGACGGGCGCTGGTCGGCGGCGGTCCATTGCGGGCCGTCGAACCATGCGTCGCCGCTCAAGTAGGCGCGCAGCATGGCGAGCCCGTCGAAGCCCCAGAACAGGCGCCCGTCGACCACGTAGGCCGGCGTGCCGAACACGCCCAGCTGCAGCGCCTCTTCAGTGTTGCGCTTGAGCAGGGCCTTGCTCTCGTCGCTGTTCGCGTCGCGCAGGGGCTCGAGCTGCGCGGTGAGCGCGGCAAGGCGGGCCGGGTCGCCCGCTTCCTCGCCGCCGCGCCACACATGGCGGAAGACGGTCTCCGCCACGAGCCGGCTGACGGTGCCGTCGTCGCCGGTCGACAGCGCGAGCCGCAGGTGCGCCAGCGGGTTGTAGGGATGCGAGGCGGGCATCTCGATCGGGATGCCGTGCGCGTGGCCCAGCCAGAGCACGTGGCGGTAGGTCCAGCTGCGCTTGGACGGAATCTCCGCCGGGCCGAGCTGGCCGTGCTGCTTGAGCAGCGCGCCCAGCAGCACCGGCTTGTAGGCCACGCTGTAGCTCAGCCCTTCGAGCGCCTCCGGCAGGTGCTCGAACGCAAGGTGCGCGTAGGGCGAGATGAAGTCGAGATAGAAGTCGATGTGCTTCATGCGGCGTGGTCTCCTGGGGCGCGCCAGATGCCGGCGAGCGCCCGCAACTCTATCGCGCGCCACACATGGCGCCGCGTCTCGTCTTCCATCTTGCTCCAGCCCGCGATTTCGGGAATGGTGCGCAGGCAGCCTTCGCAGAAGCCGCTCAGGCGGTCCATGCGGCACACCGACGAGCAGGGCGAAGGCACGTCTTCGGCCATGGCCTGCACGGCCACGGCGCGCTCGGCCAGCGTCTGCGCCTCGCCGAAATTCACACCACGTCCGCCACCGGCGCGCCGGTGAGCTTCTCGAGGTCTTGCGGGCGCAGCTGGAACACCGCATGCGGGTGGCCGGCCGCGGCCCAGATTTCCTCGAAGCGGAACAGCTCGCGGTCGATCAGCACCACGGGCTTGGTCAGGTGGCCCACGGGCGACACGCCGCCGATGGTGAAGCCGGTGCGCGCCTTCACGAAGTCGGCGTCGGCGCGGCCGGTCTTGCCGATCAGCGCATCGACCTTCTTCTCGTCCACGCGCTTGTCGCCGGAGGTGATGACCAGCACCGCCGCCTCGTCGCTCTTGCGGCGGAAGATGATGCTCTTGGCGATCTGCCCGACGGAAATGCCGAGCGCGTCGGCCGCCTGCTGCGCGGTGCGGCAGGCGTCATCGAGCATGCGTGGCGAATGGGGATGGCCGGCGTCCTGCAGCACGCGGGAAACGCGCTGGACGCCTTCGGGGAGGGAGTGGAGTTCGGAGCCGCACATGGGATTCGAATCTATCAGGCGCTGCGCTTGAAGAGGAACAGGAAGGCGCCCATGCTCATGAGCACGCCGCCGAAGACGCGGTTCTGCGCGCGCCGGGCACGCACGCTGCGCAGCACGCCCTGCAGCCGCGCGGCCAGCCAGGCGTAGCCGTGCATGACGGTCACGTCGACCATCACCGTCGTGGCCAGCAGCACCAGCAGCTGCAGCCACAGCGGCCGCGTCGGCTGGATGAACTGCGGCAGCACCGCGGCCATGAAGACGATGCCCTTGGGGTTGGTCACGTTGGTGAGAAAGCCGCGCAGCACGCGCTGCGGCGCCGTGAGGTCGGGCTCGCGCGCGGCCTCGCCGCCTTCTGCACTCGCCGCCGGCGCCACGGGCGCGCGCCACTGGCGCCAGCCCAGCCACAGCAGGTAGCACGCGCCAACCACCTTGATCACCGTGAACGCGGTGGCCGAGGCGGTGAGCACCGCGCCCACGCCGAGGCCGGCCACCAGCAGGATCACCGCCAGCCCCAGCTGCAGGCCGACGATGGTCGCGGTGGTGCGCCGCACGCCGTAGCTGAGGCCGTGGCTCATGCTGAGCACGGCGCCCGAACCGGGCGACACCGCGATGACGCAACTCGCCACCAGGAATGCGAGCCAGACATTCAGGTCCATGCTTCAACCCGCCCGCTTGGTACGGATGGCCTTGGACGCGCGCGAGTTCGGCTCGCGGCCCAGTGCCTCGCTGATGTACACGCCCGCGTCGATCAGCCGGTCGAGGTCGATGCCGGTCTCGATGCCCATGCCGTGCAGCATGTAGACCACGTCTTCCGTCGCCACGTTGCCCGTCGCGCCCTTGGCATAGGGGCAGCCGCCCAGCCCGGCCGAGGACGACTGGAAGTTCCACACGCCCAGCTCGAGTGCCGCCAGCGTGTTGACCAGCGCCTGCCCGTAGGTGTCGTGAAAGTGCCCTGAAACGGCGTCGACATCGAAGTGCGCCAGCGTGGCTTCCATGGCCGCCTGCACCTTGCGCGGCGTGCCCACGCCGATGGTGTCGGCCACGTCCACGCGCTGCACGCCGATGCCCTTCATCAGCTGCGCGAGATAGCCGACCTTGGCCGGCGCGATCTCGCCCTCATAGGGGCAGCCCACGGTGCACGACATGGCGCCGCGCACGCGGATGCCCTTGTCGAGCGCCGCGGCCACCACGGGCGCGAAGCGCTCGATGCTCTCGGCGATCGAGCAGTTGATGTTCTTCTGGCTGAAGGCTTCGCTGGCGGCGCCGAACACCACGATCTCGTCGGGCCATTCTTCGCGCGGCGCGGCGATGGCGGCCTCGAAGCCCTTCATGTTCGGCGTGAGCACCGAGTAGCGCACGTCGGGCTGGCGGCGGATGCCGTGCATCACCTCGGCGTTGTCGGCCATCTGCGGCACCCACTTGGGCGACACGAAGCTGGTGACCTCGATCTCCTTCAGGCCCGCGTCCTGCAGGCGGTGCACGAGGCCGATCTTCACTTCGGCCGAGACCGGCTGCTTTTCGTTCTGCAGGCCGTCGCGCGGGCCGACGTCGACGATCTTGACTTGGGCGGGGAGTTTCATGGGATGTCTCTTGTATCGCGGGAGGATGGAAGACCGCCTGCGATTGTCCGACACCTGCAAATGCCCTGCTCGCCGCACGAGTCGCGGAAGGTAGCAATGCCTGCCTGCGGGGTTGCAAATGGTGCCAGCAGCGCGGCTCAGTACGACTTGGGCAGCCCCAGCGCCTTCTCGGCGATGAAGTTCAGGATCATCTGCGGGCTCACCGGCGCGATGCGCGGTATGTAGCTCTCGCGCAGCAGCCGCTCCACGTGGTATTCCTTGGCATAGCCCATGCCGCCGAGCGTGAGCACCGCGTTCTGGCAGGCGTCGTGCGCAGCCTCGGCCGCGAGGTACTTGGCGGCGTTGGCCTCGACGCCGCAGGGCTCTCCCGCGTCGTACAGCGTGGCGGCCTTGAGCATCATCAGGTCGGCTGCCTCCAGGTTGGCCCAGGCACGCGCCAGCGGATGCGCCACGCCCTGGTTCTGGCCGATGGGCCGGCCGAACACGACCCGCTCCTGCGCGTACTGCGAGGCGATGCGCAACGCCGCGCGGCCGATGCCGATGGCTTCCGCCGCGATGAGGATGCGCTCGGGGTTGAGCCCGTGCAGGATGTATTCGAAGCCCCTGCCCTCCTCGCCGATGCGGTCTTCTTCAGGCACCGCGAGCCCGTCGATGAAGAGCATGTTGGAGTCCACCGCCGCGCGGCCGAGCTTGTGGATCTCGCGCACCTCGACCTTGCTGCGGTCCAGCGGCGTGTAGAAGAGCGTCAGGCCCTGCGTGGGCTTCTTCACCTGGTCGAGCGGCGTGGTGCGCGTGAGGATCAGCATGCGGCCGGCCACCTGCGCGGTCGAGATCCAGATCTTGCGGCCGTGCAGCAGGTAGCCGCCATCGGGCTGGCGCACCGCCTGCGTCTTGAGGCTGGTGGTATCGAGCCCCGCATCGGGCTCGGTCACGGCGAAGCAGGCCTTCTCGGTGCCGGCGATGAGCGGCGGCAGGAAGCGCTGGCGCTGTTCCTCTGTGCCGAACACCACCACCGGGTTGAGCCCGAAGATGTTCATGTGCACCGACGACGCGCCCGACATGCCCGCGCCCGACGCACTGATGGCACGCATCATCAGCGCCGCCTCGGTGATGCCGAGGCCCGCGCCGCCCTGTGCCTCGGGCATGGCGATGCCGAGCCAGCCGCTCTCGGCCACGGCGCGGTGGAACTCGTGCGGGAACACGGCGCGGTCGTCATGGTCGCGCCAGTAGTCGGCCGGGAAGTCTTCGCACAGGCGCTCGATGGCCGCGACCAGCGAGCGCTGGTCATCGTTCAGGGAAAAATTCATTCGCTGTCTTTCGTTGGTTCCGGTTGCAGCGTGACGCCGCGCGCCAGCATGGCTTCGATGCTCTCGTCGTCGTAGCCCGCCTCGCGCAGCAGCTCCACGCTCTGCTCGCCGATGCGCGGCGCAAGGCGGCGTATGGCGGTGGGCGTGGCGCTGTAGCGGCCGACCGGCGCAAGGGTGCGGATGCGCCCCTCGCTCGGATGGTCGAACTCGGGATAGAAGCCCACGGCACGCAGGTGCGGGTCGTCGAGCAGGCTGTCGGTGCTGTGCAGGCGCGCGACCGGAATGTCGGCCGCCGCCAGCGCGGCGAACCATTCGTCGCTGGTGCGCGTGGCCATCACCTCGGCAACGAAGGCGTACACGGCGCCGATGTTCGCGGCGCGCGCGGTGTGCGTGCCGAACATGGGCGAGTCGCGCAGCTCGGGCCGGCCGATCACGTCGAAGAAGGCCTGCCAGTGCTTGTCGTTGTAGATCAGCACGCTGAGGTGCCCGTCCGAGGTCGCATAGGGCTTGCGGTGCGGCGCGAGCAGGCGCGCGTAGCCGGTGGGGCCGAGCGGCGGCTCGAAGCTGTGGCCGCCGAGGTGATCACCCATGACGAACTGCGAGAGCGCCTCGAACATCGGCACCTCCACCGCCTGGCCCTTGCCGGTGCGCTGCGCATGCAGCACGGCGGCCAGCAATGCGATGGCCGCCTGCAGACCCACGGCGCGGTCGGCCAGCGTGACGGGCGCGTAGCGCGGCTCGCCGCCGCTTTGCTGCGCGAACAGCGAGGCGATGCCGGCCGCGCCTTGAATCAGGTCGTCGTACGCGGGCTTGCCCGCGTAGGGACCCTGCTCGCCGTAGCCGAAGGCGCCGAGGTAGACGATCTTGGGGTTGGCCGCCGCCACGGCTTCGTAGCCGAGCCCCAGTCGCGCCATCGCCTGCGGTCGCGTGTTGTAGATCAGCGCATCGCAGCCCGCCGCCAGCTTCAAGCAGGCCTCGCGGCCCTCGGGCTGCTTGAGGTCGAGCACGATGGAGCGCTTGTTGCGGTTGAGGTGCATCGCCATCGCGCCCATGCCCGCATGGCGCATCGGACCCACGGCGCGCAGGTTGTCGCCGCCGGGCGGCTCGACCTTGACGATGTCGGCGCCGAGGTCGCCGAGCGTCTGGGTGGCGTAAGGGCCCATCACCACGGCCGTGAGGTCGAGGATGCGGATGCCTTGGAGAGGTCCGGATGTACTCATGTCTTTGCGTTGGCTCCTTCCCCCTCTGGGGCGAGGGAGAAATTCAGTTCGCTCATTCGGGTTGAATGCCGGCGGCCTGGATCAGCTTCTTCCACTTCGCCAATTCAGATACCGTGAACGCCCCCAGCTCCTCCGGCGTGCTGCCGAAGGCATCGAAGCCCAGCTTCGCCACGCGCTCGCGGAAGACCGCTCCGTTCGCCATGTCCGACAGCACCTTGTTGAGCTTCAGCACAATGTCGCGCGGCGTGCCGGCCGGTGCGAACACGCCGTTCCACGAGGTGATGTCGAAGCCTTTCAGCTCCGGCGTGTCGGCCAGCGGCGGCAGCTCGGGAAAGAGCTTGGTGCGCTCCTGCGTGGTGACGGCAATCGCGCGCATCTTGCCGGCCTTCACCGTTGCCAGCCCCGCAGCGAGGTCGACCACCATCATCGACACCTGCCCGCCGATCAGGTCGGCAATCGCGGGCGGCGTGCTCTTGTAGGGCACGTGCAGCATCGGCACGCCGCTCATGCGCGACAGCGTGGCGCCGCTCACGATGCCGGTGCTGTTGCCGCTCGCGTAAGTCAGCTTGCCGGGATGCGCGCGGCCCCAGGCCAGCAGTTCGGCCACGCTCTTCACCGGCAGGTCGTTGTTCACCACCAGCATGAACGGCAGGTTGCCCATGCGGCTGACGGGCGCGAAGTCTTTCACCGGGTCGTAGGGCAGCGACTTCATCAGGCTCGGGTTGGCCGAGTGCGTGGTGTTGGTGGTCATGAACAGCGTGTAGCCATCGGGCGCCGCCTTGGCGACGTACTCGGCCGCAATGACGCCGTTTGCGCCTGCCCTGTTGTCGACGATGACCGAGCCCTTGATCGCATCGCCGAGCATCTGCCCGGCGATGCGGGCCACAGCGTCGGTGCCGCTGCCGGCCGCGAAGGGCACGACGATGCGTATCGGCTGCTTCGGGTAGCCGCCGTCCTGCGCGAAGGCCCAGGGCGCCGCACTGGCCAGGCCCGTGGCGGCACCGATGGAAATGAAACGGCGGCGGCTTGCCACCACGACCGATTTCTCGGTCGCGTTCTTCGTTGTCTGCATTTGCTTGTCTCCGGGTTGTTGTCGCTTCAGGGCCGGATCACGCGCTCCGGCGATTCCTCGTACGGCGGGCTGTAGATCACCAGCACGCGCACCGGCTCGTCGCTCACCACCGTGAAGGTGTGCATCGCGTCGGCCGGGAAAAAGCAGCTGTCTCCAGGGTGCAGCTCCTGCCGCTGTCCGCCCACCTCGGCGACCGCGCGGCCTTCGAGCATGTAGCAGACCTGCTCGATGCCAGGGTGCGCATGCGGCAGCGCGCCCTTGCCCTTCTGGATGTGGCCGACCAGCACCTCGAGCTGCTTCGCGCCCACCGTCTCGGGGCCGATCAACCGCTTGTTCAGCGTGCCGGTGTGGTTGGCGGGGTGGTAGCCGGCGATGTCGGCTTCCCGGACGAAGTAGCGGGCGGTGGAGGTGGTCATCGGGGGTTCTCGGTCTTGGGTTCGATGGCGAGGCAGGCGGAGCGCAGCATCGCGGCGATGTCTTCGATGCGCGGCTCCATGCGGTAGCGCGGGCCCGCGACCGAGATGGCGTAGGCCTCGCCGCCGATGCGCAGCGGCCAGGCCAGGCCGATCAGGTCGGGAATGCTTTCGCCGAGGTTGCCGTACCAGCCGCGCGCGGCGCCGCGCTGCAGCTCGGCTTCGATGGCTTCGGCGGTGGTGAGCGTGGCTTCGGTCAGCGGCGCGAGCGCCATGCCGCCCAGCAGCTTGCGGCGCGCCTCGGGTTCGAGCGTGGACAGCAGCGCGCGGCCCAGCGAGTTGGCATAGGCCGGGCGCGTTTCGCCCGACTCGGCGGAATAGCGGATGGCTTGCGGTGCGCTCAGCACCTCCAGGTACACCACCTGGCCCGCGTCGCGGAATTTGCCGAAGACCACCGTCTCGCGCGCCGCGTCGCGCAGTTCTTCCAGCGTGGCCTTCACCCGGTCGAGCACCGGGTCGTGGGCGGCGATGACCTGCGCCATCGCCAGCAGCCGGCCGGTCGGGTAGTAGCCCTGGCGGCGGCCGGTTTCATACATGTAGCCCTGCTCTTCGAGGGTACGGATCAGCCCCAGGCAGCTGGACACCGGCATGTCGAGCAGCCGCGCCATTTCGGAAAGCGCCAGCGGCTGCTTCTCCCGCGCGAACAGCTCGACGATCTCGATCACGCGAAACGCAGTTTTCACCGTCATGAAAAGATTTTCATGCTTGTGAAAAACTCGCGCTTCAGGGTTTCCCCTGCCCGCGCCGAATTACGGCAGCGCCGGAAGCGGTGGCGCCTGCCTTCAGTAGCCGCGTGCCGGATCGACCACGCCGGCGATCGGCAGGCCCTGCTCCATCGCGCGGATCTTCCCGGCGATCTGGGCGATCGACTCCTCGCGCAGCGTGCGCGCCGAGCCGTGCGGCGTCACGGTGATCTTCGGATGGCGCCAAAAGGCATGGTCCGAGGGCAGCGGCTCGACCTGGAACACGTCGAGCGTGGCGCCCGCGAGCTCGCCTGCATCGAGCATCGGGATCAGGTCGTCTTCCACCAGGTGGCCGCCGCGCGCGATGCTGATCAGGTAGCCCCCGGGCTTGAGCCTGCCGAGCGTCTTGCGGTTGAGGATGCCGCGCGTGGCCTCGGTCAGCGGCAGCAGGTTGACCAGCACGCGCGTGGACGACAGGAACTCGTCGAACTGCGCTTCGCCGCTGAACACCTGCACGCCGTCGATGTCCTTCGGCGAGCGGCTCCAGCCCAGCACCGGGAATTCGAACTGCGCCACGGCCCTGGCCACGCGCTCGCCGAGCACGCCCAGGCCCATGATGCCGACCGGGAAGTCGCGCCGCAGCTTCGGCTTGCGATAGCTCCACTTGCCCTCGCGCGCGTCGGCCTCGTAGGCATCGAACTCGCGGAAGTGGCGAATGAGCGTGTGGCACACGTACTCGGCCATCTGCACCGACATGCCCGCGTCGTCGAGCCGCACGATGCGCGTGTGCGCCGGCACCTTGAGCTTGAGCAGCGCATCGACGCCCGCGCCGATGTTGAAGATGCCGCGCAGCTTCGGCTGCTCGTCGATGAGTTCCTGCGGCGGCGCCCACACCACCGCATGGTCGGCCTGCGGCGCGCCGGGCTTCCAGGGCTCGATGACGGCGTCGGGGAGTTCGGCCTTGAGGCCTTCGATCCAGGGGTCTGGGCGGTTGTCGGTGAGGTAGACGGTGATTCGCATGGGGCCGAATCTTAGTGAAGCCGCTGACGCGGCGCGCACGGATGGCTATGCTCGAACGCCTAACTTCATCAGGAGACAGACACCCATGATCAAAGTCAGCGTGATGTACCCCCACACCCCCGGCGCGCGGTTCGACCACGACTACTACCGCGACAAGCACATGCCGCTGCTGAAGGCCCGCATGGGCGACGCCTGCCTCTCGTACACCATCGACAAAGGCCTGGCCGGCGGCGCGCCGGGCTCCCCGCCCACATACGTCGGCATGTGCCACGTGTTCAGCGAATCCGTCGAAGCCTTCCAGAAGGCCTTCGGCCCGCACATGAAGGAGATCATGGGCGACGTGAAGAACTACACCGACATCGCGCCGGTGATGCAGATCAGCGAAGTGGTGGTGGGCTGACGCGAGTCAGGCCAGCCATGCGCGTGGCGTGTCGGTCTTCAAGTCGGCACCCGCATCAAGTCTTTGGGAATACGAGCAACCAGCCCGATGCCGGGGTCATGCGCCCGAGCAGGATCGCCCAGTTGCGTGGGGTCCACGCTCCAGAGGCGCGCAAGCGCCGCTACATGCTCTTCGCCAGGGATGGCACTGGCTTTGCCTTGCCGGGCTTGGACAATGGACTCGCGCGGCGGCACACCCGACGCCACGAGGGCATCCTGCCGCGCGCTCTCTGCCCCGGCGAGCTCAAAGATCCGATCTGTGGCGTCCGACACGGACAGGCCGTCGAGCCGAGGGAACCCCAGCGTCGCCTCCTCCGGCGATTGCCTGCCGATGTTTGCGTAGACGCCGCCATCTCCATAGCCGAAGACCCGTTCCGACGCGCCGCGCACTGCACGCGCCCAAGCAACGAATCCGACGACACGATAGCTTCCGAAGAACTGCACCTCTTCGAACCGGCTCTTCAGACGTTCAAAGATCACGTCGAAGGCCCGTCCGATTCCGCAATGGTCACCATCTTCGGTGTTGATGGGATACGGCAAGGAAGTACCCACCAGAAGAACCCACCCATCGGTCACTGGAGATGCGAAGACCCATTTCGCGGCGTCGTCAGAAGCCGACCATCGGTATGCCGCCGCCATGCCGGAGGCCCAGTTGGCCGGCGCCTTCGCATGAAGGCCAAGCGCCTCGAGCACGACCTCGGGGCTGGATGCCCGAACGGCGAACCAGTTGACCTTGTAGCCGAAGGGCTGTGGCAGATCCGGCGTCGGATCGAAGTGCGGTTCGATCTCTTCGGGCGGAGCCGCTGTCGACCCGCCCTTCGACAAGCCCGTTGACGGCATCGTCCCAGACTCGGCATCGCCCAAGCCGGTCTCCTCATCCGTCGCCTTGCCAATGCCAAGACCTGCGAGAAACTTTCGAAATCGTCCCATGCACCCCTCTCGTCGTCGCCAACTTCCAGGGCGCCAGTCTCTCACGCCACCTTGATCCGCCGGCGGCGCCACAGCACCCGCACCAGCCACCCCAGCGGCAGCACCACCAGCACCAGCCACGGCAGCACCGCCGCGACGAAGGTGATGAGCGCGCCCACGCTCTCCGCCAGCACCGAGCCCGCGTTGCGCAGCGCCTGCCGCATCGGGCTGTAGCCGTTGCCGTTGCTCACCAGCGCGCGCTTGGGCGTGAACTGGATCTGGATGTGCTGCTTGCTGGTTTCCTGCGCCAGCACCTTGCGCTGCGTGGCGATGGCGTCGAGCTCGGCCTGGGTGTCCGACAGCGTGCGCTGGATCGCCAGCAGGTCGGCCATGGTGCGCTTGGTGACGGTGTCGCGCAGCATGACCCGCAGGCTGTCGCGGAACTCGGTGCGGTTCTTGATGCGGGCCTCGACGTCGATCACTTCGGCGGTCTTGTCCTCGCTGGTGGTGGTGTGCGAAACCACGTTCGCCACGCCGGCCAGGCCGCCGAGCAGCTTCTCGACATCGGCGGGCTCCACGCGCATCTCGAGCATTGCGTTGCCGGGCTGCTGCGGCGTCTCTCGCAGCAGCGAGGACGACAGCAGCTCGCACTTGAGCGTGCCGCACAGGTCGCGCACCTTGCCCCATGCGTCGGCCAGTTGCTCCGCCGGCACCTCGACGTTCAAGTCCTGCCGCACGGCGAGGAAGCGCTGCAGCGGCGAGTCCTGCGCCGACGACGCCTCGGCCGCCGACGGCTCCGCGGCCGTGTCGGCCATGCGCGAGCGCGACTCCTTCATCGCCACGCCACCGCCGTAGCCGGCGGCAGCCTGCATGGGTGCGGGCGGAGGTGCCGGCCGGGCGAGCGATTCGTCATGCCCGTTGTTGCGGCCGCAGCCGGCCAGCGACAGGGCGGCGGCCAGGGCCAGCAGGGCGAGCCCCGAGCGATGGCGGGCGAAGAAGAAAGAAGCGAAGGGCCAGCGAGCGGTCATGAAAATCCCTTTGAAAGAATGACTACCGCAGCTGATACGGGCCAGCGCCCGGAACGGGGTTAAACCGTTGCGGCGGCCATTCGCAACAATTCGTCGCCTTCGGCCACCTGCTCGCCGGGGGCGAACATCAGTTCCTCCACGGTGCCGTCGGCCGGTGCCGCGATGGTGTGCTCCATTTTCATGGCTTCCATCACCGCGAGCGGCTGGCCGCGGCTGACCTTGTCGCCGGCCTTCACGGCGAACGACACCACCTTGCCCGGCATCGGCGCGGTGAGCCGGCCGCCTTCGGCCTGGGCGTCGCCAGCGTGGGCGAGGCGGTCGATGGTGGTGATCTTCGTTGCGCCCTTCGATGCGAAGACGTGGGCGGTGGCGCCGTCAAGGTGCACGTCGAGCGTCTGGCGCATGCCGGCGAACTCGACCTCGAATTCGCCCGACGGGAATTGGCCGATGACCAGCGGACCCTCGGTGCCGCCGGCTTCCAGCCACAGGCCGCCGTCGCGCTTGTAGGTGAGCACGGCGGTCTGCTCCGCGCCACGGAACTCGAAGTCGAAATGACGCCGGTACTCGCCAAGCGAGCGCCAGCCGTCGCGGCGCGCGAAGGGGTCGGGCATCTTGCCGGGCCATTCGGTGACCAGCGTGCGCGTGATGGCGGCGGCCGCGGCCAGCGGCAGGCCCAGCGCCTCGCGGTCGAACAGCACCGCGCGCTCGCGCTCGATCAGCGCGGTGTCGAGGTTGGCCCTGGAGAACGATTCCGTCACCAGGATGCCGCGCAGGAACTGCACGTTGGTCTGCACGCCCACGATCTGCACCTGAGCCAGCGCTGCGTCGAGCCGGGCCAGCGCTTCTTCGCGCGTGGCGCCGTGCACGATGAGCTTGGCGATCATCGAGTCGTAGAAGGGCGAGATCTCGCCGCCCTCGCGCACGCCGTCGTCGATGCGCACCCCGGCGCTCGCGCCGGTCAGGGCCATGCGCTGGAACGCCGTCGCCTGAGGCTTGCGGTACACGCGCAGGGTGCCGGTGGCGGGCAGGAAGTTGTTGTCGGGGTTCTCGGCGCAGATGCGCGCCTCGATGGCGTGTCCGTGTATCTTCAGGTCGGCCTGCTTGGCGGGCAGCACTTCACCCGAAGCCACGCGCAATTGCCATTCGACGAGGTCGAGGCCTGTGATGGCTTCGGTCACCGGGTGCTCGACTTGAAGACGCGTATTCATCTCCATGAAGAAGAAGTTCATTTCGCCGCCTTCGCGCTGCTCGACGATGAACTCCACCGTGCCCGCGCCAACGTAATTCACGGCGCGCGCGGCCGCCACGGCGGCATCGCCCATCTGCTTGCGCATGGCCTCGGTCATGCCGGGCGCGGGCGCTTCTTCCAGCACCTTCTGGTGGCGGCGCTGCACCGAGCAGTCGCGCTCGAACAGGTAGACGTAGTTGCCGTGCGTGTCGCCGAACACCTGGATCTCGATGTGGCGCGGGCGCTGCACGTATTTCTCGATCAGCACCGCGTCGTCGCCGAAGCTGTTGATGGCTTCGCGCTGGCACGATGCGAGCGCGGCAGCGAAGTCCTCCGCCTTGTCGACCGCGCGCATGCCCTTGCCGCCGCCGCCCGCGCTCGCCTTGATGAGCACCGGGTAGCCGATGCGGTCGGCCTCGCGCTGCAGCAATTGCGGGTCCTGGTCGTGGCCGTGGTAGCCGGGCACCAGCGGCACGCCGGCTTTCTCCATCAGTTGCTTCGATTCGGCCTTCAGTCCCATGGCCTTGATGGCCGAGGGCGGCGGGCCGATGAAGACCAGGCCGGCGTCGGCGCAGGCTTGCGCGAACTCTTCGTTCTCGCTCAGGAAGCCGTAGCCCGGGTGCACCGCCTCGGCGCCCGTGGCCTTGGCGGCTTCGAGGATCTTTTCCCAGCGCAGGTAGCTGTCTTTAGGCGCGCTGCCGCCGAGGTGCACCGACTCGTCGCAGGCACGCACGTGGTTGGCATGCGCGTCGGCATCGGAATACACGGCGACCGTGCGAATGGCCATGCGGCGCGCGGTTGCCGCGACGCGGCAGGCGATCTCGCCACGGTTCGCAATGAGGATCTTCTTAAACATTCGGAGTGTCTCCCGGAGGATTCTTTTTCAGTTGAAACGCGGGCACTACGCCCGGATCGGGTCGGCCGCTGAAGATGCGGGCCACGCGGGCGAACAGCGCCTTGAGGAAACGCCAGCTCTTGCGGATGAGCCACACGCTCAGCACAAGCACCAGCACGAACAGCACGAGAAAGACGAAAGGGTGCGCCACCGCCAGCCACAGCCCGGCAGGCACCATGGAGTCCTCGACCAGCGAGGCGCCCACGTTCGAGAACGGCTCGGGCGAGGTGTTGATGGCCGCGCGCGTGGTGGCCTTGGCCGCGTGCGCCGTGGCAGCGAAGCCGCCGCCCAGCAGCGCCGCGACGATGGCCATCACGCCGTGGTCGGTGCCGAACACGCTGGCGGCGAGCGCGGCACCGGCCGGGATGCGGATGGCGGTGTGCACCACGTCCCACAGCGAATCGAGGCCGGGAATCTTGTCGGCGAAGAATTCGATGAACACCATGAAGCCGCTGGCCGCGATGACCACCGGGTGCGCCAGCAACTGCAGGCCGCTCGGCAACGGAACCCAGCCGAAGTAGCCGACGATGCCCGTCAGCAGCACGACCAGGTAGAGCCGCACGCCGCTGGCCCAGCCGATGGCGGCTGCCAGTGCGATGAGCTGGGGCATGTCGAGGCTGGTGTTCATGGCGGCGGCTCTCTGTCAGTCGAATTCGATGGTGCCGGCTTCCATGGAAGCCACGAGGTCCGCGAGCCATGCCTCGACCGACGCATGTTCGACGGGCCGGTCTTCGTCGGCTTTCCAGAAGGCGACGAGCTGCCCCGGCTGCCCGCCGCCCTCGGCATCGATGTCGACGCACAGGTAGCTGCCGCCGCCGTTCGACAGAAACGGCACCCAGCCGCGCCGCCAGGTGGCGGGGTCCTCGAAGTCGGTGCCGATCATGTCGTCGAGCATCTCCTTGGTGTCGGCGATGTCCTCGAGCGCGCTGAACATGCGGTTGCCCTGCAGGCTGTCGAAGCTGCTGTCCGGCTGGCCGTTGCGCCAGCGGTAGAGCGCACGAAAAGCCTCCGGCAGCTGCAGCGAGAACTTCGCTTCGAATGCGTCGAGGCCGGCATCGCTCACGCCGGGCTGCAGCACCGCGTGGTAGTCCGCGCGATGCGCGGCCAGCCACGCGTCCATGCGTTCGACGAGTGCGTGGTGCGCCATGGTGCTCAGGCCTTGCCCGTTTCCAGCCACGAGGGCTTGCGTTTCTGCAGGAAGGCCTGCACGCCCTCGCGGCCTTCGTTGCTCGCGCGGATGTCGGCAATGCCCTCGACGGTCTTCGCGATCAGCGCATCGTCGATCTCTCGGCCGTCCACGTCGGCAATCAGCTGCTTGCAGGCGCGCACGGCCGCAGGGCTGGCCCCGGTCAGCGCCTTCAGCAGTTCGTCGACCTTGGCATCGAGCGCGTCGGCGGCCACCACTTCATGCACGAAGCCGATGCGGTGCGCCTCGGCGGCGGTGAAGCGCTCGGCCGTGAGGAAGTATCGCTGAGAAGCGCGGGTGCCCATCGCGCGCAGCACATACGGGCTGATGGTCGCGGGCACCAGGCCGATCTTCACCTCGCTCAGGCAGTACCAGGCGGTGTCCACGCTCACGGCCATGTCGCATGCGGCGACCAGCCCCATGCCGCCCGCGTACACGTCGCCCTGCACGCGCGCGACGGTGGGCTTGGGGCACTCGGCAATCGTGCGCAGCATGGCGGCCAGCTTGCCCGCGTCGGCGATGTTCTCGTCGCGCGTGTAGTCGGCCATGCGGCGCATCCAGTTGAGATTCGCGCCCGCGCAGAAGGCCGGGCCGTTGGCGCCGAGCACGATGGCCTTGACCTGCGGCAGTGCGCCGGCTTCGGTGAAGGCCTGCGTCAGCTCGGCGATGACGACGTCGTCGAAGGCGTTGCGCGCGTCGGGCTGGTCGAGCCAGATGCGGGCGATGGCGCCGTCGATGCGCAGTTGCAGTTTGGTGTATTCGCTCATGTCTCTTGTCGTTTGTTCATTGAAGGCGCTGTGGCAGCCCCAGCTTCGCAAGGAACTGATCCACCATCGGCACCCAGATGGCCGCGTTGTCCCGCCCTTCGAAGAAGGCGTGGCCGTCGTCGCCGTAGGGCGGCACGGCCTCGAAGCGCACGTCCACGCCCCTGGCCTTGTAGGCGTCCAGCAGCCGGCTCGCCAATGCGGGGCCGAAGAAATGGTCGTTCTGCGAATAGACCCACAGCATCGGCACCTTCGTGGTCGAGGCATAGCGGCCGAAGGCGTCCACCAGGCTGGCCTCGTTGCACACGTCGTCCGGTCCGCGCGAGCCGCGTCCGCCCGCGAAATTGATGGTGCCGATCACGCCGGCCGGGTTCAGGCTCGACAGCGCCAGCACGCCGAAGCCGCCGGCCGACTTGCCCAGCAGCACGATGCGCTGCGCGTCGGCATACGGCAGCGCGCGGGCGTAGTCGAGCGCGGCGCCGATGTCCTTGGCGCTCTCCAGGCCGGCGCGCACGTAGTCGGGGTTGCTGCAGCTGAAGTAGTTCTCGGCCCACGGCCCGTCGGACTTGCCGTAGCCGCGGCGCATCGGGTTGATGACCAGGAAGCCGTGGCGCGCGAACATCTGGGCCTGCCGTGCATAGCGGTCCTGCATCTTCGCGAAGTCGGAAGGCGAACGCGGCGTGCCGTGGTTGATCACCAGCACCGGAAACGGCCCGTCGCCCTCGGGCTTGTATTCGGTGGCCGCGAGCTTGACGTGCGACTCGCCGAAGAAGCCCTTGACGGTCATCGGAATCTCGACGTCGCGGCGCGCAACGTCCTGGGCCTGCGCGCCGAGCGCGCAGCACAACAGTGCGGTGGCAATGAACGCGAGCTTGCGCAACGTCATGAAGGATTCCTCGGGCGCCTCTTACATCCGGAAGATGCCGAACTTCGGCTCGGGCACCGGCGCGTTGCGCGCGGCCGCCAAGCCCAGCGCCAGCACGCGGCGCGTGTCCGCCGGATCGATGATGCCGTCGTCCCACAGCCGCGCGGTGGCGTAGTAGGGGTGGCCCTGGTCTTCGTACTGCTGGCGGATAGGCGCCTTGAAGGCCTCTTCCTCTTCCTTGCTCCAGCTGCCGCCCTTGAGCTCGATGCCGTCGCGCTTCACGGTGGCCAGCACGCTCGCGGCCTGCTCGCCGCCCATCACGCTGATGCGCGCGTTGGGCCACATCCAGAGGAAGCGCGGGCTGTATGCGCGGCCGCACATGCCGTAGTTGCCGGCGCCGAAGCTGCCGCCGATGATGATGGTGAACTTGGGCACGTTGGCGGTGGCCACGGCCGTCACCATCTTGGCGCCGTGGCGCGCGATGCCTTCGTTCTCGTACTTGCGGCCCACCATGAAGCCGGTGATGTTCTGAAGGAACACCAGCGGGATCTTGCGGTGGCAGCACAGCTCGATGAAGTGCGCGCCCTTCTGCGCCGACTCGGAAAACAAGATGCCGTTGTTCGCGATGATGCCCACCGGCATCCCCTCGATCTCCGCAAAGCCGCAGACCAGCGTGGCACCGAAGCGCGCCTTGAACTCGTGGAACTCGCTGCCGTCGACGATGCGCGCGATGATCTCACGCACGTCGAAGGGCTTGCGCGTGTCGGTGGGGATCACGCCGTACAGCTCCTCGCGCGGGAACTCGGGCGCGCGCACCGCCTTGCCGTCCGCAGCCTCGGCGCCCGCATTCTTCGCATTGAGGTTCGCCACCGCCGTGCGCGCCAGCGCCAGCGCATGCAGGTCGTTCTGCGCGAGGTGGTCGACCACGCCCGACAGGCGCGTGTGCACGTCGCCGCCGCCCAGGTCTTCGGCGGTGACTACTTCGCCCGTGGCCGCCTTCACCAGCGGCGGGCCGCCCAGGAAGATGGTGCCCTGGTTCTTCACGATGATCGACTCGTCGCTCATGGCCGGCACATACGCGCCGCCGGCCGTGCACGAGCCCATGACCACCGCGATCTGCGGAATACCCTGCGCACTCATATTGGCCTGGTTGTAGAAGATGCGGCCGAAGTGGTCGCGGTCGGGAAACACCTCGTCCTGGTTCGGCAGGTTGGCGCCGCCCGAGTCGACCAGGTAGATGCAGGGCAGGCGGTTCTGCTCGGCGATTTCTTGCGCGCGCAGGTGCTTCTTCACCGTCATCGGGTAGTAGGTGCCGCCCTTCACCGTGGCGTCGTTGCACACGATCATGCAGTCGACGCCGTTCACCCGGCCGATGCCCGCGATGATGCCTGCGCCCGGTGCCGACTCGGCCCCCTTGGCGTCGAGGTACATCGCATGCGCGGCCAGCGGCGCGATTTCGAGGAAGGGCGTGCCCGGGTCGAGCAGTTCCGCCACGCGGTCGCGCGGCAGCAGCTTGCCGCGCGCGGTGTGCTTGGCGCGCGCGGCCTCGCCGCCGCCCTGCTCCACTTTGGCGAACTGCTGGCGCAAGTCGTCGACCAGCGCGCGCATGGCGGCTGCATTGGCCTGGAAGTCGGCCGAGCGGGCGTTCAGTTTGGTTTCGAGTTTGCTCATGCGGTTTTTTCTTGGCTGAGGCCGAGTTGCTCTGTCATGGCTTCGCGGATCTTGAATTTCTGGATCTTGCCGGTGACGGTCATCGGGAATTCGGTGACGAAATGGATGTACCTGGGCACCTTGTAGTGCGCGATCTGGCCCTTGCAGAAGTCGCGGATCTCCTCGTCGGTGGCGCTCTGGCCGGGCTTGACGATGATCCACGCGCACAGCTCTTCGCCGTACTTCCTGTCGGGCAGGCCGACCACCTGCACGTCCTGCACCTTGGGGTGGCGGTAGAGGAACTCCTCGATCTCGCGCGGGTAGATGTTCTCGCCGCCACGGATCACCAGGTCCTTGATGCGCCCGACGATGTTGACGTAGCCCTCGGCGTCCATGGTGGCGAGGTCGCCGGTGTGCATCCAGTGTTCGGGGTCGATGGCTTCGCGCGTCTTGGGCTCGTCGTCCCAGTAGCCGTGCATCACCGAATAGCCGCGCGTGCACAGCTCGCCCGACTGTCCGGGCGGCATGATCGCGCCGGTCTCGGGGTCGACGATCTTCACCTCGAGGTGCGGCTGCACCGTGCCCACGGTGGACACGCGGCGGTCCAGCGGCGTGTCGGTGCTGCTCTGGCAGCTCACGGGGCTGGTTTCGGTCATGCCGTAGGCGATGGTGATCTCGCTCAGGTGCATCTGGCTGACCACGCGCTTCATCACCTCGATGGGGCACGGCGAGCCGGCCATGATGCCGGTGCGCAGCGTGGAGAGGTCGAACTCCTTGAAGCGCGGATGGTCGAGCTCGGCGATGAACATGGTGGGCACGCCATGCAGGCCGGTGCACTTCTCGGCCTGCACCGTCTCGAGCACGGTGAGCGGATCGAACCCGTCGTTCGGGTACACGATGGCCGAGCCGTGCGTGAGGCAGGCCAGGTTGCCCAGCACCATGCCGAAGCAGTGGTACAGCGGCACCGGAATGCACAGCTTGTCGACGGGCGACAGCTTCATGCATTCGCCGATGAAGAAGCCGTTGTTCAGGATGTTGCGGTGCGTGAGCGTCGCGCCCTTGGGAAAACCGGTGGTGCCGCTGGTGAACTGGATGTTGATCGGGTCGGTGGCCTTCAGCGTCTTCTGGATCTGCGCGATGCGCGGATCGGCCGCATCGCCGCTGGCGAGCAGTTGGCTGAAGCGCCGCATGCCGGGCTGTTCGTCGCCCTGGCCGGGCCTGTCGATCCAGAAGATGTGCTGCAGCAGCGGCAAGCGCGCGGGGCCCAGCTCGCGCAGCATGCCCAGGTAGTCGCTGGTCTTGAACTGCGCCATCGTCACCAGCGCCTTGCAGCCGACCTTGTTGAGCGCGTACTCGAGCTCCGATGTGCGGTAGGCGGGGTTGATGTTGACGAGGATCAGGCCGACCTTGGCGGTGGCGATCTGCATCAGCACCCACGGCACGTTGTTGTGCGACCAGATGCCGACGCGGTCGCCGGTCTTCAGCCCCAGGCCCAGCAGCGCGCTGGCGAGCCTGTTGGATTCGGCCTGCAGTTCGCGGTAGGTGAAGCGCTGGCCTTCGTGGCGGCTGATGAGCGCTTCGCGGTCGGGCTGCCTGTCGACCATGTCGTCGAAGAAGTCACCGATGGGTTGTTCGATGAGGGGGACGTCGGTGGCGCCCTTGCCGTAGCTCTCGGTCAGTGCTGCAGTCATGTTCATTTCCTTCCTTGTCTCCTTGTCTTGCTCCTTCCCCTTCCGGGGGAAGGCTGGGATGGGGGCAAGCGGCGCTTGTTCAGCCCAAGGTCTCATCGAACGCCGCTTGCCCCCACCCCTGCCCTCCCCGGAAGGGGAGGGAGAAAAACAGCCTATGCCGTTTCAGCGAAAAGCTCGCGGCCGATCAGCATGCGCCGGATCTCGCTCGTGCCCGCGCCGATCTCGTAGAGCTTCGCATCGCGCCACAGCCGCTCCACCGGGAACTCCTTCGTGTAGCCCACGCCGCCCAGCGCCTGGATCGCCTCGCCGGCCATCCAGGTCGCCTTCTCGGCCGAGTACAGGATGGCGCCGGCCGCGTCCTTGCGGAAGGTGCGCGCATGGTCGTTGCGGTCGCAGGCCTTGCCCACGGCGTACACATAGGCGCGCGTGGCCTGCCAGGTCGAATACATGTCCGCCAGCTTGCCCTGCATCAGCTGGAACTCGCCGATGCTCTGGCCGAACTGCTTGCGGTCGTGAATGAAGGGCAGCACCGCGTCCATGCAGGCGGCCATAATGCCCAGCGGGCCGCCCGAGAGCACCGCGCGCTCGTAGTCGAGGCCGCTCATCAGCACCTTGGCGCCCATGCCTTCGCCGCCCAGCACGTTTTCTTCGGGCACTTCGCAGTTGTCGAAGAACAGCGGGAAGGTGTTGGAGCCGCGCATGCCGAGCTTGTCGAGCTTGTTGCCGGCGGAAAAGCCCTTGAAGCCTTTCTCGACGATGAAGGCCGTCATGCCGCGCGCGCCCATCTCGGGTTCGGTCTTGGCGTAGATGACCAGCGTGTCGGCGTCGCCGCCGTTGGTGATCCACATCTTGCCGCCATTGAGCACGTAGTAGCCGTTCTTCTTCTCGGCCTTGAGCTTCATGCTCACCACGTCGGACCCGGCATTGGGCTCGCTCATGGCCAGCGCGCCCACGTGTTCGCCGCTCACCAGCTTGGGCAGGTATTTCTTCTTCTGCGCATCGCTGCCGTTGCGGTGGATCTGGTTCACGCACAGGTTGGAGTGCGCGCCGTAAGACAGGCCCACCGAGGCCGAGGCGCGCGAGACTTCTTCCATCGCCACGATGTGGGCCAGGTAGCCCAGCTCGGTTCCGCCGAACTCTTCCTTCACCGTCATGCCGTGCAGGCCGAGGTCGCCGAGCTTCTTCCAGAGGTCGTGCGGGAACAGGTTGTCGCGGTCGATGTCGGCGGCACGGGGGGCGATCTCGTTCGCGGCGAAGTCCTGGATCGCGCTGCGCAGCGAGTCGATGGTCTCGCCCAGGTCGAAGTTCAGGCCGGGATCGTGCATGTGTCTTGTCTCCTCTGAAGGGGTCGGCGCGCAGTGCTACCCGCGCTGGATGGCGCTTGAAAGATCGCAGCTTACGCCTGGGCACGCCTCAATTGGCGCCACAATGGTTGCAAATTGCGCCACGACCGATCCGCAAAGCCATGTCGTCCCCGTCCTTCCTCAGACCCGCCCGCGCCGTCACGCCGATGGCCTTCGTGAGAGCCATCGTGCAGGGCTACGAGCGCTACGGCATGGACCCGGCCGAGGCCCTGAAGGCGGCACAGATCACGCCGCGCGAGCTGGTCCGGCCGGGCGCGCGGGTGACGGCCGCGCAGTTCGAGGCGCTGTCGGAACACGCCATGCAGGAGCTGGACGACGAGGCCCTGGGCTGGTTCTCGCGGCGCCTGCCCTGGGGCAGCTACGGCATGCTGTGCCGCGCCTCGCTCACCTCGCCCGACCTGGGCGTGGCCATCAAGCGCTGGTGCCGCCACCACCGCCTGCTGACCGAGGACATCGGCCTGGCGCTGGATGTGGCGGGCGGCGTGGCCACCCTGCGCATCACCGAGAACCGCCCGCTGGACGAGGCTTTCCGAGAGTTCTGCCTGGTGACGAGCCTGCGCTTCATGCACGGCTACATGTGCTGGGCGATCGATTCGCGCATCTCGCTGCGCAGCGCGGGCTTTCCGTTTGCCGCTCCACCGCACAGCGACGCCTATGCGCCGATGTTCACGCCGGAGGTGCGCTTCGACGCGCCGCAGGCGAGCATCAGCTTCGACGAGCGCTACCTCGCCCTGCCGCTGCAGCGCGACGAGCGCGCGTTGCGCGCCATGCTCAAGCGCGCACTGCCGCTGACCATCCTGCAGTACCGGCGCGACCGTCTGCTGGGGCAGCGCGTGCGCGAGCTGCTGCGATCACGCGCCAGCGAAGCGACCACGGCCGAGGCGCTGGCGGGGCTGCTGAACGTGTCGGGCCGCACGCTGCACCGGCAGCTGCACGAGGAAGGCACGTCGCTGCAGACGCTGAAGAACGAGGTGCGGCATGAGCTGTCCGTGGAGCTGCTGCGGCGCACCACCCGGCCGATCAAGCAGGTGGCGCTGGCGGTGGGGTTCCGCAACGAGAAGAGCTTTTCACGCGCGTTCCTGCAGTGGACGGGGCATGCGCCGAGGGACTTTCGGCAGCTGGGGTTGTAGCGGGGGCGCGTTTGGGCGCCGTTGTTGCTTCGGGGCGTGTGCTCAGGGCATCGGGTACTCCCCTCCGCGAATGTCCCCCGGCCTGCGGCCTCCTCCTTTATTTCGCTGCGGGGAGCACCCGACGCCCTGAGCACGGGGCGCGCCGCTGGCGCTCGGCCGATCAACCGGCGCTCTGTCCAACGCTCACGACGATGGGGTGCCTTGCGCAGCGAAATAAAGGAGGAGGGGCGCAGCCCCGGGGGACATTCGCGGAGCAAGGTACCCCGTCGGCGTGAGCGTCGCCCCGAACAGAATGGTCAGGCAGGCGAGTCGATCAAGGCCAGCGCGTCGGCAATGGACTGGCTGTCTTCCGGCCGCACCAGCTTCGCGACTTCCTTTCCGTCGCGCATGAACACCAGCGTGGGCCACAGCCGCACGTTGAACGAACGGCCCAGCGGCCGGCCGCTGCCGTCTTCGACCTTGATGCGGCGCACGTCCGGATACTTGGCGAAGGCCTCCGCGATGTTCGGCTGCGCGGCCTTGCAGATGCCGCACCAGTTGGTGCCGAACTCGACCACGGCGGGGCCGGTGAGCGCATCGATCTCGGCGCGGTCGGGTTGCTCGGTCTTGTATTCGGAAGTCATGTGGCGATGTTCCTGTGCTGAACTGAAGGGCTGTCGATGCCCTTCATTGCACCAGAAACTCAGGCCGCCTGCAGGTCGTAGCCTGAAAGCAGCGCGGGCAATTCGGCCATGTCGCTGAACACGCGCACCACGCCCACGCTCAGCAGCGGCCCCGGCCCGCTGTGGCCCGATTCGCCGGTGCTGTAGCCAAACACGGTCGCGCCCGCGGCCACGCCGGCCATCGCACCGGTGACGGTGTCCTCGACGATCGCGCAGCGGCGCGGATCGACGCCCAGCGCCTCGGCTGCCGCCAGGTACACGTCGGGATGCGGCTTGGAGCGCGGCATTTCATGGCCACTGAAGATGCGGCCCTGGAAGCAGTCCAGCAGGCCGACCTTGGCCAGCTGCAGCTCGACCTTGTGGCGGTCGGCGCCCGAGGCGCAGGCGATGCGGCCCTTGAGCCGCGCATGGATCTCGCGGATGGCGGCCGGCGCGTTCGGAATGGCGACGAGGTCGCGCTCCAGCGCTTCGTTGCGCCGCGCACGGAAGCTGCGCAGCCACTCGTCGGTGATCTTCACGCCGGTCTTCGATTCGATGAGCGCGGCCTCGTCCTTCACCGCCTTGCCGGTGAAGGTGTTCATCGATTCCTCGGTGCTGAGGTGCCAGCCGAGCTCGCCGAGCATCTCGGCGAGCACGCGGTTGGTGATGGGTTCGGAATCGACGAGGACGCCGTCGCAGTCGAACAGGACCGCGGAAAAGGGAAAAGGGGTCATGCCTCCATGGTAGCAACGACCCCGCTGCAAGCTCAGGACACGGCCTTGATCGGGATGTAGATCTCGCCGCCGCCCGCCATGAATTCCTTCGACTTCTCTTCCATGCCCTCGGTCATGGCTTCGGCTTCGGCCACGCCCTTCTTCGCGGCGTACTCGCGCACTTCCTGCGTGATCTTCATCGAGCAGAACTTGGGGCCGCACATGGAGCAGAAGTGCGCCACCTTGCTGGAATCCTTGGGCAGGGTCTCGTCGTGGAATTCGCGCGCGGTGTCGGGGTCCAGGCCCAGGTTGAACTGGTCCTGCCAGCGGAACTCGAAGCGTGCCTTGCTCAGCGCATCGTCGCGCGAGCGCGCGCCCGGGTGGCCCTTGGCCACGTCGGCCGCATGCGCGGCGATCTTGTACGCAATGATCCCCTGCTTCACGTCGTCGCGGTCGGGCAAGCCCAGGTGCTCCTTGGGCGTCACGTAGCAGAGCATCGCGGTGCCGGCCCAGCCGATCATGGCCGCGCCGATGGCGCTGGCAATGTGGTCGTAGCCCGGCGCGATGTCGATGGTCAGCGGCCCCAGCGTGTAGAACGGCGCCTCGTGGCAGTGCTTGAGCTGCTCGTCCATGTTCGACTGGATCATGTGCATCGGCACGTGGCCCGGGCCTTCGATCATGGTCTGCACGTCGTGCTTCCAGGCGATCTGCGTGAGCTCGCCCAGCGTGCGCAGCTCGGCGAACTGCGCCTCGTCGTTGGCGTCGGCGCCCGAGCCGGGGCGCAGGCCGTCGCCGAGCGAGAAGCTCACGTCGTAGGCCTTCATGATGTCGCAGATGTCCTCGAAGTGCGTGTAGAGGAAGCTCTCCTTGTGATGCGCGATGCACCACTTGGCCATGATCGAGCCGCCGCGCGAGACGATGCCCGTCATGCGGTCGGCCGTGAGGTGGATGAACGGCAGGCGCAGCCCGGCGTGGATGGTGAAGTAGTCGACGCCCTGCTCCGCCTGCTCGATCAGCGTGTCGCGGTAGATCTCCCACGTGAGGTCTTCGGCCACGCCGCCCACCTTCTCCAGCGCCTGGTAGATGGGCACGGTGCCGATGGGCACCGGCGAGTTGCGCACGATCCAGTCGCGCGTGGTGTGGATGTTCTTGCCGGTCGACAGGTCCATCACGTTGTCGGCGCCCCAGCGGATCGCCCAGACCAGCTTCTCGACCTCTTCCTCGATGCTCGAGGTGACGGCCGAGTTGCCGATGTTGGCGTTGATCTTCACCTTGAAGTTGCGGCCGATGGCCATCGGCTCGACTTCGGGGTGGTTGATGTTGGCCGGAATGATGGCGCGGCCGCGCGCCACCTCGTCGCGCACGAATTCGGGCGTGATGATGCGCGGAATGCTCGCGCCCATGGGGTTGCCCGCCACGCGCTTCGCACGCTCCTCGTTGGCGAGGTACTGGGCCATCCACTCGCGCTTGCCGTTCTCGCGCAGGGCCACGTACTCCATCTCGGGCGTGACGATGCCGCGGCGCGCGTAGTGCATCTGCGTGACGTTGGCGCCCGACTTTGCGCGGCGCGGCTGGCGCTGCAGCGCCGAGGCACCGGCGCGCAGCTCGGCCAGACGCTGGGCGTCGCGGTCTTCGTTCTTGGCGCCGTCGTCCAGCGCGTGGTGCGAGCGGCCCTCGTAACTTTCAGTGTCATTGCGCTCGATGACCCAGGCGCCGCGCACGTCGGGCAGGCCGCGGCGCACGTCGATCTCGACCTTGGGGTCGGTGTAGGGGCCGGAGGTGTCGTAGAGCGAGACGGTCTCGCCGTTGGTCAGCAGCACGTCGCGCACCGGCACCTGCAGGTCGGGACGGCTGCCCGGAATCACGCACTTGTGCGAAGCGGGAAACGGCTCGCGCGTGAGCGAAAGCAGCGAGGTGAACTTGTCGGGGGCATTCATCGGAGGCACTCCTTGTTGAGGAAAAGGGTGCTCCGCAATCGCTCGGTGGACTTCGGGAAGCCCGTCACGGAAGGGGGAGTGACGGACCGGAGTCAGGGAGTGCAGCTCTTCTTACGCCGGTATGACCCGGATCAAGTTCGCGGGTCGGCAGCTTTGCCATCTCAGCACGCCACATGCGTGCACCCCGGAGCGGGGCCGATTGTGCGAGCCGCCGGGCGGCGCGTCAAGCCAGGGGCTGCTGCAGGTCGCCGTCGAGATAGAACCAGCGCGCGCCCTCGCGCACGAAACGGCTGCGCTCGTGCAGCCGGGTCGCGGCGCCGGTGGCCGCGCTGCGCTGGCGGGCGACGAACTCGACCTCGGCGTGGTCGGCGTCGAGCACGGAGCGCGAACGGATGTCCAGCCCCAGCCATTTGACCCCCGGCTCGAACTCGATGGAGGCCGGCCGCCTGGCGGCGTCCCAGGTCGCGAGCAGGTATTCGCCGCGCTCCAGCACGAAGGCCGAGTAGCGAGAACGCATCAGCGATTCGGCGTCCGGCGCCGGCGTGTTCTCGAAATCGTCGAGATAGCGGCCACAGCACAGGGCGTAGCCGATGGGCTTGTCGCGGCGGTCGGTACGGCCGCAGGGACAAGGTCCGGTGGTGGGATCGATGGCACTCATGAAGACCGCTATTGGAACACCTCGCGGGCCGGGTGCCGAGAGGGCAAGCCCCGGGGTGCCGCGCCGAGGGCATTCACCCTTGGCGCGGCGCTTGCTAAACGCTAGCTTCACAGCGATTCCACCGGAAGAACCGCGATGTACCTCACAGGCACTGAACAGCAGGCGTTGCGCGGCGTATTCACGCTGCTGGCGCAGGACGCCGCCGGCAACGAGCGCGATATTCGCGAAAGCCTGGGCCGGGCGCTGCTCGACCTGCTGCGCGCGGACCAGTTCGCCTCGTTCGTGTGGGATGCGGGCAGCCGCAGCTTCGGCGCGCGCGTGGCGATCAACATGGAGCCCGCCAACCTCGACAGCTACGCGCAATGGCACCAGCACAACGACCCGATCACCTTCGTGCTGCAGTCGCGCCGCCGCGCCACGCGCGTGACCGAGGTGATGCCGCAGCGCGCCCTGATGCGCACCCCGTTCTTCAACGACTTTCTCTCGCGCGACGGCCTGCACTGGGGCATGAACCTGCATGCCTTCGAGGGCGAGCGCGCGCTGGGCGACCTGCGCATCTGGCGGCGCAAGGGACGCGGCGATTTCGGCGACCACGAGAAGGCGCTGCTGGACCTGATCGAGCCGGCGTTCGCCGGGGCGCTCCTGCGGGCGCAGCGGGCAGCCGCTTCAGCCGCCCCGAGCGACACGCGCGAAGCCGCATGGGCCTTGCTGAGCGTGCGTGAACAGGAGGTGGCCCGCTGCGTGCGCGAAGGGCTCACCGACAAGGAGATCGCGCGGCGCATGGCGGTGGGCGTGCCCACGGTGCGCACCTACCTGCGGCGCATCTTCGACAAGCTGGGCATCGAGCGCCGCGCGGCGCTCGCGGGGTGGAGCGTGCCGCCGGCCGGGCGCTGACCACGCACGCCGGGTTGCCTGCCTATTTGGGCGCGTTCAGCCGGCCGAGCACCTGTTCCACGGCGAGCCCCACGGACAGCAGCTTGCGGTCGCTGCCGGCCGGCCCGTCGAGTTCCAGCCCCACGGGCAGGCCCGTCGTCGCGCCGAGGCCCGACGGCAACTGCACGCCCGGAATGCCGGCGTTGCTGCCCGGGTCGGTGTTCTGGATCAGCGCGCCGAAGTTCTCCGGGCTGCTGGCCTCGGGCGCCGCGGCCAGCGCCACGCGCGGGACGGTCGGGAACACCAGCGCGTCGAGCCTGTTCTTCGCAAAGGTGTCGCGGTAGAGCTTCTGCAGCGCGGGGCGGGCGACGCGCATCGCGTTGTCGTACACCGGCTTCGCATCGACCGTGCCGGTGGGCGCCGGCAGCTTGCGCGGGATCACGAAGGCGTCGAAGGTGCCCTTGACGTCGGGGCTGGCGATGCCGGCCGCGAGCTGCGCGATGTCGATGCCGGTGCGGTACTTCGCGAGGTAGGCCGCCATGTCGTCGTTTGCCTCGTAGAGCGCGAGCGGAAAGCCGATCGCGCCGTTGAGCTCCATCAGCTTCGGCATTTCCACATCCACCAGCGTGACGCCGGCCGCGCGCAGCTTGGCCAGCGCGGCGTCGGTGGCGGCGCGCGTGTCGGCGTCGAGGTTGGCGTAGAAGGCCTGCACCACGCCGAGCCGCACGCGCTTCAGGTCGGCGGGCCTGAGCGGCTTGCCGCCGGCGATCACGCCGTCGAGCAGCGCCACGTCGGCCATCGACTGCGCCATCGGCCCGGCCGTGTCGCGCGTGTGCGAGATGGGCGCAATGCCCTGCTGCGGATAGCGGCCCATGCTCGGGCGCAGCGAGGCGCAGCCGTTGAAGGCGCACGGAATGCGCACCGAGCCGCCGGTGTCGGTGCCGAGGGCGGCCGGCACCATGCGCGCGCCCAGCGCCGCGCCATTGCCCGACGACGAACCGCCCGCGATGCGGCTCGCGTCGTAGGCATTGCGCACGCCCACCTCGGGCCCGCTCTGGAACGCGGGGTTGTAGCCGGTGACGCCGAAGGCCAGCTCGTGCATGTTGGTCTTGCCGAGCACCACCGCGCCGGCGGCGCGCAGCCTGGCCACAACGGGTGCATCGGCGCCGGGCACGAAGCCCTTGAGCGCAGGCGTGCCGGCCGTCGCGGGCAGGCCTTGCACCTGGATGTTGTCCTTGATGGCCACGGGCAGCCCCGCGAGCGGCCTGCACGCGCCGCCGCGCTTGCGCAGCGCATCGGCGGCGCGCGCCTGCTTCAGTGCGCCGGCTTCGTCGAGCGTGATGAAGGCATTGAGGTTCGCCCGGGCCTTGGCCTGGGCGATGTAGGCCGTGACCAGCTGCTCGCTGGTGACGGCACCGGCGCACAGCTGCTTCACGGCTTCGCTCGCGGTCAGCGTGGCGATCTCGGGCGCGGCGGCGGGCTGCGCCTGCGCCTGCGCCGGCAGGATGGGGGCGCCAAGGCACAGCAGGGCCAGGGCGGTGGCGGGAACGGATTTTGAAATGGACATGGCGAAGGCCTCCGACAAGAGAGGCCGCCATGGTGCGCTCGAGGCGCACGGTTGTCTGTCGTCGAAACCGATGACAGGCTGACGGATGGGTAACCGGCTAGCGGAACATCACCCACTCGGGCCGCATGTTGAAGCGCACCGGCAGGATGCTCACGCCGAGGCCGCTGGTTACGTACATGCGCCTGCCCTTGTGCGAGATCCAGCCGTAAGCCCATTCGCGCGGCGCCGCGCCGGGCACGATCAGTGCGCCATGGCCCGGCACGCTGACCTGTCCGCCGTGCGTATGCCCCGCGACCACGAGGCCTCTTGTGCGCGGCATGGTCGCGAGGCTGAAGGGGTCGTGCATCATGACCAGTGTCGCTGCCTCGGGCGGCACGCCGGCCAGCGCGCGCATCGGGTCCGAATGGCCGGTCGAGTGATCGCCGATACCGACCACCCAGAGGTCGTGGCCGGGCACTTGCACCGAAGCGTTTTCCAGCACCCGGATGCCCTGCGCGGCCAGTGCCTTGGCGATGCGCTGGCCGTCATGCCACCAATCGTGGTTGCCGAGCACTGCATACACGCCGTGCGGCGCCTTCAGGCGGCCGAACACCACGGCCATGTCTTCGATGGGCAGCGACTCGTCGCCACCCGAGCCGGCCAGGAAGTCGCCGGGCAGCAGCACGATGTCGGGCTGCGCTGCATTGATGTCGTCCACGACGCGTGCGGCGCGCCCAAGGCCGTTGACGCGCCATGCCGAACGCGCCGTGAGGTGCCAGTCGCTCGCCACCGCCACCTTCAGTCCCGGCGGCGCCTGCCATGCAGATGAGCCCAGGGGTTCTACACGCACGGCCACCCAGCGCGGCTCGATGACGAAGCCCCATAGCGCGAGCCCCGCCAGCACGCATGCCGTGGCAATCCAGCCCCACCACCGTCCGCTGCGCCGGTTCACGCCAGCGCGCGTTGAATCAAGAGCTTCTGGATGTCCGAGGTGCCTTCGTAGATCTGGCACACGCGCACGTCGCGGTAGATGCGCTCCAGCGGGAAGTCGTTCACGTAGCCGTAGCCGCCCAGCGTCTGGATGGCGGCGCTGCACACGCGCTCGGCCATCTCGCTGGCGAAGAGCTTCGCCATGGCCGCCTCCTTCAGGCAGGGCCGGCCGGCGTCGCGCAGGGCGGCGGCATGCCAGATGAGCTGGCGCGCCGCTTCGAGCTGCGTCGCGCATTCGGCAAGGCGGAAGCCCACGGCCTGCTGGTCGAAGATCGAACCGCCGAAGGCCTGGCGTTCCTTGGCATAGGCCAGCGCCACGTCGAAGGCGCTGCGCGCCATGCCCACGCTCTGCGCTGCAATGCCGATGCGCCCGCCCTCGAGCGCGCCGAGGGCGATCTTGTAGCCCTCGCCTTCGGCGCCGATGAGGTTTTCCACCGGGATGCGGCAGCCGTCGAAGTTGATCTGCGCGGTGTCGCTGCTGTGCTGGCCCAGCTTGTCTTCCAGGCGCGCGACGTTGTAGCCGGGCGCGTCGGTCGGCACCAGGAACGCGCTCATGCCGCGCTTGCCCGCACCCTTGTCGGTCACGGCAATGACGACGGCCACATGGCCGTTCTTGCCGCTGGTGATGAACTGCTTGACGCCGTCGATCACGTAGGCGTCGCCATCCTTGCGCGCCGTGGTGCGCAGGCTCGACGCGTCGCTGCCGGCCTGCGGCTCGGTGAGGCAGAAGGCGCCGAGCATGCGCCCCTGCGCCAGCGGCTCAAGCCACTGCTTCTTCTGCTGCGCGTTGCCGTAGCGCATGAGGATGGCGTTGACGGGGCAGTTGGTCACGCTGATGGCGGTGCTGGTGCCGCCGTCGCCGGCCGCGATTTCTTCCAGCACCAGCGCCAGCGTGAGGTAGTCGAGGCCGGCGCCGCCATGCTCCTCGGGCACGCAGATGCCGTAGGCGCCCAGCGCCGCGAGGCCCTGGTGCGCTTCCTTCGGAAAGCTGTGCTCACGGTCCCACTTAGGGGCGTTGGGCCACAGCTCGGCTTGCGAGAAATCGCGCACCGCGTCGCGGATGGCTTCCTGGTCTGCTGTCAACAACATGGCAGTTCCTTCTATGTGAAGAGGCGGTCGCCGCCGGGCCGCCCCAAGGCGGACCGCGCCTCCCCCTCGGGGGGTGGAGTTACACGAGCAAGGCGAGTGAAAAGCCGGGGGGCAGCATTCACTTTCCGGCGCCGAGGTCCATGATCAGGCGCGCGGCCATGTACAGGCGGCGTGGAATGGCGCTGATGTCCACGTACTCGGCCTTGTCGCTGTGGTAGCCGAAGCCGGGCAGGCCCAGGCTTTCGATCACGGGCTTGCCGGAGAGCGCGGCATAGGCCGCGTCGGTGCCGCCGCCGGTGCGTTCTTCCACGCCCAGCGTGCCGCCGGCTTCCTTGTAGTACGCCACGGCCTTGTCGACCAGCTTCTTGCCGCCTTCGCCGGCATTGAAGGCCGGGCGGCCGCGCGTGACGATCACCTTGACGTCGGCCTCGGGCAGCTTCTTCTGCTGCGCGCGCTCTTCCAGCGTCTTCATGGCGGCGTCGAAGTCTTCGTTGCGCGCATAGCGCACGTCGGCGTTCAGCGTGGCGGTGGCCGGGATGATGTTCGACACGTTGCCGGCCTTGGCGATGGTCCAGTTGAAGCGCAGGTTCTTCGACTTGTCGTCGATGTTCATCGTGCGCAGCACCAGGTCGGAAGCCTCGACCAGCGCGTTCACGCCCAGCTCGGGCGCCGCGCCCGCATGCGATGCCTTGCCGGTGATGTTGACCTGCACGTACGCGATGCCAGAGGTGCCGAGCGAGAGCTTCTCGTCGCCAGCGCTGGTGGGCTCGAAGGAGAGCACGTAGTCGGCCAGCTTGGCTTCTTCCTGGATCAGGTCGCGCGAGCCGAAGGAGCCTTTTTCCTCGTCGGTGTTGAACAGCACGGTGATGGTGCCGTAGTCGCGCACGCCGTATTCCTTGAGCAGCTTGAGCGTGTGCAGGATGACGGCGTTGCCGCCCTTGTCGTCGGCGATGCCCGGGCCGTAGGCCTTGTCGCCCTCGACGCGGAACGGAGCCTTCGCGAGGATGCCCTTCAGGTACACCGTGTCCATGTGCGACATCAGCAGCAGGTTCTTGCCGCCGCGGCCCTTGATCTTGCCCACGATGTTGTCGCCCACCACGATGCCGGCCGACTTGCTGCGCGTGACGGTGAAGCCCAGGTTCTTGAGTTCGCCCTCGAGGTAGTTGCCGGCGGCGGCGATGCCTTCGGCGTCACCGGTGCCGGTCTCGATGTTGACGAGTTTCTCCAGCGTCTTGATCACCGCGGGCTGCTCGTCGGTGGCAGCCTGGAACAGCACGTTGTCGCGCTTCTGGGCCCAGGCGCTCGGCGCCAAAAGAATCAGGACAGCCAACGCGGCAAAGGTGTGGCGGGGAACGGCCGAGTACATGAACGAAGTCTCCAGATGACATTAGATGAGCGGGACTGTCATTCTAGGCATCGCTCTGAGGAGAAGACGCTATCAGTCAGCCCCGAGTCCAACGCACTGCTGCAACGAAAACGCGGCGCTCGCAAGCTGGCTCTCAAGGTTCTGCAGTTGCTCCAATCCGAGGCGGTGCGCATCGGCACGCAGGAGCTTCAACATGCGCTGGGGCCCGTCGGTCAGCCGAGATCCGGCATCGATCGACAGCCAGCAATAAAGCCTCGTCAGATTTGTGGAGTCAGTCGACCAGCGCCGCTGAAAGTACGCCACCAAGCCGTCCACGTCGTGGGCGTATCCTGCCCGGCGCGCGGCGAACTCCAGTTCCAAGCCGCGCCTTGCGTCCCTCGCCACGCCATCGATGCCCAAGATCAGGCGACGCCCGAGTTGCAGCTGGCATTCCGCATGACCACGCTCGGCGCCTTGAAGCAACCACTGCCTCGCGATGTCCGAATGTTCGGGAGAAAGCCGACCGCGCTTGACCTGACTCACGAGGCCTGTCATCAGGCACATCGCACCGCTGTCGCCACTCTTTGCCATTGCCTGCAATCGGCTCATCGGCCGTTCAAGCGGGTAAACAAAACCGCCATCTGGTTGAAGCACCTGCAAGGCCACGTGTGCCAGTTCGAAGCCTTCGTCCGCCAGTTGCCTCCATCGCAACTCACGCTGAGTGGCACCTTCCTTTGTCGCGTAGCGGCGGCTGGTGCGATTCCATTGTGACAACTCGCTAAAGAGCTCTTGCTCGTAGACAGCCCGTTGATCGGCGCCCAACCGGGCGGCGCGTCGTGCATCAAAACTGGGTAAATCCCTGCGAGGGAAAAATTCGCGCGATGACTCGAACAACAGCATGCCGCATGCTGCAAAAAAGAGTGCCCCCGCACATGCGGCGAGCCAAGGCAACGGCCGATGATCTTGCAGAGCCATCAACGGCTGGCCGTGACGATTTCCACATCCACAGGGCATGAGCGACTTGGCTCCCGCCATCCAATGACAGTTCTCTTGCCTGCATCGTTCGCAAGCTCGTAGCCATGATCGTAAAAGCCCGGACTGTCCAGCATGGCCAACCGAGTTTGGACACGCCGTCCGAGTAATCGCTGCATGCGAGCAGAATCGGCATCGCAAAATCGATGCCCCGCAATCCGCAACTGGAGTCTGCAGACATTGTGGCCGTTCGATTCGGATTTGGAATGAATGCCATAAACGGTTCTGCCCGCGGTCTTCAAGAAATCCGAATTGGGGAATCCCTCGTTAAGCAGCTGAGTTTTTTCAATTCGAACCGCGAGGTGGGCCTCGATGCTTTGAAGATTGCACAATACGACAGCACCTTGACGCCCCAGCGCCGCCAGCCTCAAGACTATTTCATCGGCGTCGGCAAACGGAAAATTCCGTGGATTTTTTGGCAGGGAGAAAAATTCCAAAATAATTGCGCCAAACAACGTCAACACAAATAATTTAAGAACGTTCAGCAGCAACTGGGATAGCTTTTTGAAAATCAGCGAATGGCTTCCCATCAACGCCATCTCCCCACCTCGTCGCTCAATCATTACCAATCCTATTCGCACACCCCAATCATTGTTTCAGACGATCAGTGGCGCGCGGATAGTATCAGAAAAGCCCAGGGAGATACATCGATTTACACTCCAATTAAACAAATCATTAACACCCAGAAGATATCAAAGCGAAGAGATTATTAACAAGAGATAAATTAAACCAGTTCAATTGCCACGGCGGTGCCTTCGCCGCCGCCGATGCACAGCGTGGCCACGCCGCGCTTCTTGCCGCGCGCCTTCAGCGCGTGAATGAGCGTGACCATGATGCGCGCGCCGCTGGCGCCGATCGGATGGCCCAGCGCGCAGGCGCCGCCGTGCACATTGACGATCTCGTGCGACACGTCGAGCTCGTGCATCAGCGCCATCGGCACCACGGCGAAGGCTTCGTTCACTTCCCACAGGTCCACGTCCTTCACGGCCCAGCCGGTCTTCTTGAACAGCTTGGCGACAGCGCCCACGGGCGCCGTGGAGAACCACTCGGGCTGCTGCGCGTGCGTGGCATGGCCGACGATGCGGGCGATGGGCCTGGCGCCGATCTTCTTGGCATGCGACTCCGTCATCATCACCAGCGCGGCGGCGCCGTCGTTGATGGACGAGCTCGATGCGGCGGTGATGGTGCCGTTCTCTTTCTTGAACGCGGGCTTGAGGGTGGGGATCTTGTCGAGCTTCACCTTGCCCGGGCCTTCGTCGACCGAGACCACCGTGTCGCCGCCACGGCCCTTGACCGTGACGGGCACGATCTCGTCCTTGAACAGGCCCGTCTCGGTGGCCTTCTTGGCGCGCTCGACGCTGGCGATGGCGAAGGCGTCCTGCTGCTCGCGCGTGAACTTGTACTTGGCCGCGCAGTCCTCGCCGAAGGTGCCCATCGAGCGGCCCGGCTGGTAGGCGTCTTCGAGGCCGTCGAGCATCATGTGGTCGAAGATGCGGTCGTGGCCCATGCGATAGCCGCCGCGGCCCTTGAGCATGAGGTAGGGCGCGTTGGTCATGCTTTCCATGCCGCCCGCGACGATCACGTCGTGCGTGCCGGCCAGCAGCAGGTCGTGCGACAGCATCGCGGCCTTCATGGCCGAGCCGCACATCTTGCTGAGCGTGACCGCGCCCGCGCTGTCGGGCAGGCCGCCCTTGTAGGCCGCCTGGCGCGCCGGGGCCTGGCCCTGGCCGGCCATCAGGCAGTTGCCGAACAGCACTTCGCCCACGCTGTCGGGCGCGATGCCCGCGCGCTCGACGGCGGCCTTGATGGCGGCGCCGCCCAGGTCGTGCGCGGAGAGCGACGAGAAGTCGCCCTGGAAGCTGCCCATGGGGGTGCGGGCAAGGCCGACGATGACGATGGATTCGGACATGTGGAGGTCTCCTTCAGGAATGATGTGAAAGCGGAAATCGAAAACGGCCGTTCGGGTCAGAAGTGCGTCGCGTGCCCTTCGTGCTGGAAGCGCTGCGACTCTTCGTAGGGGAACACATCGAGCATCTGCCCGGCCTGGATGCGTTCCTTGTGGTGCTGCCAGAAGGCGGCGTCGAGCAGGTCGGCGTGGTGAGCCATGAAGGCCTCGCGCACGTCCTTGTTGCCCAGCAGGAATGGCTCGAAGGTTTCGGGGAACACGTCTTTCGGGCCGACCGAATACCAGACCTCGCCGCTCATTTCTTCTTCCTCGTTGCGCGGCTCCGGCACCTTGCGGAACTTGCAGTCGGTGACGTATTCGATCTCGTCGTAGTCGTAGAACACCACCTTGCCGCCGCGCGTGACGCCGAAGTTCTTCCACAGCATGTCGCCGGGAAAGATGTTGGCCGCCACCATGTCCTTGATGGCATTGCCGTACTCCACCACCGCATGCTCGAGCTGCTCTTTCGCGCGCCTGGCGTGCGCCGGGCTCTCGGGATGGGCCAGCGTGTCGAAGGCTTCCTGCAGGTAGATGTTCAGCGGGATCATGCGCCGCTCGATGTACACGTGCTTGAGCACCAGCTCCATTTCCCCGTTGCCGTCGCGGTCGCCGATCTCGAGCTGGCTGGGCGCGAACTTGCGGATCTCCTCGATCAGCCCGGGCTCGAAGCGGTCGAGCGGAAAACCCACGTCGCTGTACTCCAGCGTGTCGGCCATGCGGCCCACGCGGTCGTGCTGCTTCACGAGCATGTACTTGCCCTTGATCTGCTCGCGCGTGGTATCCTTCTGCGGCGGATAGAAGTCCTTGATGACCTTGAACACGAACGGGAACGACGGCAGGTCGAACACCAGCATGACCATGCCCTTGATGCCGGGCGCGATGCGGAAGCGGTCGCTCGAGTAGTTCAGGTGCGAGAGGAAGTCGCGGTAGAACAGCGTCTTGCCCTGCTTGGCGAGGCCGAGCGCGTTGTAGATCTCGGCGCGCGGCTTGCGCGGCATGAGCGAGCGCAGGAACTGCACCCAGGCCGAGGGCACTTCCATGTCGACCATGAAGTACGCGCGCGCAAAGCTGAAGAGCATCTGCAGGTCGTCTTCGCCGAACAGCGCGGCGTCGATGTAGAACCTGCCGCGGCTGTCGTGCAGTATGGGCAGCGAGAACGGGATCTCGGTGAAGCCGTTCATGATCTTGCCGACCACGTACGCGCCCTTGTTGCGGAAGAACAGGCCCGAGAGCACCTGCAGCTGGAAGTTGGCGCGCAGCTTGACCTGGTGGAAGCGGTTCAGGATGACATGCGCCACACGCTGTGCGTCGCGCCGCTTGTTGGCGAAGCTGCCGAGCAGGGAAAAGTCGTCGAGCATCTGCTCGACGGTGTCGGCCAGCGTGTCGGGCGACGGGTAATACGGCCGATAGGTGGGCGCGCCGCGCGGCTCGATGTACTCGGTGCTGATGGCCGGGCGCACGAAGATGAAGTCGTTCTGGAAGTACGCGCGGTGCAGGATCTTGGTGGTCACCGAGTTGAAGAAGCTCTCGGCCAGCTCGGGCTGGTGGTGGTTCACCAGCAGGCCGATGTAGTGCAGCTTGACCTGGTGCCACACGTCCATGGGCTGCTCGCCGGCCTTGAACTCTTTCTCGAGCCGGGCCACGGCCTCGCTCACGCGCAGGTCGTAGAACTCGATGCGCTCGCGCTGCGCACGCTGCTGGCCGTGCCAGTCGGCGGTTTCGAAGCGGTGCTTGGCGCGCGCCGACTCGGCCCGGAACAACCGGTAGTGCCGGTTGAAGCCGTCCATCATCGCCTTCGCAATGTCATAGGCCAGCGGCGAATCGAGACGCTGCGGGAACATGGCGGGACGGACGGGGTGGAGGACGACGGCGCTGCCGCCGGTCAGGTGGCCGCGGTGGTGCCGTCGGCCTCGGGCTGCGCCGCCGTGATCGACTTCACCGATGCCCCGGGCTTGCTCCACTTGTGGCGGATGCGCTGCACCGCGGCCTTGTAGATGGCGTCGAGCGGCTGGGTGCCGTCCACGCTCAGGCCGAGGTCCTGCAGCAGGCCGTCGTGCACGCCGAAGGTCCAGCCGTGGATGCGGACCTTCTGGCCGCGCGCCCAGGCGTCGACCATGACGGTGCTGACGGCCACGTTGACCACCTGCTCGGCCACGTTGAGCTCGCACAGCGCATCGACGCGGGCTTCCTCGTCGGGCAGGCTCTCGAGCATCACGTGGTGGCGGTCGCGCACGTCCTGGATGTGGCGGATCCAGTTGTCGGCCAGGCCGATGCGCTTGCCGCTGAGCGCGGCCTTGACGCCGGCGCAGCCGTAGTGGCCGACCACCATGATGTGCTCGACCTTCAGGTGCTCGACCGCGAACTGGATCGCCGAGAGCGCGTTCAGGTCGGAGTGCACCACGATGTTGGCCACGTTGCGGTGCACGAACACTTCGCCCGGCTCCAGGCCGGTGATCTGGTTGGCGGGCACGCGGCTGTCGGAGCAGCCGATCCACATGTAGCGCGGCGTCTGCTGCTTCACCAGGCCGGTGAAGAAGCCGGGGCGGTCACGCTCCATCTGGGCGGACCAGGCACGGTTGTGGGCGAAGAGGTCGTTGAGGTTATCGGTGTCGGACATAGTCAGCAATTGTCGATGAGTCGTGTGTTCTCAGGCTTTGGCAGCCTTTTGCGCCCTGGCCAGCGTGGCGCGCCCCTTTTTCTCATGTTCGCGGACTTCCGCAAGGTTGGCTTGCAGCTCGGCCAGCTGCGCCTCGAGCTGGGCACGGTGCGCGCCCAGCACGCCGAGAAACTTTTCCAGCTGCGGCACCGTGTCGCGCGGGCTGTCGTACATGTCGAGGATGTCCTTGGCCTCCGTCAGGCTCAGGCCGAGGCGCTTGGCGCGCAGCGTGAGCGTGAGCCGGGCGCGGTCGCGCGCGCTGTAGATGCGCTGCAGGCCGGCGCGCTCGGGCGTGAGCAGGCCCATGTCCTCGTAGAAGCGGATGGCCCGCGTCGTGAGGTCGAATTCCTTCGCGAGCTGGCTGATGGTGAAGGTTTGCGCAGGCATGACGACGGTGGAGGCGAAAGGGACGCCGGAAGGAGGGTTACCGGGGCGACAGCAGGTTTCCCTCGCGATCCCTACAATGGAGCCCTCATTCCATGACGTTTACGTAAACGTCAATCTTACATGAACCTCCTCGAACGCGAACTCCACTATCCCCTGGGCGACACGCTGCCCCAGCCCGGCGAAGCCATGGAAGTGGCGCCCGGCGTGCGCTGGATCCGCATGCGGCTGCCCTTCGCGCTCGACCACATCAACCTCTGGCTGCTGCGCGACACCATCGACGGCGTGGCCGGCTGGACGGTGGTCGACTGCTGCATCGCCCACGACGAGGCCCGCGCGCAGTGGGAACAGATCTTCGAGACGCAGCTGCAGGGCCTGCCGATCCTGCGCGTCATCGTCACCCACATGCACCCCGACCACATCGGCCTGGCGCACTGGCTGTGCCAGCGCTGGAACGTGCCGCTGTGGATCAGCTCGACCGACTACCACGTGGCGCGCGTGCTCAGCACCGCGGGCGACACCCTGGCAGGCGGCGAACAGGCCGCGCGCTTCTTCGCCTCGCACGGGCTGACCGACCCCGAATCCATCGCCAAGATCCGCGCGCGCACCAACTACTACGCGAACATGGTGCCCTCGGTGCCCGACAGCTTCGTGCGCATGCTCGACGGCGACACGGTGATGATCGACGGCCATGCCTGGCGCTGCATCAGCGGCTACGGCCATGCGCCGGAGCACATCTCGCTGTACTGCGACGAGCTCAAGCTGCTGCTGGGCGGCGACATGATGCTGCCGCGCATCTCCACCAACGTGAGCGTGCACGCGGGCGAGCCCGAAGCCAATTCGCTGCGGCTGTTCCTGGACAGCATCGACAGGTTCAAGGCCCTGCCGGCCGACACGCTGGGCCTGCCCTCGCACGGCAAGCCATTCACCGGCATCCACCGCCGCGTCGACCAGCTGCAGGAGCACCACCGCGACCGACTGGCCGAACTGCTCGAAGCCTGCGTGGCGCGCCCGCTCACCGCGGCCGAAGGCCTGCCGATCCTGTTCAAGCGCGAACTCGACCTGCACCAGATGACCTTCGCCATGGGCGAGACCGTGGCCCACCTTCACCTGCTGTGGTTCTCGGGCCAGGTGAAGCGCGAGCTGGGCAAGGACGGCATCTACCGCTTCGGCCCCCAGGCCACCACGGCTTAGACTCTCCGGATGGACGACACGCTGGCTCAGCTGCGCGCGGGCCGGCTGGCAGGCGCAACAAGAATCGACCTCTCGTGCGGGCTCACCGAGTTTCCGCGAGAGGTTTTCGACCTGGCCGATTCGCTCGAGGTGCTGAACCTGTCGGGCAATGCGCTCGACACCCTGCCCGACGACCTGCACCGCCTGCACAGGCTGCGCGTGCTCTTCTGCTCCGACAACCGCTTCACCGAACTGCCCGAAGCCGTCGGCCGGTGCCGCAGCCTCGACATCGTGGGCTTCAAGGCCAACCGGATCCGCAGCGTGCCGGCCGCCGCCCTGCCGCCTTCGCTACGCTGGCTGATCCTCACCGACAACCGCATCGAAGAGCTGCCCGATGCGCTCGGCGCCTGCACGCGCATGCAGAAGCTGATGCTGGCGGGCAACCTGCTGCGCGCGCTGCCGCCTTCGATGGCCGGGCTCGAGCGGCTCGAGCTGCTGCGCATCTCGGCCAACCGCTTCGAGACGCTGCCCGAATGGCTGCCGTCGCTGCCACGCCTGTCGTGGCTCGCCTGCGCCGGCAACCCCTTCGACACGCAAGCCGAAGACGCCGCGATCGCAGCGCGGTCGGTACCGCATGTCGACTGGCGTGAGCTGACGCTGGGCCGCAAGCTCGGCGAAGGCGCATCGGGGGTGATCCACCAGGCGACGCTAGGCGCATCGCGACAGGTGGCGGTCAAGCTCTTCAAGGGCGCCGTCACCAGCGACGGCTGGCCGCACAGCGAAATGGCCGCCTGCATCGGCGCGGGCGCGCACCCCACGCTGATCGCCGCGCAAAGCCGCATCGACGGGCATCCGCAAGGCATCGAAGGCCTGGTGATGGGGCTGGTCGACCCGCGCTTCACCACGCTGGCGGGGCCGCCCAGCCTGGCATCGTGCACGCGCGACGTCTATGCCGACGATGCACGCTGGCCCGCGGCCGTCGCCATGCGCATCGCGCGGGACATCGCCTCGGCCATGCAGCATCTGCATGCGCGCGGCATTCTTCACGGCGACCTGTATGCGCACAACATCCTGCGCAGCCCCGAAGGCGAAGGCCGGCTCGGCGACTTCGGCGCGGCCTGGATGACCGGCTCGCTCGGCGAGGCGCAGGCACGTGCATTCCAGGCGCTCGAAATGCGCGCCTTCGGCTGCCTGCTCGAAGAGCTGCTCGAGCGCTGCACCGATGCCGTGCCGGCATCGGTGAGCGCCTTCAAGGACCGTTGCCTGCAGCCTGTTCCCGCCGCGCGGCCTTCGCTTGCCGAGGCGTTGCCGCTGCTGCGGCAGGCAACCGCGCCATGACGAGACGCCGTCCGCCGCAGCTGCCGCTGCCCACGCGCGACGGCGTGGGGCCCAGCTGCGTCGGGCTGCCGCACGGCCCATGGCCGACCATCGCCGAGTTCCTGATCGAGCGCTTCCCCGCCATCACGCGCGAGGCCTGGCTCGAACGCATCGCGGCCAACGACGTGATCGACGAGCACCACGTGCCGGTGACGGCGCAGCGCCGCTATCAGTCGCCGCTGCGCGTGTACTACTACCGCTCGCTCGACAACGAGGTGCACATTCCTTTCGAGGAACAGGTGGTGTTCCAAAACGACCAGCTGCTGGTGGTCGACAAGCCGCCCTTCGTGCCGGTCACACCCACCGGCAAATACCTGCAGGAAAGCCTGCTGGTGCGGCTCAAGCGCAAGCTGAAGATCGACGACCTGGTGCCGCTGCACCGCATCGACCGCAGCACTTCGGGGCTGGTGCTGTTCTCGGTGCGCCAGGAAACACGCGGCGCCTACCAGGCGATGTTCCCCGAGCGCCGCATCGACAAGCACTACGAGGCGGTGGTGCCCTGGCAAGAGGGCGTCTCGTCGGTGCCGGCCACCTACCGCAGCCGGCTGGTCGACGACGACCATTTCATGCGCGTTCGAGAGGAGCCCGGCGAACCCAACTCAGAGACGCACATCGAGCTGCTGGCCGCGCGCGACGGCCATGCGCTGCTCAAGCTCTCGCCCGTCACCGGCCGCAAGCACCAGCTGCGCGTGCATTGCCTGGCGCTGGGCATGCCGATCGTCAACGACCCGATCTACCCCGTGCTGCTGCCCGAGAACACCGACGATTTCGACAAGCCGCTGCAGCTGCTGGCCAAGTCGGTGGCCTTCACCGACCCGGTCACGGGCGAGCCGCGCCGCTTCAGCAGCCCCCGGAACCTCTCGCTGGCACCAAGGTGACGCGGACCGGGCGCGGTGCGCACTAAGCTCGTTTCCTGAAAATCTTTCATTCAGGAGACAACCGCACCATGGACACCACCCAACTCTTCTCGCTGAAGGGCCGCACCGCACTCATCACCGGCGGCTCGCGCGGCATCGGCCGCATGATCGCCGAGGGCTTCCTGGCCCAGGGCGCGCGCGTGTACATCTCGGCGCGCAAGGCCGCGGCCTGCGACCAGACGGCGAAGGAGCTGTCGGCCTTCGGCCACTGCGTGTCGCTGCCGGCGGACGTGTCGACGGTGGAGGGCGCGCAGAAGCTGGTCGAGGCCTACGCAAAGCACGAAGGCACGCTCGACATCCTGGTGAACAACGCGGGCGCGGCCTGGGGCGCGCCCTACGCGGAGTTTCCGGAAAGCGGCTGGGACAAGGTGGTGGACCTGAACCTCAAGACACCGTTCTTCCTGACCCAGGCGCTCACGCCGATGCTCAAGAAGGCCGCGACCGACCACCTTGCGAAAGTGATCAACATCGCCTCGATCGACGGCATTTCCGTCAATCCGCAGGAAACCTACTCGTACGCCGCCAGCAAGGCCGGCCTGATCCAGCTGACGCGGCGCATGGCCCTGCGGCTGGCGCAGGAGCGCATCGTGGTGAGCGCGATCGCGCCCGGCGCCTTCGCTTCGGACATGAACAAGGACGCGCGCGACCACGGCGACGAGGTCAAGGGCCGCATTCCCGCCGGGCGCATCGGCGTGCCGGAGGACATGGCGGGCGCGGCCATCTACCTGGCGTCTCGCGCGGGCGACTATGTGATGGGTTCGACGCTGGTGGTGGACGGCGGCGTCACGCACGCGCGCTGACACTCAACCAAAGGCTTCAGGACCAGCGGGGAACCGCTTCGTCCTTGAGCTGGCGGCGCAGCTGGTCGTAGTCGGGCACCACGCTCTCGACGGTTTCCCAGAAGCGGTGCGAATGGTCCATCACGCGCAGGTGGGCCAGTTCATGCGCGACCACGTAGTCGATCACCGGCATGCGGAAATGAATGAGCCGCCAGTTGAGCCGGATCGACCCGTCGGCGCTCGCGCTGCCCCAGCGCGTGGCCGCGTTCGACAGCGACAGCTTCTGCCAGCGCACGCCCAGCAGCGGCGCGAAATGGTCGAGCCGCTCGATGAAGAGCTTGCGCGCCTGCCGCGTGAGCCAGGCCTGCGCCGCGTCGCGGATCTGCGAAGGCTCGGCGTTCTGCGCTACCGCCAGGCGCAGAACGCGCGGCCCGTCGCCGACCTTTTCGTCGAGCGTGCCGCCCACGCTGGCAAAGCCGTGCTTCGGGTCGAGCCGGATCACCACCGGCTCGCCAAGGAACGGAAACTCCGCGCCGTCGCGCCACTCGATGCGCGTGGCCTCGACGCGCGCGTGGCGCTGCTGCGTCTCGGCCAGCTTGCGCAAGATCCAGTCCGACTTCTCGCGGATGGCCGCGTCGACATCGCGCAGCGCCACCCAGCGCGGCGCGCGCACCGACAGGCCCTCGGCCCCGACCAGGAAGCCGATGGTCTTGCGGTTGCCGCGCTTGAATTCATAGGCCACCCGCGCAGAGCCGAGCACCAGTTCGCGCGTGGCCTGCGGATGCGCGAAGCTGGCGAGCGTCAGCGTGTCGGCCAGCGGCACGGCCGGCGGGCCGGGCACCAGGTCGCGCGGCGCAGGCGGCGCGGCGGGAACGATGGCGGGAGGCGCGGCCACGGGGCCGGCAGGCTTCTTCGCGCGGCGCGGCGGCTTGGGTGCCGGCGCACGCGGGGCGAACTCGCTCCCCAGCCCTTCGAACAGGTCGAGCGTGAACTGCAGCAGGCCCCCCATGGCGGGTTCTCTTTCGTTCAGCTGGCCGCTTCTTGCTGCAGCTGCGGCGGGCTGTCGCGATAGGCCTCGGGGTCGAGGCGGCGCATCTCGGCCTCGATCCAGGCCTCGACCTCGCGCATCAGCTCGTCGGGCTTGCGGCCGACGCTGGAGATGGCCGGGCCGATCGACACATCGACCACGCCCGGGCGCTTGATGAAGGCCTTGCGCGGCCACACCTTGGCCGAGGTCACGGCAATGGGAATGACCGGCACGCCGGTCTCGCAGGCCAGCCGCGTGCCGCCGCTCTTGTAGGTGCCCTTCTGGCCGCGCGGAATGCGCGTGCCTTCGGGGAACATGATGATCCAGATGCCTTGCGCCAGCAGCTTGCGGCCCTGGTTCACCACCTTGTTGAAGGCCTGCGCGCGCTGGCTGCGGTCGATGTGGATCATGTCCAGCCGCGCCATCGCCCAGCCGAAGAACGGGATGTAGATCAGCTCTTTCTTGAACACGTAGGCCAGCGGATGCGGCATCAGCGTGGGCATCAGGAAAGTCTCGAGCGTGGACTGGTGCTTGACCAGCAGGATCGCGCCGGCGAGCTTGTCGGTCGGCAGGTTCTCCATGCCGCTCACGCGCGTCTTGATGCCCAGCAGCACGCGCGCGCCGCCGATGGCCCAGCCGAGCCAGCGCTCCGCCATCCAGTAGAGCGGAATGCCGCGCTTCCAGAGCGAGCTGACGCACATGATGATGCCCCAGGGAATCACGGTGACGAGCATCCACAGCGCGTGGAGAACGGAACGGAAAAACGCCATCAGACAGTCACCTGCAACGCGGCCCGCGCTTCGCGCGCGAGCAGAAAATCGACAAAGGCGGCGAGATCGGTGTGGACCACCGTGTTCGCCGGGTATTCGGAAGGCAGCGGATCGACGCCGCGGCAGGCCGCGCCCATGCCCGTGAGCAGGAGGTGCGGCTCGCAGCCGGCGGCCGCGCCGGCCTGGAGATCGCGCAGGCTGTCGCCCGCGGTCGGCACACCCTTCAGATCGATGCCGTAGCGGTCGCCGATCTGCAGGAACAGGCCCGGCTTCGGCTTGCGGCAGTCGCAGTCCTCGTCGGGGCTGTGCGGGCAATAGAACACCGCGTCGATCCTGCCGCCCACCGCCGCCAGCATCTTGTGCATCTTGGCGTGCATGGCGTTGAGCGAGGCCATGTCGAACAGCCCCCGGCCCAGGCCCGACTGGTTCGACGCGATCACCACGTGCCAGCCCGCATGGTTGAGCCGTGCCACGGCTTCCAGCGCACCTGGCAGCGGCGTCCACTCGATGTCGCTCTTGACGAAGTCTTCGCGGTGCACGTTGATCGTGCCGTTGCGGTCGAGGATGACGAGTTTCATGAATGCACTCCCGCTTCGATGCGACGCCGTTCGATCCAGTCGCCAATTTGCGCCACCGGGTATTTCGCCACATCCAGCAACGCGGCGCGCTCGCGCAGGACCACCGGCGACACCAGCTTGAGCCTGAGCAGCTCGCGCACGAAATCGGCGTCTTTCTCGCGTCCCGCCACACACTTGGACAACGCCAGGTCGTGCAACTCCGGACACACCACCGTCAGTTCACCGACATAGTGAAGGCTGGCGCGCTGCATCCAGTCGCCCGGCATCACCGCCGTTTCCGGGCCCACGCCGTCCGCGTGATAGCCGAAGGTGTCGTCGAAGCTCGACAACGCGCCGATGGCGCCATCGATCAGGTCCGACTTCTCGGGATGCAGCGCCGGATAGAGATCGAGTTCGCGCGAGACCAGCAGGCTCTGCGGCGCATCCTGCAACAGGAAGAGCAGCGCCTGGCTGCCGACTACGACAAACGACTGCTCCTGCGCAATCGCGGCCGCCGCGCGCAGCACATGTTCCGCTTCGCTACGCTGCATGTGCGCCTTGCCGCGCCGCACGCAGGAGTTCGCCGCGTTCGCGCTGCGTCATGAGGACGCCGACGGGAGAAACATTGCGCAGCGCCACGGCGTGGTCGTCGGTGCCGCAAGTAGCGGCCTCGATGGCATCGACACCCGCCGCCAGCATGGCCCGCCACTCGTTCCAGTAGGCGTCGGACCGGGTCGCTCCGGCCAGCGCCTGCCATCGTTCGAGCGTTGCCGAAACATCCGCGATCCGCCCCGGATCGGCACGCAGTCGCGATACCGCCAGGCGGTGCGCCTGGAGCAGGAAATCGTCGATCTGTTGTTGCCGGTTCATGGGGCGAATTATCGAGCGCGGAAACTCAGACGGCCAGCCGCTCGAGCTGCGCCACGCGGTTCATCGCGGCGTGCAGCGACATCAGCAGGCCCAGGCGGTTCAGCCGCAGGTCGGCCTGCTCGGCATTGACCATCACGCCGTCGAAGAAGGCGTCGACCGGCTCGCGCAGCGCGGCCAGCGTCTGCAGCGAGGCGGTGTAGTCGCCGGCTTCGAACTGCGCGTTGGCGGCGGGCACGACCTGCGCCATGGCTGCGTGCAGCGCCTTCTCGGCGGGCTCCTGCAGCAGCAGTTCGCTGACGTGCGCGTCGGCCTCGGGGGCCTTCTTGAGGATGTTGCCGATGCGCTTGTTCGCGGCGGCCAGGGCGGCGGCGGCGGGCAGGGCGGCAAAGGCGCGCACCGCCGCAAGCAGCTTGGGCACTTCGCCCAGGCGCTGCGGGCGCGGTGCCAGCACGGCGTCGACCTCCTGGGCGCTGGCGCCCTGCTCGCGCAGGCTGCCGGCGAGGCGGTCGAGGATGAAGTCCTGCAGCTCGCCCGTGGCGCGGCCGCTGTCGAAGCCGGCAATGCCGCCGAACTGCGCGGCGGCGTCCTGCAGCAGCGCATCGAGGCCCAGCGGCAGGTCTTTTTCGATCAGCATGCGGATCACGCCAAGCGCATGGCGGCGCAGCGCGAACGGGTCGCGGTCGCCGGTGGGCAGGTTGCCGATGCCGAACATGCCGACCAGCGTTTCCAGCTTGTCGGCCAGCGCGACCACCAGGCCCACGCTGTTGCGCGGCAGCTCGTCGCCTGCGAAGCGCGGCTTGTAGTGGTCCTCGATGGCGTCGGCCACCGCGGCGTCGAGGCCGTCGTGCCTGGCGTAGTAGCGGCCCATGGTGCCCTGCAGCTCGGGGAACTCGCCGACCATGTCGGTCACGAGGTCGGCCTTGGCCAGTTGCGCGGCCTGGGTGGCTTGCGCGGCCAGCGCCGGGTCGCCCAGCTTTTCCGCGATGCCGCGCGCGATGCGCATCACGCGCTCCACGCGCTCGCCCTGCGTGCCCAGCTTGTTGTGATAGACCACCTTGCCCAGCGACTCGACGCGCGAGGCCAGCGACTTCTTGCGGTCCTGGTCGAAGAAGAACTTGGCGTCGGCCAGGCGCGGGCGCACCACGCGCTCGTTGCCGCCGATGACCGCGCTCGCGTCGTCCGGGCTGATGTTGCTGACGACCAGGAACTTGTTGGTGAGCCTGCTCGATGCGTCGAGCAGCGGAAAGTACTTCTGGTTGGCCTTCATCGTGAGGATCAGGCACTCCTGCGGCACTTCGAGGAACTCGCGCTCGAAGCTGCAGACCAGCACGTTGGGGCGCTCGACCAGCGCGGTCACTTCGTCGAGCAGCGCGTCGTCGTGGATGGGCACCGAGCCGCCGCCTACCTTCACCGCCGCCGCGGCCAGCTGGCGCGCGATTTCGGCGCGGCGCGCCTCGAAGCTGGCGATGACGGCGCCTTCTTCCTGCAGCTGCAGCGCGTAGCTGTCGGCGTTGCGCAGCACGACCGGATCGACCGCCGCCTCGAAGCGGTGGCCGTGGGTGTCGCGGCCGGCCTTCAGGCCCAGGGCCTCGATCGGCACCACGGTGTCGCCATGCAGCGCCACCAGGCCGTGCGCCGGGCGCACGAAGCTCACGCTGGTCCAGCCCGGCAGCTCGCAGCCGCTTTCGAGCTGGTAGCTCATGACCTTGGGAATCGGCAGCTTGGCGATGGCTTCCGCCAGCGCCTTCTGCAGGCCTTCGGCCAGCGTGGCGCCCTTGGCGGTGCTTTCGTAGAACAGGGCTTCGGCCTTGCCGTCCATCGCGCGCTTCAGGCCGGGCACGGCCGAGGCGTCGGCACCCAGCGCGCCCAGGCGCTTGAGCAGCGCCGGCGTGGCCTGGCCCGTGGCGTCGAGGCCCACGGCCACGGGCATGAGCTTCTGCGACACGGCCTTGTCGGCGGCGCGCTCGGCCACGTGCGTGAGGTGCGCGGCCAGGCGGCGCGGCGAGGCGTACGGCGTGAGCACCGAGCCGGCCTCGGCCAGGCCTTGCGCCACGAGCTGGTCTCGCAGCACGCCCGCAAAGGCGTCGCCGAGCTTCTTCAGCGCCTTGGGCGGCAGTTCTTCGACAAACAGTTCAACCAGCAGGGAATTCTTCATGGGACTCGTCATGGCTCAGGCCGCCTTCTTCGGTGGCATTTGTGCGACCCATTCGCGCGGGGCCATCGGAAAGCCGAGCCGCTCGCGGCTGTCGTAGTAGCTCTGCGCGACGCTGCGCGCCAGATTGCGGATGCGGCCGATGTAGGCCGCGCGTTCGGTCACGCTGATCGCGCCGCGCGCGTCGAGCAGGTTGAAGCTGTGCGCGGCCTTGAGCACCTGCTCGTAGGCCGGCAGCGCGAGCTGCTCGGTCATGAGGTGCTTGGCCTGCTTCTCGTGCGCGTTGAAGGCGGTGAAGAGGAACTCGGCGTCGCTGTGCTCGAAGTTGTAGGTCGACTGCTCGACCTCGTTCTGCTTGTAGACGTCGCCGTAGCTCAGGCCGTCGGTCCAGGTCAGGTTGTAGACGTTGTCCACGCCCTGCAGGTACATGGCCAGGCGCTCCAGGCCGTAGGTGATTTCGCCGGTGATGGGCTTGCAGTCGATGCCGCCGACCTGCTGGAAATAGGTGAACTGCGTCACTTCCATGCCGTTGAGCCAGACTTCCCAGCCCAGGCCCCAGGCGCCGAGCGTGGGGTTCTCCCAGTCGTCCTCGACGAAGCGGATGTCGTTCTTCTTCAGGTCGAAGCCCAGGGCTTCGAGGCTGCCGAGGTAGAGCTCGAGGATGTTGGAGGGCGCCGGCTTCAGCACGACCTGGTACTGGTAGTAGTGCTGCAGGCGGTTCGGGTTCTCGCCGTAGCGGCCGTCCTTGGGGCGGCGGCTGGGCTGCACGTAGGCGGCTTTCCAGGGTTCAGGGCCGAGGGCGCGCAGGAAGGTGGCGGTGTGCGAGGTGCCCGCGCCCACTTCCATGTCGTACGGTTGCAGCAGCGCACAGCCCTTGTCGGCCCAGTACGACTGCAGTTTGAGAATGATTTGCTGGAAGGTCAACATGAAGCTGGCCGGCGGGGCCGGACATTGGACGGTAGCGCGGCGAAGCACCGCGAAAGCGGGCGATTTTACGTTCAGAGGGCAACTCTCCCACAGCGGCTCGGGAAGTCGCCTGCTCGCGCAGTGGCGCCGCGGGTGAGACAACACCCCACCCCGTACAAATCCGCCCGCCTCCGCCACGCGCCGCCCCACCTTCCAGAAACATGCCAGCGCCAGAAACCGGACCCGACTCCCCCCTGTTCATCGTGCTCAATGCCGGCTCCGGCAGCGAGGACGCGGCCGAGGCCCGCCGGGTCATCGAGGAAGGCTGCGCGGCCGCCGGGCGCAAGCACCGCATCTTCCTGATCGACGGGCCCGGCCGGGTCCAGGCGCTCGCGCGCGAAGCCGTCGAGCGTGCCCGCGCCGTGGGCGGCGTGGTGGTGGCCGCGGGCGGCGACGGCACCATCAACGCGGTGGCGCAGGCCACGCTGGGCAGCGGCTGTGCCTTCGGCGTGCTGCCGCAGGGCACCTTCAACTACTTCAGCCGCACCCACGGCATTCCGCGCGACACGGCCCAGGCACTGCACATCCTGCTGACCGAGCAGCCCCGGCCGGTGCAGGTCGGGCTGGTGAACGACCGGGTGTTCCTGGTCAACGCCAGCATGGGCCTGTACGCCGAGCTGCTGGAAGAGCGCGAGACCTACAAGGCGCGCTATGGACGAAGCCGCTGGATCGCCCTGGGCGCCGGGCTGCTGTCGGTGCTGCGCGGCCACCGGCACTGGAACCTGCGCATGGCCTGGCGCGGCAACGAGCGCGACATCCGCACGCCCACGCTGTTCGTGGGCAACAACCCGCTGCAGTTGCACCAGGTCGGCATTGCCGAGGCCGACGTGCCCGAGCAGGGCCAGCTGGCGGCCATCGTGCTCAAGCCCGTGGGGCCGCTGTCGATGCCCGGCCTGCTGGTGCGCGGCGCGCTCGGCCGGCTCGGCGACGCCGACGAGGTGCTGAGCTTTCCGTTCGAGTCGCTCACGGTGAAGGCCCCCCGCTCGCCGGGCAAGGCGGGGGCACGCCGCGTGAAGGTGGCGACCGACGGCGAGATCGGCTGGGCCGACATGCCGCTGCTGTTTCGCGTGTCGCCCGAGCGGCTGTGGCTGGTGCGCCCGGCGCAGACGGCGCCGGAACTCGAAGCGGCGCGCGAATGAGCGTCCAATGAGCCCCCGATGAGTTGCCTGCTGCAGATCTCCGACCCCCACTTCGGCACCGAGCAGCCTGAGGTGCTTCAGGCGCTGGAGCGGCTTTCGGCCGCGCTGTCGCCGGGAGTGGTGGTGTTCTCCGGCGACATCACGCAGCGCGCCACCGTGGCGCAGTTCGCGGCGGCGCGCGCCTTTGCCGACAGGCTTGGCGCACCGGTGCTCGCGGTTCCGGGCAACCACGACATTCCGCTTTACCAGCTGGCCGCGCGCGTCCTGTCGCCTTACGCGCGCTACAGCCAGGCCTTCGGCGACGACCTGGAGCCCGAGTTCGAGTCGCCCGAGTGGCTGGTGGTCTCGGTCAACACCACGCGCTGGTACCGGCACGAAGACGGCGCGGTCTCGCCCGCGCAGGTCGAGCGCGTGGCGCAGCGGCTGGCCTTGGCCGCGCCTTCGCAGGTGCGCGTGGTGGTGACGCACCAGCCGGTGATGGTCACGCGCACGCAGGACCTGGGCAACCGCCTGCATGGGCGCGAGCGGGCGGTGGCGCGCTGGACCGCGGCGGGAGCCGACCTCATCCTGGGCGGGCACATCCACCTGCCGTTCGTTCGTTCGCTGCACGACGCGTTCTCGGGCTGCGCGCGCACGGCATGGGCGGTGCAGGCCGGCACGGCCGTGTCGTCGCGCGTGCGCGCCGGGCATCCGAACTCGGTGAACGTAGTGCGCGCGGACATCGCCGATGGCCGTCGCGCGTGCCGGGTAGAACGCTGGGACTACGTGGCGCGCGACAAAGCCTTCGGCTGCGCTGAAGTATTCGGGCTTTCTCTTGCCAGTGAAGCGGTGCGGCCTTAGGGTGCGCCGCATGTCGACGGAAGCCTCTCTTGCACCCCTCTCCCCTCTTTCCCCCCTTGTCGTCGCCGCCCAGCAGCTCGGCGCGCACGCGCTACCCTGGTTCCTGTGCCTTCTAGCGCTGTCGGTGCTCGGTGCCGGCGCGGCCTGCCACGTGCTGCAGAAGCGCCACTTCAAGGCGCAGGACACCGAAGAGCCCAGCGAGCCGCGCATCGCGCTCGGCCTCGCCTCGGGCTTCGTGCTGATCCTGCTGGCGTCGAGCCTGTTCGCATGGATCGCCTCGAACATCTCCGATGGCCGCGTGCTCGGCCAGGCTGACCACGCGCTGACCGATGCCATCGCCACCCATTTGCCGCGGGCGGCGCTGGTGACGTTCAGCTGGATCACGCATCTGGGCGACGCGGCCTTCCTCGGCCCGGTGTGCCTGCTGGTGGCGGCCGTGCTGTGGTGGCATGCACACCGCGGCCTGGCACTGGGCTGGATGCTGGCGCTGGGGGGCATCGTGGTGCTGAACCCGGCGCTCAAGCACATCTTCGAGCGGGCCCGTCCATTGCACGAACACGGCCTGGCGCTGGAGACGAGCTACAGCTTTCCCAGCGGCCACAGCGCCGGCGCGATCGTGAGCTACGGGATGCTGCTGTACCTGGTGTTGCGCACGCTGCCTGCGCGCTGGCATGTGCCGGGTGCAATGGCCGCCGCCGGGGCCATCGTCACCATCGCCTGCAGCCGCATCTTCCTGCAGGTGCATTTCGCAAGCGATGTGGCGGCCGGCCTGCTGACCGGCTTTGCCTGGCTGCTCGTGTGCGTGGGCAGCCTGGAGTACGCGCGGCACCGCAAGAGCCGCACCGCGCGCTGAGCCCCGCGGGCTCAGTACTCCCAGAAGATCCGCTGCAGTTCCTTGGTGTCGCTGGTCTTGGTCAGGGCGACCATGGCCAGGATGCGCGCCTTCTGCGGGCGCAGGTCGTGCGCCACCACCCAGTCGTACTTGTCGTCGGGCTGCTCGGCGTTGCGGATGACGAAGCCGTCGGGCACGCGCGAGCTGCGGATCACGATCACGCCGTCGGCGCGCGCCTTCTGCAGGTTGGGCACGATGCGGTCGGCCACCGAGCCGTTGCCGGTGCCGCCGTGGATCAGCGCCTTGACGCCGCTCTTGGCGATGGCGTCGATGGCGATGGACGACACGCCCTCGTAGCCCATCGCGATTTCCACCGGCGGCAGCGCGCTGATGTTGTCGATGTTGAACTCCGAGTTCATGGTGTGGCGCTTGACCGGTGCGCGGAACCAGTAGTTGCGGCCCTCGACCACCATGCCCAGCGGACCCCACTGGCTGGAGAAGGCGCTGGTCTTGATGTTGACGTTCTTGCTCACGTCGCGGCCGCTGTCGATGTTGTCGTTCATCGTCACCAGCACGCCCTTGCCCATGGCGTCCTTGCTGCCCGCCACGCTCACGGCGTCGTACAGGTTGAGCGCGCCGTCGGCCGACAGCGCGGTGCCCGGTCGCATCGAGCCGACCACCACGATCGGCTTGCTGGTGTGCACGGTGAGCGTCAGGAAGTAGGCGGTTTCCTCGAGCGTGTCGGTGCCGTGCGTGATGACGATGCCGTCCACGTCGCTCTGCTTCGACAGCGCCGACACGCGCTTGGCCAGCGTCAGCAGGTTGTCGTTGGTGAGGCTTTCCGATGCGACCTGGAACACCTGTTCACCGCGCACGTTGGCCACCTTGGAGAGCTCCGGCAGGCCTGCGATGAGCTTTTCGACACCGACCTTGGCGGCGGCGTAGGTGGCGCTGTTGACGGCCGATGCGCCCGCGCCCGCGATGGTGCCGCCGGTCGCCAGGATCACCACATTGGGGAGCGCCTGCTGTGCCTGTGCGAGCGCACTGGCGGCCAGCAATGCCGCGCCGGCCGCGAAGGCCCTGAAACGGGGGGAAAGATACATGGAGAGCTCCTTGGTTGAAATGAATTATTCGAGGCGGCGAGGAAGATACATGAACCATGCCGGCATGCCTTGCGCGCTCATGCCGGCATGGCATGCGTCCATGCGCGAAGGATTACCATCGACCGCGCGCACTGCTGCCACCCTTGCCATGAACGCCGAATCCGCCGCCCTTCCCGCCCCGACCGCCGTGACTCCCGCCCAGGAAATGCCCGCGCCCGACGGCCCGCTGTCGCGCGCGCGCCCGGGCCGCGAACGCATCATGGCGGCCATCCGCACGGCAGCGGTGGCGGAGTTCAGCCTGCACGGGCTCAAGGGCACATCGACCCAGGCGATCGCGGCGCGCGCGGGCCTGACCAAGCCCCAGCTGCACTACTACATCGCGGGCAAGGAAGAGCTCTACGAAGAGCTGCTGATGCAGGTGCTGCATGCGTGGAAGGTGGTGTTCTCCTTCGAGGACGCGAGCGACCCGGCCACGGTGCTGGGCGACTACATCCGCAAGAAGCTCGACCACGCCATCGACAGCCCCGAGATGTCGCGCATCTTCACGCGCGAGATCCTCGACGGCGGGCGCAACCTCGACCGCTACTGGCCCAACGCGCGGGCGTGGACGCAGAAGAAGGTCGACGTCATCAACGGCTGGATCGCGCGCGGGCAGATGCGCCCGCTCGATGCGCGCATCCTGCTGATGCACATCTGGGCCATGACCCAGAGCTACGCCGACTACGCAATCCAGACGCGCGTGATGCTCGGCCTGCCGCCCGACGCACCGATCGATCGCGAACCGATCGCGCGCGAACTGGTGGCGTTCGTCCTGGGCGGCTGCGGCATCAAGGCGTAGCCGGGCGGGCGGCACGGCCGCCGCGCACCTCCGCAGTCGCCGCGTTGCACGGATTCGGTGCAGAAGCGGCGTGCCCATCGCGCTTTCCGGGCCACAGCCGCTGGCACGTCGCTTGCATAACCTGACCACTTGCTCTGATTAAGCGGTCAAAGACACCATGCGCGTGCTCGTCGTCTACTGCCACCCGGTCGAAACCAGCTTCCATGCCGCCCTGCACCAGGAGGTGCTGAAGAACCTGCGCGCCGCCGGGCACGAGGTGGACGACTGCGACCTCTATGCCGAGGGCTTCAACCCGGTGCTGTCGCGAGAGGAACGGCTGGGCTACCACGAAGTGCCGTCCAACCAGCTGCCGCTCGCGCCCTACGTGGAGCGGCTGCAGTGGGCCGAGGGCATCGTGTTCTGCTTCCCCACGTGGTGCTTCGGCCTGCCGGCGATGCTCAAGGGCTACTTCGACCGGCTCTTCATGCCCGGCGTGGCCTTCGACATCAGCGACCCTGCCAACGTGAAGCCGATGCTCACGCACATCAAGCGCATCAGCGCCGTGGTCACCTATGGCCGCCCGCGCTGGATGGCGATGTACATGGGCGACCCGCCACGAAAGATCGTGACGCGCTACATGAAGCGGCTCACCGGCCAGAAGGCCAAGGTGGACTACCACGCCCACTACCACATGAACATCGCGACCGAGCCCCAGCTCAAGCGCTTCATGGCGCGCGTGGGCCAGGCGATGGCGCGCTTCGCATGAACGCGCCCGCGCACATCGACAACCTGCGGCTGCCGCGCTGGTTGCTGCCGGCGGACTGGCCGCTGCACGAGGGCGTGCCGGTGCTGGCGCGCATCGAGATCGAGGCGGGCCGCGTGCATTCGGTGCGGCCGATGCACGCTGCCGACCTGCCCGCCTCGTCGGGCTGGGACGCCGCCGGCAGGCTGGCGCTGCCCGGCTTCGTCGATGCGCACACGCACCTCGACAAGACCTTCACGCTGCCGCGCATGAAAGAGGTGCGGCCCGGCCTGCTCGGCGCCATCGACGCGATGCTCGCCGACCGCGTGCACTGGACATTCGCCGACGTGCGCGAGCGCGCCTCGCGCGGCCTTCAGTGGGCCTGGGAATGCGGCACCACGCATGTGCGCACCCACGTCGACTGGTGGGAGCCCGAGTCGCTGCCGATGGCCTGGCCGGTGATGGCCGAACTCGCGCAGGAATGGGCCGGCAAGGTGCGGCTGGAGCAGGTGAGCCTCATCAAGCTGCCGCTGTTCGAAGACGCGGCGCAGGCGATGCGGCTGGCCAAGCAGGTGAAGGCCACCGGGCCGCATGCGCTGCTCGGCGGCTTCGTGCACTCCACCAACTGGAGCGAGAACGCGCTGCGCAACCTGCTGGTCGCGGCGCAGGCCTGCGACCTCGACATCGACCTGCATGTGGACGAAGAGCTCAACGCCGCAGCAGTCGGGCTGCAGACCACGGCGCGCATCCTGCGCGAAATCGGCTATGAAGGCCGCGTGGTCTGCGGCCACATCTGCGCGCTCTCCGCCCAGCCCGAGGCGCAGGCCTTCGCCACGCTCGACGCGGTGGCGCGCGCGCCCATCACCGTGGTGTCGCTGCCCGCCACCAACCTGCTGCTGCAGGACGCCGTCACCGGCCGCACGCCGCGCCAGCGCGGCATCACGCTGGTGAAGGAAGCGCGCGAGCGCGGCATTCCGCTGCTGTTCGCGAGCGACAACGTGCAAGACCCCTTCTGCCGGCTCGGCAGCTTCGACCCGGTGGAAGCGCTGGGCACCGCCGCGCTGGTGGCGCAGCTCGACGAGCCCTTCGACAGCTGGTCGCAGACGCTGTGCCGCGGCGACTGGCTGCAGCGCGCGCCGGCGGCATCCAGCCCCACGCTGGTCGGCGCCAGGGCCGATCTCGTGCTGTTCACGCAGGCCGACCGCCACGGCTGGCCCTCGCGCACCGCCACCCGCGTGGTGCTGCGCGACGGCCGGGTGACGCACGGCGACGCGACGCCCTTCTTCACCCAGTAAAGAACACAAGGACTCCCATGCTCCACGGCTACATCCCGCCCCACCGCTTCCTGCCCTACCTGAGCTGGACCGAAATCGCCGCGCTGCCCGACCGCGAGAACACCGTCATCGTGCTGCCCTGCGGCGCCATCGAGCAGCACGGGCCGCACCTGCCGTGCTCGGTCGACAGCGTCATCTCGTCGGGCGTGATGGGCAAGGCGCTCGAGAAGCTGCCGGCGGATGTGCGCGCCTTCGCGCTGCCGCCCATCACCTACGGCAAGTCGGAGGAGCATTTGCACTTTCCCGGCACCATGACGCTGACCGGCACCACGCTGCTCGCGACCGTGACCGAGATCGGCGAGTCGGTGTACCGCGCGGGCTTTCGCAAGCTGCTGTTCGCCAACGGCCACGGCGGCCAGCCGCAGGTGCTGGAGATGGCCGCGCGCGAACTGCGCCTGCGCCACGGCGACTTCGTGGTGGTGCCGCACGGCGTGTCGCGCCTGCCGAGCGCGGCCAGCAAGCAGGTGAGCGAGCAGGAGAAGAAGCTCGCGATGCACGCCGGCCATTCCGAGACCGCGCTGATGCTCGCGCTGGCGCCCGAGACGGTGCACATGGAGCGCGCCGTGGCCAACTTCCCGCCGCCATTTCCCATCAAGCTGCTGTCGGCCGACGGCCGCCCGGCCTGCGCCTGGACCGCGCGCGACTTCGGCCCGAGCGGCGTCATCGGCGATCCGACCACGGCCACGCGCGAACAGGGCGAAGCCATTCTCGAAACGCTCTCCGACAGCTGGGTGCAGGCGCTGACGGAGCTCCACGCGCTGCGCTGGGTCGTGCGCGAGGAAGCCACCTGGGAGCGCGGGCACCAGCAGGGCTTCATCCAGCAGCAGTTCGAAGCCGCCTGAGCCTGCTTCTTGCATCGGCCCGTTCACCGCATTCTTTTTCCTCGAAAACTCTCCAGCCTCCGAAAGGTCCCCACCATGCGCTCCTTCGCACTGTCCCTGGCCGGCGCCGCCGCCATCGCCTTCCTCGCCACCGCGCCCGCGCAGGCCGAGGACAAGTTCACCTACATGACCAACTGGTACGCGCAGGCCGAGCACGGCGGCTTCTACCAGGCCGTGGCGCAGGGCATCTACAAGAAGTACGGCCTGGACGTGACCATCAAGATGGGCGGCCCGCAGGTCAACATCACGCAGATGATGGCCGCCGGCCAGGCCGACTGCATCATGGGCTCGAGCGACATCCAGATGATGCAGGTGCGCGAAGGCGGCGTGCCGGTGGTCAACGTGGCGGCGTTCTTCCAGAAGGACCCGCAGGTGCTGATCGCGCACGACGACGTGAAGAAGTTCGAAGACCTGAAGGGCAAGACGCTGCTCATCGGCGCGCAGGCGCAGCGCGGCTACTGGCCCTGGCTGAAGGCCAAGTTCGGCTTCACCGACGAGCAGACGCGCCCCTATACCTTCAACATCCAGCCCTTCGTGGCCGACAAGAACACCGCGCAGCAGGGCTACCTGACCTCCGAGCCCTACGCCATCCAGAAGGCCGGCGTGAAGAGCACGGTGCTGATGTTCAGCGACCACGGCTTCCCGGCCTACGCCACCACCGTGTCGTGCATGGAAAAGACGCTGAAGGACCGCAACAAGCAGGTCGCCGCCTTCGTGAAGGCCTCGGCCGAAGGCTGGAAGAGCTACCTCGCCGATCCGGCGCCCGCCAACGCGCTGATCAAGAAGGACAACCCCAACATGACCGACGACCAGCTGGCCTACAGCGTCGCCAAGCTCAAGGAGATGGGGATGATCACCGGCGGCGACGCGTCCAAGCTGGGCATCGGCGTGATGACCGATGCGCGCGCCAAGGCGAGCTACGACTTCCTCGTGAGCGCGAAGCTGCTCGACCCGTCGAAGGTGGAACTGACCAAGACGTACACGACCGAGTTCGTGAAGGACGCCAAGGTCCTGCCCTGATCTTGCCAAGGCCCGCCGCATGAACCGCATCGAACCTCACACCCTGGCGCCACCGCCGGAACTCTCGCCTTCGGTGCCCGCCGTCGAAGTGCTCTCGGCCGAGAAGACCTACCCCAACGGCACGCAGGCGCTGCTGCCGGTGGACCTGTCGATCGCCGAGGGCGAATTCGTCACGCTGCTCGGACCCTCGGGCTGCGGCAAGAGCACGCTGCTGAAGATGGTGGCGGGCATGCTCGAGCCCAGCGACGGGCGGCTGCTGGTGTGGCGCAAGCCGGTGGGCCAGTTGCACGACAGCGCACGCAAGATGTCGTTCGTGTTCCAGTCGCCCACGCTGATGCCGTGGGCCAGCGTGCGCACCAACGTGCGGCTGCCGCTGGACCTGGCCGGCGTGCCGCGCAAGGAGGCCGACGCGCGGGTGATGGAGTCGCTCGCGCTGGTCGGGCTGGAGAAGTTCGCCGACGCGCTGCCGCGTGCGCTCTCGGGCGGCATGCAGATGCGCGTGTCGATCGCGCGCGGCCTCGTCACGCAGCCCGACCTGCTGCTGATGGACGAGCCCTTCGGCGCGCTCGACGAGATCACGCGCCACAAGCTCGACGCCGACCTGCTCGAGCTGTGGCGCAAGAAGAAGCTCACCGTGATCTTCGTGACGCACTCGATCCACGAAGCCGTGTTCCTGTCGAGCCGCGTGGTGATGATGGCCGCGCGTCCGGGCCGCGTGGTCGAGCAGTTCCACATCGACGAACCGTACCCGCGCAGCGCCGACTTCATGGTGACGCCCGAATTCGCACGCCACGCCAAGCAGCTGCAGGACAGCCTGCTGCGCGCCAGCAGCACCGACGAGGAGCACGCGCGATGAAGAAGAACATTCCCCTGATGAGCCAGCCGCGCGTGCAGCGCGTGCTGTACCCGGTGCTGATCGGCGTGGTGCTGGTGGCGCTGTGGCAGTGGATGGTGGTGGCGATGGAGCTGCCGGCCTACCTCGTGCCCTCGCCCTATCTGATGATGCAGACGCTGGTGACCGACTGGACGCCGCTGGGCAACGCGCTGCTGGTCACGCTGAAGATCACGGTGCTGTCGTTCCTGCTGGCCACGGTGGCGGGCGTGCTGATCTCGTTCCTGTTCGTGCAGAGCAAGCGCATCGAGACCGCGCTCTTTCCGTACGCGGTGCTGCTGCAGGTGACGCCCATCGTGGCGGTGGCGCCGCTGATCATCATCTGGGTGAAGAACCCGGTGGCCGCCATGACGGTGTGCGCGGCGCTGGTGGCGCTGTTCCCGATCATCAGCAACACCACGCTGGGCCTGCGCAGCATCGACCCCGACCTGCAGAGCTACTTCAAGCTCAACCGCGCGACGCGCTGGCAGCAGCTGGTGCGCCTGCGCATTCCGAGCGCGCTGCCGTACTTCTTCGGCGGCCTGCGGATCTCCAGCGGCCTTGCGCTGATCGGCGCGGTGGTGGCGGAGTTCGTCGCGGGCACGGGCGGTTCGGGCGCGGGGCTGGCCTACCAGATCCTGCAGGCGGGCTTCCAGCTGAACATTCCGCGCATGTTCGCCGCGCTGCTGCTCATTTCCCTCACCGGTGTCGCGCTCTTCGTGCTGATGGCCTGGCTCACCAAGGTGGCGCTGGGCTCGTGGCATGCGAGCGAACTTTCCCAGGATTGACCTTGACCATGAATGCTCCCGTTTCCGCCATCGAGCAACTGCTGCTCGAACTGCCCGACCTCGACTGGATCACCGACGAAAGCCGCGTCACGCGGCTGTCCTCCGACTTTTCCTGGTTCAGCCCCGTGCTGGTGCGCCAGCTCAAGGACAAGCGCGCCGACGTGGTCGTGCGCCCGCGCACCGAGGAAGAGATCCGCGCCGTGGTCGGTGCCTGCGCGCGCCGCGGCGTGCCCATCACCATCCGCGGCAGCGGCACCGGCAACTACGGCCAGACCACGCCGCTGGCCGGCGGCGTGGTGCTCGACATGACGGGCTACAACAGCTGCCTGTGGGTGCGCCCCGGCGTGGCGCGCGCGCAGGCCGGCATCCGCCTGGGCGAGCTCGAAAAGCAGACCAGGCCCACGGGGCAGGAAATGCGCTGCGTGCCCTCCACCTACCGCAGCGCCACGCTGGGCGGCCTGTTCGGCGGCGGCTTCGGCGGCGTGGGCTCCATCAACTACGGGCCGCTGGGCGCGCCGGGCAACGTGATCGGCATCCGCGCGATGAGCATCGAGGCCGAGCCGCAGGTGGTCGAACTGCGCGGTGCCGAGGCGATGCGCATGCATCACCTGTGGGGCACCAACGGCCTGGTGCTGGAACTGGAGATCGCCCTGGCGCCCGCGCATCCGTGGCTCGAAACGCTGGTGACCTTCGACGACTTCGAGCGCGCACTGCACTTCGCCGACAAGCTCGCGCACGCGCCGGGCATCGTGAAGCGCGGCGTGAGCTTTTTCGCCGCCCCCATCTCCGACCATCTGGCGCAGCTCGCCGCGCACCTGCCCAAGGGCTGCCACACGGTGCTGTCGCTGGTGGCCGAATCGAGCGAGCCCGCGCTGCTGCAGCTGGTCGAAGCACACGGCGGCACCGTGGGCTACCGCAAGACGGCGGCGGAGGTGCAGAAGAGCAACCGCACGCTGATGGAGTTCACCTGGAACCACACGACGCTGCACGCGCTCAAGATCGATCCGACGCTGACCTACCTGCAGAGCGGCTTCGTGCCCGGCAGGCATGTGGAGCAGGTGATCGAGATGGAAAAGCTGCTGGGCGCGAACGGCGAGGTGATGATGCACCTGGAGTTCATCCGCAACGTGGCGGGCCTCATGACCTGCAGCGGGCTGCAGCTGGTGCGCTTCAGCACCGAGGAGCGGCTTCAGGAGATCATGCGCATCCACCGCGAGCACAACGTGCACATCAACAACCCGCACGTGAACATCGTGGAAGACGGCAAGGCCGGCGGGCCGCTGCCGCCCGAGGTCATCGCGGTGAAGAAGCGCTTCGACCCGATGGGGCTGCTGAACCCCGGCAAGCTGCGCGACTGGCCGGTGAAGGGCGCGGGGGGCGCCTGAGGCCGCTCAATCGCGGCCGCGGCGGCGCAGCGCGAAGGCTGCGCCCACGATGCCCATCGCCAGGATCCACAGCGGCCACAGCCCGAAGGGCGCCACCCAGCGGGCATACGGCGTGAGGCCGCGCCGGCCTTCGACGCTGGCTTCGAGCACGCCGCGCGTGAGGCGCGGCAGTTCGTGCGTCACGCGGCCTTCGGCGTCGATCACCACGGTGGCGCCGGTGTTGGTGGAGCGCACCATCGGCCGCGCGAATTCGAGCGCGCGCATGCGCGAGATGGAAAGGTGCTCGTCGATGGCCACCGAGTCGCCGAACCACGCGATGTTGCTCACGTTGAGCAGGATGGTCGGGGCGCTGGCCTCGTCGCGGAAGTTCGCGCCGATCTCGTCGCCGAACAAGTCCTCGTAGCAGATGTTCGGCGCGATGCGCTGGCCCTGCCAGACGAAGGGAGCCTGCGCCAGACCGCCGCGCGAGAAGTCGCCGAGCGGGATGTTCATCATCTGGATGAACCAGCGAAAGCCCGTGGGAATGAATTCGCCGAACGGCACCAGGTGGTGCTTGCTGTACTGGTAGACCTGCGAGGCGCCGGGCTGGAAGCCCAGCACCGAGTTGCTGTAGGTGCCCGGGCCGCCGAGCCCTGTCATGGGCAAGCCGACGATGGCGGCCTGGCTGCCCTGGCTGTAGCGCGCCCGGATGGCGTCGAGGTAGCCGGGCGGCAGTTGCTGCGGCAGCAGCGGCAAGGCGGTCTCGGGAGTGACGACGAGCGAAGCCTTGGCGTCGCGCAGTTGCTCGCCGTACCAGCGCAATGCGGTCTCGATGCCGCCGCCCGGAATGAATTTCTCGTCCTGCGGGATGTTGCCCTGCAGGAGCGCGACGTTCAGGCTGCCGGTCGCGCCGCCTGCGCCCCGCACGTCGTCGCGAAGCGGCGGAACGAGATGCGGCACGGCGAACACCAGCGCGAGGAGCGCCACGCCCGGCACCGCGTCGGCCATGCGAACCGGGCGATGCAATGCGACCAGCGCAACCACCAGCGCAGCCGCCGCCCCGATGCCGTAGACACCCACCCACGGCGCGAGCGCCGCGAACGGCCCCTCGACGTGCGCATAGCCGCCGGCGCCCCATGGAAAGCCGGTGAACCAGCTGCCGCGCACGAGTTCGGCAAGCGTCCACAGCGCCGCGAACACCAGCGCGCCCGTCACACGCCCTTTCGGGCCGCGCACCACGAACCATGCCGCCGCCGCGGCGTAGTAGAGCCCCAGCGCGGCGGCCAGGGCCAGCACGGCAATGGCCGCCAGCGGCGCGGGCAGGCCCCCGTAGGTGTGCATCGAAATGAAGAGCCACCAGAAGCTGCCGGTGAGCCACGCGGTGGAGAACAGCCAGCCGTGCAGGCCGGCGCGGCGCCAGCCCGCTCCCTGCGCGCGCAGGCCGTCGAGCAGCCAGACCAGCGCGCCGAGCGACAGCAGCTGCAGCCACCAGAGCGGCTTGCCGCCGGCGGGCGAAGCCATCGAAAGCGCCTGGGCGAGGCCGGCCGCACCGAAGCCGAGCAGGCGGAACAGGTTGGCGAGCGGGGAAGCCGGCGCGCGCGCCATCAGTCGGCCGCGTCGCTGCCGCGGGCCGGAGACACCTTGAACCAGCGCACCGCGCCGCCCTTGGTGTGCAGCACCACGAAGTCGAAGCCGCCCATCGCGTGGTGCTCGCCGCGCTTGGGCACGTGGCCCATCTCGTGCGCGATCAGCCCGCCGATGGTGTCGAAGTCTTCGCTGAGCTGCTCTTCGTTGAAGACGATGCCGAATGCCTCGGCCACGCGCTCGATGGGCGTGTCGCCGGAGACGCGGTAGGTGTGGTCGGCCAGGCCGAAGATGTCGCCTTCGTCCTCGGCGATGTCGAACTCGTCCTCGATCTCGCCGACGATCTGCTCGAGCACGTCCTCGATCGTGATGAGGCCGGCCACGCGGCCGAATTCGTCGATGACGATGGCCAGGTGGTTGCGGTTGCCGCGGAACTCGCGCAGCAGGTCGTTCAAGCCCTTGCTCTCGGGCACGAAGGTCGCCGGCCGCAGCAGCGCGCGGATGTTCAGGCCCGGCGCGCGCTGCAGCTTGAGCAGGTCCTTCGCGAGCAGGATGCCGATGATGTTTTCTTTTTCGCCCTCGTACACCGGGAAGCGCGAGTGCGCGGTGTCGATGATGAGATGCAGCAGCGCGTCGAACGGGGCGTCGATGTTGATGATGTCCATGCGCGGCGCCGCGACCATCACGTCGCCGGCCGTCATGTCGGCCATGCGCAGCACGCCCTCGAGCATCACGCGCGACTCTGCGCCGATCACCTCGTTGTCCTCGGCGTCCGCCAGGGTTTCGATCAGCTCGTCGCGCGAGTCGGGACCGGGGTGGATGAATTCGGCGAGCTTCTGGAGAAAGCCGCGCTTGTCTTCCCGTTCTACGGGAGCGCGTTCAGGGTGAGGTTCGGCCACTGCGGGAGGGCGGAGTTGAGGAAGGGCAAGGATACCGGATTGCGTGTGACACGCTCCACCGTACGGCCGGCATAGGCCGTACGGGAACCGCCGGACGGGCTCAGGGGGCGGATTTCTTGCGGGCTTCGCGCATGCCGCTGCGCATTTCCTGCAGGCCGGCCAGGAAGGCCCAGAACTGCTTGGCGCGGCTCTTGAGGGCGAAGTCGACGGCGGCGTAGTGCTCGAGCGCGATCTCGCTCATGCGGCTGTCGAAGGTGGCGCTGGGCAGCTCCAGGTGGGCCTCGGCTTCGGAGCCGCTGCGCACCACGGTGGCGCCGGCGTTGCGGGCGATCTTCAGCATGGCGGCGTTTTCGCTCAGCGCATGGATGAAGAGCATGCCCACGCCTTCGTTGCGGGCCACGACCACGGCGCGCTCGAACAAGCGGGCGCCGTAGCCCCGGCCGCGCGCATGCGCCGAGACCGACACGCCGAATTCGGCGCAATCGCTGTGCTGGTCGCCGGGGGCGAAGGCCAGGTGCGCCATCGCGATCAGGTCGAGGCGGCGGTTGTAGATGCCGAAGAGTTCGTCGCGCTCGAAGTCGAGGCTGTCGACGTAGCGCTGGACCTGCTCGTCGGCCGCCGCGTAGCCGAAGCGCAGGTAGCGGTCGTGCGGGGAGAGTTCGAGCAGGTGGCGCGCGATGCGCTCGCGTTCGCGGGGACCGATCGAGCGGATCGGCACCATCACGGGTTGAGGCGCGCTGGCAGCGCGTGGTTGCGCCTCAACCATCGGCGCTTTCAGGAAAGAGCCAAGGCCGAGAGACGCCTTGAGAAGGGTCTTGGCGGTGAGCATGGCTCAAATGTAAGGGTTTTCCCTTAATCATCAAGCCGCCAGGGTCAATTGCGGGACACGGTCCGTGAATCAGTGCCGAATCGCGTGGCGCCCGTGCAACCCGGCTGCCTGGGTCGTCAGACGGGAACGGCCGTCGTGGCCTTGACGCGGTCCAGCACGAAGCTGGTCTTGCAGTCTTCGACGCTGGGATGCTTGAGCAGCGTGTCCATGATGAAACGGCTGTAGTGGGCCATGTCGGCCACCACCACGCGCAGCAGGTAGTCCATGTCGCCGGTGAGCGCGGCGCACTCGACCACCTCGGGCCAGGTCTGGACGCTGGCGCGAAACAGGTCCATGGGGTTGCGCTTGTGGGTCTCGGTGTGCTTTTCGAGCCGTACGTTGAGGTAGGCGGTCAGCCCCAGGCCGATGGCTTCCGGCTGCACCAGGGCGACATAGCGGTCGATGACCCGGCTTTCCTCCAGCCGCTTGACCCGCCGCAACACGGCGCTGGGCGACAGGCTCACCTGCTCCGCGAGTTGATCGTAAGTTGCGCGCCCGTCTGCTTGCAGCGTGCGCAGAATGAGCCTGTCAATCTTGTCCAGTGCTTCCATTTCCATATTCTTGCAGTTTTACTGCGCGAAGGCCATCGCAAGCGCCCGGAAACGCAGAAAACCTGAGAGCCATCCACCCTACATTGCATGACTGGCCGATTTAGCGCCTTTTCATTGAATACCCCACACCTTTCCGGAGACCACGCATGAGCCAAGCCGACGCACCCGCCTTCACCCCCTGGGAGAACCCCATGGGCACCGACGGCTTCGAATTCATCGAGTACGCGGCACCCGATCCGGTCGCCATGGGCAAGGTGTTCGAGCGCATGGGCTTCAAGGCCGTGGCCAAGCACCGCCACAAGAATGTGCTGCTGTATCGCCAGGGCACCATCAATTTCATCCTGAACGCCGAGCCCGACTCCTTCGCGCAGAAGTTCGCGCGCGAGCACGGCCCGAGCGTGTGCGCCATCGCCTTCCGCGTGCAGGACGCCAAGCAAGCCTACGAACGCGCCACCGCACTCGGCGCCTGGGGCTTTGCCGACAAGGCCGGCCCCGGCGAGCTGAACATTCCCGCCATCAAGGGCATCGGCGACAGCCTGATCTACCTGGTGGACCGCTGGCCCGGCAAGAACGGCGCGAAGCCCGGCGACATCGGCAACATCGGCTTCTACGACGTCGACTTCGAGGCGCTGCCCGGCGTCGCGCCCGAGCAGGCGCTCTCGCCGTTCGGCAACGGCCTGACCTACATCGACCACCTGACGCACAACGTGTATCGCGGCCGCATGAACGTCTGGGCCGGCTTCTACGAGAAGCTCTTCAACTTCCGCGAGATCAAGTACTTCGACATCGAAGGCCAAGTGACGGGCGTGAAGAGCAAGGCCATGACCAGCCCCTGCGGCAAGATCCGCATCCCGATCAACGAAGAGGGCAAGGAGCAGGCCGGCCAGATCCAGGAGTACCTGGACATGTACAAGGGCGAAGGCATCCAGCACATCGCCATGGGCTCGGACGACCTCTACGCCACCGTCGACGCGCTGCGCGCCAACGGCGTCACCCTGCTGGACACCATCGACACTTACTACGAGCTGGTCGACAAGCGCATCCCCGGCCACGGCGAGAGCGTGGAAGAGCTGCACAAGCGCAAGATCCTGATCGACGGCAAGAAGGACGCCCTGCTGCTGCAGATCTTCAGCGAGAACCAGCTCGGCCCGATCTTCTTCGAGTTCATCCAGCGCAAGGGCGACGACGGCTTCGGCAACGGCAACTTCAAGGCGCTGTTCGAGAGCATCGAGCTCGACCAGATGCGCCGCGGCGTGCTGAGCGCCGCAAAATAAGCGCTTCTTCATTGCTCCAGGAGCCCGGCATGCGCAGCACGTTTTCGATCGGCCTGACCTTCATCGCGGCGGCTGCCGCCGTTCTTTCAGGCTGTGCCATGCCGCCGGCGGCAACGCCGATGGCCGGCTCGCACCTGGACGCGGTGCAAAAGGCCGCCGTGCTGCGCATCTGCACGCCGGGCGACTACAAGCCCTTCAGCTTCCAGAAGGCCGACGGGGCCTTCGAGGGCATCGACGTCGACCTCATGACGGGCTTCAGCGCCAGCCTCGGCGCAAAGCCGGAGTGGATCAAGACCACCTGGGCCAACCTGCTGCCTGACCTTGCCGCCGGCAAGTGCGACATCGCGGTGGGTGGTGTGTCGGTCACTACCGACCGGCAAAAGCGCGCCTTCTTCAGCGCGCCCTACATGGTCAACGGCAAGACACCCATCGCACGCTGCGCCGACGTGGCCAAGTACCAGAGCGTGGCCGACATCGACAAGCCGTCGGTGCGTGTCATCTTCAATCCGGGCGGCAGCAACGAACGCTTCGCCCGCGCCAATTTCAAGCAGGCCAAACTCACGCTGCACGGCGAGAACGTGACGATCTTCGACGAGATCCTCGCGAACCGCGCCGATGTGTTCGTCACCGAGGCGGCCGAGGCCATCACGCAGCAGAAGCTCAAGCCGGGCCTGTGCGCGATCAATCCCGACAAGCCGCTGCAGTACGGCGAGATGGCCTGGATGCTGCCGCGCGACGACGTGGCATTCAAATCGTACGTCGACCAGTGGCTGCACCTGCAGCAGGCCGGCGGCGACTTCCAGCGCACGATGGACCGCTGGCTCAAATAACTCTTCTTCTCCGAGATTGTTTTTTCATGGACTCCCCCGCCGCCGCCGCAGTTGTCACCCCCGCCGTGTATGGCGCCTCGGACCGCCCGCCGCGCGGCGACTACTCGCGCGGCGGCACCGTGCTGGCCGACTACACCTGCCCGCAGGACTGGGCGAGCTACACGGCCGCCGACCATGACACCTACAAGCGGCTCTACGAGCGGCAGGCCGCGCAATTGCCGGGGCTGGCCTGCGATGCATTCATCAAGGCGCTGCCGTCGCTGGGCGTGAAGGACCGCATCCCGCGCTTCGAAGAGCTCAACGAGCGGCTGCATCGCGCAACCGGCTGGGAGATCGTGGCGGTGCCGGGGCTGATTCCCGAGCTGCCGTTCTTCACGCTGCTCGCGAACCGCAAGTTCCCGGTGACCGACTGGATCCGCAAGCCCGAGGAGTTCGACTACATCGTCGAACCCGACGTTTTCCACGACCTGTTCGGCCATGTGCCGATGCTGTTCGACCCCACCTTCGCCGACTACGTGCAGCGCTATGGCGCAGGCGGCATCAAGGCGCACGAGCTGGGTGCCGGCGAAAAGCTCGCGCGGCTGTATTGGTACACGGTGGAGTTCGGGCTGATCCGCCAGCCGGACGGCCTGCGCGCATACGGCGCCGGCATCCTCAGCTCGGTGGGTGAGCTGAAGCACGCGGTGCTCAGCCAAGAGCCGCTCAGGCTGCCGATCGACCTGCTGCGCGCCATGCGCACGCGCTACAAGATCGACACCTACCAGGCCAACTACTTCGTGATCGGAAGCTTCGCGCAGCTCTTCGACCTCACGGCGCCCGACTTCACGCCGCTGTACGAAGCGCTCCAGGTCGCCACCGACATCGAGGCCGGCGTGCTGCTGCCAGGCGAGACGGGCAAGGCCTGAGCCATTCGGTCGCCGCGCGGCTATCGCGCGCGCGACAGCGCAAGCCTGTGCCCTAGGACAAGCCCGCTGGCGGCGGAGGCGCACTGCCTCCCACAATCCGCGCCAAAGGAGCTTGCATGCAGACATCCGCGCGACAAAACTATCCTGCCGGCGTACCGCACGAGATTCATCCCGAGCAGTACCGGTCCTTGCCCCACATGTTCGAGGAAGCCTTCGGCCGCTATGCCGACCGGCCGTTCTCGGTCTGCATGGAGCGGTGGATGTCTTTTGGCGAACTCGACACGCTGTCGAAGGCGCTCGGCGCGTGGCTGCAGTCGCGCGGGCTCGAGCCGGGAGCGCGCGTGGCGATCATGCTGCCCAACATTCCGCAATTCGCGGTCACGATGTGCGGCGTGCTGCGCGCGGGCTACACATGCGTGAACGTCAATCCGCTGTACACGGCGCGCGAGCTGGAGCATCAGCTGAAGGATTCGGGCGCGACGGCCATCGTCATTCTCGAGAACTTCGCGTCGACGCTTGAAAAAGTGATCGAGCGCACGCCCGTGAAGCATGTGGTCGTGACGTCGATGGGCGACCTGCTCGGCGGCCTGTACGGCGCGTGGATCACGATCGCGGTGCGGCACCTGGCGAAGATCGTGCCGGCCTACAAGCTGCCCCTGAGCGACGAGCGCTCGGTCACGCCTTTCACGCAGGCGATCACCGAGGGACGCGGCCGCACGCTGGGGCCCGACCGCAGCACGCTCGACTCCGTCGCATTCCTGCAGTACACGGGCGGAACGACGGGTTTGTCGAAGGGCGCGGTGCTGACGCATCGCAACATCGTCGCCGCGACACTGCAGGCCGAAGCCTGGTTCACGCCGGCACTCGAACGTGCCGGCGACCTGTCGAAGGTCAACAGCATCGCGGCCCTGCCGCTGTATCACATCTTCGCGCTGACGCTGTGCCTGCTGGCGATCCGGCAGGGCTCTCACATGACGCTGATCCCTAACCCGCGCGACTTCAACAAGTTCATTGCGGTGCTGAAGAAGCGGCCCTTCCACATGCTGCCCGCGGTGAACACGCTGTTCAATGCGCTGTTGATGCATCCGGAATTCAAGACGCTCGATTTCTCGACGCTGTTCGTCTCGCAGGCGGGGGGCATGGCGGCCTCTGAAGGAACGGCACGCAAGTGGTTTGAGGTCACCGGCTGCCCGATGATCGAGGGCTGGGGAATGAGCGAGACCTGCGCGATCGGGACGAACAATCCCGTGTCGAACACCGAGTTCACGGGGACGATCGGGCTGCCGCTGCCGAGTATCGAGATCGCGATCAAGGACGACGAAGGCAATTCACTACCCGTGGGGCAGTCCGGCGAACTTTGCATCAAGGGCCCCAACGTGATGGTGGGCTACTACAACCAGCCCGCCGAGACCGCAGCGGCGTTCACGGCAGATGGCTTCATGCGGACTGGCGATATCGCGGTGATGCAGGAAGATGGCTACAGCCGGATCGTCGATCGCAAGAAAGACATGATCCTGGTGAGCGGCTTCAACGTGTTTCCGAACGAGCTGGAAAACGTGATTTCGCTCTGCCCCGGGGTCGTCGAATGCGCGGCTGTGGGTGTACCCGACGAGAAGCAGGGAGAGGCGATCAAGGTGTTCGTGGTGCGAAGGGACCCGGCATTGACCGAGGACGCGGTGCTCCAGTATTGCCACTCGCAGCTCACCGGCTACAAGCGGCCCAAGCACATCGAGTTTCGGGAGTCGCTGCCGAAGACGAATGTGGGGAAGATCCTGCGGCGGGAGCTTCGCGCCAGCGCGGGCGCCTGAATGAGCCATTCGTCGGCAGGCGCCGGTCTTCCGGCGAACATGGTCGTGCTCGAGCGGGGATGGCTTTCTTCGAACAACATCTTGTTCCTGGGCGCCCACGAGACAGCAGTGGTCGACACCGGATATGCGACGCATGCGGAGCAGACGGTGGCACTGGTCGAGTCGGTGCTTGGAGATCGGGCGCTTGATCGCATCCTGAATACGCATCTGCATAGCGATCACTGCGGAGGCAACTCGGCGCTGGAGGAACGCTATCCATCGGTTCGCATCGAGATACCGCCTGGCGAGGCGGCGCTGGTGGAGCGTTGGTACGAAAGCGGCCTGAGTTTTTTGGCGACGGGACAGACTTGCCCTCGATTCGGCTTCGCGGGACTATTGCAACCGGACACCGAGTGCATGCTGGGTGACAGGCCGTGGCAGGTGCATGCGGCGCCGGGGCACGATCCGCACTCGATCATCTTGTTCGATGCAGCATCGCGGACGCTGATCTCCGCGGATGCGCTGTGGGAACACGGATTCGGGATTGCTTTTCCTGAGCTTGCTGGCGAGCCCTCATTCGGGGACATGGCGGCAACGCTGGACTTGATCGAATCGCTCGGGCCATCGCGGGTGGTTCCCGGACACGGTGCGATCTTCGACGACGTCAGCAAAGCTCTTTCTGTCGCACGCAAGCGCCTTGACGGATTGCAGCGCGATCCGGTCAAGCACGCGCGGCATGCGATCAAGGTGCTGATGAAATTCAAGCTGCTGGAGATGCAGGCTGTGGCTCTCGAGGACTGGCGGCTGTGGCTGCACAGTACGCCGTACTTGGCCATGATTCACGCCCGGTTCTTCGGAGGCGTTGAATTCGATCAACTTACCGCTGATATCTTGCAGGAATTGATTGCAGCGGGAGCTGCGGAGAAAGACCAGATCGCGATTCGCAATCTTTGAAAGGTTGGGCGTATTTGTCTGCTCGCATAAAGCAAAAAACCCCAGTCAATTGCTTGACTGGGGTTTTCTGGGCTGTAAGAGCCTGACGATGACCTACTTTCACACGGGAACCCGCACTATCATCGGCGCTGAGTCGTTTCACTGTCCTGTTCGGGATGGGAAGGAGTGGTACCAACT
>Ga0160498_100060_pt1 | contig 118602 bp, 96 predicted proteins | sample DIDnMG_10_FD_108248 | JGI IMG/M metagenome (GOLD analysis project Ga0160498, IMG submission 108248) | Enriched soil microbial communities from UW Madison campus, WI, USA - DID2878_E24_Xylan MG | ecosystem: Environmental > Terrestrial > Soil > Unclassified | place: USA: Madison, Wisconsin... | reverse complement strand
CCCTTGGCCGGTTGGCCGAACACCGAGAACTCCAGGCCCTGGTTGCGCTGCTTGCCGTACAGGCCGTAGGTCTGGCCGGCGTAGTAGTACGTCGGCTGGTCGGTGGTGAAGAACGCGGCGCTGGCGCCGAGCGTGCCGCCGTCGTACTTGACGCCGATCTCCTTCTGCTTGGCCTGGTACGGCGCGAAGATTTCGCCGGCATTGGTGACGGGGCGGTTGTTCACCGTGGTGCCCGCCACGTTGCCCTTGACGAGGCCTTCGATGTAGTTGGCGTAGGCCGAGACGGTCGGCGTGATCTTGAACACGACGCCGGCCACCGGGGTGGTCTTGCTCTTGTCGTAGTCGCTGGTCTGCTTGAGCGTGTTGTAGGCGTAGCTGGTCTGCTTGATGGTCTGGCGGCGCGCGCCGAGGGTGACGAGCAGGCGGTCGTCCATGAACGCCATGGTGTCGGCGACGGCCACGCTCGATGTTTCGATGCGGTCGGTCAGGCGCGGGTCGTCGAGCGTGTTGCCCACGAAAGCACCGTTGGCGACCGGGTAGGGCGACGCGTACGGCGTGTAGATGTTGTTGCGCACGCTCTGCGCCGAGATGGCGTAGGCGTTGTCGCGGTCGTTGCTGTACTCGGCGGCCGAGGCCACCAGCGTGTGCTTCACCGGGCCGGTGGCGAAGTTGCCGCGCACGCCGATTTCGCCGGTGCCGATGCGGTCTTCGCGGGTGTTGCTGAAGCGCGTGTTGCTGGTGTTGCCGAAGGCGTCGGTGAGCGTCGGGTTCGACAGCACGTTGTCTTCGCTGCTGCGGCGCACGCCGCCGGCGGCCCAGGCGGTGATGTTGTCGGTGATGTCGACTTCGCCGCGGAAGGTGGCGAACTTGTCCTTTTCCTTCGAATAGGTCCAGGGCTGGGCGAAGTTGGTGCGGGCGTCGGGCGCGCGCGGGATCGGCAGCGTGGACGAGGGCGTCAGGCTCGGGCGGCCGTCTTTCAGGTCGTAGTCCTGGTAGCCGAAGTCGGCCGACAGGCGCACGTTGCGGTTGTGCCAGTCGAGGCCGACGCCGAAGGCGCTGAGCTGCTGGCTTTCCTTGTTCACGCCCGTGCCGCCTTCACGGCGCACCGCGTTCACGCGCACGCCCAGGCTGTCGTCGGGACCGAAGCGGCGGGCCAGGTCGAGATTGACGAAGCCCTGGCCGCCGCTCTGCACGCCGAAGCCGACACGCGTGAGCGCTTCGTTGGGCGCGCGCTTGGGCAGCAGGTTGATCGCGCCGCCGATGCCGCTGCCGCCGGGGGCCGCGCCGTTCAGGAAGGTGTTGGCGCCGCGGAAAACTTCCACGCGCTCGAAGAATTCGGAGGCGATGTACTGGCGCGGCAGCATGCCGTAGAGGCCGTTGTACGACACGTCGTCCGAGTACACGGGGAAGCCGCGCACCACGTACAGCTCCTGGAAGTTGCCGAAGCCGCGCGCCTGGCGCACCGACGGGTCGTTCAGCAGCACGTCGGCCACGCTCTTGGCCTGCTGGTCCTGGATCAGCTCGTTGGTGTAGTTGGTGCTGGAGAAGGGCGTGCTCATCATGTCCTGGGTGCCCAGGATGCCGACGCGCCCGCCGCGTGCCACCTGGCCGCCGGCATAGGGCTTGGCCAGGCCCTCGGCCGATGCGTCGGCGCTGGCTTCCACGTTCACCGTGGCCAGCGTGCCGCTCGACGCCGTTGCGGCGGCCGGTTCGGCCGCGTTGTTCTGGGCCAGTGCCGCCACGGCATGGAGCGCGAGCAGCGTTGCGGCCACGACAGGCCGAAGATGGAAATGAGATGCGGGCATGGACGGTTCGAAGGATGCAAATGAGAACAGTTATTGTTCTCGCACTTTCGTCCGTCCGCTGATACTTTATTGCACTGTTGCGAAAATGTGTCAGTAGAAAGGTTGCAACCTCGGCTCAGTACCCCGAAAGCCGTCCATCCACGAACACATGAAGCTCGCCGGGCGCGAACTGCGTCCAGGTTTCGTTGGTCGTGAGCGGCGCCGTCACCACCACCGCCACGCGGTCGCTGGGCGTGGTGTGCTGCGCGAAGTCGATCGCCAGGTCTTCGTCGGAGAGCTGCGCGGTGACGAAGGGATGCTGGCGCTCCACGTACCAGAGGTTGGTCGACGCGTGGGCCCACAGCGCCTGCCCGTTGGACAGCATGAAGTTGAAGGTGCCGTGGCTCGCCAGTTGCGGCGCCAGTTCGCGCAGCGTGAGCGTCAGCTCCTCGATGCTCGGCACGCCCGCGTGCGACTTGGCCAGCTCCTGCATGATCCAGCAGAAGGCATGCTCGCTGTCGGTATTGCCCACCGGGTGGAAGTTGCCGTGCAGGCGCGGGCGGAATTCCTTCAGGTCGCCGTTATGGGCGAACACCCAGTAGCGCCCCCACAGCTCGCGCACGAACGGGTGGCAGTTCTGCAGGTTGACCTCGCCCTGCGTCGCCTTGCGGATGTGCGCGATGACGTTGCGGCTCTGGATGGGATAGCGCCGGATCAGCTCGGCCACCGGCGATTCGCACGCCGGCTGGTGGTCCACGAAGTGGCGCAGCCCGCGGTCCTCGAAGAACGCGATGCCCCAGCCGTCGGCGTGGTGATCGGTGCGGCCGCCGCGCTGCGCGAACCCCGTGAAGCTGAAGGTCACGTCGGTCGGCGTGTTGCAGTTCATCCCTAGCAATTGACACATGCCCGCAATTAGACCGCGATTCGCGCGGCCGGGCGTCCGCTAGCGCAGGAACTTGCCTTCCTTCGTCACCCGCACCATCTCGATGAAGCGCGAGCCGGTGTTGCTGGCGCCGGTGAAATCGATCTCCATGTTGTTCACCCGCAGCTTCATCGCCTTGAGCGTGGCATGCAGCCTGGCGCGCGTCAGGTCGCGCCCGGTGCGGCGCAGCGCCTCGATCATCACCAGCGCGTTCACGTAGCCTTCGTAGCTCAGATAGCCCACGTCGACCTTGGCGCGCTCGGCCAGCTGCCGATACTCTCTTGCGCCGGCGTCCACCTCGCTCCACGGGTAGGGCACGATCTGCGAGATGGCCAGCCCGCTGGTCTTGTCGCCCACCAGCCGCGCCGTGACGTCGCCCGGCACGATCGACATGCCGTAGAACATCTGGCGCCCGCCCGCGGCCCAGGCGCTCTTCATCACCTCGCCGCCGATGCCGCCGCCCAGGTACATGATGACCGCCTGCGCCTTGCTGTCCGCCAGCGCCTTGCCCGAGGCCTCGTTGGCCGAGCCGTCGCCCTTCACCGGCACGGCGGCCACGGGCTTGAGCTGCAGCGTGGCGAGCGCGGCCTCGACCAGCCTGGCCACTTCGGCGCCGCCGGGGTTGTCGAGGTAGGCCACCGCGATCCGCGAGACGCCGATGGTCGTCAGGTGCTGCACCAGCGCCTGCGCCTCGCGCGCGAAGGTGGCGCGCACGAAGTAGCCGGAGCCCGCCACCTTCTCGCGCGCCGAATCCGACACCGCATACCCGGCGACCATCGGCGCGCCGCTCTGGTTCAGCACCTTGGCCGCCGCCGCGGTGGTGCCCGAGCCCACGCAGCCGAAGAAGGCGAAGGCGCGGTGCTCGGCGAGCAGCTTCTCGTAGTTGGCCACCGCCTTCTCGGGCACCAGTTCGTCGTCGAGCGACACCAGCCGGATCTTGCGGCCCGACAGGCCGCCCTGCGCATTCACCGCGTCGAAAGCCAGCCCCGCGCCGGCCACGACGACCTTGATCGGCGCCCCGAGCGGCCCGCTCAGGATGCCGGTGAGGCCGAGCACGATTTCGGTGTCCGCCGCGCCGCTTTCGGCGGCCTGGGCGGAAGACATGAGCCCGAGCGCGGGCACGGCGACGGCCGCCGCCGAAGCGGCAATGAAATTTCTGCGATGCATGGGAATGGGGCTCGCTGGCGAGTTCGATACAACTGATAACAATTGAAAGCGAAAGCCCCGTCTTCCGCCGCCGGGGTTTACCCAGGCTTGCGCACAGTCTCCGCCGGCCCCTGCCGCAGCTGCCAGGCCGCGCAGATCGCCAGCGCGCACAGCCCCGCGAGCATCGCGAACACCTCGTCGAAGGCGGCCAGCCGCGCCGGGCTGCTCATCGGGTTGGCGAGCGAATCGCCGTGCGCCGCCAGCCGCCACTCGAGCACGATGGCGCACAGGCTCACGCCGGCCGCGCCGCCCAGCATGCGCACGAAGTTGATGGCGCTGGCGCCCTGCGGAATCAGCGGCTTGGCCAGCGGCCGCATCGAGCCCAGGTTGAGCGAGGGCAGGATGAACCCCAGCCCGATGCGCCCGATGATCGCGAACGCCACCAGCAGCCACAGCGCGCTGTCCAGCCGCAGCACCATCATCAGCGCGAACGACGCGGCCAGCAGCGCCAGCCCGATGGTCACCAGCACCCAGGTCGGATGCCGGTCGGCCAGCCGGCCCACGCCGGCGATGGTCAGCGCCAGCACGATGCCCGCCGGCAGCAGGATGGTGCCCACGTGCGAGGCCGACAGGTGCAGCCCGACCTGCATGTACACCGGCAGCAGGTAGGTCGAGCCGAACAGCGCCGTGCCGTAGATGAACGCCACCACGCTGCCCATCGCGAACTGCCGGTACTGGAACAGCGCCAGGTTCATCAGCGGCGTGCCGCCCGAAGCCGCCAGCCGCCGCTGCCACCACACGAAGGCGCCGAACGCCGCCAGCGCGCCGGCCAGCAGCAGCCCTGCCTGCAGGGGCGAATCGCCGCGCAGCGCCACCAGCCCGTTGAGCAGGCACAGCGTGCCGATGGTGCCCAGCGCCAGCCCGCGCCCGTCGAGCCCGCCGCCGCGCACCGCCGCCACGCCGCCGGGCGCCGTGGTCGGCACGAACTTGTAGGCCAGCCAGAGCGAGGCCAGGCAGAACGGCACCACCATGAAGAAGATCGAGCGCCAGCCGAACAGGTCGACCAGCACACCGCCGATGCTCGGCCCGATGGCTGGCGCCAGCACCACGCCCATGCCGAAGATGCCGCTCGCGCGCCCCTGCTCGTGCGGCTCGAAGGCGCGCAGGATGATGATGGCCGGAATCGGCTGCACCACCCCCGCCGCCAGCCCTTCGGCCACGCGCGCGAACAGCACCAGCGAGAAGTCGTTGGCCACCCCGCCCACGATGCCGCCCAGCAGGAGCAGCACCATCGTGCCGACATAGGTGCGCCGGTAGCCGTAGCGAGACAGCAGCCACGGCGTGGTGAGCATCGAGACCGTCATCGCCACCATGAAGCCCGAGCTCACCCATTGCGCGCGCTCCTGCCCGAGCGAGAAGTGATGGCTCATGCCCGGAATGGCCACGTTGACGATGGTCGAGGACATGATCGACGCCATCGTCCCCACCATGACCGACAGCAGGAGGTACCAGCGATAGCGTTCGCCATAGCGCTGGCGCAGCGTGCCGATGGAGGGCGGGGCCGGCGTGCTCGCGGCTTCTTCGGGTGTCTGTGGGGAGGTCATGGGGCGGCGGAATGTCTCGGGGTCCGTCGTCCTACAAGCATATCGGTGTTTGCGCGATGAGGGCCGTGCCCGCGGGTCGCACAATGGTTCGGCTGTCCCCTCCGCGTCTTCCAGAAGACGTCTTCCAGAAGATCAAGACAACCACATGGATTCCCTGACCGAAGCCCAAGATCCGCAAGGCGGCGCCCCGGCCGCCGCCGAACCCGAGGGCGCGTCCACGCTCGCCACTGAGCTCGCCGCGCCCACCGTGAGCCGGGCCTACCGCTGCCAGTGCGGGCGCCCCGTGTTCCTGCGAAACAGCGAATGCCTGGCCTGCCACACGCCGCTGGGCTACGTGGTCGACCGGCTCGGCGTCGTGCCGCTCGCGCTGGCGCAAGGCGAAGGCGCGCAGCCCGACACCTTCACCGTGTTCGGCGACCCGCACGGCCCCACCTACCACCGCTGCGCCAACCTCATGACGCCCGCCGCCTGCAGCTGGATGGTGCCGGCCGCGCGCGAAGGCGAGCAGCCGCCCGCCGACCCGCACGGCCTGGCACCGGGTTACTGCCTGGCGTGCAGCGTCACCCGCACCATTCCCGACCTGTCGATGGAGAGCAACGGCGAGCTCTGGCGCAAGCTGGAAACCGCCAAGCGCCGGCTCATTTCGCAGCTGCTCGCGCTCGGCCTGCCCGTGGTGAGCCGCCACGCCGATCCGGTGCACGGCATGACCTTCGACTTCCTGAGCAACGTGCCGGGCGGCCCGCACGTCATGACCGGCCACGACAACGGCGTGATCACCCTCAACGCCGAAGAGGCGGAGGACGCCGTGCGCGAGCGCATCCGCGCCGAGATGCGCGAGCCCTACCGCACGCTGCTCGGCCATTTCCGCCACGAGATCGGCCACTACTACTGGGACCTGCTGGTGCAGCCCACGCCGTGGATCGACGACTTCCGCGCGCTCTTCGGCGACGAGCGCGCCGACTATGCGGCCGCGCTCCAGACCCACTACGAACAGGGCCCGCCGCCCGACTGGACCGACCGCTACGTCAGCAGCTACGCCAGCACGCATCCGTGGGAAGACTGGGCCGAGACCTGGGCGCACTACCTGCACATGGCCGACACGGCGGACACCGCGATGAGCTTCGGCGTGGATGCGGCCAACGTCGAGCTCACGAACGACCTGTTCACCCTCGACGACCTGTGGCAGCCGGACCACCCCGATGCCGGCCAGTTCCTCGACTTCATCAACGGCTGGGTGCTGCTCACCAACGTGCTCAACGAGCTGTCGCGCAGCATGGGCCAGCCCGACTACTACCCCTTCGTGCTGCCGCGCACGGCCGTGGGCAAGCTGCAGTTCATCCACCAGGTGATCACGCAGCAGCGGCAGGACGATACGCCGTCGATGGTGATGTCGGGCGAGGTGGTCGCGCCGGAGGCTGTGCAGCCCCAAACGCAATCACAGACGCAGACCCAGTCGCAGTCCCAGGACGCCGCTCAGTCCTGACGCTGCGGCGCGGCGCCCGTCGCGCAGCGCATGCAGATGCACGCCAGCCCGCGCATTTCTTCCGGCAGGTTGGTCAGCGGCGCGTTGCTGAAGTCGACCTGCATGCACCAGCAGGGCGGCTGCGCCTGGCCGGTCTCGCGTTCGATCTCCATCGCGCAGCGGTTCGGCCCTCCGCACAGCGGGCAGCGCGTGGCGTCGATGACCGCCGTGCCGGTTGCCATCATGCGATCTCGAAGGCCGGCAGCTTCTTCGGCACGGCCAGGTTGCGCAGCGTGGTGTACACCGGCAGGCCGCCGCTGTAGGCGGGGTAGTCCTCGCCCTCGATCAGCGGCAGCAGGTAGCGGCGGCACTTCTCGGTGATGCCGTAGCCGTCGTCCGAGATGAAATCGCGCGGCATCGGCTTCTCGACATTCGCCACCGACTCCAGCGGTGCGCTGCCGATGCGGTAGGTGTACGGCACGTCGGACGTGCGCTCGATGGTCGGCATCACCGCGTTGCGGCCTTCCAGCGCAAGCTCCACCGCGCGCTGGCCCAGCTCGTAGGCCTGCTTCACGTCGGTGGCCGAGGCGATGTGGCGCGCCGCGCGCTGCAGGTAGTCGGCCACGGCCCAGTGGAACTTGTGGCCCAGCGCGTCCTTGACCATCTGCGCCACCACCGGCGCCGCGCCGCCGAGCTGCGCATGGCCGAAGGCATCGCGCGTGCCCTGTTCGGCGAGGAAGGTGCCGTCGGGGTGGTGGCAGCCCTCGGACACCACCACCGAGCAATAGCCGTGCTGCTTCACCAGTTCGTCGACACGCGCCAGGAAGCGCACCTTGTCGAACTCGATCTCCGGGAACAGCACCACCACCGGAATGCCCTGGTCCGCGGCCAGCCCGCCGGCTGCGGCGATCCATCCCGCATGCCGCCCCATCACCTCGAGCACGAACACCTTGGTCGATGTCGCCGCCATCGAGCGCACGTCGAACGAGGCCTCGATGGTCGACACCGCCACGTATTTCGCGACCGAGCCGAAGCCCGGGCAGCAGTCGGTCAGCGGCAGGTCGTTGTCGATGGTCTTGGGCACGTGGATGGCCTGCAGCGCATAGCCCATCGACTGCGACAGCTGGCTCACCTTGAAGCAGGTGTCGGCCGAATCGCCGCCGCCGTTGTAGAAGAAGTAGCCGATGCCGTGCGCCTTGAACACCTCGATCAGCCGCTCGTACTCGCGCCGGTTCTTCTCCAGCGACTTGAGCTTGTAGCGGCACGAGCCGAAGGCGCCGGAAGGCGTGGTGCGCAGCGCGGCGATGGCTTCGGCCGGTTCGGCGCCGGTGTCGATCAGCTCCTCGGTCAGCGCGCCGATGATGCCGTTGCGCCCGGCGTAGAGCTTGCCGATGCGCTCCGGGTGCCGGCGCGCCGTCTCGATCACGCCGCAGGCCGACGCGTTGATGACCGAGGTGACGCCGCCTGATTGGGCGTAGAAGGCATTGGGGATGGGCATGCGCGGCATTGTCACGCAGCCCCCGGGCCGGCGCCAGCGGGCGCCGGTGTCGGAATGTCAGCGGCTCTCGAAGACCGGCGGGCGCTTCTGCAGGAAGGCACTCACGCCTTCGCGAAAGCTGGGCCGGTCGATCAGCTCGCGCTGGCGTTCGCTCTCGTAGTGCAGCTGTTCTTTCAGCGAGTGGCGCTCCGAGGCGTCGAAGGCCTCGCGCGCCTCGACCACCGCATGCGCCGGCAGCCGGGCAAGGCGCTGCGCGACGCCGGTGGCTTCCGCCATCAGCTGCGCGTCGTCCACGCAGGACCAGATCAGGCCCCACTGCACCGCGCGCTCCGCCTCCACGCGCTCGTCGAGCAGCGCCATGCCCATCGCGCGCGCCCGTCCCGCGCGGCGCGGAATGGCCCAGGTGCAGCCGAGGTCGGGCACGATGCCGAGCTTGGGCAGGAAGGGCAGGTAGAAGTAGGCGCTGCGCGCCGCGATGGTCACGTCGGCCGCGAGCGCCAGGCCCACGCCCGCGCCGGCCGCCGGGCCGTTCACTGCGGCCACCACCGGCACCGGCAGGGTGCGCAGCGTCTCGATCAGCGGATTGCTGAGTTCCTGCATCCACTCGGCGGTTTGCGTGCCGAGCGACTTGCCGGCTTCGCCGGGCGCCATCGCGCTCAGGTCCGCGCCCACGCAGAAAGCCTTGCCGGCGCCGGTGAGGATCACTGCGCGCACCGCGCGGTCGTCGCGGATGCGCTCGAGCGCGTCGCGCAGCTCGACCTGCAGCTCGCGCGCGATCGGGTTCAGCTTGGCCGGCAGGTTCAGCGTGAGCGTGGCGATGCCGTCGTTCAGCGCGTGGAGGATGAAAGCCTGGTCGCTCATTGCCGTCAAAGCCTTTCCACGATGGTCACGTTGGCCATGCCGCCGCCTTCGCACATGGTCTGCAGGCCGTAGCGCTTGCCGCGCTTCGCCAGCGCGTGGATCAGCGTGGTCATGAGCTTGGTGCCCGAGGCGCCCAGCGGATGCCCCAGCGCGATGGCGCCGCCGTTCACGTTGAGCCGCGCCGGGTCGGCGTCGAGCGCCTGCAGCCATGCGATGGGCACCGGCGCGAAGGCTTCGTTCACTTCGTACAGGTCGATGTCGCCGATCTTCATGCCGGCCTTCTTCAGCGCGCGCTGCGTCGCGGGCAGCGGGGCCTCCAGCATGATGACCGGGTCGTGCCCCATCACGCTCATGTGGTGGATGCGCGCCAGCGGCTTCACGCCCAGCGCCTTCAGGCCGCGCTCGTTCACCACCAGCACGCCGCTCGCGCCGTCGCAGATCTGGCTCGCGGTGGCGGCGGTGCAGCGCCCGCCCTCGGCGATCAACTTCACGCCTGCGATGCCTTCGAGCGTCGCATCGAAGCGGATGCCTTCGTCCACCGTGTGCGCCTCGCCGCCGCGGGTGCCGTCGGCCAGCAGCACATCGACCGGCACGATCTCGTCGTCGAACGCGCCCACGCGGGTCGCGGCGATCGCGCGGTGGTGGCTCTCCAGCGCGTAGCGGTCGAGCGCGCTTTTCTCGATGCCGTAGTTCCTGGCGATCATTTCCGCGCCGGTGAACTGGCTGAATTCAACCCCGGGGTAGCGCGCCTTCATCGCGGGGCTTATGTAGGTGCCCAGCCCCGCCTTCGCGGGCAGCACGTTGGGCGTGAACATCGGCACGCGCGTCATGCTCTCGACGCCGCCCGCGATCACCGCGTCCATGCTGCCCGACATCACGGCCTGTGCCGCGAAGTGCAGCGCCTGCTGCGACGAGCCGCATTGCCGGTCGACCGATGTGCCCGGCACCGATTCAGGCAGCTTCGACGCCAGCACCGCATTGCGCGCGATGTTGGTGGCCTGCTCGCCCACCTGGCTCACGCAGCCGAGGATCACGTCCTCCACCGCCGCCGGGTCGATGCCGCTGCGTGCCACCAGCGCGTTTATCACCTGCGCCGCCAGGTCCGCCGGATGCCAGCCCGCGAGCTTGCCGCCGCGCCGGCCGCCGGCCGTGCGCGCCGCGGCGACGATGTATGCCTCTGCCATGTTCATGTCCTTCGTTCAGGAAGCCTGTGGAATGCCGGACGCCCCAAAGCAAAAAAGCCGCCCGTCAGACAGCGGCGGCAATCGGGATGCATCGGGGCTCATGGGCATCGATGGTTCGACGCCCATGGTGCCCGGTCAAGCCGGGGACAACCCGTGGGGCAGGAGTCGCCAAGGCGACCGCGCGCCGGTGCGCTTGGCGAGGGGGATCGCGGCCGGCTGAGCATCCGACACCGTGATGCACGACGGCTCCAGCGCTGACACAAGCACGCGCCGGTGTTCGGTGCTCTCGAAGCGCTCGCCGGGCGCGAGCACGATGTCGCGCGTGTCGCGGTCCAACGTGACCCAGACCGAGCCGCTGCGGCATTCGATGCCCACGCCGGCGCCGTCGGGCACGGCAAAGACGGAACGCGTCGGCAGGCTGACGTGAAAGCGCGGTGTGGCGCCGGGTTTGTTGGAAGAGGTGCTCATGGCAAGCTCCATTGCATTCGTGATACGAATGAATATAGTGAGCCGGCCCCGCATTTACACGCGGTCATTCGGAACTCGTTGCATGCACCCAGAGAATGCGAAAGCCCCGGCCGGCGAGCTGCCGCCGCTCGAGTTGCTGCGCACCTTCGAGGCCGCGGCGCGGCGCCTGAGCTTCACGCTCGCGGCCGGCGAACTGCATCTGACGCAATCGGCGGTGAGCCGGCAGATCCAGCAGCTGGAGGCCAGCCTGGGCGTGCTGCTGTTCGAGCGGCGCCACCGCGCGCTGTCGCTCACCGAGGCCGGCGGCGTCATGCAGCGCGCCGTCACCGACAGCCTGGAGCGCCTGCGCGACGCCACCGCGCGCGTGCGTGCCAACTCCGCGCCGCGCCAGGTGGCGATCACCACCACGCCGGGTTTCGCGTCGCTCTGGCTCATTCCCAAGCTGGCGCGCTTCACCGGCACCCATCCACAGGTGGACGTGCGCGTGTCGGCCACGCTCGATGTGCTCGACCTGGAAAGCAGCCGCATCGACATTGCCGTGCGCTTCGCGCCGATCAGCCGTGGCGTGGGGCCGGCGCTGTTCGAGGAATCGGTGGTGCCGCTGTGCGCGCCCAGGCTCGCCGATGCGCTGCATGCGCCGTCGGACCTGTCGGGCCTCACGCTGCTCACGGTCGACTACGCCGACCCCAGCGAAACGGCGACGACCGACTGGGAACCCTGGCTGCGCGTGATGTGCCTGGCCGACCTGCGCATGAAGAGCACGCTGCGCTTCACCCACTACGCCGACGCGGTGGCTGCGGCGGTGGCGGGGCAGGGCGTGGTGATCGGCCGGATGCCGCTGCTGCGCGAACTCGTGAGAGACGGCCGCCTGGTGGCGCCGCTGGGCGAAGGCGCCGTGTCGCGCCGCGCCTACTTCGTCGAGATGTCGAAGCGCGCCGCGGGCAACCGCGACGCGCAGGACTTCGCCCAATGGCTGCGCGACGAGGCGGACGCCGCGCAGCGGACCTGAAGGAGGATCAACCCGGCAGCAGCACCTTGTTGATCACGTGGATCACGCCGTTCGACTGGTACACGTTGGCGATGGTGACCATCGCGGTGCCGCCCTTGGCATCGGTCACCCAGATGTTGCCGCCGTTCATCGTCGCGGTCAGCGTGCCGCCGCTGGCGGTCTTCAGCACGGCCTTGCCGCCGCCCGCGTTGATCGCGCTCATCAGCGCGGGGCCGTCCATGCGGCCGGGCACCACGTGGTACGTCAGCACCTTGGTCAGCGTGGGCTTGTTCTCGGGCTTGAGCAGCGTGTCGACGGTGCCTGCCGGCAGCGCGGCGAAGGCCTGGTTGGTGGGCGCGAACACGGTGAACGGGCCGGGGCTCTTCAGCGTGTCGACCAGGCCTGCGGCCTTGACCGCGGCGACCAGGGTCGTGTGGTCCTTCGAGTTCACGGCGTTGTCGACGATGTCCTTCGTCGGGTACATCGCGGCGCCGCCGACCATCGGGTTCGACGACATGCCGCTGCTGCCACTGCCGCTCATGCCCATGCCGCCAGCGCAAGCGCCGAGCAGGACCGAAACGCCGACTGCAATCATGAGTTTTTTCATTGAAGGCTCCTGGAAAGAATGGTTCTTGAAGGTGTCTGTGGAAACCGCCAACAGCTCGGAGGCGCGATGCGCTTGGATCGGATACGGGGCCGCTTCGCGTTTGGATTCGCACCCGGTTGCAGATTTGTGCCGCGTCGGCTTTGCGCCACAACCGCGCATGCCGGCCTTGCGGTTCGTGCAGGCGCTCGCCAGAATCCGCCCTTCGTTTTTCGGCAACAGTTTCTTTTCTCACCGCGCCCGGTGACGACCGACCTCCCGGGCGACAACACCAATCAATGAAGCTTTTCCTGAACACCTGACACGCACACCGACCGCCCCGGCCGGACGTGCATCCATGCACCCGCCGAGGCCCATCGACAAAGGCCCCGCGCAGCCATTCGCCGGGGCTTTCTGTTTTTCGGAGTGTGCGCACATGAGTGCTCAACGAAAGGCCCGTGACGACGACAAGCGTCTGGGCCGGTTCTACTTTTCGGTGCCGGCGACGGCACCTCGCAATCCCGTGGTGGCCGCGATGGCGCTCGGCGAATCCAACCAGAAGGCCGGGCGCCACCTGCGCACGCATCGCGCGGAACGGCGCGCGCAGAAGGTGGCCCTGCGGAAGGCCGACTATCGCTTCACGGAGGACTGACCGCCATGCGAGCGCGGCAGCACGAGGAACGCGAGCGTTCCCAGAGCCAGCATGCCGGCCACCGTGAGGAACACGGCGCGGAACGGCTCCGCGCCGTGCGCCACCGCCCACGACGCGGCCACGCCGGTGGTCCACTGCATCAGCGACACGCCGAGGAACATCGCCATGTTCAGCAGCGCCATCGCGCGGCCGGTCATCTGCGCCGGGTAGGCGTTCTTGGTGTACGCGTACTGCAGCACGCTGTAGCCCGAGAGCAGGCCGTAGATGACCGGCAGGCCGATGTCGACGACCGCCGAATGCGTCAGCGCCATCGCACCGAACATCAGCGCGCCGGCGACGGCGCAGCCCATCATCCAGCGGCCGCGCCGCGCGCCGCCCGGGTCCATGCGGCCGAACAGCGCGGGGCTGATCATGCCGGCCACCGTCATCACCAGCGCCACGTTGCCGCTGGCCACCAGCGACAGGCCGTGCCGTTCATGCAGCACCGGCCCGAGCCACAAGCCGCGCAGCGTGATGAACGCCGCGTACGACACGCAGGCAAAGCACAGCAGCCCCAGCGTGTGCGGCATGGCGAACAGCGGCAGCAGTTCGCGCACCGCCTTGCGCAACGACTGGCGTTCAGCCGGCACTTGCTGCCCGCCGCCATGCACTACCGCCGCGCGCGCGGGCTCGCGCACGCGCCAGAAGATGACCAGCCACGAGAGCACCGCGAACCCGGCCAGCGCCGCGTAGCCGGCACGCCAGGATGCGGCTTCGATCAGCAATGCCAGCGGCGTGCCGGTGAACAGAATGCCCATGCCGGCCATGCTCATCACCAGCCCCGACATGGCGGTGAAGCGCGCCGCATCGAAGTGCCGCGCGATGAACACCGTGCACGCCAGGAACGCGGGCGCGCAGCCCACGCCGATCAGCGCCTGCCCCAGCAGCAGCGCATGGAAGCTCGGCGCCATCGCGCACAGCACCGCGCCCGCAATGGCCAGCGGAAAGGCGCTCAGCACCGTGCGGCGCACGCCGAACATGTCGATCGACACGCCCATGCCGAGCTGCATCACGCCGAACGTGAAATGGAAGGTGCCGGCCCACATGCCGAGCTGCTGCGGCGTCAGCCCGAAGTTCTGGGAGAGCGGCGTGGCCATCATCGCGCCCACGGTGCGGAAGGCTTGGCTCAGGGCGAAGGCCGTGGCAAGCGCGACCAGCATCGCTGTCGTGGAGGCGGACCAGTGTGAGAAGCGGGAAATGCGGGAGAGGCGTGAGCGCTCCGCGGGCTTGGGTGCCGCGTTCGGATTCATGAGGAGAGAAGGGCCGGGAAGGATGAGGCGGCCTGAATGCTAATGGATTGCCCAGTCTCGCGACAAAAGAAAAAGCCGGGCTGCGGTAGCCCGGCTTTCATCGTCGTTCAGTCGCCGGTGCGAAGACTCAGGCTTCGCCCTTGACCTTCAGTCGCCATGCATGCAGCAGCGGCTCGGTGTAGCCGCTGGGCTGCTCGATGCCCTTGAACACCAGGTCCTGCGCGGCCTTGTACGCGGCCGAGGTCGCGAAGTTGCCGGCCATCGGCTGGTAGAGCGGGTCGCCCGCGTTCTGCTCGTCGACCACCTTGGCCATGCGCTGGAAGGTCTCGTCGACCTGCGCCTTGGTGACCACGCCGTGCAGCAGCCAGTTGGCGATGTGCTGGCTGGAGATGCGCAGCGTGGCGCGGTCTTCCATCAGGCCGACGTTGTGGATGTCGGGCACCTTCGAGCAGCCCACGCCCTGGTCGATCCAGCGCACCACGTAGCCGAGGATGCCCTGCACGTTGTTGTCGATTTCCTGCTGGCGCTCTTCGGCGGTCCACTTGGCTTCGGCCGCGATCGGCACCTGCAGCAGCGCGTCGAGGATGTTGTCGCGCTCTGCGTCGGCGTCGATCTTTTCCAGCTCCTGCTGCACCGCGGTCACGCTGACCTGGTGGTAGTGCAGCGCATGCAGCGTGGCGGCGGTGGGCGAAGGCACCCAGGCGGTGTTGGCGCCGGCCTTGGGATGCGCGATCTTCTGCTCGAGCATCGCGGCCATCAGGTCGGGCATGGCCCACATGCCCTTGCCGATCTGTGCCTTGCCGCGCAGGCCGCACGACAGGCCGACCAGCACGTTGTTCTTTTCATAGGCGCCGATCCACGCGCTGGACTTCATGTCGCCCTTGCGGATCATCGGGCCGCCCTGCATGGCGGTGTGCATCTCGTCGCCGGTGCGGTCGAGGAAGCCGGTGTTGATGAAGGCCACGCGCGCGGCGGCCTCGGCGATGCAGGCCTTCAGGTTGACGCTGGTGCGGCGCTCTTCGTCCATGATGCCGAGCTTCACGGTGTTGGCGGGCAGGCCGAGCAGTTGCTCGACGCGGCCGAACAGCTCGCTGGCAAAGGCCACTTCGGCGGGGCCGTGCATCTTCGGCTTCACGATGTAGATGCTGCCGGTGCGCGAGTTGCCCTTGCGCTTCAGGTCGATGGTGGCGATGGTGGTGGTCACCACGGCGTCGAGGATGCCTTCCGGAATCTCCTTGCCGTCCGCATACAGCACGGCCGGGTTGGTCATCAGGTGGCCGACGTTGCGCAGGAACATGAGCGAGCGGCCGTGCAGCTTCACGGGCTTGCCGTCGGCGCCGGTGTATTCGCGGTCGGGGTTCAGGCCGCGCGTGAAGGTCTTGCCGCCCTTGGCGACTTCTTCGGTCAGCGTGCCTTCGACGATGCCCAGCCAGTTCGAGTACGCGACCACCTTGTCGGCGGCGTCGACCACGGCCACCGAGTCTTCGAGGTCGAGGATGGTCGAGAGCGCGGCTTCGAGCACCAGGTCGCTCACGCCGGCCGCGTCGCTCTTGCCGATGGGCGTGGAGCGGTCGATGCGGATGTCGAGGTGGATGCCGTTGTGCTTGAGCAGCACCGACGACGGCGAGGCGGCGTCGCCCTGGTAGCCGATGAACTGCGATGCGTCAGCCAGGCCGGTGCTGCTGCTCTGCAGCGCGACGACCAGCTTGCCGTCCTTCACGCTGTAGCCGGTGGCCTGCTTGTGCGAGCCGTTGGCCAGGGGCGCGGCCTGGTCGAGCACGTTGCGCGCGAACTCGATGACCTTGGCGCCGCGCACCGGGTTGTAGCCGGAGCCCTTTTCGGCGCCGCCGGTTTCGGGAATGGCATCGGTGCCGTAGAGCGCGTCGTACAGCGAGCCCCAGCGCGCGTTGGCGGCGTTCAGTGCGTAGCGCGCATTGAGGATGGGCACCACCAGCTGCGGGCCTGCCTGCAGCGCGAGTTCGGAGTCGACGTTGGCCGTGGTGGCCTTCGCGCCCTTGGGCTGCGGCAGCAGGTAGCCGATCTTCTCGAGGAAGGCGCGGTAGACCGGCATGTCGGCGATGGGGCCGGGGTTCTTCTTGTGCCAGGCGTCGAGCTCGCTCTGCAGGCGGTCGCGTTCGGCGAGCAGGGCGATGTTCTTCGGCGCGAGGTCGCTGACGATGGCGTCGAAGCCTTTCCAGAAGACGTCGCTGGCCACGCCGCTGGCGGGCAGGACCTTGTCCTCGATGAAGCGGTGGAGCTCGGTCGCGACCTGGAGTCCGTGGGCGGTGGTGCGGGCGGTCATGGGGGTTCTCCTTGAGAAAGATGCAGTCTTGGGATGAACTTTATTCGATACTTTGCTGGCCAGTAAGAGCCGCAAGCGGGATTTATCCGTGACAAAAATAGAGGTAATCGAACGAGCGAGCTGCGGCGTGCAAAGGGTAGGCACTGACAAGAATGCCGTGACCGACGGATATATTTAACTTCTTAAATAAATCCCGACCTGTTCCATGATTCTGCTGGCCTCCAACGAAAACCCCCTCGGCATGCCCGAATCGGCCCGTCGCGCCGCCGCCGCCGCGCTCGAGGGCGCGGGCAACTACCCCGACAGCAACGGCACGGCCCTGAAGAACGCGCTGGCCGCCCGGCTCGACGTGCCGGCCGACTGGCTCACGCTGGGCAGCGGGTCGAGCGAGATCCTCGAGCTGGCGGCCCAGGTGAGCCTGAAGCCGGGCGAGGGCGTCGTCTATTCGCAGTACGGCTTCATCGTCTATGCCGCGGCCACGGCGCATGCCCATGCGCACGCAACCGTCGTGCCGGCGCGCGAGTTCGGCCACGACCTCGACGCCATGCGCGCCGCCATCGGCGACGACACCAGACTGGTGTTCGTGGCCAACCCCAACAACCCGACCGGCACCTTCATCGACGCCGCGCCGCTGCTGGCCTTCTTGCAGTCGGTGCCCGCGCATGTGACGGTGCTGCTGGACGAGGCCTACACCGAATACCTCTCGCCCGCGCAGCGCTACGACAGCATCGAGTGGGTGCGCCGCCTGCCGAACCTGATCGTGGCGCGCACTTTCTCCAAGGCCTTCGGCCTGGCCGGGCTGCGCATCGGCTACGGCGTGTCGCAGCCGGCGCTCACGGCGCGCATGAACGCACACCGCCCGCGCTTCAACGTGACGACGCCCGCACAGGCCGCCGCGGTGGCCGCGCTCGGCGACACGGACTTCCTGGCGCGCACCTACGCGCTCAACACCGCGGGGCGCGACCAGCTCGCGGCCGGCTTCAAGGAGCTTGGCCTGCCCTGCGTTCCTTCTTCCGGCAACTTCCTTATGGTGCAGGTCGGCGATGCGCAGGCGGTGCATGCGCGCCTGCTGGCCGCCGGCATCGAGGTGTCGCTGCTCGGCCCCTACGGCCTGCCGCAATGGCTGCGCATCAGCGTGGGGCTGCCCGAGCAGAACCGCGCGGTGCTCGCCGCGCTGCGCTGACTGACGGACTGACTGGCGCCGGGCGGCGTCAGACCTGCCCGCTCAGCTCCTTCGCCGCGGCGCGCACCGGCTCGATGTAGCGCTCGTCGTACCGGTGCGTGGGCATCGTCAGCGTCACGGCCGCCGCGAGGCTGCCGTCCGCATGGAACACCGGCGCCGAGATTCCCGCCAGCTCGGCGGTGCGGTCGCCCACCAGCGCGCAGTAGCCCCGCGCGCGAATGTCCTCGTAGAGCTTGCGTTCTCCGGCGCCGAGCGGCAGGTCGCGCTCCGGGCCGAAGGCGATGAGCACGCGCGCACCCGCGCCCCGGTCGTTGGGCAGCAGGTCGCCGGCGCGCACGTGGTCGCGCACCACGTGCGATGAATCGATCCGGAACTGGCACAGCCGCACCCAGCTGCCGCCCTGCGCCTGCCGCACGTGATACGCCGCGCTTTCGCCGGTGGTCGCCGCGAGCGCGCGCAGCACGGGCAGCACGATGCGGTCGACCGAAAGCGACGCCGCATACAGCCCATGCAGCCGGGCGATTTCCATGCCCAGCGCATAGCGGCCGTCGTCCTGGCGGCGGATCAGCCGCGCGTGTTCGAGCGAAGCCAGCAGCCGCAGCACGGTGCTCTTGTAGAGCTGCGTGCGTTCGGCGAACTGCGCGAGCGACAGCGCCTCATCGCCCGGGCGGAACGCCGAGAGCAGGCTCAGCGCGCGGTCGACCGCGGCGGCGCCGCCGGGGGCGGCATTCAGGTCGGAGGCGGATTGAGTCTGGGCTTTGCGTGGCATGGGCGGGAATGGCTCGGCTTGACAGCCAGGGCGGATCGGCGGTCTAATTCTGTTTAACGGAATATAATTCTATAAGACAGAACGGTCAAGAGATTCCAGCACAGGAGACAGATCCGATGACACCCCCAGACGTCCTCATCAGCGAGGTCGGCCCGCGCGACGGCCTGCAGTCGGTCAAGGCCACCATGCCCACCGCCAGCAAGCTGCGCTGGATCGACGCGCTCCACGCCGCCGGCGTGCGCGAGATCGAGGTCGCTTCCTTCGTGCCCGCGAAGCTGCTGCCGCAGATGGCCGACGCCGCCGAGGTGGTGCGCCATGCCATCACGCTGCCCGGGTTGGTGGTGATGGCGCTGGTGCCCAACCGCAAGGGCGCGCAGGCCGCGCTGGAGGCCGGCGTGCACAAGCTCACCATGCCGGTGTCTGCGAGCGTGGCGCATTCGCTGGCCAACGTGCGCAAGACGCCGACGGAAATGCTGGAAGAAGTGCGCGCCATCTCCGAGCTGCGCAACGCCATCGCGCCGCGCGTGAAGCTCGAGGCGGGCATCTCCACCGCCTTCGGCTGCACCCTGCAGGGCCTGGTGCCGGAAGACGACGTGATCCGCCTGGCCGCGCAATGCATCGAGGCCGGCGCGGACGAATCGGGCCTGTCGGACACCGTCGGCTATGCCAACCCCGCGCAGGTGCGCCGGCTGTTCAGGCGGCTGCGCGCGGAGATCGGCGTGCACGCGGGCGCCGCCCACATGCACAACACGCGCGGCCTGGGCATCGCCAACTGCCTGGCGGCGTGGGACGAGGGCGTGCGCACCTTCGACGCTTCGCTCGGCGGCCTGGGCGGCTGCCCCTATGCGCCGGGCGCCTCGGGCAATGCCGTCACCGAAGACCTCGTCTTCATGTTCGAGGCCATGGGCGTGCGCACCGGCATCGACATCCGGAAACTCATCGCGGCGCGCGCGCCGCTCATGGCCGGCCTGCCGGGCGAGCCGGTCTACGGCATGACGCCGGAAGCCGGATTGCCCAAGGGCTTCGTCCAGGAACACATCGCACAACATGTCTGAAGCCAATCCCCTGCCGTACGCCGGCGTTCGCGTCGTCGAGTTCACCCACATGGTCATGGGCCCGACCTGCGGGCTGCTGCTGGCCGACCTCGGCGCCGAGGTCATCAAGGTCGAGCCCATAGAGGGCGACAACACGCGCCGCCTGCTGGGCTCCGGCGCGGGTTTCTTCCCGACCTTCAACCGCAACAAGAAGAGCATCGCGCTCGACCTGAAGAAGCCCGAGGGCGTGGAAGCCGCGCTGCGCCTGATCGCCACCGCCGACATCGTCAGCGAGAACTTCAAGCCCGGCACCATGAAGAAGCTGGGGCTCGACTACGACACGTTGGTCAGGCTCAACCCGCGCCTCATCTACGTGAGCCACAAGGGCTTCTTGCCCGGCCCCTACGACCACCGCACCGCGCTCGACGAGGTGGTGCAGATGATGGGCGGCCTGGCCTACATGACCGGCCGCGCCGGCGACCCGCTGCGCGCCGGCACCAGCGTGAACGACATCATGGGCGGCATGTTCGGCGCCATCGGCGCGATGGCCGCGCTGCGCCAGCGCGAGCTCACCGGCAAGGGCTGCGAGGTGCAGTCCGCGCTGTTCGAGAACAACGTGTTCCTGGTGGCGCAGCACATGATGCAGTTCGCCGCCACCGGCAAGGCGGCCGACCCGATGCCCAGCCGCATCTCGGCCTGGGCGGTGTACGACGTGTTCACCGTGAAAGACGGCGAGCAGATCTTCCTGGCGGCCGTCAGCGACAAGCAGTGGGCCATCTTCTGCAAGGCCTTCGGCCTGGAGGACATGCTGGCCGATCCGCGCCTGAAGACCAACAACGACCGCGTGCTGGCGCGCGACTGGATGATGCCCATCCTGCGCTCGCACCTGGCGCACCGCAGCGCCGCCGAACTGGCCGCCGTGTTCGAGCAGAACGAGCTGCCCTTCGCGCCCATCACCAAGCCGCAGGCGCTGTTCGACGACCCGCACCTCAACGCCACCGGCGGCCTCGCGCCGGTGCGCATGAACGACGGCAGCACGGCCAAGGTGCCGCTGATGCCGTTCACGCTGGACGGCGAACGCCCCGGCATCCGGCTGCAGCCGCCGCACATCGGCGAACACAGCCGCGAACTCCTCAAAGAAGTGGGCTACAGCGACGAACAGATCGCCGCGCTCGCAAAACACAACATCACCCTCGGAGACTGACCCCATGCAAACGATCACACGGCGCGCACTGCTCGCCTGCGCCGCGGCCGCGGCATGCCTGAGCGCCGCACCCGCCCTCGCCGACACGGCCTGGCCCGACAAGCCGGTGCGCCTCGTCGTGCCCTACACGCCCGGCGGCGCCACCGACATCGTGGCGCGGCTGATCGCGCAGAAGGTCATGGACGACACCAAGTGGACCTTCATCGTCGACAACCGCGCGGGCGGCAACGGCAACATCGGCATGGACGTGGTGGCCAAGGCCAAGCCTGACGGCTACACCATCGGCCTGGGCCAGACCGCCAACCTCGCGATCAACCCGACGCTGTTCCCCAAGATGCCCTACGACGCGCTGAAGGACCTGGTGCCGGTGGCCGTGGTGGCCTCGCAGCCGGTGGTGCTGGTGGTGCGCACGGAGGCGCCGTACAAGTCGCTGGCCGAACTGGTCGCGGCCGCCAAGGCCAGGCCGGGCGAGATCAAGCAGGCGCTCGCGGGCACCGGCACGCTGGGCCACATGGCCGGGGAGGTGCTCGCCAAGCGCGCCGGCTTCAAGGTGCTCAACGTGCCCTACAAGGGCGCCGCGCCCGCCATCACCGACCTGCTCGGCGGGCAGACCGACTACATGTTCGCCACGCCGCAGGGCGCGCTCTCGATGGTGAAGGGCGGCAAGCTGCGCGCACTGGCCGTCACCTCGGCCAAGCGCCTGCCGGTGATGCCCGACGTGCCGACGGTGGGCGAGAGCTACCAGGGCTTCGAGGCGGTGGACTGGAAGGCCATCGTCGTGCCCGCCGGAACGCCCGCCGACATCGTGAAGAAGCTCAACGCCGCCATCGGCAAGGCGCTGGCCAGGCCGGCGACCATCTCGCAGCTGCTGGCCGAAGGCAGCACGCCCGGCGGCGGCAGCCCGGAGCAGGCGGCGCAGTACATCAAGGCCGAGCATGCGCGCTGGGGCGCGGCGGTGCGCGAGGCGGGCGTGCGGCCCGAATAAGGCCGCTTCCTTCGTGGGGCGGGGGGATATAGTTCCGCCCGCCATGGACCGCCTCAAGCAGCTCGAATCCTTCGTTTCCGTCGCGACCCGGGGCGGCCTCACCGCCGCGGCCAAGGCCGAGGGCGTGGCCCCGGCCATCATGGGCCGCCGGCTCGACGCGCTCGAAGAGCGGCTGGGCGTCAAGCTGCTGGTGCGCACCACGCGCCGCATCACGCTCACGCACGAGGGCAGCGCCTTCCTCGAAGACTGCCAGCGCCTGCTCACAGAGTTCGCCAACGCCGAGGCCAGCGTGAGTGCCGGCGGCGTCAAGGCGAGCGGCCACCTGCGGGTGACGGCGCCGGCCGGCTTCGGCCGACGCCACGTCGCGCCGCTGGTGCCGCGCTTTCATGCGCTGCATCCGGAGGTGACGATTTCGCTGAACCTCAGCGACCGGGTGGTCGACGTCACCGGCGAGAGCTTCGACTGCGCGGTGCGCGTGGGCGACCTGCCCGATTCATCGCTGGTGAGCGTGCGGCTGGCCGACAACCGCCGCCGCTGCGTCGCCACGCCCGACTTCGTGCGCCGGCACGGCAAGCCGAAGCATCCGGGCGAGCTTTCGCGCTTTGCCTGCCTCACGCTGTCGAGCGACGCTTCGCAGACGCGCGGCTGGGCCTTTCGCGTGACCACCGAGGCCGGCGCGCAGGAGCTGATCCACCTGCGGCCCAGCGGCCCGCTCGATTGCTCCGACGGCCAGGTGCTGCACGACTGGTGCCTGGCCGGCCACGGCATCGCCTGGCGCAGCACTTGGGAGGTGGAGGCCGAGATCGACGCCGGCCTGCTCGTGCCGCTGCTCGACGAATTCGCCGCGCCGCCCAACGGCATCTACGCGGTGTTCGCGGGCGCCAAGCACCTGCCGCTGCGGGTTCGGCTGTGGCTTGATTTCCTCAAGGAGCAATACGGGAACCCGGAATTCTGGGGCGGCAGGGCCTGAGGGCAGGGGTGCGGCGGCACAATCTCTTCACATTTGAAATTCTGTTGACACGCTCCCCACGTTGACAGCGATCGAGGCTCCTTCGCGAAACACCGAGGAACCGGCTTTGCCGGGCCTCAGGTGTTGCCCCCGGCAGGAGGTCGGCGAAGCGACACGAAGTGCGCGCAGCCTGGGGGCGAGCCACATCCTTGAAAGTCACCGATGACGCTCGAAGCCATCCTCGCCTACCTGCACATATTGGCCATCCTGACGATGGTCGTGTTCATCTCCAGCGAAGCGGCGCTGTGCCGGGTGCAGTGGCTCAACGCAGCGGTGGTGGAGCGGCTGGCCAAGGTCGACATGGTCTACGGCATCGCGGCCATCGCCGTGCTCGCCACCGGCATCGCGCGCACCTGGTGGGGCATGAAGGGCACGGCCTGGTACTGGACCAACCCGCTGCTGCACGTGAAGCTGGGGCTGTTCATCATCGTCGGCGTGCTTTCGATCTTCCCGACGCTCACCTACTTCCGCTGGCGCAAGACGCTGCGCGCCACCGGCAAGCTGCCGGACGAGGCCGACATCAGGAAGACGCGCAAGCTGGTGATGGTGCAGGCGCACCTGATCGCGCTGATTCCGCTGGTGGCGGTGTTCCTGGCGCGCGGCTTCGGCAAATAGGAAGCCGGGACGAAAAAAAGCCCGCGCGAGGCGGGCTTCTTCAGCGTTGGCGGTGAATCAGCCCTTGGCTGCGTCCGCTTCGCACTTCTTCATGAAACTGTTCTTGGCGGCGCCGGCCAGGGCCTTGCCGTTCTTGTCCACAGCCTTGGTGGCGCAGGCGGGAGCGGCGGCGGCCTTGGCGTCCTTTTCGCACTTCTTGACGAAGCTGGCCTTGGCGGCGCCGGCCAGGGCCTTCCCGTTCTTGTCGACAGCCTTGGCGTCGCAGCTGGCGCCGGCGGCCGGCGCGGCCATGGCGGCGGGAGCAGCCGCCGGTGCGGCGGCCTTGTCTTGCGCGTAGGCGCCGAAGGAGAGACAGGCGCCCAGGGCTACCAGGGAAAGGAACTTCTTCATGGTGATATGTCCTTGCAAGGTTGGTTGTGACAGTTGCCCCGCCCCGGGGCCGACCATCGTAACGGGCCAGGTTCACGATTGGATGACCATCGTCAACAGCTCCCGGGTTTGCCCCCGGTAAAATTCGCAGATGCTATTGGTCAAACAGGAGCTGCTCGCGGCGCTCGCGAACACGCTCGAATCCCTCTCGCCCGGCGCTGGCTCCAAAGCCGCGTTCGAGTCGCCCAAGGTGGCCGCCCATGGCGATTTCGCCAGCACGGCAGCCATGCAGCTCGCCAAACCGCTAGCGCGCAAGCCGCGCGAGCTGGCCGAACAGCTCAGCGCCGCCTTGCTCGCAACCCCCGCTTTCGGCCAATGGGTCGAGGCCATCGAGATCGCCGGCCCCGGCTTCCTCAACATCCGCCTGAAGACGGCGGCCAAGCAGCAGATCGTGCGCGAGGTGCTGTCGGCCGGCGAAAGCTTCGGCCAGCAGCCCGCAACCGGCGAGAAGGTGCTGGTCGAGTTCGTCTCCGCCAACCCGACCGGCCCGCTGCACGTCGGCCACGGCCGCCAGGCCGCGCTGGGCGACGCCATCTGCAACCTGCGCGCCTCGCAGGGCGAGAGCGTGTGGCGCGAGTACTACTACAACGACGCCGGCGTGCAGATCCAGACGCTGGCCAACAGCACGCAGCTGCGCGCGCGCGGCTTCAAGCCCGGCGACGCCGAGTGGCCCAGCGGCGAAAAGGCGCCGGCCTACAACGGCGACTACATCGCCGACATCGCCGAAGACTTCAAGGCCAGGAAGACCGTCAAGTCGGAAGACCGCGAAGTCACCGCCACCGGCGACATCGAGGACATCGACGCCATCCGCGAGTTCGCCGTGGCCTACCTGCGCCGCGAGCAGGACCTGGACCTGCAGGCCTTCCGCGTGCACTTCGACCAGTACTACCTGGAGTCGAGCCTCTACACCAGCGGCCGCGTCGAGGCCGCCGTGCAGAAGCTGGTGGCCGCCGGCAAGACCTACGAGCAGGACGGCGCGCTGTGGCTGAAGTCGACCGACTACGGCGACGACAAAGACCGCGTCATGAAGAAGCAGGACGGCACGTACACCTACTTCGTGCCCGACGTGGCGTACCACATCGCCAAGTGGGAGCGCGGCTTCCACAAGGTCGTCAACATCCAGGGCACCGACCACCACGGCACCATCGCCCGGGTGCGCGCCGGCCTGCAGGCCGTGGGCGAGGGCATCCCCGAGGGCTACCCCGACTACGTGCTGCACACCATGGTGCGCGTGGTCAAGGGCGGCGAGGAGGTCAAGATCAGCAAGCGCGCGGGCAGCTACGTCACGCTGCGCGACCTGATCGAATGGACCAGCACCGACGCCGTGCGCTTCTTCCTGCTGAGCCGCAAGCCGGACACCGAGTACACCTTCGACGTCGACCTCGCGGTCACCAAGAACAACGACAACCCGGTGTACTACGTGCAGTACGCGCATGCGCGCATCTGCTCGGTGCTGGCGGGCTGGGGCGGCGACCGCGCCACGCTGGCGGGCGTCGACCTGTCGCCGCTGGAAAGCCCGGCGGCCCAGGCGCTGATGCTGCTGCTGGCCAAGTACCCGGCCATGCTCACCGCCGCCGCGCGCGATTTCGCCCCGCACGACGTCACTTTCTACCTGCGCGAGCTGGCCGCCAGCTACCACAGCTACTACGACGCCGAGCGCATCCTGGTGGACGACGAGAAGGTCAAGCTGGCCCGCCTGGCGCTGGTCGCCGCGACCGCGCAGGTGCTGCACAATGGCCTCGCGATTCTCGGCGTCAGTGCGCCGAGCAAGATGTGAACCACCCCACCATGAAGAAGACAACCAGACAACGCGGCAACATCGTCATCGGCCTGATCATCGGGCTGGTGCTCGGCCTGGGCGTCGCGCTGGGCATCGCGGTCTACGTGACCAAGGTGCCGATTCCTTTCGTGACCAAGACGCAGCGCGGCGGCGCCGAGCAGGACGAAGCCGAGGCCCGCAAGAACCGCGACTGGGACCCGAACGCGCCGCTCGCCGGCAAGGCTGGCGCGCCCAAGCCGGCCCCGGCCGCGAGCGGTCCGGTCAACCCCGTCACCGGCGAGCCGGCCACCACCGCCGTCGCGCCTGCCACCGCGCCGGCGACCACCGCGCCGCCCGTGCCCGTGGTGGTGCCCCCCACTGCCGCCAAGCCGCGCACCGCCCCTGCGCCCGCCGAGGCCAACGCGCTGCCTCCGTCGAACGACCCGCTGGGCGACCTGGCGCGCGCCCGTTCGGGCGGCGGCTCCGGCAGCACGACCACCGCGTCGGCCGCGCCCAGCAGCAACAGCAGCGCCGCCAGCAGCAGTTCGGGCGCCGACCCGTTCATGTACTTCGTGCAGGCCGGCGCGTTCCGCACCACCGACGACGCCGAGGCCCAGCGCGCCAAGCTGTCGCTGATGGGCGTCGAGGCCAAGGTCACCGAGCGCGAGCAGGCGGGCCGCACCGTCTACCGCGTGCGGGCCGGCCCCTTCAACAAGAAGGAAGACGCCGACCGGCTCAAGGAGCGCCTGGACGGCGGCGGTCTCGATTCGGCGCTCGTGCGGGTGCAGCGCTGACGCCGCGGCGATCGATTGCCACCAATAGCCCTTAAGCTTCGCCGCGCGGTATCTGCCGCCACCATTCATCGCCTTGGGCGCGCCGCGGGCGGGGGAACTCCCCGCCGCGTGCCGGCTCAGTCTGCCGTACCAACTGGAGAACCCTTTCAATGAAACGTCGTGACTTTTCGCTGGCCGCCACCTCGCTCGGGCTGCTGTCCCTGGCCGCCAACCCGGCCCATGCCCAGGCGCGTGCGCCCAAGGCCGGCACCGAGTACCTGGTGCTCGACAAGCGCGTGCCCGTCGACGCGCCGGCCGGCAAGGTCGAAGTGGTCGAGTTCTTCTCGTACAACTGCCCCCATTGCAACGACTTCGAGCCGTCGCTCGAAGCCTGGGTCAAGTCGGCCCCCAAGGAAGTGGCGTTCCGCCGCATCCCGGTGCCTTTCGTGGGCAACGACGTGGAAGCCAAGCAGCGCCTGTACTACACGCTCGAGGCCATGGGCAAGGTCGACGAATACCAGCCGAAGGTGTTCAACGCGATCCACGCGCAGCGCCAGAACGTGAACGGCGACGCCAACATCATTGCCTGGGCCACCGCCAACGGCCTGGACGCCGCGAAGTTCAAGGAACTGTTCACCTCGTTCGGCGTGGCCAGCAAGGCCAAGCGGGCTTCGCAGATGACCGATGCCTACAAGGTGGCTGGGGTGCCGGCGATGGCCGTGGCCGGCCGCTGGTACGTGGACGGCGAAACCGCCGGCAGCATGACCAAGGTGCTGCAGGTCGTGAACTACCTCGTGGGCGAAGCCAGGAAGGGCTGACCCGGGCTTTGCGCACCTCGTGGCGCCGCGCCTCATCCCCGGCCCGCTTCGGCGGGCTTTTTCATCTGTGCGTGCGGGTTGTCGCAATCAGCCGCATACAATGCCGAGCAAGTTTCGTGCCTCTATGACATTGCATTCTTACTCCACCACTCCCTTCCTGCGTCGCGTCGGCCGCCTGGCCGCCGCCGCGTTGCTGCTGGCAGGCCTTGCCTCGGGCGCCCTGGCCGAGACCGCCGACCGCAGCAAGCCGATGAACATCGAGTCGGATGCCATGCGCTACGACGACCTCAAGCAGACCAGCGTGTTCACGGGCAACGTGCTGGTAACAAAAGGCACGATCATCATCCGCGGCGCGCGGCTCGATGTCCGCCAGGACGCCGAGGGCTACCAGTACGGCGTGGTCACGGCGGCACCCGGCAAGCGGGCCTATTACAAGCAGAAGCGCAACGCCCCTGACGAGTGGATCGAGGGCGAGTCCGAAGTCATCGAGTACGACAGCCGCGCCGACAACGTCAAGTTCATCCGCAACGCGGAAATGCGCCGCCTGCTCGGTTCCACGCCGAACGACGTGAGCACCGGCGCCCTGATCGTCTACGACCAGAGCAACGACACCTACACGGTCAACGGTTCCACCGTGCCGCCGAACACCGCGGTCAACGCGTCGTCCCCGAGCGGCCGCGTCAAGACCATCCTGACACCCAAGGCCGCCACGGCGCCCGCGCCCGGCGCACCGGCCGGGGCCAAGCCGGCCGCGCCGGCAGCGTCCACGCCCGCGCCCGGCACGGGCCTGCGCTCGACCACCACGCTCGGTGGCGATGGAGAAACCCGCAAGTGATCGAAACCGCTGGAACCCAGGAAGCCAACGGCGCACCGGGCAGCCGCCTGGTGGCGCGCGGCCTGAAGAAGAGCTACGGCAGCCGCACGGTCGTGAAGGACGTCTCGCTCGACGTGCAGAAGGGTGAAGTCGTCGGGCTGCTCGGCCCCAACGGCGCCGGCAAGACCACCTCGTTCTACATGATCGTCGGGCTGGTGCGCGCCGACGCGGGCGACATCACCATCGACGGCGAGCCCATCGCCCACATGCCCATCCACCGCCGCGCGCGCATGGGCCTGAGCTACCTGCCGCAGGAAGCCTCGATCTTCCGCAAGCTCACGGTGGAGGAAAACGTGCGCGCCGTGCTCGAACTGCAGCATGAGCCCGACGCGAGCGGCAAGCTCGCGCCGCTGTCCAAGCAGCACATGGAAGAGCGCCTGTCCGAACTGCTGGCCGACCTGCGCGTCGACCACCTGCGCGATTCGCCGGCGCTGGCGCTGTCGGGCGGCGAGCGCCGCCGCGTCGAGATCGCACGCGCCCTGGCCACCCAGCCGCGCTTCATCCTGCTGGACGAGCCCTTCGCCGGCATCGACCCGATCGCCGTCATCGAAATCCAGCGGATCATCAGCTTCCTGAAGGAGCGCGGCATCGGCGTGCTCATCACCGACCACAACGTGCGCGAAACGCTGGGCATCTGCGATCACGCGTTCATCATCAGCGACGGGCATGTGCTGGCACAAGGTACGCCCTCGGAGATCGTCGACAACGCCGAGGTACGCAGGGTGTACCTGGGCGAACACTTCCGCATGTAAGGAAGGGTCGGGTTCTCCACATGAAGCAAGGGCTGTCCCTTCGCGTCTCGCAGCACTTGGCGTTGACGCCCCAGCTGCAGCAGTCGATCAGGCTGCTCCAACTCTCCACGCTCGAACTGAGCCAGGAAGTGGAGCAGATGCTCGACGAGAACCCCTTCCTCGAGCGCACCGCGGAAGAAGCGGCGCGCGAGGAGTTCGGGCTCGACACAGCCGACGCGCCCGCGGCGCGCGATGACGGCAGTGACGGCGGCGACGGCGAGAGCGACTTCACCCCGCCGCCCGCCAGCACCTCCACCGCCTCGACCGAGACCGCCACCACCACCACGGCCGACTCCGACGGCCCCGCCGCCGAGATCGCCGAGCGCGAGCCCGACTGGGAAGGCGACGGCACCGTCGACATGGCGCCTGACGACAGCGAGTGGGGCAGCGACGCTCCCGCACGCCAGAACAACCTGGGCGACGACGAGCGCGCCGACGCCACCGAACTCGCGCGCAGCCAGGAATCGCTGCAGTCGTTCCTGCACCGCCAGGCGCTGAGCCTGCGCCTGAGCGAGAACGACAGCGCCGCGCTGCGCTTCCTGATCGAGTCGCTCAACGACGACGGCTACCTCGAAGACTCCCTGCCCGCGCTGGCCTCGGGCCTGGCCGGCGACGACAACGACCAGTTCGACGACCTGGTGCACCACTTCCAGGTGGCGCTCGGCCTGCTGCAGAGCCTGGAGCCGGTGGGCGTGGGCGCGCGCGACCTCGGCGAATGCCTGAGCATCCAGCTGCGCGCGCTGGCCGCCGAGGACGACGACGAGGACGAAGAGCAGGCACAGGTCTACAAGACCGCAATCGCCATCTGCAAGCAGCCGATGGAGCTGCTCGCGCGGCGCGACTTCAAGCGCCTGGCCACGCTCACCCGCAGCAGCGAAGAGCTGGTGCGCTCGGCGCTGCAGGTCATTGCGCGGCTGGAGCCCAAGCCGGGGCGCCGTTTCGTCGACGTCGAGCGCAACATCGTCATTCCCGACGTGATCGTCACCAAGACCGGACGCGGCACCAACGTCAAGTTCCGCGTCATGCTGAATCCCGAAGTCATGCCGCGCCTGCGCGTGCACGACATTTATGCCGGCGCGCTCAAGTCGCACAAGGGCGAGGGCAGCCAGGCGCTTTCGCAGCGGCTGCAGGAGGCGCGCTGGTTCATCAAGAACATCCAGCAGCGCTTCGACACCATCCTGCGCGTGAGCAACGCCATCGTCGAGCGCCAGAAGAGCTACTTCGTGCACGGCGAGCTGGCCATGCGCCCGCTGGTGCTGCGCGAAATTGCGGACGAACTGGGCCTGCACGAATCCACCATCTCGCGCGTGACCACCGCCAAGTACATGGCCACGCCGTTCGGCACGGTCGAGCTGAAGTATTTCTTCGGCTCGGCACTGGGCACCGAGACCGGCGGCAATGCGTCGAGCACGGCGGTGCGCGCGCTGATCAAGCAGTTCGTGAGCTCCGAGAGCATCAAGAAGCCGCTGTCGGACAGCCAGATCTCCGAGATGCTGAAGGAGCAGGGCATCGAGTGCGCGCGCCGCACCGTGGCCAAGTACCGCGAGGCCTTGCGCATCGCGCCCGCCAATCTGCGCAAGGCCCTGTAGAAAGCCTTCGATGAGCCGTCTCCCGATGTCGCGCTGGGGCCATTGGGTGATCGCTTTGCTGGCCGTGCTGCTGTTCAGCGGCTGCGCCACCCTGCCCGACGAGGCGCCGCGCCCGCCCACCAAGGCCATGGCCGTGTCGCCCGACACCGCGCTCGGCAAGCTCGCGATGGCGGCCCAGCCCGACCCCGACCTGAGCGGCTTTCGCCTGATGCCCGGCGGCGACTTCGCCTTCGCCACCCGCATCGAGCTGGCTCGCCGCGCCCAGCGCACGCTGGACGTGCAGTACTACCAGATCGAGAACGACGAGACCGGCCGCTACCTGCTGCGCACCCTGCGCGACGCCGCCCTGCGCGGCGTGCGCGTGCGGGTGCTCATGGACGACCTCTACACCTCCGGCGAAGACGAACTGCTGCTCGGCTTTGCCGCCACGCCGAATGTGGAGCTGCGGCTGTTCAACCCGTTCCCGGCAGGGCGCAGCAGCCTGGTCAGGCGCTTCGCGGCTTCGCTGTTCGACTTCAGCCGCGTGAACCGCCGCATGCACAACAAGCTGTTCATCGCCGACGGCGCGATGGCGGTGGCGGGCGGGCGCAACATCGGCAACCAGTACTTCACGCGCACGGCGGGCGAGAACTTTCTCGACCTCGACACCTTCGTGACCGGCGCGCTCATTCCCCGGCTCGGCAGCCTGTTCGACCAATACTGGAACAGCACCTATGTGCGCCCCGTGCAGTCGGTGGTGGCGAGCAGCCTTTCGCGCGAGGAGCTGCAGCGCCGCTTCGACGCCGCCACCGGCGCCGACACCACCCCGCCGCCGCCGCCGCCCGCGCCCAACGACCTGCTGGGCTACAGCCCGATCGCCGACGACCTGAACGCCGGCAGGCTGGGCCTGATCTGGACCCTGGCCGAGGCCTATGCCGACTCGCCCGACCGCGTGATCGGCAAGACCGCGTCGTACGGCGGCGTGCCGCTGCTGGACGTCGACAGCGTGCGCTACAACGTGGTCGAGCAGATGCGCCGCGCGCGCGCCGAGGTCACCATCGTCTCGCCCTACCTGATACCGGGCGCCACGGGGCTCGAGGTGATGCGCGAGATCCGCGGGCGCGGCGTGAAGATCAGCGTGGTCACCAATTCGCTGGCCGCCACCGACGAGCCGCTGGTGCACACCGCCTACCGGCGCTACCGGCCCGACATGCTCAAGCTCGGCGCCGACCTGTACGAGCTGAGCTCGACGCGCACCCGGCGCAGCGTGCGGCTGGGGCTTTTCGGCACCACGGTCGGGCGGCTGCATGCGAAGTCGGCGGTGATCGACCGGCGCACGCTGTTCGTGGGTTCGATGAATTTCGATCCGCGCTCGGAATCGCAGAACACCGAGATCGGCCTGATCATCCACAGCCCCGAAATGGCGCAGCAGATGCTCAAGCTGCTCGACGTGCTCAAGCAGCAGGGCGCCTACCGGCTGCGCTTTGCCGAAGGCAGCAACGACGGGCGCATCGAATGGGTCAGCGACGACGCCGGCCAGATCACGGTGCTGCACGAGGAGCCCGATTCGGGCTTCTGGGACCGCACCATGCTCGAACTGCTGGCGCCGCTGACGCCCGAGAGCCTGCTCTAGGCCTGCTCCAGGCGCGGCCGGTGTCCGGTCAGTGGCCGCCGCGCAAGGCCGACCAGACCAGCCGCACCCCCAGCAGCCCCATCACGCCGCCGGCCGCGCGGTCGATCCAGGCCTTGTAGCGCAGGTAGGCCGAGCGCGGCGCCGCCGAGGAAAGCGCCAGCGCGACGATGGCGTACCAGCCGGTCTCGATGCAGAAGATCACGGCCGGCACTGCCAGCGCCAGCACCAGCGGCACCTCGCGCGGCAGGAAGGCGGCGAAGATGCTGGCGTAGACCACGGCCGTCTTCGGGTTGCTGACCTGGGTCGCCAGGCCCAGCAGGAAGGTGCGGCCGCCACGCCCCTGACGGACGGGGGAGTTACCCACATCGGGTGTCACGGCCAGTGGCTGGCGCGCGCCGCGCCAGATGCGAAAACCCAGGTAGACGAGGTAGGCGCCGCCGAAGCCTTTTATCGCCAGGTAGAGCCCCGGCACCGCCAGGAACGCCGCCTGCAGTCCCGCAAGCGCCGCGATGGCGAAGACCAGTCCACCAGCCCCCATGCCCAGCGCCGCAGCCAGCCCGTCGCCGCGCGAGGCCACGGCCGTGCGCGCCACCATCACGAAACTCGGGCCCGGGCTCATCGCGCCCACCACCATCGCGCCGGCGATGCCTAGCAAGGAAAGGGTGTTGTCCATCGGGGCTGCCTCTTGGTGGAAATTTGAAATGGGTGAATAGCGTGGAGAAAGTCACGCTGATCAACGACTGAAAAGTAAACTTTAAGTAGTACTAAAATTATGTTTTCGTTTACATTTTGTGTACCGACTTCCGCGGTGCACAAAAATGAAAAATCTCTACCTTCTGGCCATCTGGGCATTGATCCTGTCCTGTTTGCTGAGCTTCTTCTACTGGAGCGATGCGCCGCTGGCCGAGCAACTGCTGTTCGGTGCGGTGATGGCGGTGGCGATGGGTGCATGGATGCTGGTATTGCTGAATCTTCCGCGTGCCCTGATGGCCGCCCGCGACTGGCTGAAATCCCCGAAGGACGACGGCGACGAACCGCTGGCCGCGAGCCGCCCCGGCAAGACCATCGTCAGGTAGGCAGGCCGGCAGGGCCGCCAGCCACGGCGCCGGAAGCGCCTACGGCTGGACGTTGACCGCTTCCACCTGCACCAGCAGCTTCACCTTGTTCTCGAAGCCGAAGTTCAGTCCCCAGGTGATTCCCCAGTCGCTGCGTTCCACCGTGGTCTCGAAGTCGCCGCCGCACACCTGGCGGTTGATCAGCGGGCTCAGGTAGCAGTTGAAGCGCACCGCCTTCAGCGTCACGGGCTTCGTTTGCCCCATCAGCGTGAGCGTGCCCGGCACGTCGACCACCTTGTCGCCGCTGATGTCGATCCGGTCGGCCACGAAGCGGCCGGTCGGGAATTCCGCCACGTTGAAGAAATCCTTGCTCTGCACGTGGCGGTTGAGCAGGTCGACGCCGGTGTTGATGGAGCTGATGTCCATCGTGATGTCGACCTTGCCGCTGGTTCCGGTGCCGTCGATCTGCACCGAGCCATCCTTGGTGCTGAAGCGCCCGCGGTTGGTGGTGGTGCCGTAGTGGCCCATCTCGTACATGACGAAGGTGTGCGTCGGGTCGACCACGTAGTTCGCGTTCTTCTTCGGTCCGCCCGCGGGCTTCACGGCCACGGGCGGCGCCGTGTAGTCCTGCGCCGCGGCGCTGCCGCAGAAGGCCGCGGCCGACAGCAGCGCGGCAAGGATGAGCTTTTTCTTCACGGCGGTGGCTGGGTGTGTCATGAAAGAGTGGGGTGAGTGAGCAGCGGCGCGGCCTGGCGGTTCTTCACAGCGGGCCCAGGCCCGCGATGGTGAGCTTGAAGCGCACCTGCACCTCGTTGGCGACCATCGAGGTGTCCGTCCATTCGCCGTCGCCGACCTTGTAGTCGAGGCGCTGGATCGTAAAGCTTCCGGTCGCCACCGCCTGGTTGCCGCCGGCGGGGGCGATGCCGACCGGCACCGTCACCGTTTTCGCGGTGCCCTTGATGGTGAGCTTGCCCGTCATCTCGAACTTGCCGTCGCCCAGCGCCTTGATCGCGCTCGACTGGAAGGTGGCCTGCGGAAAGTGCGCCGCGTCGAACCACGGCGCCTTGGGCAGTTCGGCGTCGCTCATCGGAATGCCGAAGCCGGCGCTGGCCGTGTCGATGCGCAGCGCCACGCTGCCGCCCTCGGGCTTCTTCGGGTCGAACGCGACCTGGGCGTCGAATTTCTTGAACGTGCCTTCCACCGGCACGCCCATCTGCTTGCTGACGAACACGATCTGGCTCTTGTCGGCGACCAGCTTCGCGGCCGGCGGCTCGGCGAAGGCGGCCATGCCCGGCGCGAGCGCCAGCAAGGCCAGGGGAACGAAAAAGTAAGGGCGCTTCATCCGGCGGATTCCTTGCGTGGCGCGGGCCACATGCGTTTCAACAGACCGTCCCGGTCGATCCAGTGGTGCTTGAGCGCCGCCGCCACGTGCAGCAGCGTGACGCCCGCGAGCGTGAAGGCGCAGCCCTTGTGCAGCGGCTGCAGCACCGCCTCGGCAAAGGGCTGGTCGACCGGCATGAAATCGGGCAGCGGCAGCGCGCCGAACCACACCACCGGCACGCCCATTGCCGAGCTGTAGGCCCAGCCCGAGAGCGGCACCGCGAAGAACAGCAGGTACATCAGCGCATGGCCCGCGCGGTAGGCCGAGAGCTGCCACGGCGACATGGTGGCCGGCAACGCCGGCGGCCGGTGCCCGAGCCGCCACGCCAGCCGCAGCGCCGACAGCAGCAGGATGGTGACGCCGGCCCACTTGTGCCAGCTGTAGAGCTTCAGGCGCAGGGGGGAGAACGGCAGCCCCGTCATGTAGAGGCCGACGCCGAGCGAGCCCGCGATCAGTGCCGCGAGCAGCCAGTGCAAGGCGATGGCGACGCTACCGTAGCGCAGGTTGCGCGGATCGGCGGGGAGGGGGGAAAGAGGAGTGGCGGTGGACATCGGGGCAGGTCCGGCGGCCTGTGCGCGGAGCATATATCGGAAGCCGTGACGCTGTTGCACGGCCCGTGCCAGCGGCTGCAACGGCAACGGCACCGCAGGGCGAGCCGGACGCCTTCAGCCCGGCGGCAGCGCCTTCAGCAGCACCCCGTGCAGCTCGTCCGGCTGCACCGGCTTGCGCAGCGCATGCCAGCCGCGCTCCATTGCCAGGCGCTGGGTGGCCTCGTTGATGTCGGCCGAGATCAGCGCGATGGTGAGCGACGGCTTCTGCCGCTGCAGCCGTTCGGCCAGCGCGATGCCGTCGAGCGTGCCCGGCAGGCGGATGTCGCACAGCGCCGCGTCCAGCGCGCGCAGGTCGGCCAGCGCCAGCGCCTCGGCCGCGCTGGCGTAGACGCGCGGCGCCACGCCCCATTGCCGCAGCAGCGCCAGCAGGCTGTCGGCCACGACCGCGTTGTCCTCCACCACGAGCACGGCCAGCCCGGGTGGCAGCGCGTTGTGTGCCGCCGCGCCGTTGCCGGCCTGCGGCGAGGGCAGGGCGCGCGTCACCGCCGCGCCGTCCGGCGCCGCCGGCAGCTCGAAGCTGAACACCGAGCCCCGGCCCGGCGCCGAGCGCAGCGCCACCTCGATGCCGAGCTGCGCCGCCAGCCGCCGCACGATCGCCAGGCCCAGCCCGTGGCCGCGCTGCAGGTTGCGCTCCACGTTGCCGATCTGCTCGAAGTCGTTGAACACCCGCTCCTGCGCTTCCGCCGGAATGCCGATGCCGCTGTCGCGCACTTCGATGCGCCAGGCGGGGCCGTCCTCGCGCCGGCGCGCCCGCACCGCCAGCAGCACGCGCCCGCGCGGCGTGAACTTGACCGCGTTGTCCACCAGGTTGGCCAGCACGCGGCGCAGCGACACGGTGTCGGTCCAGGCAGTCGCGCCGGCCGGGCAGCGCACGCCCACGCGCCCGTTGCCCGCCTGCCGCGCCAGTTCGTGCAGCAGCGGGGCCAGCGCCACCGCCTCGGGCCGCAGCGGATCGACCGCGGCCTCGATGCGGCCGATTTCGAGCAGCTGGTTGGTCAGCCCTTCCAGCGCCTGCTGCGCGCGTGCCAGCGAGGCCACGGTGTGCTGCACCGCCGGCGTGTCGGCGCCGCTTTGCAGCTGCTGGCGCAGCACCTCGGCCTGCAGGCCGATGGCCATCACCGGCTGGCGCAGGTCGTGGTTGGCGGCAGAGAAGAAGCGCAGCCGCTCGGCCTGCGCCTGTTCGGACGCGCGCAGCCCCGCCAGTGCCTGTTCGCGCAGGGTGCGTTCGTTGAGCCGCAGCCCGATGTTTTCCTCGAGCTGGCGGGAGCGCTCGGCCACCAGCTTCCACATCATCGCGATCAGGCCGATGCCGATGACGGCCACGGCCATCATTTCCGGCGAGCCCATCCACAAGCCCGTGACGATCACCGGCGCCAGCAGCAGCGTGATCGCCAGCTGCGTGGCCGGCGTATAGAACGACACCGAGAAGGCCGACGACAGCGTCATGCCCATGAGGATGAGGCCCAGCAGCAGCTGCTGGTCGGCGCGCCCGGGGTTGAACAGCAGGACGCCGGCCATGCCGTGCGCCAGCTCCCAGATGCCGGTGCGCAGCGTGTGCAGGCGCTGCGCCGCGCGCAGCGTGGCCGGGGTGAACGGCTCTGGCAGCCGCTGCGGGAAGAAACCGCGCAGTACCGTCACCATGGTGATCAGGCCGATCCACACCAGCGCGCGCGCCAGCGAGTACTGCCAGGCGAAGAGCGCCGCCACGCCGCAGTTGAGCAGGTACTGCACCAGCAGCACCGGGCCGATGGGCCGCACCGAAAGCCGCAGCACCTCGCATTCGATGGCGAAGCGGTCGCTTCCGGCGGCGATCGGGGCGGCGGATGCCGCCGGTGGAACGAGGATGGGGTTCATCGGCGAATCGACTATATAGAGAAGGGCTGTGACAAGGCGACAATGGAGTCCCCTAGTCGGGCTTCCCGATGGCCAACTTTCAGTGAACGATCTCTCCTTTTTCCTGCCTTGCGCCGCCGGCGTCGAGGAATTCCTCGCCCAGGAGGTGCACGCCCTGACCGGCCGTGCCGGGCAAGACCTGCTCACGCTGCGCGGCGGCGTGCGGGTACGCGCCGACTGGCGCGACGCCCTCAAGCTCAACCTGCACAGCCGGCTCGCGCAGCGCGTGCTGGTCGAGCTGGCCCATGCGCCCTACCGCAATGAAAACGATCTCTACGCCATCGCCAACGGCGTGGCCTGGGAGATCTGGTTCACCCCCAGGCAGACTTTCAAGATCGAGACCACGGCCCAGCACAGCCCGCTGCAGAGCCTGAATTTCGCCACCCTGCGCATCAAGGACGCCATTGCCGACCGCTTCCGCGCCAAGGCCAACGGCGTGCGCCCGAGCATCGAGACCCAGTGGCCCGACTGCCGCGTGTTCGCCCACCTGACCACCGACACCTGCACGCTGTACATCGACACCTCGGGCGAGCCGCTGTTCAAGCGCGGCTGGCGCCAGGACAAGGGCGACGCCCCGCTGAAGGAAACCCTGGCCGCCGCCATGCTGGCCGCCAGCGGCTGGTGGAACCCCGAGACCGGCGAAGTGTCGGCCCAGCCGCTCTACGACCCCTGCTGCGGCAGCGGCACCATCGCCATCGAGGCGGCGCAGATTGCGCGCGGCATCGCGGCCGGGTCGCTGCGGCGCTTCGGCTTCGAGAAGCTGCTGCCGTTCCAGGCGCATGTCTGGACCGCCATCAGGAAAGAAGCCGAGGCCGGCGCGAGGGACCACGGCGTCGCCATCTTCGGCTCGGACGTGTCGCACCGCATGGTCGACTTTGCCGAGCGCAACGCGGAACGCGCGGGCGTGGCGCAGGCCGTCGAATTCCGCGGCGGCGACGCGCTGCAGCGCATGCCGCCGGTCGAGGCCGGCGTCATCATGCTCAACCCGCCGTACGGCGAGCGCATCGAGGTGGGCGGCGTGGCCGGCACCGGCCGCTTCGGCGCCCGCGAATCGGCGCAGACCGAGCAGGGCGACGGCGGTGAGTTCTTTCCCCAGCTCGCGGCCCACTGGAAGAAAAACTACGCCGGCTGGACCGCCTGGGTGCTCACGCCCGACCTGAAGCTGCCCAGGCAGATGCGCCTGAAGGAGTCGCGCCGCGTGCCGATGTGGAACGGCCCCATCGAATGCCGGCTGTTCCGCTTCGACATGGTCGCGGGCTCAGCGCGGAAGTGATTCGCCGGTGCCCTCGGGCCTGGGCGCCTGCTTCGGCCGAACGGCGCAGGCTGCATTGACCGTGCGCGCGGCCAGCTCGGGCGGCGCGCCGGGCAAGGTCACCGGGCGAACGTCGCCCGCCTCGAAATGCTTCACCTGGGCCGGTTCGCCCACGAAATTGGGCTGCGAGAAGTAGCTTGCGCTCACATAGCGGGCGCTGCGGGCGTCGCAATCGACCGTGGCGACGCCCTGGAAAGAGCGGAACCTCACGCCGTCGCGGTTCAGGCGCCCTGCCTGCAGGTTCATGCGCAGCGCCACGGTGCGGTGCGCGCCGTCGACCTCGATGCTGGCGGGATCGACCTGCACGTAGCTGCTGTCGGCGTCCCCGGGCGTGCCCGTGAGGGTCAGCCACTCGGCCCTGACACCCGCCGAGGCGAGCAGGACAAGGCATAGCAGCGGTATTCGTTTCATGAAGGAGGCGTTGTCCGAGGAAGCGTTTGGCAAGACGGTATTCTCGCGTACCGACCCGACGCGGACCTGACACCGACCCCGCATGGTGCAACATCGCCCGCATTTGCTGAACATTCCATGACGTTGACAGAACCCGGCCCCGTCGTCATCGACACCAACATCGCGCTCGACCTGCTCGTCTTCGAAGACCCCGCCTGGGCCCCCCTGACCGAGCGGCTGGCCGCGGGCGAGCTGCGCTGGCTGGCCACGGCCGCCATGCGTGTGGAGCTCGAACGCGTGCTGGGCTACCCCCTCATCGCCAGGCGCATGGCGCAGCGGGAACTGCAGGTGCCGGCGGTGCTGGCCGATTTCGACGTGCGCGTGCGCATGGTGGAGGGCGTTCCGCCGCGCGCGCCCTGCGTGTGCAGCGACCCCGACGACCAGGTGTTCATCGACCTGGCCGTGGCGCACGGCGCCCTGCTGCTGAGCAAGGACAAGGCGGTGCTGTCCATGAAGAAGCGGCTGGCGCTGCGCGGCGTGGCGGTGCGGGCAGCGTTCGGAGGCTAGCGGCGACGTTGGTTCCTGGCGTCAGGAATCAATTGACAACCTTTCCATCACCGAATTCTTTGAAAGCGGCTCTACATTTTCAGCAAGGCGAGGGGTTGCGGTGATGGCATCGCAGGCTTCTGCTTGCCTTGAGCAACTGGAAAATCATGCAGCCTTCCTTTGCGACCCTCTGGTCGAACCACCCGACGATCCAGGGAGGCGGCGCCTTGCTGGACAAGGACGTCTACAAGGATCAATGTGCCATCAACGTGGGAGTGGCATTCATCCGCTCCAGCCTGAGCCTCGAAAGCTTCCCCGGTATCTCTGACATGCGTCTGGCGCAAGCCATATGGTTCTGGCAGGTCCAATGAAGATCCTATTTCGCCTCATATGCATTGTGTTGGGCGGACTCGCGCTCAGCTTCGTTGTGACCAAGGGACTCCTGGTACCCATTGGTCAGTGGTACGAGATGAACAAGGCTCAAAGCGAGAGCGATCTGACGCAAGCCTTCGTAGTCGCCCTTGCAATACAAGCCCTTTGCGCCATCGCTGGGGGCTGGCTTGGCGACTGGCTGCTTCGCAAATGGCTTCGAAAGCGGATCGACCGTCAGTAGGTTTTCCCGCATTCGTTACCGTTTCTGTCGCCCGCCAACAATTTCTCCTGATTCCTCGTGACATGAGCTTTGTCATTCGCGTTTTCTTCGTCATTGCCGGAGCGATCGGGCTAGGTTTCGCTTTCTACAAACTCATCGGCCCTGTGAGCTACTGGTATGAGTTCAACTTGGCGAAGAGCGACGACGATCTGGGTCGCGCGTACATGGTCGCGCTCACCGTTCAGGTAGTAGCACTGTTTGCGGGAGGCTGGCTCGGCGAACTGGTGTTTCGCAGATGGCGCAGGAGGTGGTGCGAAGCATGACTCTGCCTGCCAGGATGCAACTGCTCGTTCGGTTGCTCTGCATCCTCGCGAGCGCGCTGGTGTTCAGCTTTCTTGTGACCAAGGCCGTACTGGCTCCCATCGGGCAGTTGTACGAGTTGAACAAGGCCCAGGACTTCAACGACTTGTCCAAGGCTTATGTTCTCGCGCTTATCGCTCAGGCAATTCTTGTCGTCATTGGCGGCTGGCTCGGCGACCGACTGTTCTGCAGATGGCGACAGCGGCTCGATCGCCGCTAATGCTGCACCCCGTCGGCAGGCTGCAGATGCCACCGCCCCAGCAGCCGCGCCACAGCCCGCACCCGCTGCGTATCCCGCCCCCAGCGCCGGCTGGCCGGCAGCTTCTGCGCCCACTTCATGCGCCGTGCCGCGTTCGCGATGCGCTCGCGCACTTCCTCGCTCACGCCGGCCAGCGCCGCATGCCAGTGCTGGCCCGCGGCCTGCGGTGCGGCGGCCTCCAGCATCATGGCCGTCGAGTGCAGGTAGCTCAGCCAGTCGCGGGCCTGGCATTCCGCCAGCGTCATGACTTCGGCCGGGTCGTCCTCGAAGTCGATGTAGCCGATCACGCCATCGGGGCACTGCACGAGGTTGCGGTCGAAGGCCTGGCTCAGGTGCTGGCCGCGCACGTGCACGGCGGCGATGGCGGCCAGGCCCTCGCGCCATACCGCCAGCAGCGCGGCGGGGCCGGCGGCGGCGGCCTGGTCGAGCCGCTCCTGCAGCACCACGGTCGCGCGGCCGCTTTCGCCGAGGTCGGAGATCAGCAGGCCGTCCGCCTGCTGCGCCAGCACGGTCGGCACGCGCAGGCCCGCGGCCGCCAGCGTCTTCAGGCGCCGGGCCTCGGTTGCGATGGCCGCTTCGCCGCCCGGGTTGGGCACCGGCTTGATGATGTCCAGCCGCGCCATGCGGGCCACGGCGGCCATCACGCGGTAGCCCCACTTGCCGTGACGGGGGCCGGCCTTCTTGAGCCACACGCGTTCGCTGCCGAAGCGGTGGCTGGCCACGTTCTTTTCCTGCCGGGGCAGGGTGACGCGCAGGAACTCCGCGTAGTCGCCGGGAGCCGGCGTGCGCGCAAGCGCGTCGAGGGGCGCGGGCGCCGAAGCTGCGCCCCTGCGCGATTGCAGGCGCGCGTTCGCGCCTCGTTTCAGTGGATTCATGCGGCCATTGCGAAGCCCGACACCAGCCCTTGCGGGCCCTGCGTCACGGGCTGGAAACTCTCTGCACTGGCCAGCGGCCAGTAGGTGCGGAAAACATTGTGCTGCGCGTCGAGCGGGCCGAGCAGGGCGCCCGGCTGCACCTGCATCACCAGGTTGCTCAACAGGCGCACTTCGGTGTCGGAAATGCGGCGCACGATGTGGTGCGCGGTGATCTGCTGCGGATGGTCGAGGCCCGCGGCCTGCACCAGTTCCTGCAGCGCATGCAGCGTGCTGCGGTGGAAGTTGCGCACGCGGTCGGCCTTGGTCGGCACTACCAGCGCCTGCTGGCGCAGCGGGTCCTGCGTGGTCACGCCGGTGGGGCAGTGGCCGGTGTGGCAGCTCTGCGCCTGGATGCAGCCCAGCGCCATCATGAAGCCGCGCGCCGCGTTGCACCAGTCGGCGCCCAGCGCCATCATGCGGGCCACGTCGAAGGCGGTGATCACCTTGGCGGCGCAGCCGATCTTGATGCGGTGGCGCAGGTTGACGCCCACCAGCGTGTTGTGCACCAGCAGCAGGCCTTCCTGCAGCGGCGCGCCCACGTGGTCGCTGAACTCGACCGGCGCCGCGCCGGTGCCGCCCTCGGCGCCGTCGACCACGATGAAGTCGGGCGTGATGCCGGTGGCCTGCATCGCCTTGACGATGCCGAACCACTCCCACGGATGGCCCAGGCAGAACTTGAAGCCGGTCGGCTTGCCGCCCGACAGTTCGCGCAGCCTGGCGACGAAATGCATCATCTCGGTCGGCGTGGAGAACGCGCTGTGCGAGGCGGGCGAAATGCAGTCCACGCCCACCGGCACGCCGCGCGCCGCCGCGATCTCGGGCGTGACCTTGGGCGCCGGCAGCACCCCGCCGTGCCCGGGCTTGGCGCCCTGGCTCAGCTTGATCTCGATCATCTTCACCTGCGGGTCGCGCGCGTTGGCGGTGAAGCGCTCTTCGCTGAAGGTGCCGTCGTCGTTGCGGCAGCCGAAGTAGCCCGAGCCGATTTCCCAGATCAGGTCGCCGCCGTGCACGCGGTGGTGCTGCGAGATGGAGCCTTCGCCGGTGTCGTGCGCGAAGCCGCCCATCTTGGCGCCCTGGTTGAGCGCGAGGATGGCGTTGGCCGACAGCGCGCCGAAGCTCATGGCCGATATGTTGAACACGCTGGCGCTGTAGGGCTGCGTGCAGACCTGCGCCGGATCGGCGTCGGCCGGCTGCGGCGTGCCGCCGATCACGATGCGGAAATCGTGGTTCGCGAGCTTGGTGGGCTGCATCGAGTGGTTGATCCACTCGTAGCCCGCGGCGGTCACGTCGAGCTGGGTGCCGAAGGGGCGGTTGTCGGGGTCGCCCTTGGCGCGCTGGTAGACCAGCGAGCGCTGGGCGCGCGAGAAGGGCGCTGCTTCCGAGTCGCTCTCGATGAAGTACTGCCGCATCTCCGGCCGGATGAACTCCAGCAGGAAGCGCAGGTGGCCGATGACCGGGTAGTTGCGCAGGATGGCGTGGCGCGTCTGCCGCAGGTCGTGTACGCCGGTACCGGAAAGTACCGCAAAGATGGCCACGCCGACCCAGGCGAGCCACAGATGCGGCGAAACCAGCACGAAGGCGAGGCACGCCACGAGACCGGCCACACACAGGGCGAAGGCGCTGTAGCGCGCCGGAAACGGAATGATCGTGGGCATAGAAATTAGTGTCGGCCGGAGCCTGCTGCATCATAGAGGGCTGTTTCCACCTTGCCATGACGACCATTCCCGACCCCACACCGGCCGCTTCGGCCACTCCCGCACCCCTCGGCCCCGACGATTTCGACGCGCTCGACCAGGCGCTCGACGCCATGCGCGAACACGACGAGGAAATTCCCCAGTGGGAATTCTGCGAGGGCTTCATGGCCGCGCTGATCTGCACCCGCCGCCCCATCATGCCTTCCGAGTACTGGCCCGTGCTGCTGGGCGACAGCTTCTCGTCGGCCAAGCACATGGAGTTCGTCTGGAACTGGAAGCGCCGCTGGATCGAGATCGAGGAAGGCCTCGACGCCCCCGTCGAGACGCTCGACGACGAACGCAGCTGGCAGCCCGAGGTGCTCGACACCCGCGGCGCCATCGCCTCGCTGCCCGAGGAAGAGCGCGCCGAAGTCGCCGGCGAAGCCATTCCGTCGTTCGCCCAGGTGTGGGCGCTCGGCTTCATGTACGCGGTGGAGAACTGGCCCGAAGACTGGGCCGCGCCGCGCGACAAGGAAGCCGCGCAAATGCTGAACGACGCGCTCGACAACATCGTCGCGCTGACCGAGGACGACAACGCCAAGCCCACGGTTTCCATGTACAGCGAAGACGGCCCGCCCAGCGTGAGCCAGCAGCGCCTGGACGATTTCGGCGCCGCCATCTGGGCCGTCTACGACCTGCGCCAGCTCTGGAAGAGCCTGGGCCCGAAGGCCGAGACGATCCGCAAGGAGGCCACGCCGGGCCGCAACGATCCCTGCCCCTGCGGCAGCGGAAAAAAATACAAGAAATGCCACGGTGAGTGACCGGGGCGTTTTCGAGGGGCGTTGTTCTTCGTGGCGCGATCACGCCGACGGGGTACCTTGCTCCGCGAATGTCCCCCGGCCTTCGGCCTCCTCCTTTATTTCGCTGCGCAAGGCACCCCATCGTCGCGATCGATGGGCGCGGCGGTCGAACGGCCCGATCACGCGCTGCGCTCATCATGCACAGGGCGCCGGGTGCTCCCCGCAGCGAAATAAAGGAGGAGCCGAAGGCGGGGGACATTCGCGGAGGGGAGTACCCGGAGGCCTGTGCATGCGCCCCGAACAAGAACTCCCTGAAAATTCCCGGACATGAGCCCGGTCCCCGCGCAGCGCTCCGCCGCAGAACCCCTGACCCCCCGCGCGGCATGGGTCATGGTCCTGGCGCTGTGTGCCGGGGTCGCGCTGAGCCAGGCGTTCCGCACGGTCGGCGCCATCATGGCGAGTCCGCTGCAAACCGACTTCAGGCTGTCGGCCCAGGCCCTCGGGATTTTCTCGGGGGCTTTTCATTTTGCGTTCGGCGCGATGCAGCTGTTCATGGGCATCGGCATCGACCTGCACGGCGTGCGGCGCACGGTGCTGGTGGCTTTTCCCATCGCCATCGCGGGCGCGCTGCTGTCGGCGGCGGCTTCGAACTACCTGGTGCTGGTGGCCGGGCAGGCGCTGATCGGCGTGGGCTGCGCGCCGGCCTTCCTGGTGTGCACCGTGTTCATCGCGCGGCATTTTCCGGCGGCGCGCTTCGCCACCGTGTCGGGCATGGTGCTGGCCATCGGCGGGCTGGGCATGCTGGTGACCGGCACGCCGCTGGCGTGGCTGGTGCAGGCCTATTCATGGCGCGCGGGCTTCCTGGTGCTGGCCGTGGCGGCCGCGCTGGCCTGGCTCGCCATCTGGCACTGGGTGCACGAGCCCGCTTCGGCCGTGCCGCAGGTGAAGGAATCGGTGCCAGAGGCCATCCGCCAGTTCGGCGCGCTGTTCGCGATGCCGCACACGCTCGGCATCGTGGTGCTGGGCGCGGTCACGTACGCGGCCTTCATCTCGCTGCGCGGGTTGTGGCTCGGCCCGCTCATGATGGGGCGCCACGGCTATTCGCTGGTGGAGAGCGGCAACGTCGCGCTGGCGGTGTCGGTGATCTCGCTGGTCGGCGCGCCGCTGTTCGGGCGGCTCGACCGCGACGGCGCAGCACGGCGGCGCTGGATCGTGATCTGCGCGCTCGGCTATGCGGGGCTCTTCGGGCTCATCGCGGTGCTGCACTCGGCCTGGCTGGACATCGCGGGCATGTTGCTGATCGGCGTGCTCTCGGGCTTCATCGTCTGGCAGTACGCCGACGTGCGCGGTGCCTACCCCGCCGCGCTCACCGGCCGCGCGATGGCCGTGTTCACGATGGCGATGTTCCTCGGCGTGGCGCTCATGCAGTGGGGCACCGGCGTCGCCGCCTCGGTGGCGTCCGCGCACGGCGCCGACCCGCTGACGGCCGTGCTGGCGACCATCGCCGCGCTGCTGGTGCTGGGCATCGCGGCCTTCGCGTGGCTGCCGGCGCCCAAGACATCCTCGGCCTGATCAATGAAGACCGCGGAACCGGCTTCGCCGGGCCGCAGGTGTCGCCCCCGGCAGGGGGTTGGCGAAGCGACACGAAGTGCGCGCCGCCTGGGGGCGAGCCCGGTTCAGATCTTGAATGCGCGCTGGATGTCCGGCCGCACCAGGTCGGCGTACTCGCGGTGCTTGCGGATGTAGCCCGCAATGAACTGGCACACCGGAATCACGTGCAGGCCCTTGGCGCGGGCCTCGTCGAGCACGTGCCTGGCGATGCCGGAGCCCACGCCCTTGCCTTCATGCTCGGGCAGCACTTCGGTGTGGGTGAACATGATGGCGTCGGTCAGCAGGTTGTATTCGGCATAGGCCGCGAGCTTGCCGTCGAGCGCGGCCTCGTAGCGGTGCTGCGCTTCGTTGTTGGTGAAGACGAGGGCGGTGGCGTTGTCGGTCATGGTTGGCGTGCGAGGTAGGTTGCGAGATTGGCGGCGGCGGTGGCGCGCACCTTCTTGCGCAGCATCGGCGTCCAGCCCAGCAGCAGGCCCGGCGTGCCGAGCGCCTGGCGCGACCAGGTCCAGAACGCAAAGCTGTCGTGGTGCGTGGCGATCAGGCCTTCGGGCGTGAAGGTGAAGCGCGCGTCGACGCTGTTGTCGACGATGCGCCCGGTGGCGCTGAAGCGGTAGTGCGCGTCCCAGTGGGCGCCGCCGGTGCGCTCGTCGGCCTGCACGTCGCGCCAGGTCAGGCGCCACACGTCGGCGCCCTTGGCCTGCGTGGCGCTCGCCAGCATGCGCCACATGCCGCCGACCTGGCGTCGCCCGCGCAGCGAGAAGGCCTCGTCGTCGAATTCAGCATCGGGCGCGTAGCAGGCCTCCATGGTCGGCGCGTCGAGCTTGGCGAATGCGCTGTAGAAGCGCTCGATGGTCTGGGCGTTGGTCACTGCGGTCATGGGCTCTGTCTCTCCTGGTGTGTCCGGTCGCGTCTTGTCCTATCGGGCCGAGAGCAGCTCGACCAGCGTCTGCAGCGCGTAGTGCACCGTGGCCGCGCGCACCGTGGCGCGGTCGCCGTCGAAGCGGCGGCGCTCGGTGCGCACCTGGCCGTCGACCGACCAGCCGAACCACACGGTGCCCACCGGCTTGTCGGGCGTGCCGCCGGTCGGGCCCGCCACGCCGGTCACGGCCAGCGCCACGCGCGAAGGTGCCGAGCGGGCAATGGCGCCCACGGCCATGGCGCGCGCCACGGGCTCGCTGACCGCGCCGTTGGCCGCGATCAGCGCCGCGTCCACGCCCAGGATCTCGGTCTTGGCTTCGTTCGAATACGTGATGAAGCCGCGCTCGAACCATGCGCTGGAGCCCGCGAGCTCGGTGCAGGCCGCGCCTATGAGCCCGCCCGTGCAGCTCTCGGCGGTGGCCAGCATCCAGCCCTTCTTCTGCAGCAGGCCGGCCACGGCCACGACCAGCGCGGGCGTGTCGAGGTCCGCGAGCGTTGTTGTCGCCTCGGCGGTTGTTGTCGTCGTCGTCGTGGTCGAAGAAGAATCCATCGCTTTCACCATGTTCACCAGGCGCGCCACAGCGCAATGACCAGCAGCGTGCAGAACGCCGCCACCAGGTCGTCGAGGATGATGCCGAAGCCCGCGTGCCACCAGCGCACCTGTGCCGCGTCGCGCTGCTTGAACAGCGCATCGGCCCATGCCACCGGGCCGGGCTTGGCGGCGTCGAAATAGCGGAACAGCGCGAAGGCCACGGCCTGCGCCAGCAGCCCGGCCGGCGTTACCAGCCAGAGCACGATCCAGAAGGCGACCACCTCGTCCCACACCACGGCGCCGGGGTCGGCCACGTTCATGTCGCGCGCGGTGACGGTGCAGGCCCACCAGCCCACCGGCAGCGACGCAATGATGATCCAGCCGATGGTCGCGGGCGTGAACCACAACTGCATCACCGCGAAGGCCGCCCAGGCCCACAGCGTGCCCACGGTGCCGGGCGCGAAGCGCGGCAGGCCCGAGCCGAAGCCCAGCGCGATGAAGTGCGCGGGGTGGGAGAGCATGAAGCGCAGCGTGGCGCGTCGCATGGAGGGCAGGGGCATGGCGCCGGACGGGGAGGCGTCGATGGGCGAAGTGGTGGAGGAGGAAGAAGAAGCAGCTTGCATCAGGGGCAGGAGTGTCGCGCATCTGCGGCGCGGCCTGTTCGGCGGCTTGTGCAGCAGCCGTTTTATTTATCAAAGCAATAGCTTGTTTAATTGGTGCGTGCGGCCTACCATCCAGGCTTCTCCAAGTCCTCCGTATCCTTGTCATGTCTTCTTCTTCCGCCGCCCTGCGGCCCGCGCCCCCCACTGCCGGTTGGGGCGAACTCTTCAGCGGCCGCAACGGCTGGCGCGCGCTCGCGCTGACCGGCGGTGTCGCGCTGCATGCCATCAACGTCCACATCGTGACCACCGTGCTGCCCTCGGTGGTGCGCGAGATCGGCGGGCTCGACTGGTACGCCTGGAGCACCACGCTCTTCGTGGTCGGCTCGATCCTGGGTGCCACGCTGTCGGTGCGGCTGCTGGCGGTGCTCGGCCCGCGCGGTGCATGCCTGGCGGCGCTGGCGGTGTTCAGTGCCGGCTCCATCGGCTGTGCGCTGGCGCCGGCCATGCCGTGGATGCTCGCGGGCCGCACGGTGCAGGGGCTCGGCGGCGGGCTGCTCGCGGCGCTGAGCTACGGGCTGATCCAGCTGGTGTTCGAGCAGCGGCTGTGGCCGCGCGCGGTGGCGCTGGTGTCGGGCATGTGGGGCGTCGCCACGTTGTGCGGGCCGGCCGTGGGCGGGCTGTTCGCGCAGGCCGGGCACTGGCGCTGGGCCTTCTGGTTCCTGCTGCCGGTGGCGGCAGCGCAGGCGGTGCTGGTGCTGGTGCAGCTGCGGCCCTCGGCCGGCGTGACGCACACGCGGCCCGCCGCCATGCCGCGCGTGCCGGGCCCGCAGATCGGGCTGCTCGCCACCTCGGTGCTGGTGATCGCGGCCAGCGGCCTGCTGTCCGACCTGCTCTGGCAGGCCGTCGGCGTGCTGGTGGGCCTGGCCATCGGCCTTGTTGCCACGCGCATCGACCGCGGCGCCGCGGTGCGGGTGCTGCCGAGCGGCGCCTATTCGATGCGCGCGCCGCTCGGCGCCATCTATGCGAGCGTGGCGCTGCTGCTGATCGGCACCACCACCGAGATCTTCGTGCCTTACTTCCTGCAGCTGCTGCACGGCCACACGCCGCTTGCGGCGGGCTACCTCACGGCGGCGATGGCCGGCGGCTGGAGCGTGGGCTCGCTGCTGTCCTCGGGCCGCAGCGGCGCCGGCGCCGACCGCATGCTGCGCGCCGGGCCGGTGATCTGCACGCTGGGGCTGGCGGCGCTGGCGTGGCTGCTGCCGTCGCCGGGCGTGTTCGGCGCGGGCGTGGAGACGCTGGTCGTCGCGCTCGCGCTGGCGGCCGTGGGGCTTGGCGTGGGCATCGGCTGGCCGCACCTGCTGACGCGAGTGATGTCGCTCGCGCCCAAGGGCGAGGAAGGCCTGGCCTCGGCCTCGATCACCACGGTGCAGCTCTACGGCATGGCCGTGGGCGCCGCGGTGGCGGGCCTGGTGGCGAATGCGGCGGGGCTCACCATGCCGGGCGGCGTGGAAGGCGCGCGCTCGGCGGCGGCCTGGCTGTTCGCGAGCTTCGCGTTCGCCCCGGCGCTGGCCGTATGGCTGGCCTGGCGTGCGGTTGCCGCCAGGCGCTAGACGAAATGATCGAAGGAGCCGAAGCGCTGCGGCACCGGCGCGCCAGCCGAATCGACGATGCGCAGTCCCGCGTCAGGCTCGATGCGGCCGATGCGCGACACGGGCGTCGCGCTGTCGAAGCCGGCCTGCTCGACCGCCGCGCGTGCTGAGGGCGGCGCGGTGAAGACCAGTTCGTAGTCGTCGCCGCCCGAGAGCGCGCAGGTGCGCAGGACGGCGGTGCCCAGGCCCGGCGCCTGGGCGGCGATCAGGCCGGTGGCCGCATCGGCGTCCAGCGTCGCGCCCACCTTGCTCGACGCCAGGATGTGGCCCAGGTCGCCGATCAGCCCGTCGCTCACGTCCACCGCCGAGGACGCGATGCCGCGCAGCGCCTGCCCCAGCGCCACGCGCGGCGTGGGCTGCTCCATGCGCGCGCGCGCCGACTCGAACGCCTCTGCCGGCAGCGACACCGTGCCGCGGAACACCTCGAGCGCCAGGCGCGCATCGCCCAGCGTGCCGCTGACCCAGATGTCGTCGCCCGCGCGCGCGCCGGAGCGCAGCAGCGCCGCGCCGGCCGGCACTTCGCCGAACACCGTGATGCAGATGTTGAGCGGGCCGCGCGTGGTGTCGCCGCCCACCAGTTCGCAGCCGTGCGCGTCGGCCAGCGCGAACAGGCCACGCGAGAAGCCTTCGAGCCAGGGCTCGTCGACGCCGGGAAGCGCCAGCGCCAGCGTGAAGGCCAGCGGCTTCGCGCCGCAGGCGGCAAGGTCGCTGAGGTTCACCGCCAGCGCCTTGTGTCCGAGCCGCGCCGGATCGACGGTCGAGAGAAAGTGCCGGCCTTCGACCAGCATGTCGGAGGACACCGCGAGCTGCATGCCCGCCGCGGGCGCGAGCAAGGCGCAGTCGTCGCCCACGCCCAGCGGAGAGCGCGTGGCGGGGCGCTTGAAGTAGCGTGTGATCAGGTCGAATTCACCCATGCGGCGAGCATAAGGGGTGCGCCGCGGGCGGCCTCAGGCTTCGCCCCGGAACCGCAGCGCCGCCTGCCGCACCACCTCCGCCAGCAGCCGTTCTTTCCCCTGCTTCTCGCGCAGCCACCGCGCGTCGTTGCGGTTGGCCTCCACGCTGGTGCGCAGTTCGCCCAGCGCCTGCGTGGCGTTGAGCGCCTCGCTGTGCCACTCGAGCTGCGTCATCGTCATCAGGATGTGGTCGCGCAGCGGCATGTGCTGGCCGCTGGCGGGGTCGACGTAGACCGCGTCCAGTCCGAAGCGGCAGGCCTGGAAGCGGTTGTAGGTGTAGACGAGATAGTCGTCTTCGGTCGGCTCGAAGGGCTGCTCCTGCAGGAACCACGCGGCCAATGACTGCACGTAGCCCGCGAGCGCGGCGGCGCGCTCCACGGTGAGCGGCGTGTCGAACACGCGGATCTCGATGGTGCCGAACTCGGGCTTGGGGCGGATGTCCCAGTAGAAGTCTTTCATGCTGCGCACGACGCCGGTGCGGGTCATGCGCTCGAAATACGCCTCGAACTCCTTCCAGCTCAGCGTGAAGGGCGCGCGGCCCGACAGCGGGAACGCGAACACCGAGTTCAGCCGCGCCGAGTCGAACTGCGTGTCCTGCCCCTGCACGAAGGGCGAAGACGCCGACAGCGCGATGAAGTGCGGGATGTAGCGCGACATGCGGTGCAGCATCAGCAGCGCCGCGTCGGCATCGGGGCAGCCGATGTGCACGTGCTGGCCGAAGATGGTGAACTGCTTGCTCAGGTAGCCGTACAGCTCCGACAGCTCGCGAAAGCGCGGCTTGTCGTAGATGCGCCGCTCGTGCCACTGCTGGAAGGCATGCGTGCCGCCGCCCACCACAGCGATGTTGAGCTTGTCGGCATTGCGGATCAGCGCCTCGCGGATCGGCGAGAGCTGCGTGATCACGTCCTGCGCCGAATGGCAGATGTCGGTCGAGATCTCGATCATGCTCGAGGTCATCTCGGGCACCACGCTGCCGGGCAGCGGCGTCTGCGCCATCAGCCGCAGCATGTCCTCGGCGTACGGCGCGAGGTCGTAGTCGTGCGTGTTCACGAGCTGCAGCTCCAGCTCCACGCCCAGCGACAGCGCCTGCGACTTGTTGAAGGGCTCCAGCTTGACCATGCGGCTCGCCGGGTCCGCAGGCAGCGGGGCGGAGCGCACGTCGTCGCTGTCCGGATCGACGGGGGTGGCCGCGCTGTTGTTGTTGCTGATGCTGCTCATCGCTGCGTGTCCTCGGTGGTGCTGAAGGCCTGGGGCGCCCAGGGCACCGAACTCTCCCCGACCGCATGGATGGCCACGGTGGCGAGCACCGCGCCCACCACTTCCATCAGCAGGATCGAGGGCAGGGCCACCTGCGTGATCATGGTGCCCAGCAGGGGCGAGGCGGTGGCGAAATTGGAGGCGATGAGCAGCGCGATCGACGACAGCGGCGACATCGCGCAGCCGACCCAGAAAGCCTGCTTCCAGCTTGCGCCGCTGCCGGGGTTGGCGATGGCCACGCCCGCGATCTTGGTCAGCAGGCGCACGCCGATCACCGCCAGCACCACGCTGGCCACGGGCAGGGTCCAGTCGGCCTGTGCGGCGACGATGGACACCAGCACGAACATCAGCATGGTCAGCAGCGAGGCGGCCGTGCCAAGCTGGCGCTGCCAGGCCCAGGGCTTGGGGTTGAGCGTCTTGAGCAGCACGCCGCCGATCAGCGCCGCCAGCGGCGCCGAGCCGCCGATGTGCGCGGTGAGGGCGGCGCCCGCCGCGATGATCGCCAGCAGCAGGATCGACGTGTTCTCGCTGGTCGGGCTCATCACCCGCAGCGCCGAGCGCAGCGCCAGCGCCATGATGCCACCCACCACGAACGACAGGCCCAGCACCACGGCCACCGGATAGAGCTGCTGCAGCACCGTTTGCGGCGCGCGCTCGATCAGCCCGGCCTGCGCATAGCCCAGCGCCAGCGCGTAGAAGGTGTTGAGCGTGGACAGCGTCATGGCGCGCTCGGTCACCGGGCCGGCGGCGCGGGTGTCGATGATCACGCGGCTGAGCACCGCCGGCGAGGCCACGATGGCCATCAGCGCGATCGGATTGGCCACCGGCTCGGGCAGGCCCAGCAGCGTCAGGATCCAGTACACGCCGAAATAGGTGAGCGTGGCTTCGAGCAGGCTCTGCACCAGCACCATCGGGTTGTGCCGGAACCAGCGCAGCGGCAGCCGGCCGCCGGCCTCGAACAGCACCACGGCCGCGCCCAGCTCCAGCAGGAAGAGGCTGATGCCGCGCAGCGGCCAGATCGCGCCTTCGAAGCCGGCGAAGCCGACCACCGCGCCCACCAGCGAATAGCCGATCACCTTGGGCAGGCCCAGGTAGCGCTGGACCAGATGGCCGGAAGCCGCGGCCGCGGCCAGCAGCAGCGACCACAGCACGGTGGGAAGGCCGGCCGAGGGGCGCACCCATTCGGACCAGAAGCCCAGCAGGTCGTTGAGGAAGCTCGTCAGGTTCATGCAGGTAGGAAGAAGCTCACCGGCCGGCTGCGCCAGCGCGCCCAGATCGCGCGGCGGATGCGCGCGCGGTCATTCAGGCTCACGCTGTGCGCGCGCAGCGCCAGCCGGAAAGCGAAATAGAAACTCACGCTCACATTGAGCGCGCCGATCACGGGAATGGCCGCCACCGCCCACCACAGCGCGGGCTGCTGCAGCACCGCGGGGCCGGTGGACGCCGCGGCCGCGGCAATCTGCCCGGCCGACAGTGTCACGTGGCGCACATCCAGGCCGAGCCCGAAGAAACCCGCGAACGCGGGCAGCAGTCCGAGCATGAGTCCCAGCGAGATGTTGGAGGCGAAGCCTGAGATGTGCGTGCGCATGAAGTCGGCCCAGCGGCGAGCCCGTGCGGCACCCAGAAAAGCGCCGATGCGGGGGTTGTAACGCATGGCGGAGTCGAGTCTGTGCAGGACAAAGGCGTTTTCTGTCCATCCGGCGATGATGCTGGCCGAAAACAGCAGGATGCCGGTGAATGCCGCATAAAGCGCGGTCGGGCCGGCCAGCGACAGCGAATTCAGCGTGGCCGCCGCATGCGCCGCGTCGAGCAGCGGCCGGCCGGTTGCCAGCTGTATCAGCAGCGCCACCGCCGCCATCGCGGGCACCACCACCAGCACGTTGCCCAGCACCGCCGCCACCTGGGAGCGCACCAGGTTGGCCACCTCGTCCACGAACCGGGCCACCGCCTCGTCCGACTTGATGTCGCGCAGCCGCGCCGCCAGCGCCGGCGCGGTCATCGCGGGCTGCTTGGTGGCCAGCGTCAGGTGCAGCAGCTGGATGGCGACGAAGCTCGCCGCGTACATGAGGCCCGCTGCCAGCCCGCTCCAGAAGGCCGAAAGGCCCAGCGCATAGATGCCGAACTTCAGCAGCACCGTGATGGAAGTGAGCGCGCCGCCGCCCGCGGCCTTCTTCACCATCTGCGCGTAGCTGGCGCGGTCGCGGGTGATGTAGTGCTCGCCGGTCTCGGCGCTGCGCTCGGTCACCTTGGCGGCCAGCATCGACGAGTTGGACGCGATCAGCGCGCGGATGCTGTTGCGCTCGCCGCCCGCCAGCACCAGCCGTCCGATCAGCCGCGCCACGCTGGGCGCGGGGCTGGGCGACATCAGGCAGTCGAGCAGCTCGCGGATGCGCAGCACGCGCTCGCGCAGCTGGCGCAGCCGGAACACCAGGCCCACCGAGATGCCGTTGTCCTCCAGGTGCGTGTAGACCGACGAGGTCACGGTGCGGCAGGCGTCGAGCCGGTCGCGGAAGACCACGAAGGCCGCCTGCAGCGCGGCCTCGTCGCGCGGCTGCGCGAACATCTGCTCGCGCAGGCCGTCGAGGTCGGCCATCAGCGCGTGGAACGGGCGGGCCGCGACGAGCTCGGGGCTCATGCGCAGCCGCAACTCAGGCGAGAAGCCGGTGGCCACCACCTGGCTGGCGCAGTAGGTCACGGCGTCCATCACCGTGTGGCGCCAGCGCGGGGCGCCGTCGTCGTCGATGGCCACGTCGGCCAGCAGCGCGCCGATGCGCGCGAGCTGCGTCTCGTCGAGCAGCGCGATCCAGCCGGCGTCGAACACGCCCGGCAGCACCATGCGGAACAGGTCCGACGCGTCGGTGGTCTCCGGCGTGCCGGGCAGGATCTTGCGGCGCAGCCGTTCGCCCAGCTCGCTGGCGAAGGCGGTGCGCGGCGCGAAGCCGTAGTCGGCCAGCAGCGTGGTCTGGTCGACCGACTGCGTGAACGCACGCCACCAGGCGCGCAGCCGCTCGCGCAGCTCCGGCCGCGCCTCGATGGCGTCGAGCAGCAGCTGGACGCGGCTCATGGCCGCCTGGGGCGAGGCGCGGTCGCCGCGCAGCCAGTCGAAGATGTTGATGAGCCAGATGTGGCGCTGCGCCACATCGGCCGTAGGGTCGAGGCCGGCAAGCAGCCCCTGCAAGTCGCGCGATGCGGCAGCCATGTCGGGGGGCGGGGAGGGGAAAGAGGAGGCGCGCCGTGCCTAGTGCAATACGCGGGAGACGGGTGCGCCGCCGATGTCGGCTTCCAGCACGAACATGGGAATGGGAACGTCGAAGCGCTCGCCTTCCTCGGTCACCACGAAAAAGCTGCCGTGCATCGTGCCGCTGGGCGCCTGCAGGCGGCAGCCGCTGGTGTAACGGAAAGATTCGCCGGGCGCCAGAAGCGGCTGCTGGCCGATCACGCCGAGGCCCTTGACCTCCTGCGCATGGCCCGAGGCATCGTTGATCAGCCAGTGGCGCGCGATCAGCTGGGCGGCCACCGAACCGGTGTTCGTGACCGTCACCGTATAGGAAAAGGTGTAGATGTTGTCCTTGGCGGACGACTGGTCGGCCAGGAAGCGCGGTTCGACCTGTACGCTGAAGGGGCTGAGTGACATGGGGCGCATGGTAACGGAGGCCTTTGGTCGGACTTGCGCCGGCTGCGAGAATCAGGGATTATGAGCACCCCGTTCCGCATCGCGCCCTCCATCCTGTCCGCCGACTTCGCGCAACTCGGCAAAGAACTGACCGACGTGATCGCGGCCGGCGCCGACTGGATCCATTTCGACGTGATGGACAACCACTACGTGCCGAACCTGACCTTCGGCCCGATGATCTGCCAGGCGCTCAAGCCCTACGCCAAGACCGCCGACGGCACCCCGGTGCCGATCGACGTGCACCTGATGATCCATCCGGTCGACGCGCTGGCCGCCTCCTTCGCGCAGGCGGGCGCCGACTACATCAGCTTCCACCCCGATGCGTCGCCGCACGTGCACCGCAGCATCCAGGCCATCAAGGCGGCCGGCTGCAAGGCCGGGCTGGTGTTCAACCCGGGGCTGGGCCTGGAAGCGCTCGACTGGGCCATCGACGACATCGACCTGATCCTCATCATGAGCGTGAACCCCGGCTTCGGCGGCCAGAGCTTCATCGACTCGGCGCTGCGCAAGATCGAGATGGCGCGCAAGCGCATCGAGCAGAGCGGCCGCGACATCCGCCTCGAGGTGGACGGCGGCATCAAGGTCGACAACATCGCGCGCGTGGCCTCGGCAGGCGCCGACACCTTCGTGGCCGGCAGCGCCATCTTCAACGCCAAGGACTACGGCGCCGTCATCGGCGACATGCGCAAGCAGCTGGCCGGCGTGATCAGCGCTTGAGCTTCCCGTCCTTGTAGACGCGGTTGGCCTCCAGGCCCTGGTCGGTATCGACCAGGCCACGCTCCACGTCTTCATGGGCCTGGCGGCCCACTTCGGTCGGGCGGCCGTCCGGCGTCTGCTGGCTGTCGGACGACTGGTCGCGCTCATGCGGCAGGCGCGGCGACGATTCGCCCTCCTGCGCCACCTTGGTCTTGCCGCCGTCCGCGTTCTTTTGGGGCGCGGCCGGCTGGGCCTTGCTGTTCTTGGTCATGTGGGGGGCTCCTTCGCTTCGATGAAGCCCGAGCGTGGTCCGATGCCGCCGCCGGCCCGGTAGGACACGCAAGGCACCCCCTGTAGGCGATCACGGGGGCGGGGGTGCTATGGAATGAATAGCGCCTTTGCGCACAGGGAAAGGGCTCCGCAATAATTGCCGGATGTCCTCCGATCCATTCGACGGCGCAGCCACCGACAGCCTGCGCATCCATTCCTTCGCCTCGCTGAATCCCGGGCCCCGCCTGCTCGTGCTGGGCGGCGTGCATGGCGACGAAGTCTCCGGCACGCTGGGCATCGAGCGCATCCTGGCCGAATTCGAGGCCGGTACGCTGCGGCTGCTGCGCGGCGAACTCACCCTGGTGCCGGTGGCCAATCCGCTCGCGCGCCGGCGCCTGCAGCGCGAAGGCGAGCGCAACCTCAACCGCCTGTTCCGCCCCACAGAGGCCCCGGCCGACTACGAAGCCCGCGTGACCAACGTGCTGGCCCCGCTCATCGCGCGCCACGAGGTGCTGCTCGACCTGCATTCCTTCCAGAGCGAGGGCGAGGCCTTCGCCATGATCGGCCCGCGCGACAACACCGGCACGCTGGAGCCCTTTGCCCGCTCGTTCGAGGAAGGCCAGCTCGCGCTGCACATCGGCACGCCGATCGTGGTGGAAGGCTGGCTCGACATCTACGCCGCCGGTCTCGCGCAGCGCGCGGGCGGCACGCCGGCCGACGAAGCCGCGCTCGATTTCGGCCGCGGCACCAACGAATACATACGCAGCCGCGGCGGCTACGGCGTCACGCTCGAATGCGGCCAGCACCTGGACCCGCAGGCGCCCGAGGTGGCCTGGCGCGCCATCCGCCGCACGCTCGCGCTGCTGGGCATGGCCGCGCTGCCGCAGGGGCTGTCGGCCGGGCCGGCGCAGCCGCCCAGGCTGCTGCGGCTGGCCGGCGTGACCGACCGCCTGCACGAGGACGACAGCTTCGTGCGCGACTGGGCCACCTTCGACGAAGTGGCCCGCGGCGAACCCATCGGCATGCGCCACGACGGCACGCTGCTCAGCGCACCCGAGGACGGCTTCATCGTGTTCCCCAACGCCCTGGCGCAGCCCGGCGCCGAGTGGTTCTACTTCGCGCGCCCCAGCGAGCGACAGCTGGGGCCGGTGGCTGAGGTTGCCGGCGTGGCCGGCGCGGCCTGACGGCGGCTGGGGCCGCGCTCCTACATCGCCCGCGCATGCGGGCGGCGCACATTCCAATGCTGAAGGAGTGTGCCCATGCCCGTCTCGAAAAAAGCCCCCGCGCCGCGCGTCCTGTGGAAGGGCGCGATCAGCTTCGGCCTCGTCCACATTCCGGTCGCGCTGTATTCGGCCACCACCGACCACGGCATCGACTTCGACTGGCTCGACAAGCGCACCATGGACCCGGTCGGCTACAAGCGCATCAACAAGAAGACCGGCAAGGAAATCGCGCGCGAGCAGATCGTCAAGGGCATCGAGTACGAGGACGGCGAGTACGTGGTGCTCAGCGACAAGGAAATTTCCGACGCCTACCCCAAGACCACGCAGACCATCGAGATAGAGACCTTCGTGCCGGCCGACGGCATTCCCTTCGTCTACCTCGAGCGGCCCTACTACGTGGCACCGATCAACCGCGGCGCCAAGGTCTATGCGCTGCTGCGCGAGACCCTGCAGCGCAGCGGCCGCGTGGGCGTGGCGCGCGTCGTCATCCAGACCAAGCAGCACCTGGCGGTGCTGGTGCCCTCGGGCCCCGGGCTCGTGCTGAACCTGCTGCGCTGGGGCGCCGACATCCGCCCCTGGGCCGACCTGCCGCTGCCTTCCGAAGACGTGAAGAAAGCCGGCCTGAGCGAGCGCGAGCTGAAGATGGCCAAGGAACTGGTCGAGGACATGAGCACCGACTGGGACCCCGGCGAATTCAAGGACGAGTTCAAGGACGAGATCCTGCGGCTGGTCGACAAGAAGGTGAAGGCCGGCCAGACCAAGACCGTGACGCAGCCGGAGCCCGAGGAATCGCAGTCCAGCGAGGGACGCGGCGCGAAGATCATCGACCTGACCGAACTGCTGCAGCGCAGCCTGCGCGGCAAGGGCGCAAAGACGGCCAAGGCGGCAGCCGGCGAACAAGGCGATGAGGAAGGCGACGAGGAAGAAGACGCGCCGCCGCCCAAGGCCGCCGCGAAGAAGCGCAAGCCCGCCGCCAAGGCCGCGCGCAAGGCGCCGGCGCGCCACCGCCGCGCGGCCTGATCGACGAGGCACCCGGCCATGGGCACGACGGCATCGGCGGCGCGCAAGGCACTGGCGCGCTACCACGGCAAGCGAGACTTCTCGCGCACGCCCGAGCCCGAGGCCGGCGGCCAGGCGGGCAAGGGCGTGCTGTCCTTCGTGATCCAGAAGCACCACGCGAGCCACCTGCACTACGACTTCAGGCTGGAACTCGACGGCACGCTCAAGAGCTGGGCCGTGCCGAAGGGGCCGTGCCTCGACCCGAGCGTGAAGCGCATGGCGGTGCACGTCGAGGACCATCCGATCTCCTATGCCGGCTTCGAGGGCACCATTCCGCCGAAGCAGTACGGCGCGGGCAGCGTCATCGTCTGGGACCGCGGCGACTGGCTGCCCGAGGGCGACGCGCGCAAGTCGCTCGCGGCCGGCAAGCTCAAGTTCGAGTTGCGCGGCGAGAAGCTGCACGGCCGCTGGACGCTGGTGCGCATGCACGGCAAGGGCGATGAGTCGCACGAGCCCTGGCTGCTCATCAAGGAGCGCGACGCCGAGGCCCGCCCGCTCGCCGACTACGACGTGCTCGAAGCGCAGCCGGCGAGCGTGCTGAGCGGACGCGGCGTGGACGAGGTGGGGCAGCCGGCGAAGAAGGCACCGGCCAGGGCGCCTGCGAAGGCAAGCGCGAAGGCGGTGAAAAAGGCGGTGAAGAAGACAGCGCTTCCCGCCAGCCTCCAGCCCCAGCTCGCCACCCTTGCGTCGTCGCCGCCTGCATCGCGCGACGACTGGCTCTACGAGCTCAAGTTCGACGGTTACCGCCTGCTCGCGCGCATCGACAAGGGCAAGGTCCGCTGCTTCACCCGCAACGGCCACGACTGGACCGCCAAGCTGCCCGCGCTCGCCGCGGCGCTCGCGAAGCTGCCCACCGGCGCGGCATGGCTCGACGGCGAGATCACGGTGGAAGGCAAGAACGGCGCGCCCGACTTCCAGGCGCTGCAGAACGCCTTCGACAGCGGCGCGACGTCGGCCATCGTCTACTGGCTGTTCGACGCGCCGTTTCTCGACGGCGAGGACCTGCGCGACATGCCGGTCGAGGAACGCCGCGCGCGGCTTGCAAAGCTCGTCGGCAAGAAACCGCCAGCGCCGCTGCGCCTGAGCGAGGCCTTCGACGCGGCGCCGGGCGACCTGCTCGCGTCGTCCGCGCGCATCGGCTTCGAGGGCATCGTCGGCAAGCGCAAGGGCTCGCCCTACGTGTCGCGCCGTTCGCCCGACTGGATCAAGCTCAAGAACCAGCAGCGCCAGGAGTTCGTGATCGGCGGCTACACCGCGCCCAAGGGCTCGCGCGCCGGCTTCGGCGCGCTGCTGCTGGGCGTGCACGACGAGGCCACCGGCCGGCTGCGCTACTGCGGCAACGTCGGCACCGGCTTCGACGCGAAGCGCCTGGCCGACATCAAGGCCCGGCTCGACAAGCTGGCGACCGAGGACTGCCCGTTCTCGCCGCAGCCGCGCGGCGTCAAGGCACAGTGGGTCAAGCCCAGGCTGGTGGCCGAGGTCTCGTTCGGCGAGTGGACGCGCGAAGACCGCGTGCGGCACGCCGTGTTCCAGGGCCTGCGCGCCGACAAGCCCGCGCGCGATATCCGCCGCGAACAGCCGGAGGAAGGAAACATCACCCCCATGGCCCAGAAGATCACTCATGCCGACCGCGTGATCGACAAGCACAGCGGCATCACCAAGGGCCAGCTCGCGGCCTACTACGACAGCGTGGCCACGCTGATGCTGCCGCACCTGCGCGGACGGCCCGTGTCGCTGGTGCGCGCGCCCGAGGGCGTGGGCGGCGAGCTGTTCTTCCAGAAGCATCTGCAGAACAGCGAGATCCCCGGCGTGCGCCTGCTCGATCCCGCGCTCGACCCCGGCCACGAGCCGTTGCTGCAGATCGACACCAAGACCGGGCTGCTGGGCGCGGCGCAGATGAACGTGATCGAGCTGCACACCTGGAACGCCACCTCGCGCGCCATCGGCAAGCCCGACCGCATGACCTTCGACCTCGACCCCGGCGAAGGCGTCGCGTGGCCGCAGATCCAGGAGGCGGCCATTCTGGTGCGCACCCTGCTGGACGAGCTGGGCCTGCCTTCATTCCTCAAGACCAGCGGCGGCAAGGGACTGCACGTGGTGGTGCCGCTGCGCCGGCAGTACGACTGGGACATGGTCAAGGGCTTCTCGCAGGCAGTGGTGGCGCACCTGGCCGAGACCATTCCTTCGCGCTTCGTGGCCAAGAGCGGGCCGCGCAACCGGGTGGGCAAGGTCTTCGTCGACTACCTGCGCAACGGCTTCGGCGCCACCACGGTGAGCGCGTGGTCGGCGCGCTCGCGGCCGGGGCTGGGCGTGTCGGTGCCTGTGGCGTGGGACGAGCTGCCCACGCTCACGGCCGCCGACCAGTGGAACGTCGGCAACGCGGCCGAACGCTTCGCTACCGGCAACAAGCCGTGGGCTGCGATGGAGCGCAGCCGCAAGGGCCTGGCCGCCGCGATGAAACTGCTCGGCTACAGCGGCAGTTAAGGTATTTCTCCCTCCCCTTCCGGGGGAGGCGCAAGACAAAGACCTACTGCAGCACTTCTTCCGTCGTCACCTCGAAGCGCTGCAGCGTGTTCGCGCCGAACACCATCGTGATCGGCACGTCTGCCGCGTCGCGCCCGCGCGCGATCACCACGCGCCCGATGCGCGGCGTGTTGTGCCGCGCGTCGAAGGTGTGCCAGCGGTTGCCCAGGTACACCTCGAACCAGGCGCTGAAGTCCATCGGGTAGCGCACCGGCGGAATGCCGATGTCGCCCAGGTAGCCCGTCACGTAGCGCGCCGGAATGTTCATGCAGCGGCACAGCGTGATCGCCAGGTGCGCGAAGTCGCGGCACACGCCGGTGCGTTCGCGGTAGCCCTCCAGCGCGGTGCGGGTGGCGCGCGCGTTCTGGTAGTCGAAGCGCAGGTGCCGGTGCACGAAGTCGCAGATCGCCTGCACGCGCGCCCAGCCGGGCGTCACGCTCGAGAAGTTGGCCCATGCGAAAGCCAGCAGCTCGCTGTCGACCTCGCAGTAGCGGCTGGGCAGCACGAAGGGCAGCGTCTCCACGGGGAGGTCGGCCATCGCGTGCTCCACCGCGCCGAAGTCGACGGCATCGGGCCAGCCGGTGTCATACACCGTCGCGTGGTTGCGCAGCCGCACGCTGCTCACGCCCGGGGGTACGTGCACTCGCGCGCACTGGTTGCCGAAGCTGTCCGTGTAGTGGTCCGTCACCAGTGGCGGGCTGATGGTGATGTGCTCGCCGTCCTGCAAGTCGCCGGCGCGCGACGGATGCACCTGCAGCATGTAGATCAATGCCGTGGGGGCGGTGACGCCGAGCTCGATGTCGAAACCGATCCTGATCTGCATGGAGTTCTTTCTTCCCTGGAATGGCCCGGGCACTGATGACAAGCACGATGAGTGCCACGTGTTCCACATGCTATGCGACGGGGGCGGCACAGCCACGCATCCAGGACGCGCGACCCGGCGTAGGCCGGCGCCATGCGCTGTCGGCGCGCTCCTACCGCCTGCGCGCTTGTTCTCCCACAGAGGGGGGCGGGGGGCCACTACGGGTTACTTCGCTCACCAAACATAACCTTGCGAGCAACCTGCATTGTGTGTATGGCTGTACTAGTTCCTCGGAGGGAATCATGGAGTTTTCAACGCTGTTCGACTCGCTCACCGGTGCGTGGGGAGACGAGATTCTTGTGTGGGCCGTCGCCGCGGTGGCCGGTTGCATTTGCCTGATCGCGCTGGTGAACGTGCTCGACATGTTCCTGGACAACAACGAAATGGGCTGAGCGCCCTCCCATGAAAGATTCCAGCAAATCCCCGATGACGCCACAGAACAAGGCCGCTGCGGGCCGCCGCGCGAGCGCCGCCAAGGCGAGCGACGGCAGCAGCGCCAAGCAGCAGCAGCTCGAAGGCTTCACGGTCGAGCATCCGCCGACCCTGACCACCAACCAGGGCCTGCAGATTCCCGACAACCACAACTCGCTCAAGGCGGGTGTGCGCGGGCCCACGCTGCTCGAAGATTTCATCCTGCGCGAGAAGATCACGCACTTCGACCACGAGCGCATTCCCGAGCGCGTGGTGCATGCGCGCGGGTCCGCGGCGCACGGCTACTTCCAGGTCTACAAGTCGATGTCGCAGTTCACCTGCGCCGACTTCCTGCAGGACCCCGACCAGAAGACGCCCGTTTTCGTGCGCTTCTCGACCGTGGCCGGCTCGCGCGGATCCGCCGACACGGTGCGAGACGTGCGCGGCTTCGCCGTCAAGTTCTATACCCGCGAAGGCAACTACGACCTGGTGGGCAACAACATCCCGGTGTTCTTCATCCAGGACGCGATGAAGTTCCCCGACCTCATCCACGCCGTCAAGCCCGAGCCGCACCACGAGATGCCGCAGGCCGCGAGCGCGCACGACACCTTCTGGGACTTCGCCTCCCTCATGCCCGAGAGCACCCACATGCTGATGTGGGCCATGAGCGACCGCGCCATTCCGCGCAGCCTGCGCATGATGGAAGGCTTCGGCGTCCACACCTTCCGCTTCATCAACAGCCGCGGCGAGAGCCATTTCGTGAAGTTCCACTGGAAGCCCAAGCTCGGCATCCATGGCCTGGTGTGGGACGAGGCACAGAAGATCGCCGGCAAGGACGCCGACTTCCACCGCCGCGACCTGTGGGAAGCCATCGAGAACGGCGACTTCCCTGAATGGGAACTCGGCGTGCAGATGATTCCGCAGGACAAGGAACACTCGCTGGGCTTCGACCTGCTCGACCCCACCAAGCTCATTCCCGAAGAGATGGTGCCGGTGCAGAAGATCGGCCGGCTGGTGCTCAACCGCAACCCCGACAACTTCTTCGCCGAGACCGAGCAGGTGGCCTTCCACCCGGGCCACGTGGTGCCGGGCATCGACTTCAGCAACGACCCGCTGCTGCAGGGTCGCCTGTTCTCGTACACCGACACGCAGATCTCGCGCCTGGGCGGCGCCAACTTCCACGAGCTGCCCATCAACAAGGCCGTGTGCCCGTTCCACAACATGCAGCGCGACGGCATGCACCGCCAGACCATTTCGCGCGGTCAGGTGGCCTACGAGCCCAACACGCTGGGCAGCGGCGCCGAGTTCCGCGTGGACGGCGGCAGCCACGGCTTCCAGTCGTTCCCCGAAGAAATCGATCCGCCGAAGGTGCGCCGCCGCAGCGCCTCGTTCGACGATCACTTCACGCAGGCGCGCCTGTTCTTCAACAGCCAGAGCGCGGCCGAGAAGGAACACATCATCGCGGCCTTCCGCTTCGAGCTGTCGAAGCTGGAGGTGCCGGCCATCCGCCAGCGCGTGGTCGACAACCTCGCGCACGTGGACGAGAAGCTCGCGCGCCGCGTGGCCGAGCCGCTGGGCATCGGCGAGCCCGACGCCAAGGCGGCGGCAGGCCGCGCGGGCTTTCGCGAACACCGCATGACGCTGCCCATCGAGGAGTCGCGCGCGCTCAGCATGGCCGACACCGGCGACGGCTCCATCCGCACGCGCAAGATCGCGATCCTGGTGGCGGACGGTGTCGACTCGGCTTCGCTCAAGCCGATCCGCGACGCGCTCGAGCAGGCCGGCGCGCAATGCAAGACGGTGGGCCCGAAGCTGGGCACCGTCGCCAGCGCGTCGAAGCGGCAGATCGATGTCGACATGACCTTCGCCAACACGCCGTCGGTGATGTTCGACGCCGTGCTGGTGCCCGCGGGCAGCGAGAGCGCCGCGGCCATGAGCGGCATCGGCGATGCGGTGCACTTCGTGCTCGAGGCCTACAAGCACTGCAAGGCGATCTGCACCGTGGGCGAGGGCGTGCGGCTGCTGTCCTCGCTGGGCATCGGCGCGGACGTGCCGCCGGCCGACGCGCCGGCCGGCGTGGTGGTGGCGGCGACGCCCGTCACCAACATGGGCGACACCACGGCCGCGACGCAGGTGGCGAGCGACTTCATCGCGGCCATCGCGAAGCACCGCCATTGGGACCGGGCGAACATCGACGCCGTGCCCGCCTGAACCGCGGCAGTCCTAGTTCGTTTGCGCTAGACCGTATTGCGAATAGGCGCGGCGGGTGGCCGCTCCTAGACTCCGCCCCGAGGCCTGAACGGCGCCCACTTCCGAGGCGCCGGCCGCCCGCTTGCAGCGGGTGCATGGGCCCGACGCGGGGGTCCAATGGCTTGGTTTTCCAGTTGGGGATGGGAGCGTCCCGCATGTGGCCGCGCGGGCCTGGCGGTGGCGCTGGGTCTTGCGGGCGTTCTTCTCGCCTCCGGCATCGGTTCCCCGGCGGCGGCGCAGCAGCCGCAACAGCAGCAACGCGCGCAGGCGCCGACCGGTGCCGAGGCCGCCGCCGACCGCATGGAGCAGGCCCGGCTCGCCGACACCGACACCCTGCTGGCCCTGACCAGCGAAGGCGCGGTGCTCTACGGGCAGGACAGCGTCAAGCTCTCCGGCTACCAGTACTGCAGCCAGGCCGTGGCACTGGCCGAGGCGGGAGAGTTCCGCCAGAGCGTGCGTGCCGCCAGCAAGGCGCTGCACCTGGCCAACGCCACCAACGACCCCAACCTGATGGCCATGGCCAACCGCGACCTGGCCATCGTCTACAGCTACTCCGGCCAGCTGGAGAAGGCCGAGGAATTCGCGCGCGAGGCGCTGCGCCATCAGGCGCGCGACCCCAAGCTGGTGGTGGGCCCGGTGCAGAAGGTGATCGGCGACGTGCGCACGCGCCGCGGCGACTTCTCCGGCGCGGTGCTCAGCTATGACGAGGCGCTGGCCAACAGCTCGCCGCGCTATGCGCCGCTGGTGCAGGCCTCGCTGGTCAATGCGCTGATCGAAGCGGGCGACACCGCGCGGGCGCGCGAGCTGATCGGCACCATGGCCCCGCCCAAGGACGCGCCGCTCACCGCGCAGCTCGACCGCACCCGCGCGCGCCTGCTGCTGGCCGAGAACAAGCCTGCCGAGGCGCGCGATGCCTACCGCGCGCTCACCGCGCGCCAGGTGGGCGCCGACACGGAGTACTACCGCCTCTGGGCCTGGGACGGCGTGGCGCGCAGCGAACTCGCGCTGGGCCAGAAGCAGGCGGCGGCCGAGGCCGTGGGCCGCGCGCTGGGCGACGTCGACAAGGTGCGCGCGAAGTTCCGCAGCGAAGAATTCAAGATGGGCCTGTTCTCGGACCTGCAGACGGTGTTCGAGCGCGGCGTGGCCGTGTACAGCGACGCGGGCGATGCGCGCCAGGCCTTCGAGGTGAGCGAGCACAGCCGTTCGCGTGCGCTGCTCGACGCGGTGCGCGGCCGCGCGAAGATCAACGAGCAGGCCGCCAACACCATCGACCTGCCGGCGCTGCAGGCCACGCTGGCGCCCGACGAGCGCGTGGTGCAGTTCCATTCGCTGCCCGACCGGCTGGTGGTGTGGGTGGTGAGCGCGAACAGCATCACCGAGAAGACCGTGGCGGTGAAGCGCGACGAACTCAACGAGCTGGTCGAGACCTTCCGCAATTCCATCGTGCGCGGCCGCCGCACGGCCATCACCAACGCCGACAAGCTGGGCGCCGCGCTGCTCGGGCCGCTGGGCCTGGCGCCGGGGCAGAGGCTGATCGTGGTGCCGCACGGGCCGCTGCACTACCTGCCGTTCCAGGCGCTGCGGCTGGACGGGCGCTACATCATCGAGACGCACCCGGTGGCCGTGGCACCGTCGATCAGCATCGCGGTGCAGCTCGCGCAGCGCACCCCGCGCGTGAACGCGTCGCTCACCGCCTTCGGCAATCCGCGCATCGAGGACAAGTACGACCTGCCCGGCGCCGAGACCGAGGTGAAGCAGCTCGCGCAGCTGTTCCCGCGCAACACGGTGTACATGGGCGCCGCCGCCACCAAGACGCAGTTCCGCGACGTGGCCTCGCGCTCGCCGCTGATGCATGTGGCCGCGCATGCGGAGGCCGACGCGGTCGATCCGCTGTATTCGCGCATCCTGCTGGCCAACGAGGGCGGCAAGCAGAATTTCCTGGAGGCCCACGAGATCCTCGGCCTGCCGATGGACGGCACCGCGCTGGTCACGCTGTCGGCCTGCGAGTCGGGGCTGGGGCGCATCGCGCAGGGCGACGAGGTGCTGGGCTTCACGCGCTCGTTTCTCTCGGCCGGCAGCTCGAGCCTGATCGCGTCCCTGTGGCCGGTGTCCGACGACGCCACGGCGGTGCTCATGAGCACGCTCTATGGCGAGCTGGCCAGGGGCCGCGACATCCAGAAGGCGATGCAGGCGGGGCAGCTCGCCGTGTTGAAGGACCCCAAGATGTCCCATCCCTTCTTCTGGGCACCGTTCAACCTGATCGGCAACTGGCGTCTTACGGTGGGGGGGGCGACATGAAGCCTTGGTTCTTGTTCGATGTTCTTTGTTCGGGGCGCGATCACGCCGACGGGGTGCCTTGCTCCGCGAATGTCCCCCGGCCTGCGGCCTCCTCCTTTATTTCGCTGCGCAAGGCACCCCGTCGCCGTGATCGTTGGACAGAGCGGTCGTTGATCAACTGCGAACCAGCAGCGTGTCCAGTGCACAGGGTACCGGGTGCTCCCCGCAGCGAAATAAAGGAGGAGGGGCGCAGCCCCGGGGGACATTCGCGGAGGGGAGTACCCGGTGCCCTGTGCACGCGCCCCCAAACACCAGCAGCACAACGCAGCACAGAGCACTGAGATGCAAGCCCGCCAACGCCTCACCCCCACGGCCTTCGCAGCAGCAACCCTGTTCAGCGCGGCATTGCTGATCGCAGCCCAGAGCACGCACGCAGCAGAGACCGAAGAAACAAACACGCTGCTCCCCACACAAGATCCCTGCGGCACCTGCGACCGCCCGCTCGCGCAAGCACCGGCCACCGCCACCGTCGCACCGCAAAGCCTGCCCGCACCGCCCAGGCCCGCAGGCGCGTCGTTCAGGCTCAACGACCTGCGCCTCAACGGCGTCAAGGCACTCAGCAACGAAGAGCTGCAGGCCATCACCTCGCCGTACATCGGCCGCGACGTCACGCTCTCGGAGCTCGAGGACCTCGCCAAGGCCATCACCGCACGCTACAAGGAACGCGGCTACTTCCTCGCCCAGGCCGTGGTGCCCGTGCAGACCGTGCGCGACGGCATCGTCGAGATCAGCGTCATCGAAGGCCGCCTCGGCAAGGTCGAGGTCGTCGTCGCGCCCGACGCGCCCATCGCCGAGTCGCGCGTGCGCGGCTTCCTCGCGCCGCTCCAGCCCGGCGAAGCCGTCAGCGCGCCGGCCTACGAACGCGCGATGCTGCTGCTGTCCGACCAGCCCGGCATCAAGGTTTCCTCCGGCCTGCAGGAAGGCTCGCAGCCCGGCACCACCGACCTGTCCGTCGAGGTGGCGCCCGCGCCGCGCTGGGCCTTCACCGCCGAAGGCGACAACCACGGCACCAAGGAGTCGGGCCGCTACCGCGTGGGCGGCACCGTGCGCTGGCTCAGCCCCTTCGGCATCGGCGACAACCTCGATGCGCGGGTGATGGTGTCCAACGGCAACGCGCTGCAGTTCGGCCGCGTCTCGTACGAGGCGCCCATCGGCACCAGCGGCTTGCGCGCCGGCGTGGGCCTCTCGCGCGTGAGCTACGACCTGGGAGGGCAGTTTTCCGACCTCGAGGCCCAGGGCCGCGCCAACGTGTTCGACGTGTCGCTCAACTACCCGCTGATCCGGCAGCGCCAGCAGAACCTCTTCCTGCGCCTGAGCGCCGACAGCAAGGACCTCGACGACGAAATCCGCGCGTTCGAGTACGACGCCAGGAAGCGCGTGCGCGGCTTCGGCGTGGGATGGACCTGGGAGCGGCGCGACGACGTGCTGGGCGGCGGCTACTGGGCCAGCTCGGGCACGCTGTACCACGGCTCGCTGTCCATCCGCGACCCGCAGGGCCGGGCCGACGACCAGGCCTTCGGCGGGCGCCACACCGAAGGCGGCTTCAACAAGCTGAGCTTCCAGCTGTCGCGGCTGCAGGCCATCGTGCCGCGGCATTCGCTGTACCTCTCCATCGGCGGCCAGTGGGCGAGCAAGAACCTCGATGCCTCCGAGAAGCTCGCGCTCGGCGGCGCGCGCGCGGTGCGCGCCTATCCGTCGGGTGAACTGCTCGTGGACCAGGGCCTGATCGGCACCGTCGAATGGCGCTGGTCGGTGAACGAAGAGCTGACGCCCTTCGCGTTCTACGACGCCGCGCGCGGCCGGCTGCAGCGTCACCCCTCGCCGTTCGACGGCGAGAACTCGCGCAGCCTGCGCGGCTACGGCATCGGGCTGAGCTGGTCGCGGCCGGGCAATTTCTCGATCAATGCGACCCTGGCATGGCGCGACGGCACGCCGCGGCCGCAGACCGATGGCGGAGGCCGCGGCCCGCGGCTGTACGTCCAGGTTCAAAAGGCGTTCTGACCATGAAGCCACGCAAACTCAAACCTCTCGCACCGCGCCTCGCGCTGCGTCCGCTGGCCTTGTCGCTGGCCTGCATGGGCATGGCGCCCGCGCTCGCGCAGGTCATCCTGCCGAGCTACCAGCCGGGCATGTTCACCACGCAGGGCATGGTGACGGTGAACCCGGTCCTCACGGCCACGCCGCGCGGCGGCCAGGCGCTCGGCATCACGCAGGGATCGCTGCGCGCGATCATCGACTGGAACAGCTTTTCCATCGGCGCGAAGGACGCGGTCAACATCCAGCAGGCCATGGGCAGTTCGAGCATCCTGCTGAACCGCGTGAACGGCAACGAGCTGTCGACCATCGCGGGCCAGCTCACGGCCAACGGCCGTGTGTTCCTCATCAACCCCAACGGCGTGCTGTTCAGCCAGGGCGCGAGCGTCAACGTGGGCGGGCTCTTGGCCTCCACGCTGGCCATGACCACCAGCGACGCGAATTTTCTCGACGGCCAGACCCGCCTTGCCTTCGAGCGCGCCGACATCAGCACCGCCACCGTGCGCAACCTCGGCGACATCACGGCCACCGGCGGGCCGGTGGTGCTGATGGGCGCGGGCGTGAGCAACGAGGCCACGGGCACCATCACCGCCGACGGCCAGACGGTGGCGCTGGCGTCGGGCCGCAAGATCACGCTGGACATCGGGGGCGACGGCCTCACCAGCCTCAACATCCTGACGGATTCGAAAGCCACCAGTGCATCGGTCGCCAACAGCGGCACCCTGCAGGCCAACGCAGGCCGGGTGGTGCTGGTGGGCCAGTCGATCACGCCCGGCGAGCTGGTGGTGAACCAGAGCGGCACGGTGCGCGCCAACTCGCTCGGCATGAAGAACGGCGAGATCGTGCTGAGCGCGGGCGCCGACAACGAAGTGCGCGTCGGCGGCACGCTGCAGGCCACATCGACCGGTACGGTGGCGGGCGGGCGCATCACGGTGGCCGCGGGCAAGGTGCGCGTGGAAGGCGCCACGCTCGATGCGAGCGGCGAGGCCGGCGGCGGCACGGTGCAGCTGGCGGCGCTCGGCGGCCTGTCGGTGGGGCCGACCACCGTGCTGCGCGCCGACGGCAGCGCGGGCAACGCCGCGGGCGGCGAGATCCGCATCGGCGCGGCCGACTACACGACGCTGCCCGGCGCGGCCGGCGCGCCGCCAACGGACACCGTGCTGGGGCTGCACCTGTCGGGCGAGCTGTCGGCGCAAGGCTCCGGCAGCGGCAAGGGCGGTGCGATCTCCACCAGCGCGAATGCGATCGAGGTCGCGAGCGATCTTTCGGTGTCCGCGGCAGGGGGCGCCAACGGTGGCGCCAACGGTCAGTGGAGCCTGCAGTCCGAAAAACAGATCGTCGTCACGGCCGCGGCGCCGGCGTACGACGCGGGCGCCTATCCGAGCGCAGGCGGCGCAGCCTCCAGCCAGCTGAGCGACGCGGCCATCGGCGGCGCGCTCGGGCGTTCGACCGACGTGGTGCTCGGCAGCAACGCACGCAACGCCGAAGGCGGGCAGGAGCCCCTGGGCGTGGTGTTCGACACCGCTTCCGCGGTGGTGAAGAGCGCGGGCGGCACCGCATTGCTGCGCGTCGATTCGGCCACCGGCATCGGCATGTCTGACCGGTCGTCGATCAAGTCCACGTCGGGTCCGCTGAACGTCGACTTCAACGCCGACGCGGCCGGTGCGGCGCTGCCGGCCATCGACATGCCGATCACCGACACGAACGGCATGCGCATCGCGCCCATCGTCCTGACCGGCGCGACCATCGAGACCAACGGCGGCAACGTGCGCTTCTACGGCCAGAGCGATGCGCAGAACGGGCGCGCCATTGGCTACACCGACGACACCTACTTCAACGTGCCGTTCGAGAGCGCCGGCGTGCAGGTGACGGGCGGCCGCATCTCGACCTGCGCGCCGGGTGCCGCCAGCTGCGCGCTGGGCGGCAGCATCAGCCTGCGCGGGCAGGGCGGCACCGTGGTGTCGAGCTCCACTTTTTCCGGCAGCACCGGCGTGCTGATCACCGGCGCGGAAATCATCAGCGGCAGCGGCGGCATCACGCTCGACGGTGTCGGCGGCCTGGGCGGCGCGGGGGTGTCGATCGGGCAGACGTTCAACGACGGCCCCCCGGACACGCGCAGCCGCATCGCATCGGGCGGCGGCGACATCAGCGTGCGCGGCGTCACCCGCGGATGGAGCGACACCGACCAGGTCGCCGACTGGTCGTCGCGCGCGGTGTCGGTGGGCGTGGCGGTGAGCGGCACCGACATCGCTACCGGCGGCAACGTGCGCGTCGAGGGCACGGGCGCCGACCTGGGCGCGCTGCTGGCCAACGACCAGTTCCGCAAGCTGTCGGCGTCCTCCACCATCGGCGCCTCGCGCGGCGTGACCGTGGGCGACACGGGCATCGTGGCGGGGCGGGGCAAGCGCATCGACGTCGTGGGCACCACCGGCAGCGCGGGCGTGGTGTACGACTTCAACGGCGACCCGCAGCCGCCGGCGGGCGCCATCGACGAAGGACTCACGCCGGCGGCGGTGTGGATCCGCGCGAGCGGCACCGGCCAGGGCCTGCGGGCCGAGGGCGGGCAGATCGCGGTGAGCGGCGGCAGCGGCGACGTGCTGCTGCAGCGCGGCGCGCAAACCGATGCCCTGCTGAGCACGGCGAGCGGCAGCGGCGCGGGCGGCAGCATCACCGTCACCGGCCGCAACATCTACGCCGGCGCGCTGGCCGGTGCCGCCGGCACGCTGGCCGACGCGAGCGGCGCGGGCACGGGCGGCGACGTTCGCTTGCAGGCCACCACGCGCACCAGCGACAACACGGGCGGCATGCTCGCGCTGGCGCCAGGGCTGTCGGTGCTGGCCGACAGCGCTTCCGCCACGGGCAACGGCGGCAGCATCCGCCTGCTGGCGGACAACAGCCTGCGCGCGCACGGCACGCTGAGCGCGCGCGGCGGGGCGGCCGGCGGCAACGGCGGCTTCATAGAGACCTCCGGCGGCAACCTGGACCTGACCGGCATCCGCGCGAACGCGGGTGCGCCGGCGGGCGCCGCGGGCACCTGGCTGGTCGACCCCTACGCGGTGGCCATCGTCAGCGGCGCCGGCGCCGGCACGCTGCCGACCAACCCCTTCGACGCGCTGTCTAACTCGACGATCCAGGACGGCGACATCAACGCCGCGCTCAACGGCGGCGCCAGCGTGAAGATCACCACCGGCACGGGCGGCGTGGGCACGGGCAGCATCACGCTGGCCAACGACGTGCTCATCGACTACACCGCCGCTGCCGGCGCGCTGAGCTTCGAGCTCGACTCGGGGAGCAGCATCCAGGCCAACGGCGTGGGCACCGTCATCCGCTCCTCGGGCGCGGGCGGGCCGCTGAACGTGGTGTTCAACGCGGGCTTCAACCCCGACGGCACGCCCTCCGGCTCCATCGGCACCATCACGTACAACGGCAGCATCGACACGCGCGGCGGCAGCGTCGCCATGACCGCGCGCGGCGACGGCACGCCGGGCAGCGGGCGGATCGGCATGAACGGCGCGAGCGTGCAGACCGGCGGCGGCGCCGTCACGCTCTACAGCGGCCAGCCGGGCGCACCCACCGGCTATGTGACGCTGGTCGATTCGCAGATCGACACGCGCGTGGGCCAGAGCAACGCCGGCGCGGGCGGCGCGGTGCAGATCGCGGGCGGCAACGTCACGCTGGCGGGCGTGCAGCTGGCGAGTTCGAGCGGCGCCATCGACATCCGCGGCAGCTCGGCGGACTGGAACAGCGGCGTGGTCATCACCGACGGCCGCGCGGCTTCGGCGCTGTCGACGACCAGCGGCAACATCACGGTGCAGGGCGTGGCGCGGCGCCAGGCTTCGTCGACCTTCGCGGGCTCTTACGGCGTGCTGGTGAACGGCGGCAGCAGCATCACCAGCGGCAGCGGCACCATCGCGCTGCGCGGCTACAACTTCAACAACGACCCGACGGCGCCCGCCGTGGGCGGCGACAGCGGCGTGCGCCTGGAAAACGGCGCACGCATCACGACCACCGGCGGTGGCGGCATCGAGATCACCGGCCGCTCGGCCAACGGCGGCGCCGGCGTTGCCATCGAGGCCGGCGGCTCGCCGACCTTGCCGGGCGCGCTGCCGGTGGTGCAGGGCAGCGGCAACGTGGTGCTGCGCGCGGTGAACGACGGCAGCACCGACGCCATCGTGATCGGCGCGCCGGTGAGCGCGGCAGGCGCCATCGACCTGCGGCCAGGCGGAATGGATCAGAACTTCGCCGCGTCCGATGCCACCACCGCACCCGTGGTGCTCGGCGGCGCGGGCACCGGCGGCTTCTCGGTCTCTGGCGCCGAGTTCGCGCTGCTGGGCGCGCCCACCATCGTCGCGGGCAGCAACACGCAGGCGGCGGACATCACCGTGGCCGGCCCGCTGTCGGCTTCGGGCGCGCTGACGCTGCAGAACGACGGCGGCGGAAACATCGCCGTCAACGGTGCGATCAATGCCACGCAGGTCGGGCTGCTGTCGGCCGGCAACATCACGCAATCGGCTGCGGGCGCCATCAACGCCACGAGCCTGCTCGCACGTTCGCTCCAGGGCAGCGTCGACCTGCGCAACCCGGCGAACAACGTGGCCGTCGTGGGCGGCGGTGCCGCGGGCGGGTTCGGCTACGTGGACGCCAATGCGGTCACCATCGGTGCGCCGAGCGTCGCCGGCTTCGACGCCGCCACCAACCAGGTGGCAACGGCCGGCGTGGCGTCGATGGCGGCCAACACGGTGTTCGTGCGCACCTTGGCCGACGACCTCACGCTGGGCACCACGGTGGCCGGCGGGGCGGGCACCGACCTGGTGGCGGCCGCGCGTTTCCAGAATCCGGGCGGCTTCGCCATCGGCGGCGGTGCGTGGCGCATCTGGGCCGACACCTGGGTGGGCGAGGCGCGCGGCGGCCTCGCCGGCACCGGCACGCTGCCCAACCTGTATCACTGCGCCTACCTGGGCCTGTGCACGGTGACGGTGCCGGCCGGCGGCAACCACTTCATCTATGCGCAGCAGCCGACGGCCACCGTGACCATCGGCGATGCCGCACGGCCGCAGGGCGCGCCGAATCCGCTTTTCACGTACAGCGTGAGCGGGCTGATATTGGGCGACAACGCGTCGAGCTTCAGCGGTGCGCCGGGCACCAGCGCCAACACCGGCAGCCCGCCGGGCAGCTACCCGATCGACGGCGCCTTCGCGTCGGCCGCGGGCTACGCGGTGCGCGTGGTGCCGGGCACGCTGCGCGTGGATGCGGCCCCCGTGGTGGCGCAGTTCAGCCCGGCCGATCTGCCCACGGTGGACGTGTTGCGCGAGCTGCCTTCCACCTACCTGTACGACCGCAACATCGGCCAGGCACCGATCTGCCTGGCCACCGGCCCGCTGGACGGCGACCGCGCCTCGCAGGCCGGCGACGTGCTGGCGCGCGAATGGTCGCGCGTGCGCTCGCGGCCCAACCTGTTGAGCTGCGTGAACACCGAGCGGCGCAACGGATGTTCGGACTTCTGAGCGCGCGGCTTCAATGCGGCGGCCGCGCGCTGATGACGAAGAGCTGCGCCATCAGGTCGGCCAGCAACTGCAGCTGCGGGTCTTGCGTGAGCGCCGCATGGCGATAGGCACCGACGTGGGCTTCGAGCGCGGGCGCGTCGAGCGGGCCGGCGAAGAAAAGCCGCCGCAGTGCGCCCGACAGCGCGTCGTTCCCGGCCGCGCGCGGCCGGTCGTCAATGGTGCTTTGCGCATGGCTCGACAGCGCCGGCGTGGCCAGGAACGGCGCGAGCACGGCGGCACGGATGCGGCCGTCGTGCACCAGCGTGTGGAGCGTCATGTCGAAGGCCAGCGCCGGGCCCGCGGCCAGCGCCTCGCGCAGCAGCGGGGGCAGCGTGCGCAGGCCCTGCGGCGTGACCATGTAGGCCACCGCGCCCCAGTTGTAGAGGCCCCGCGCATCGAGAATCTCCACGCCGCCGATGGCATCGCGCGGCATGCCTGCGCCGTGCGCGTCGTGCGGCAGGTGCTTGCGCAACGCCTGCCAGAGCGCCAGCAGGCCGGGCGCCGAAATGCCGGGCATGCATTCGAGGAACACCAGGTCGAATCCGCCGAGCTGCGCAAGCGCATCGGGCTGGCGCAGCAGCGGCGGCAGCGCGCGGCTCAGCAGCGCGTCGTCTTCGAGCACCAGGAAGAAGTCGCCCGGCGGCGCACTGTCGATGGCGCCTGCATGCGAAAGAAAACAGGCGTGCTCGCGCGGGCTCACCGGGGCGTCCGGCAAGGCGGCGTGCGCGGGCAGCCCGTGCGTGCCGGTCGCCTCCAGGCGGGCGATGCCCGGCAGGCCGAGCGCGCGCAGCTGCAGTTCCATGGCCTCGCGGCGCGCGATGCTGTCTTGCAGGTTGATGAAGCAGCCGTTCATGATGGCGGTATGACGCAGGTGGGAACACGGGCACGTGAAGGAGCATTGTCTCGCGGCGCGGCCGCCGGCGAGGACGTGTCCTGGCGGGGCCGCGCATGACCGCGCCCGGCGCGGCGCGGCCGTGGCTCAGCGTGGTGATGCCGTTCTATCGCAAGCTGGCCGAGTTCGAGCGCGTCGTCGCGCTCAACGCGCCGTTCTGGTCGCGCCCCGGCATCGAGGTGGTGATCGCGCTCGACGATGCGAGCGAGGAAAAGGGGCTGCGGCAACTGCTCGCGCGCTTTCCCGGCGTTGCCTGGACCCTGCTGGCCAACGACCGCGCGCACGCGTGGCGCCCGCCGAGCTGTGCGATCAACGCGGGCGTGCGCCACAGCGCGGGCCGCTTCGTGTTCGTGCATTCGCCCGAATCCGCTTACGTGGGCGATGCGCCCGCCATCGCGCTGCATGCGGCCATGCAGGGCGGCCGTGGCGTGGCGGTCGGCCGCGTCGGCTTCGCGCGGTTCGACGAACTGGACGCTGCGCCGAAGCCCGGCGCCCATGCCATGCCTGCCGCGCTGGACGCGCTGTTCGCACACGCCGTGCCCGACGCGCTCTACCTGCGCACCTTCTACGGTTCCCTGTGCTGCGCGCGCGAGGCTTTCGATGCCGTCGGCGGCTACGACGAATCGCTGGCGCGCTGGGGCGGCGACGACGACAACTTCCGCGTGCGCCTGGAGATGGCCGGCTGGCAACTGCTGGCCTGCGCCGACCTGAAGCTGCTGCACCTTTCTTTCGAGGCGCGCGACGGCAGCGAGCAGTTCGACCCCGACAACGACTGGGCATGCTGCACCCCGGCCGCCGCGCGCGCGAACGGGGGCGCGGAGCGCCGCGCGTGGGGCTGCGACTTCACGCGCATCGCTCGCACGGACGCCGCTGCGTTGCCGCCGTCGCCGCAGGACGCGCCACCCTGGCTGCGCTCCGCGCCCGTGTTCGCGATGGGTTCGCGCCTGCAGTGCGAGATTTGCGCGCGCATGGTCCACCACGAGCCGGCGCCGCACTTTCATTGCCCGCGCTGCAGCAAGGAAGCGCCACGGCGCCTGACCGCGCGCCCGCGCATCGTCTGCGTGATGCAGCTGCGCAACGAGGCGCGGCTGCTCGAGGGCTGCCTCGCGCACCTGCGCGCGCATGTCGACGGCTTCGTGCTGCTCGACGACGGCTCGACCGACGAGACGGCGCACATCGCACGGCGCGAGCCCAAGCTGCTCGAGCTGCTGTCGAACCCGCCGGCGCCAGCGCAAAGGCACGCATGGAACGAGCGCGAGAACCGCCGCCGCCTGCTCGAATGCGCACGCGCGCACGGCGCCGGCTGGGTGCTGGCGTGCGATGCCGACGAGCGCTACGAGACGCTCTTCCTCGACAACCTGAATGCCATCGTCGACTCGCTCTCCGAGACGCAGCTGTCCTGCCTGTCGGTCGCGATGCGGGAACTGTGGGACGCGCCCGACCGGTTCCGCATCGACGGCCCGTGGGCGCACAAGTCGCGCGCCTGCCTGTTCCGCCTGCCGCAGGAGATCGCCTTCGCGCAGGCGCCGGCGCTGCATGGACCGTGGTACCCCGACGCCGTGGCGCAACACGGCGTGATGTACCGCAGCTACTACCGGCTCTATCACCTGAAGATGATTCGCCGCGAAGACCGCGTCGCGCGGCGCGACCTGTACCGGCGCCTCGACCCCGAGCGGCGCCTGCAGCCCATGGGCTACGACTATCTTGCCGAGGAAGGGCCGGCGTTGCGGCTCGCCGCGGTGGCGCCCGGGCGCGGCTATGCGCTCGCGAGCCTGCCGAAGGATCTGGCGGCGCTGCTTCAGGCCTGACCTTCGGACGGGCCCGCGGACATCGCCAGCGAACGCGCGAAATCACCGCGGTAGGTGCGCGTGCCGGTGTGGCTCAGCCGCGAGCGCGTGTCGACGAACACCTGCCCGCCGATCGACTGCCAGCGCCGGCAGAAGGCGAAATCCTCGCTCAGGTAGCGGCCGTTGCCGGGTTCGGCCCACACGTCGAAGAAGCGGTAGTGCGCCTGCGCGGCCGCCTGCGCGTCTTCCATGTGGTCGGGCGTGTAGCGCAGCTGCGGCATGGCCTGCGCGAGCCGGGTGAACACGCTGCGCGCGATCAGCATGAACCCGGTGGGGGCGTCCAGCACTTCGGCGAAGCCGTCGGCGTCCACGCCGGCGTTTTTCAGGTTCACCGGGAATACGGCGTGGCGCGCCTCGAAGTCTTCGCGCGTGCTGCCCGCGGGCAGCGCCTGCGCCAGGCCCTCGCCCGGCCAGCCGTCGCTCTTGTGCGGGTACACGCCGGCCACCACCGCGCGGTCCGCCAGCAGCAGCCGCAGCGCGGCCTCCGGCTCGAAGCCGATGTCGGCGTCGATCCAGAACAGATGCGTCCAGCGCGCGTCGGCCATGAACTCCGCCACCAGCCTGTTGCGGGCGCGCGGAATCAGGCTGTCGCCGTCGAGGAATCGCGTCTGCATCGCGAAGCCGTGCCGCCACGCCAGGTTGACCAGGCCGAGCAGGCTGCGCACGTAGTCGCTGGTGAGCTGGCCGGTGTAGCTGGGCGTGGCGATGAAGGGGCGGATCTGCGGGAGGGCGTCGATGGAGAGCATGGGCGGTCCGGGTGTGGATGGTCTTGCGCGGTCGTCAGCTTGCCGCAACCTGCCGCCGCGTGGTCAGCAGCGCGCGCAGCTTGGCCGGCGCCACCGGCTTGGTCAGCAGCATCACGCCGCCCTGGCGCAGCCGCTGCAGCACGTCGGGCCCGGTCGCGCCCGACACCAGCACCGCGAGCGCGTCGGGCTGCAGGCGCTTGGCGGCGTCGAGCACGTTCACGCCGTCGTCGTCGCCCGCCAGCTGCAGGTCGCACAGCACGGCGTCGTAGCGCACGCCGCCGCCGCCCAGCCGCGCGATGGCCTCGGCGCCGGTGGTCACGCAGTCGACCTGGCAGCCCCATTGCGCCAGCAGCGTGCGGGTGCCTTCGAGGATGGCGGGGTCGTCGTCCACCACCAGGCAGCGCAGGCCGGCCAGCGGCGCGGGCGCGAACTGCGGCGGCTCGGGCGGCGCCGCATCGGCGGCTCGCGCGGCGGGCAGGGTGAAGGCGAAGGTGCTGCCGGCCTGCAGCGCCGAGCGCACGGTGATGCGCGTGCCCAGCAGCGTGGCGATGCGCGCGCAGATCGCCAGCCCCAGCCCGAAGCCGCGGCGGCGGTCGCGCTCGGTGTTGGCCACCTGGTAGAACTCTTCGAAGATGCGGCCCTGGTGGATGGGCGCGATGCCCACGCCGTTGTCGCGCACCTCGATGCGCACGCCCGCCGCGCAGCGCCGCGCGGCCACCAGCACGGTGCCGCCTTCGGGCGCATGGCGCAGCGCGTTGCTCACCAGGTTGCCGACGATGCGCCGCAGCATGGCCGCGTCGGTGCGCACCGCCAGGCCCCGGTCGCTCCAGTGCAGGCGCACGCGCGCCTGCGCCGCCGCGGCGGCATGCTGCGCGTCGATCTGGTCGAACAGCGCGTCCAGCGATACCTTGGCGATCGCCGGCGTGAGCACCTGCGCGTCGAGCCGCGAGATCTCCAGCAGGTCGTCGAGCAGCACGCCCATGAACTCGGTGCTCTCCTGCAGCCGCAGCACGGCCGGGCGCTGCGCCGGCGTGGCGCCGGGCAGCAGGCCGTCGATGAACAGGCCCATGGCATGCAGCGGCTGGCGCAGGTCGTGGCTGGCGGCGGCCAGGAAGCGCGCGCGCGACAGCGCCGCCTGCTCGGCCTCGGCCATGCGCTGCAGCGCCACGGCGGTGGCCTCGCGCACGCGCTCCTCGCTGACCTGGCGGTTGTGCTGCAGCCGCTCGGCGAGCCGGTCGATGTCGTGCGCCAGCACCGCCAGCTCGTGCGTGCCGCGCGTGCCCCCCTCGACCACGCCGCAGCGCACGTCGAACTGCCCGGTCTCCAGCGCTGCGACGGTGCGCGACACGCGCCGCAGCGGCCGCGCCACCGTGCGCGCCATGTGGCGCACCGAGGCCCAGGCCGCGATCAGCGCCACCATCGCGATGCCGATGCCGGCAATGAGCGAGCGGCTGCGCTCGCGCGTGTAGGCCGTGGTGTCGCGGAAGGTCTGCACCAGGCCGATGGGCGTGTCGCCCGCCGCCGTGGACCCCGCGGGCGCGAAGGCGCTGGCGCGCGAGGCCTCGCGCAGCGTGACCGGCGAGGTGAACATGCGCAGCCGCGCGAGCGAGGTGGTCTTGGGCCCCGCGGTGACGAACACGCCCGCGCTGTTGCTGATTTCCACCCGCGTCACCTGCCCGCCGCGCAGCGCTGCATTGGCCACGTTCTGCAGCGCGGGCAGGTCGCCCGCATACAGGCTCAGGTCGGACATGGCCGCCACCTGCCGCGCGACCGCCTGGCCCTCGGCATCGAAGGCGGCTTCCAGCGTCTGCAGCCGGCTGTGCGTGAACCAGCCGGTCAGCGCCAGCGCCACTGCCGCGCACGGCACCACGCCGAGGCGGAACAGGTCGTTCTGCAGGTTGCCGCGCACCACCAGCGTGTGGTTGGGCGGCGGCGGCGATGCGGCGGGCGCCGCATCCGGTGCCGTGCCATTGGAGGGCCGCGCGGCGGTGCTCATCGCGGCGCCGCGAGTCGCTCGGTCAGTTCCCGTTCCTCCGGCAGGCGCAGGCCGAGTCCGCGTGCCACGGTGGCGTTGACGCGCACGCTGGCGGGCGTCGCCGCTTCCACCAGCGGGCCGTTGTTGCTGCTTGCGTTCGCGTTCGCGGCGGCCACTTTCTGGCCGAGCAGCCGTGCCTGCTGGGCGAGCTGCGAAGGCGTCGACACCGCCGCGGCCAGGCCGCCCGAGCGCACCAGCCCTTCGCTGGTGCCGAACACCGGAAGGCCCGCGCCGGCGCCCGCGCGAAGCACCGAGAGCGTGGCCGCCTGGTTGTCGCCGATCAGGTCGGGCAGCACCATCAGCGCATCGCTCTGCGGCACCACGATGCGCAGCGCGGCGGCCAGCGAGCGGGCGTCGGGCGCGTATTCGATGCGCACGTCCCAGGCCGGGTTGGCCACCTGGGCGGCGCGCTGCAACTCGCGCACCAGCGGCTCCGACTCGGGCGTGGCCACCACGCCTACGCGGTGCTTCTGCGGCAGCACCGCGCTCATCAGCGCGAGCTGGTCGGTCATGGCCGGGTCGCGCAGCAGCACGCCCACGCGGCGGTCGCTGCGCCGCAGGGCCGCCGGGCTCGCGGCCTTGAGCGTCTCGTAGTCGAGCCGGCTCAGCATCGCGAGCACCAGCGGCTCCTGGCCGGGCCGCTCGACCGCGGCGCGCGCGGCGGCCGGGCCGACGGCCATGGTCAGCGGGGCGTCGGCCGGTGCCGCGCGCAGGCTGCGGGTGCGCACGCCCGCATTGGCGGCGCGATCGGGGTCGGTGCCGGCGTCCGGCGCCAGCTGCGGCTCCGAAGACGGCGCGGCCCCGCCGGCCGGCAGCCGCACCAGCTCGAAGCGGCTGCCGGGTTCCTGGTCGGCGCGCAGCTGCTGCACGAACTCCGAGGACGCCGGAATGTCGTCGCCCATCAGCACGGTGAGGCTGGATGCAGCCGCCAGGCCCGTGGCTGACGCGGCCGCCGCGGCCAGCAGGGCCAGCGCGCCGCGCCGCACGCCCGCGCGCGGTTTCGCGGGGCGTCCTGGACGTCCGCGGAAGAGCGCGAAGATGTGGGGCACGGCAAGGAACATGGACTGCTTCCGCAGCAAGGGGCGATGATCCAATGTAAGGACCGCCCCTGCTTCTTGCGATAAGGCGGAGGGCTTATGTCAGTGGCCGCGGCGGCCTGCCCGCGTGACGAATATCACTGCGCGGCAGCCGCTCGGCCTATGTCCGACGGACTACCCGCGCACCTACCCCGCAAGGCGGCCGTCAGGCGTCCGCCAGCAGCGCGGCCGCGGCGGCGCGCTGCGCCTGGATGGCCTGGCGCAGCACGCGTGGCGACACCGGCTTGTAGAGCACCGTGATGCCCGCGTTGGCCACTTCGCGCAGCCGGTCGGGCTTGGTCTCGCCCGTCACCAGCAGCCGCGCGGTGCCGGGGCCGATGCCGCGCGGGTGCCGCTCCAGCGCCGCGATCACGTCGAGTCCGTTGTCGCCGCCCTGCAGCAGCAGGTCGCTGATGACCACGTCGGGCGGCTGCGCCCAGCCGTCGGCCATGGCCAGCGCCTCGGCGCGGGTCTGCGCGGGCAGCACCTCGGCGCCCCAGTTGGCGAGCACCACGCTCAGGCCTTCGAGGATGGTGCGCTCGTCGTCGATCACCAGGATGCGCACGTTGGCCAGGCTTTCTTCCTCCTCGATGCCGGCCAGGGCCACCGGCAGCGCCGGCACCGGCAGCGCGGCCGGCGCCGAGCGCACCTGCACCCGCACGCAGGTGCCCTTGTGCAGCTTCGAGCTGAGGTCGACGCGGGTGTTGAGCAGGTCGGCCAGCCGCTGCACCGTGGCCAGGCCCAGACCCATGCCGCGCGCGCCGCGCGCCGCCTGCCTGCCGGTGGGCTCGACCTGGTAGAACTCCTCGAACACCCGCGCCTGGTGCTGCAGCGCGATGCCCACGCCGGTGTCGACCACGTCGATGCGCACGCCCTTGCCGCGCCGCCGCGCGCCGATCAGCACGCCGCCCTCGATGGTGTGGCGCAGCGAGTTCGACACCAGGTTGTTCAGGATGCGCGAGAGCATCACGTAGTCGCAGCGCACCCACACGTCGGTCTTGCGCACCACCAGCCGCAGGCCCTGCTGCTCGGCCACCGGGCGGAAGTTGCGGCTGATCTCGTCGAACAGCCGGTCGAGCGGGAAGTCGGCCCACTGCGGCTGCAGCACGCCGGCGTCGAGCTGCGACAGGTTCAGCAGCTCGGAGAACAGCCGGTCGAGCGAATCCACGCACTCGCGGATGTGGCCGATGCGCTGCAGCTTCACCGGGTCGGTCTCGCCGTTGGCCAGTCCGTCGGAGAACAGCGTGAGCGCGTGCAGCGGCTGGCGCAGGTCATGGCTGGCGGCGGCCAGCAGCCGGGTCTTGGCCTGGCTCGCCACTTCCAGCTGCTGGTTCTTGCGCGCGAGCTCGGCGGTGGCCTCGTTGATGCGGCTCTGCAGCAGCCGGTGGCTCTCGGCCAGCGCGCGCGCGGCCTGGTTGAAGCCGTGCTGCAGGTGGCGCACCTCCGACGTGCCCTCGATCGCCACGCTCGCGTCCTCGCCCGCGCCCAGCCGGTCCACCGCCTTGCCCAGCGCCCGGATCGGCTCGCTGATGCGCCGCGCGGCCCACCAGCCGGCCAGGCCCACGCCCGCCAGGCTGAAGGCCAGCACCAGCGCCACGTTGAGCCACACGGAACGCCGCGCGCTCTGCACCGCGCTCAGGCTGATCTCGACCATCACCTTGCCCGTGTGGCGGCCGTCGTCGCCCACGATCGGCACCACCACCTGCAGGCCCTCGCCGCGCGCGCGGTCGGAGGTCTCGGAGTTGGCGACGATCTCGCCGTCCTCGGTCCAGATCTGCACCTGCTGCACGTGCGGCTGGTAGGTGCCCGACTGGGCGGTGCGCTGCAGCGCCCGGCGGTCCATGCGCGCCAGCGGGGCCTGCGCCACCGTGGCCACCTGCAGCGCCACCGTCTGCGCATTGGCCCGCATCAGCTCGGTGAGGTTGCCCAGGTGCTGGCGCGTCAGTACCGCGATGGCCGCCAGCGTGGCCAGGGCCGCCGGCACCAGCGCCAGCAGGATCAGCTGCTGCGCGAAAGTGAGGCGGGCCAGGCCGCGGAGGACGCGGAAGTTCCAGTTCATGAAGGCTTCGGACGCATGGAGGCCCGAGCTTAGGGGCGCCGGAGCGAACAGGGAAGCAGGAAAAACATCACGAAAACTACGCGCAATTGCTATTTAATGGCGTCCGCACAGCCCGTGTCAGACCCGCCGCCCGTCGGCGAACCCCATGCCATCCGGTCAAAAAATGCTGGTTTCATTGCGCCTCACTGCCCTGTTTCCAGCTGCCCTGCGCGCGGCGGCGATGGGCTTGCTCGTCGGCCTCGCGCCGTTGCTGGCCTGCGCCCAGGGCACCGCGCGCGAGCCGCCGGTGCGCTTCGGCATCCTGCCGCTGGGCGGCGCCTTCGAGTCGCGCAGCGACTGGGATCCGCTGCTGGCCGAGCTCAGCCGCGCCATCGACCGGCCGGTGAGCGTGCTGTCCGTCAACTCTTACGAGGCGCTGGAGCAGGCCATCCGGCGCGACGAGGTCGACATGGCCTTCCTGTCCGGCAAGATGGCGCTGGACGCCGTCACCCAGCGCCGCATGAAGGTGGTGGCGCAGGTGGTGCGGCACGACGGCCTGCCCGGCTACCGCGCGCTGCTGCTGGCGCGCAAGGCGCCGCCTTTCAATTCGCTCAAAGACCTGCTGGCCCAGCCCGAGCGCTGGCGGCTGGCGCGCGGCGAGAAGCAGTCGGTGTCGGGCTTCATCGTGCCGCAGCTGCAGCTCTTCCTGCCGAACCACATCGCGATGGAGACGCGCTTCCTCAGCGAGACCGTCGGCACCCACCAGGCCACCGCGCTGGCCGTGGCCAACAGCGAGGCCGACGTGGCCACCAACAACACGGCCGACTTCGAGCGCTTCAAGCAGCGCTTTCCGGCCGAGGCGGAACGGCTGCAGGTGCTGTGGCAGTCGGACCTCATTCCGCATGCGCAGATCGTGGTGCGGCGCGAATACCCGCCCGAGCTGCGCAAGCGCGTGCAGGTGTTCCTGACCGCCTACGGCCGCGCCAAGGGCCCGCGCGGCGACGCCGAGCGGCTGGTGCTCAAGTCGCTGCACGACCTGGCCGGCTTCCTGCCGGCCGACAACAGCTCGCTGGAGCCGGCCGCCAGGCTGGCCTGGCAACTGGCGCGGCAGAACGCCATGACCGCGCAGTGGGTCAACGACGCCGCGCGCGAAGCCCGCCTGCAGCGCATCGACAGCAGCTACGCCGAGCAGGTCGGCGTGCTCAAGGACGTGTCTCCCTGATGGCCCGCGCCGCCGCCCGACTGCTTGCCGCGACGCTGCTTTGCGCCGCGTCGGCCGCGATGCTGGCCGCGCCCGCCACGGCCGCCGCGCAGGGCGCCAATGCGGCGACGCCGGGTCCCGCGCCCGCGCCCGCCAGGGGCGCGACCGGCGTGCCAGAGGTGGTGCGCGCGGTGCGCTTCGGCGTGCTGCCGCTGGGCGGCACCGTCGAGTCGCGGGCGCTGTGGACGCCGCTGATGGCCGACATGAGCCGCGCGCTCGGCGTCCCGGTCAGCTCGTACTCGGTGCCGTCTTACGAGGAACTCGACCGCGCCATCGGCCGCGACGAGATCGACATGGCCTTCCTGTCGGCCAAGATGGCGCTCGACGCCGTGATGCAGCGGCGCATGAAGGTGGTGGCGCAGATTGCCAAGCAGCCCGGAAACCCCCAGCACCGCGCGGTGCTGCTGATGCGCAAGGCCGGCCCTCTCAACACGTTGGCCGGCCTGCTCGCCGAGCCGCAGCGCTGGCGGCTCGCGCGCGGCGACAGCCGCTCGGTCACGGGCTTCATCGTGCCGCAGAGCCAGTTCTTCCTGCCGAACAACATCCAGATGGAAACCCGCTTCCTCAGCGAGTTCGTCGGCACCCACCAGGCCACCGCGCTCGCCGTGGCCAACGGCGACGCCGACGTGGCCACCAACAACACCACCGACTTCGAACGCTTCAGGCAGCAGTTCCCTATCGAGGCCGAGCGGCTGCAGGTGGTGTGGGAATCCGAGCCGCCGCCCGGCGCGCCGATGGTGGTGCGGCGCAGCTACCCGCCGGAGTTCCAGGCGCGGCTGCAGAACTTCCTGACCGGCTACGGCAAGGCCAGGGGCCCGCGCGGCGACGCCGAGCGCGAGGTGCTGAAGAACCTGCGCGCGGGCTACGGCTACGTCGAGGCCGACGACAGCGCGCTGCTGCCCGAAGCCCGGCTGGAGTACCAGCTGGGCAGGCAGCGCGCCATGGCCGCTTCGTGGGTCAACGAGGCCGCGCGCGAACAGCGGCTGCAGCGCATCGAGAAGACCTACGCGGAGCAGGTCGAGGCACTGCGCGCGCCGAACCGCTGACGCCTCGCGGCGCTCCCTAGTCCCTTCGCCGTACCACCAAACCCCCGCGCCTAGGCCTTAAGGCGGATTTGCCCGCCGCGTCGCGCGCCTGAAACTCCGTGCTTCTTTTCCGGCACCCTTGCCGTTGACGGAGTGTGGATGAGCTGGCGAACAAAAGTGGTGTGGAGCGAGGGGATGCTGCTGCAGCCTCAGCACCTGCAGCAAAGCGAGCGCCATGCCGACCATGCGCGGCATGTGCTGCTGCGCGCGACCACGCCCTATGCCTGGGGTTTTGCCGAACTCGAGATCGATGCCGCCGCGCTCACGCTCGGCAAGCTCGCGCTGGTGCGGGCGGTGGGCGTGTTCGGCGACGGCACCGTGTTCGACATGCCGGCGGTCGACCCGCTGCCCGAGCCCATCGACATTCCCGCCGGCATGCGCGACGAGGCCGTGGTGCTCGCGCTGCCGCTGCGCCGCGCCGGCGCGCGCGAGGCCGACGCGGAAGACTATGAGGAGCTGGTGCGCCACCGCGTGCTCGAGTCGGAGGTGCCCGACTCCAACACCGCCGGCGAGCGCACCGCCATGCTGCAGCTGGGCCAGCTCCACACGCGGCTGATGCGCGCCGGCGAGGCGACCGACGCCTGGACCACGCTCGGCATCGCCCGCGTGCAGGAGCGCCGCGTCGACAACCAGGTGCTGCTGGACCGCGCGATGCTGCCGCCGCTGCTCGACGTGGCGGGCCATTCGGTGATCCGCGCCTGGCTCGACGAGCTGCTGGGCCTGCTGCGCCAGCGCGGCGAGGCGCTTGCCGGCCGCATGACGCAGGGCGGCACCGGCGGCGTGGCCGAGATCGCCGACTTCATGCTGCTGCAGGCCGTCAACCGCAACGAGGCGGTGTTCGCGCACCTGGCCAGAAGCGCAATGCTGCATCCGCAGCATTTCTTCGAGCATGCGCTCGGGCTGGCCGGCGACCTGGCGAGCTTTCGCGATTCACGCCGCGTGGCGCGCTTCGGGCCCTACATCCACGACGACCTCGCGACGAGCTTCCGCCCGCTCATGGACGACCTGCGCCGCAGCCTGTCGATGGTGCTGGAGCAGTCGGCGATCCGCATCGAACTGCACGACCGCAAGCACGGCGTGCGCGTGGCGATGGTGACGGACGTGGAACTGCAGCGCAAGGCGACCTTCGTGCTCGCGGTGAACGCGAACATGCCCAGCGAGGCGCTGCGCGCGCGCTTTCCCACGCAGGTCAAGATCGGCCCGGTGGAGCGCATCCGCGACCTCGTGAACCTGGCGCTGCCGGGCGTCACGCTCACGCCGATGCCGGTCGCGCCGCGGCAGATTCCGTTCCACACGGGCGCCAACTACTTCGAGCTCGAAACGCGCAACAGCGACCTGTGGCGCCAGCTCGAGCAGTCGGGCGGCATCGCGATGCACATCGCGGGCGACTTCCCCGGCCTCGACCTTGCCTTCTGGGCGATACGAGCATGACCCCCAGTCTTCGCGCACTTATTGGCACCGTCAGCGTGGAGCCATCATGAGCACACCTCCCGATCCTTTTGCCGCTTTCGAATCCGAACGCACGGTCATCAAGCCCAAGCCGCGCACGCCGGGCGGTGCGCCGCCTGCGCCCGCACCGGCGCCGTTCTTCGGCGGCGCCGATCCGACGCCCGCGGCCGAGGTCGGCGAACTGGGGTTGCTCAACCCGCTGGTGTCGGCCGCCGGCAAGCTGCTGGTGCTGATAGGCAAGCTGCGCAACCTGGCGCAGCCGCCCAACGTGCCGGCCCTGCGCGCGTCCACCGCCGACGCGGTGAACCAGTTCGACGCCAATGCGCGCCGCGCCGGCGTGAGCAACGAATCGGTGCTCGCCGCGCGCTACGTGCTGTGCACCGCGCTCGACGAAGCGGTGGCCAACACGCCCTGGGGCGTGCAGGCCGGCTGGAACAAGCAGAGCCTGCTGGTGCAGTTCCACAACGAGACCTGGGGCGGCGAGAAGGTGTTCCAGCTGCTGGCCAAGCTCGCGCAGGACGTGCCCACGCATCGCCAGTTGCTGGAGCTGATCTACAGCGTGCTCGCGCTCGGCTTCGAGGGCCGCTACCGCGTGGTCGACAACGGCCGCGCGCAGCTCGACTCGGTGCGCCAGCGCCTGGCCGACCTGATCGCCAAGGACCGCCCGGCCGTGGAGCCCGAGCTTTCTCCGCACTGGCGCGGGCAGGGCGCGGGCACGGTGCGGCTGCGCGAGTCGCTGCCGCTGTGGGTGTTCGCGGCCGGCTTCGCGCTGCTGCTGGCGCTCGCGTGGTTCGCGCTGCGGCTCACGCTCAACTACCGCTCCGACACCACCTATGCCGCAGTCTCGAGCCTGCGCGCGCCCAACATCCAGATCGCGCCCCCGGCCCTGCCGGCGAAGACGCCGCGCCTCGCGCGCTTCCTGGAGCCGGAGATCAAGCAGGGCCTGGTCACCGTGACCGACGAAGCCGACCGCAGCGTGGTGCGCCTGCGCGGCGATTCCTTCTTCGGCTCCGGCAGCGCCGAGCCGATGGCGCAGTCGCTGCCGGTGCTGCGCCGCATCGGGCAGGCGCTGGCCGAGGTCAAGGGCGAGGTGCTGATCACCGGCCACTCCGACAACCAGCCGATCCGCTCGCTGCGCTATCCGTCCAACTGGCATCTGTCGGCCGCGCGTGCCGACGCGGTGAAGGGCGCGCTGAGCACGCTGGTCGATCCCGCGCGCATGCGCTCCGACGGCAAGGCCGATGCCGAGCCCGTGGCCGCCAACGACACGCCCGCCAACCGGGCGCGCAACCGCCGCGTCGACATCGTGCTGCTGACCGAACCCGACCGGCTCGCCGCCGCCACATCGGCTGCTCCCGTTCCAGGAGCGACGAAATGATCAAGAAAATCTTCGGCTTCCTGTTCAGCCCGCTGCTGCTGACGCTGCTTGCGCTCATCGTCGTCGCGCTGCTGGTCTGGTGGATCGGCCCGCTGGTGAAGATCGGTTCGCTTGCGCCGCTCGAAGGCGAGATGACGCGCGCCATCGTCATCGGCGTCATCGTGCTCGTCGTGGTGCTGCGCGCGCTGTACCGCCGCTGGCGCGCCCGCCGCGCGAGCCGCCACCTGACCGACGGCCTCATGAAGGCACCCGCCGCCAGGACCGATGCACCGGTCAACGGCGAGCAGAAGATCCTCGACACGCGATTCAGCGAGGCCGTCGCCACGCTCAAGCAGATGCGCCTGCATGCGGCCGGCAAGAAGCCCGGCTGGCGCGACTGGCTCTCCATCTCGGGCGGCAGCTACCTGTACGACCTGCCTTGGTACGTGTTCATCGGCGCGCCCGGTGCCGGCAAGACCACCGCGCTGGTCAACTCCGGCCTGAGCTTCCCGCTGGCCGAGAAGTTCGGCCCCGGCGCCATTCGCGGCGTGGGCGGCACGCGCAACTGCGACTGGTGGTTCACCGACGAAGCGGTGCTCATCGACACCGCCGGGCGCTACACCACGCAGGACAGCCACCAGTCCGAAGACAAGAGCGCATGGGAGGGCTTCCTGGGCCTGCTGAAGAAGGCGCGCCCGCGCCGGCCGCTGAACGGCGTGTTCCTGACCGTGAGCGTGGCCGACCTGCTGAGCCAGGGGCCGGAGGCGCGCAGCCAGCTCGCGGCGTCGATCCGCGCACGGTTGCTCGAACTCGACAGCAAGCTCACCACGCGGCTGCCGGTGTACGTGCTCGTCACCAAGAGCGACCTGCTCTACGGCTTCACCGACTACTTCGACGACCTGGGCAAGGAACAGCGCGCGCAGGTCTTCGGCTTCACGCTGCCGGCCGACGAGAACCTGCAGGTCGAGGAGAAGGGGCTCTCCACGGCCTTCAACCGCGAATTCGCATTGCTGCACAACCGCGTGAACGACGGCCTCATCGCGCGCATGCAGCGCGAGACCGACGGCACGCGCCGCGCGGCGATCTTCGGTTTTCCGGCCCAGTTCGGCTCCGTCGGCCCGCTGCTGTCCGACCTGCTGGAGCAGGTGTTCACCGGTTCGCGCTTCGCGCAGCCGCCGTGGGTGCGCGGCGTGTACTTCACCAGCGGCACGCAGGAAGGCAGCCCGATCGACCGCGTGATGGGCAGCTTGGCGCGCAGCTTCGGCATCGAGCGCGCGATGCTCGCGCCGCAGAAGAGCAGCGGGCGCAGCTACTTCCTCACCTCGCTGCTGCGCGAGGTGGTGTTCCCCGAGCAGCGCCTGGCCGGTGCCGACGTGAAGCTGGAGCGCCGCCGCCACACGCTGCGCGTGATCGGCGTGACGGCGATGACGCTGGTCACCGTCGGCCTGCTCGCGGCCTGGGGCTACAGCACGCTGCAGAACATGAACTACCTGAAATCGGTCGAGGCCCGCGTCGAGCCCGCCCGGCAGAACCTGGCGGCGCTGCCCGCGCGGGTGCAGAACCTGGTGGAAGTCGCGCCCGTGCTGCAGGGCCTGCGCGACATCTGGAAGACGCCCGACAACCACGACGGCAACGAGCCGCTGTCGATGACGCTGGGCCTCTACCAGGGCGACAAGCTCGACGCCGCCGCCATGCTCACGCACCAGCGCGCGCTCAACGACGCCTTCCTGCCGCAGATCGCCAAGCGCATCGAAGACCAGCTGCGCACCGCGCAGAAAGACAACCTCGAGTACACCTACGAAGCGCTCAAGAGCTACCTCATGCTCTACCAGCCCGAGCACTTCGACCCCGAGGCGCTGAAGGCCTGGATCACGCTCGACTGGTCGCGCAACCTCGATCGCGGCATTCCCGAAGACCAGCGCAAGCAGCTCGAAGACCAGCTCGACGTGCTCATCGCGCAAGGCCCGCCGCGCTCGCCGCTGAAGATGGACGAGAACCTGGTGCGCAGCGTGCGCGCGGTGCTCGCGAGCTACCCGCTGGAGCAGCGCGTGTTCAGCCGCCTGAAGCGCCAGCGCGCCACCAAGGACATCCCGGCCTTCAGCGTGGCGGCCGCCACCGGCCCCTCGGGCCCGCTGGTGTTCGAGCGCATCAGCGGCAAGCCGCTGACCGATGGCGTGCCGGGCATGTTCACCTACGACGGCTATCACAAGCGCTTCCAGAACGAGGTGACCGTGCTCACCGGCCTGCTCGCCAACGAAGACCCGTGGGTGCTGGGGCAGGACCGCAACGCCGCCGACCGCCTGCGCGACGTGGCCGCGCTCGGCGCGCTGACCGACCGCGTGCGCCGCCTGTACCTGGAGGAATACGTGAAGCAGTGGGAAGCGCTGCTCGCCGACGTGCGGCTGATCCGCGCCACCGGCCTGGAGAAGAACATCGAGACCGCGCGCATTCTCTCGGGCGTCGATTCGCCGCTCGCGAACTTCCTGCGCGCGGTGGTCAGGCAGACCACGCTGATCCCGGCGGCCGACGCCAACAAGGACGTGGTCAGCAAGGCGACCGAGACCGTGCGCAACACGCGCAAGGGCCTGGAAGACCTGTTCGGCAGCGACCCCGGCCGCCAAGTGGCACCGGGCAAGCGCATCGAGAGCATCGTGGACGACCGCTTCGAGCCGCTGCGCCGCCTCGTCACCGCCGGCGGCCCCAACCAGCCGGCGCCCATCGACGATGCACTCAAGCTCTTCAACGAGGTGTACGTGTACCTCAACGCGGTCGACACGGCCGTGAAGGGCCGCACCTCGCCGCCGCCCGGCGACGTGGCGGGCAAGCTCAAGTCGGACGCGGGCCGGCTGCCGGAGCCCGTGCGCTCGATGGTCGAGAACCTGAGCCAGTCCGGCGCCGCGCAGGCCCAGGTGGCCGAGCGCGGCAACCTGAGCCAGGACCTGCGCCCCGTGGCCGAGTTCTGCGCGCGCGCCATCGCGGGCCGCTACCCGTTCGTGGGCAACAGCAAGCGCGACGTGCTGCCCGAAGACTTCGGCCAGATGTTCGGCCCCGGCGGCCTGATGGACGACTTCTTCCAGAAGCGCCTGGCCGCGCTGGTCGACACCAGCACCCGCCCGTGGCGCTACAAGCCCGTGGCCGAGCGCGGCGCCATCACCACGCAGGCGCTCGCGCAGTTCGAACGCGCGGCGCGCATCAAGGACATCTTCTTCCGCGGCGGCGGCCGCGGCCCGTCGATGCGGCTGGACTTCAAGCCGGTGGAGATGGACGCGGGCATCACCCAGTTCATCCTCGACGTGGACGGCCAGCTCGTGAAGTACGCGCACGGCCCCGTGGTGCCGATGGCGGTGCAGTGGCCGGGGCCGAAGGGCAGCAACCAGGTGCGCATCCAGGTGAGCCCGCCTTCGACCACGGGCAGCTCGGGCGCTGCCGTGGATGGGCCCTGGGCGCTGTTCCGTGCGCTCGACGACGGGCAGCTCGAGGCGGGCGATGCGCCGGAGAAGTTCTTCATCACCTTCCAGGTCGGCGCGCGCAAGACGCGGTTCGAGGTGACGACCAACAGCGTGCAGCATCCGATCCGGTTGCGCGAGCTGCGGGAGTTTTCCTGTCCGGAGGGGCTGTGAGCTCAGCTTCTTCTTCTTCCATTTTTGCCTCGGCGGAGTTGCCGGGTTGGTTCGGCAAGTTGCCGGGGATGGGGGACTTCGCGCATCGCCGGCTGCCCGAAGCGTTCCGTTCCGTGTGGGACCAGTGGCTGCAGCGCGGGCTGGCGCGGTTGAGGGACCGGCATGCCGATTGGGTGGAGTGGTATCTGGAGGCGCCCATATGGTGCTTTGCGCTGGGGCCCGGGGTCGCCGGCGAGCGGGCGTGGATGGGGGTGCTGATGCCTTCGGTGGACGGGGTGGGGCGGTACTTTCCTTTCACGCTGGCGGTGGAACTGGATGCGTCTTGCGGGACCGAGCTTCGCGGCGAGGCGTTGATTGCCGCGCTGCAGTGGTGGATTCGGGCGACCCAGGCTGCGCTCGAAGGGCTTGAGGGCGATCTGGATGCGCTGCGGTTCGATGCTGTGCTGCAGCGGCTCTTTCTTGCTGCCGGCGAGGCTGGGCGCGAGGTGCGTGTGGAGGTGCTTGAGCTGCCGATGGAGAGGGCTTCTCTTTGGCTTGGTGATCCTGCTGGTGAAGCTGGGGTTCGGATGGTTTGCGACGGGCTGCCTGTCGATGAAAAGTTCGATGGGCTTTTTCTTGGCTTTGTGGAGGGGGAGAGTTGATGGACTCGCTTCTTCTTGCCTTCCGAGGCCGGGTCTCGGCCCGGCGGCCGACCTACTTTTCTTTGCTTCGCCAAAGAAAAGTAGGCAAAAGAAAGGCGACCCTGCTGTCTGCGTCCCTCCGCTTCGCTGCGGGCAACCTGCGGTGCTCGACTCCGGCGGGGGGCCGCAGAACTCGCTTCGCTCAGACAGCTGCGGCCCTGATCCCGCCTGCGTCTGCGCTCCTCGGCGCAGCCAGAAGGGATTTGGAAACCAAACGTGCCACCGCTGCGCTCGGCGCGGTGGCGCAGCCGCGCAGCGGCTGTGCCACATGGGGCCGAGCGAAGCAAAGGCCCGAGTTGTCTCCACCTCCCCTCTGGCTGCGCCGAGGAGCGGAGCGTTTCGCGGATAAGGGCTCGCCCTTGTTTGAGCGAAGCGAGTTTGGGCGAGACCCCGCGAAACGCGAGCACCGCAGGTTGCCCCGTAGCGCAGCGAAGGGGTCGCAGACAGTGGGGTCGCCTTTTCTTTGGCTACTTTCTTTTGGCGAAGCAAAAGAAAGTAGCTCGCCCGCCGGGGCGAGACCCGGCCCCGGAAAGCAATTCATCAAAGGAGCCAGTCAATGACCGACTCCCCAAACCAAGACGACCGCACCCGAGTAGTCCCAAGGTCGACAACCCCCGCAGACCCGGCAGCCACAGTCATCACAGCAGCAGCAGCCCAGCCGGTCACCAGCCCCGCCACGGGCAGCACCGACGCCGGCCTCCTGCCAGTAGGCAGCCGCCTGGCCGAATTCGAAGTCACCCGAGTCATAGGCCAGGGCGGCTTCGGCGTGGTCTACGAAGCCTGGGACCACACCCTCGAACGCGTAGTGGCGATCAAGGAATACCTCCCCACCTCGTTGTCCACGAGACAGCAGGACGGCACCGTGGTCCCCCTGTCCGAAAGACACAGGGAAACCTTCGACCTCGGCATGCGCAGCTTCATCAACGAAGCCCGCCTGCTCGCCCAGTTCGACCACCCGTCGCTGCTCAAGGTCTACCGCTTCTGGCAAGAAAAAGGCACCACCTACATGGTCATGCCTTTCTACAGGGGCGATACGCTGAGAGAGGCCCTGGTGGCCATCCCCGCGGGCGTGGACGAGGCATGGCTGATCCGCATCATGGACGGCGTCACGCAGGCGCTGGCGGTGATGCACAGCGCCAACTGCTATCACCGCGACATCGCGCCCGACAACATCATCCTGCTCGAAGGCTCCGGCCGGCCGGTGGTGCTGGACTTCGGCGCCGCGCGCCGCGTGATCACCGACAAGACGCAGGCGATCACCGTCATCCTCAAGCCCGGCTATGCGCCCATCGAGCAATACGCGGAGATGCCCGACATGTCGCAGGGCGCGTGGACCGACGTCTATGCGCTCGCGGCGGTGATGCACGTGGCGGTGTGCGGGCGCGCGCCGCCGCCTTCGGTGGCGCGCCTGCTGTCGGACAGCTACGTGCCGCTCGCGGGCAACGACATCCTGCGCCAGCGCTACAGCCTGCGGCTGCTGGAGGCCATCGACGCGGGCCTGGGCGTGCGGCCCGAGCAGCGGCCGCAGTCGATGGCGGAGCTGCGCGCGGCGCTCGATCTCGATGCGGGCAACACCGTCGCGCCCGTGCCGCGCACGCAGCCGCCGCGTGTTCAAGGTGGCGGCGGCAATGCTGCCGGCGCGGACGCGGCGACCGTCATCGTGGGCAGCGGGAAAGCCACAGGCAAGCCGGTCAACGCGAAGACGCCGTCTCCTGCGCCCTCTGCGCCCGCCGGCCGGAAGACCATCACTGCGATCGCCTCGGCCGTCGCCCTCGCGGCCGTGGCCGGTGGCGGGTGGTGGTTCCTGCAGGGCCGCACGGGTGGCGGCACGGAGGCCGGCACGAACGGCAAGCAGGCCGCCGTCGCGCCCACACCCGCGCCGCCGCCCGACACCAAGGTCGCCGAGGCACCGCCGCCCCCTGCGCCGCCGCCGCCTCCCGCGCCCGCGCCGGCGCCGCGCACGCCGCTCGAATCGCTGCAGTCGCTCGCCGCCGGCGCGGCACCGGGCTTCGACGTGACCGCCGCGCCGAAGAAGGCCGAGGTCACCGTCGGCAAGGACCGGCTCGCGTTCGAGGTCCGCAGCAAGCGCGAGGGCTTCGTCTACGTGTTCCTGCTGTCCAGCGGCGGCGAGATGTTCCTGCTGTTCCCGAACCTGCTCGACAAGTACAACAAGATCACCGCCAGCGGTTCGCTCGCGCTGCCGCGCGCCTCGTGGCCGATGGACGCGGGCGGCCCGCCCGGCACCGACCAGTTCGCGGTGCTGGTGAGCGAGCACGAGCGCGATTTCAGTGCCGCCGGCGTGCAGAACGACGGCGTGTTCCCGGTGTTCCCGTTGCCGGTGCTGGCCGCGCTCGAAGCCACGCGCGGCACCGGTCCTTCGCCGTTGCTGGGCAAGCCGGTGTGCGCGCCCGGCAGCGCGCCGTGCAACGACGTCTATGGCGTCGCGAATTTCAAAATCGTCGAGAAGTAATCGTCTGCAGAGCGCCGGCCCTCTGCGCGAGGGCTCCCTTTTCCGGACCAGGAGACCTCCATGCACCCCTCACTGCCGCCACGCCCGACCCCCGGCTTCACCGCCACGCTTTTGCGCTGGGCCGCCGCTGCCGCCGTCGCTTCGCTGGCCGGCTGTGCCGCGCCGCCACCGGCACAGACCGACACCGCGGCCGCAACGCCCGACACCGCCGCAGCCACGCGCCCGCCGCCGCCCACCGGCGCCAGCGTGGCCGGCCAGGCGCGTACCTTCTCGACCCAGCTCGCCACCTACACATCGGTCGGCTTCGACGCGGTGCCGGGCTGGTCGCGCGACGACTTCTCCGAAAGCTGGCCCGCCTTCCTCGGCAGCTGCAAGGTGCTGACCGGGCGCGGCGCCGAATGGAAGGAGGTGTGCGCGCGCGCGCTCAAGGTCGACGGCAGGAACAACAACGCCATCCGCGGCTTCTTCGAGGGCGAGTTCTCGGCCTACCAGATCCGCGACGACGACCGCCGCCCCGACGGCGTGGTCACCGGCTACTTCGAGCCCGAGATCGCGGGCAGCCGGCAGTACGGCGCGCCCTTCATCTACCCGGTCTACGGCCAGCCCGAGGACATGCTGTTCGCGGATGCCCGCAAGCTGCCCCCGGGCAACGGCACGGTGGCCGCGCGCGTGGACGGGCGCAACGTGGTGGTGCAGACCGGCCTGAGCACGCGCGACATGGGCGCGCCCGGCCTCTATGCGCTCGACCTGTCGGCCGTCTCGCGCGACACCATCGACCGCAAGGTGCGGCTGCGCATCGAGGGCAAGCAGCTGCTGCCGTACTACACGCGCGAGGAGATCGAGACCAAGGGCGCGCCCAACGCCAAGGTGCTGGCCTTCGTGAGCAGCGCCAGCGCGCTGTACGAGATGCAGATCCAGGGCTCGGGCCGCATCAAGCTGCCCAGCGGCGAGCTGATCCGCGTGGCCTACGCAGAGCAGAACGGCCAGCCCTTCCGCCCGACGCTGGCGCAGGCCGCCAACGGCAAGCCGCGCAGCCCGGTGAAGGTGCGCGGCTCTTCCATCGAGCTGCAGCTGGACGAAGGCGACGACGACGATGTGGGCGCGGTCGACAACAGCACCATCCGCACGCGCGGCTTCACGCTCGCGCGGCCGGTGGCCAGCGGCGCGGTGGTGGTGCCGGGGCGGCGCGCGGCCGGCGCGGTCGCGGGCTCGGGCATCAAGGACCCGAGCTATGTGTTCTTCAAGGAAGCCACGTCGCCGGTCGGCGGGCCGGTGGGCGCGTTTGGCGTGCCGCTGTCGGCGGGGCGTTCCATCGCGGTCGATCCGCGCAGCACGCCGCTGGGCTATCCGGTGTTCGTCTCCACGCGCACGCCGGGCAGCGGCGCGCCGATGCAGCGCCTGACCATCGCGCAGGACACCGGCGGCGCCATTCGCGGCGCGGTGCGCGCCGACTACTTCTTTGGCAACGGCCAGCAGGCCGCGACCAACGCGCGCCGCATGAAGGAGCGCGGGCAGCTGTGGATCCTGTTGCCGCGCGGCCTGGCGGTGGCGCAGGCCGCCACCTCGTCGGCCATCCGCACGCGCGGCGGGCCGGTGGGCGCGAACCTGCCGCAGTGCCTGGTGCCGTCGGAAGGCAGCTGCGTGGACGACTAGTCATGTCTGCCACCCGGTTTTTCACTCGCTGAGCTCATGCAGGAAACCCTTTCGTCTTCGGAAAGCTCTGAACTCGTCCGCCTCTGGCGGCGCAGGCAGACGCTGTCCGCGAACGACATGGGCGCCATGTACCGCATCGTGGGCGAGGCGCTCTCGGCATGCAACCCGCCCGAGCTGCAGGTGCTGGGCGAGGGGCGGCAGGAGCTGGTGGCGCAGTTCATCTACGTCAAGGTGCTGCGGCTCGATGCCGACCCCGGCGACTCGGAAGAGCGCGCGAGCCACAGCGCGCCCTCGACCGCGTTCGCGCTGTGCGCGTACTTCCGCCGCTACCTGATCGACTGCACGCGCGCCAGCGCATTCCGCCGCAAGCTGTCCATCGGCGAGCAGATCACCGAGGCGCAGCTGGAAGACGAAGTGGGCGCGGGCGAAGACCTCGAAGGCTGCCTCGCGGAGCACGGCCTGAGCGCGCACGCGGTGCAGCTGGCCGCGCGCGCCTTCATCGCCGAGCTGCCCGAGCCCGAACGCATCCTGCTGTGCGAGGGCTTCGGCAAGGAGGCCGACGGTGGGCTGTCGGGCATTGCCTCGCGCCATGCCATCGCGTCGTACCACTACCGCGCGGGCCGGCTGGGCCTGGTGCACAAGCGCGAGGGCATGACCGCCGACTATGCGAAGACCCGGCTCGGAGGCTGGCTGCAGCAGACGCTGGGCATCGCCATCGAGCCCGGCAATATGGACGCGATCCTGCAGGTTTTCAAAATCCTCGGTGCTGAAGCGTCTTACGCCTGAAGACATAGCCATTCAGGAACAGACGCCATGCCCACCGAACTCTGGCCCCCGCTCAGCGTGATCCGCAACGCGCTCGAAACCGGCTCGGCCGTGCCCGAGGACGGCGCGGATGAGGAGCCCGGCCTCGCGGTCGTGGCCATGCCGGGTGCGACGCCCGGAGCGAGGCGCGAACCCGCGCGCGTGCCCGCCACGTCCAGCCTGCTGCTGCCGCTGGCCGAGCTGGCACGGCGCCGCGAGGCGGTGGCGCAGCGCGCGTTTCCGGCGCGCTGGGCGCCGGGCCGGCTCGTGAGCGTGCTGCATGAGGGGCGGCTGCTCGGCGTGCTGCTGGACCGCTGCATCCACGGGGAACTCTGGCAGGGCTGGATGGCCGCGGGCGAGGCCGACTGGGCCAGCGCGTTCGACGTGCTGCTGGAGCCCGGGGACGAGCCTTTCGAGCCGATGTTCGGCGTGATCCAGGCCTGGAACGTGCTCACGCTCGAGCCCAGCCCGCGGCTGTGCGCGCGCGTGCTGGGCGAGGTGTCGGCCACGCGGCTCGCGGCGATCCGCGCGGTGCACGACGAGTGGGCCGCGCAAGCGGCGTCGCCCATCGCGCCCGAGCCGGGGCGCATCGCGCTGCGCAGCGTGGGGGGCGGCGCGTTCCCGGTGCTGTCGGGCACGCCGCTCGGGCCGCAGGATCCGCGCGCCGACTACCAGTCGCTGTACCGCAACGCGGGGTTGCAGCTGGCGCGCGCGCTGGTGCAGCCGGAAGAAGCGGAGGCACCGCGCGCGCGGCCACAGGCGCGGCCCGAGCGGCCCGAAGGCGGCTGGTGGGGCAGCATCCGCCGCTGGTTCGGCGCCGAAGGTTGGGTGCGCCCGGCCTTCGCGGTGCTGGCGCTGTGCGTGGTGATCCAGAACGTCGGCCTGCTCGGCGGGCGCGACGCGGCGGAGGAAGACGACGTGCGCTTCCGCGCGGTGCCCACGGCGCCCGCGCCGGCGCGCGCCGACCTCCTGGTGCGCTGGAAAGAGGGCGTGCGCATGGACGAGGCCGACCGGCTGCTGCAGTCGATCTCTGCCGACGTGGTGGGCGGGCCGGGCGGCAACGGCGCGTGGCGGCTGCGCGTGCCGGAGCCGGTGGATGCGCTGGCGGTGCTGGCGGCGTCGCCGCTGGTCGAATCGGCCGGGCCGGCGCAGGAGCGGCAATGACACCGCGCCGCACGCATTTGTCTTTCTCCCTCACCTTCCGGGGGAGGGCAGGGGAGGGGGCAGGCGGCGTATCCAACGGGCGCTCTGCCCGCCCCCATCCCAGCCTTCCCCCAGAGGGGGAAGGAGCAAGGCAACTCGAATCGGCTTTCTCCCTCCCCTTCCGGGGGAGGGCAGGGGTGGGGGCAAGCGGCGTATCCAATGGGCGCTCTGCCCGCCCCCATCCCGGCCTTCCCCCAGAGGGGGAAGGAGCAAGACAACTCGAATCGGCTTTCTCCCTCCCCTTCCGGGGGAGGGCAGGGGAGGGGGCAAGCGGCGTATCCAATGGGCGCTCTGCCCGCCCCCATCCCGGCCTTCCCCCAGAGGGGGAAGGAGCAAGGCAACTCGAATCGGCTTTCTCCCTCCCCTTCCGGGGGAGGGCAGGGGAGGGGGCAGGCGGCGTATCCAGGGGGCGCTCTGCCCGCCCCCATCCCGGCCTTTCCCCAGAGGGGGAAGGAGCAAGGCAACTGCGCTGGCTGCAGGGATTGCTGGTGCTTTGGCTGCTCGTCTGCGGCAGCCTCGCATTCGCCACCCAGCGCGCCTTGCTCGTCGGCGTCTCCGAACTCGTCAACCAGCCGCAGGCCCTGTGGCTGCAGGCGCCGCGCAACGACGTGATGCTCATGCGCGACGCGCTGCTCAGGCAGGGCTTTGGCGCGGCCGACATTACCGTGCTGGCGGACGGCGTGAGCGGCGCTGCCTTGCCCGACTCGCAGGCCATCCAAGACGCGCTCGCGCGGCTGCTCGCGCAGTCGAAGAGCGGCGACTTTGTGTTGTTGTATTTCTCCGGCCACGGCACCCGCCTGCGCGACGTGGCCAAGCGCTACCAGGAGCCCGACGGCCTGTCCGAGAACTTCCTCGCGCGCGACGTGCGCGGCACGCTCGGCAGCGACAGCACGTTGACCGGCGACCTGCGCGATGCCGACTTCGACGGCTGGATCCAGGCCTTCCTTGCGAAGAACGTCTTCATCGCCTCGGTGTTCGACACCTGCGCCGCCAACTCGATGACGCGCGGCACCGCCGATGCGCCGGCCACGGCCGAAGGCCCGGCCGACGACGAGGTGCGCTGGCGCGGCCTGCGCGCGACGCAGCTTGCGGGGGGCAATGCGCCCGTGCGCTCCGGCATGGCCGCACCCGCTCCGGCCGACGCTGTGCCGCGTGCCCGCTATGTCGCCTTCTTCGCGTCCGAGAGCCACCAGATCACGCCCGAACTGCGCCTGCCCCGCAAGGCGCGCAACGCCCGCGATTCGCGCGACGCCCGGCCGCAGGGCCTGCTGACCTGGGCCCTGGTGGAGGCGCTGTCGCGCAAGCCCGCCACATGGCGCGAACTGTTCGACGGCGTGCTCGCGCTCTATCCACCGGTCATCGATGAACTCGCGCAGCGCTTTCCCACGCGCGAGCTGCCGTCGCCGGTGGCCGAAGGCAACCTCGATGCGCCGCTGTTCGCCAACAGCGGCGCGCCCGCATCCACGCGGCCCGTGTGGCGCGCACAGCGCACTGGCGACAGCCTGGCCCTGAAGGCGGGCCTGCTGGACGGCCTCGTGCCGCAGCAGGAGGTGCGCGTGCTCGCGACGCTCGAGGACGGCACCGTGCGCGGCGCACCCGCAACGCTTGCGCAGGTCGCGCCCGGCGTCGCGGGGCTTGCCGTGCCCGCGGCGCTGAAGGATGTGTCGGGCGCGGCCTTCTGGAGCGTCACGCCGGTCGGCGAACCGGCCGCGACCGCCCTGCGCGTGCGCGCCGACAGGCCCTTGCCCGCCGGCCTGAGCCTGGACTACCCCGCCGCGATCCGCCCGGCCGACGACGCAGCGCCCGCCGACGTGCGCTGGACCGACCTCGGCCCCTCGGGCCAGCGCATCGAACTGCTGGCACCGCTGTTCGGCGCCACGCTCTCCACCGTCGTGCTGCCCGACACCGCCGCGCTGCGCCGCCGCCTGCAGGCGCTGGCGCAGCTCAAGTGGCTTGCCCGGCTGCAGGACTACGGCAAGGACGGCCGGCTCGACGGCTTCGACGCCGCGCTCGAAATCTGGAGCGGTGAGCGGCTGCTGCGCAGCGCTTCCGTTGACGAGGCCTCGGGTGCACTGCCCGCGCTGCGCCCCGGCGAGCGCCTGCGGCTGAACGTGCGCAACACCAGCGGCCGTTCGATCGACCTGGTCGTCGCCGGCATCGATGGCCGCGGCAACCTGCAGCCGGTGTACCCCGACGCCTCGGGCGAGACCAACCGCTTCAAGCGCGGCACGCCGGAGCAGCCCTCGGCCCGCCGCTTCGACCTGCCCTGGCTCGATGCGCCGGGCGATGCGCGCCTGCTCGTCATGGCCGTGCCCGCCGCGCCCTACAGCGCGCCGCGCCTGTTCGGCGTGGCGTCGGCGCAGGCGGAACTGTCGGAAGTCCGCGTGCGCGGCGGCCAGCCGCCGGCCGGCAGCGGCGAACGCGAGCGGCAGGTGTTCGCGGCCCTGCTGCGCAGGAACGGCGGCGCGCCCGCCGACGGAGCCCGGCCGTGACGCCGGTTCGAATTTTTTTCCAAAGCACCCGGAGGTGACATGGCATTTGCAGAAGACGGCTCCTGGAGCCCTGAAGACGCCCGGCGGTTCTACGAACTGATCGGCACCGGCTCGGCCGACACCGACCTGGTCATGATGATCGAGAACAAGGGCGCGGCGGTCGAGGGCGAACTCGAGCGCGCCTTCGACGACGGCAAGGCGCGGCTGAACATCGGCGGCTACTACTGGTCGGTGCAGGTGCCCGAGTCCTCGGCGCAGAACCAGGTGGTGCCCAACAACCTGATCGTCGCGCGCCGCAGCGACGCGGCCACCGCCACCATCGCGAGCCTGCTGCGCGCGCAGGAGAAAGACCTGAAGGTCGTCATCAGCGTCTTTAAGTCCGGCGGCGACCAGCGCTCGACCGAGGCGCAGGCCACCTTCGAACTGGCGCTGGAGAACGCGCGCATCTGCCGGCTGGTGCTGAACTCCGGCGCGCAGTGGGGCGTGCCGTCGGAGCTGATCTCCATCAGCTACCGCACGGCCAAGGTCAAGTCGGCGCCGCAGAAGACCACCGGCGCGCGCGGCGCGGTGCGCGAATGCCAGTTCACGCGCGCCTGAGCGCGCACACGCCACAGGAGCCGCATACATGACGACCGCCGCCGAACTCATCAAGGCCGCAGACCCCGCGGCCGCCCTCAAGGCCCTGAGCGACGACGTGCGCGCCAGGCCCGCCGACAGCAAGCACCGCGTGTTCATGGCGCAGCTGCTGTGCGTGCTGGGCCAGTGGGAGCGCGCGCTGAACCAGCTCACCGTGGCCGCCGAACTCGACGCGCTGGCCGTGCCCATGAAGCAGGTCTACGGCGACGCCGTGCGCTGCGAAGGCCTGCGCGCAGACGTGTTCGCGGGCAGGCGCACGCCGATGATCTTCGGCCAGCCCGACGAATGGCTGGCGCTGCTCATCGAGTCGCTGCTGCGGCAGGGCCGCGGCGAAAGCGATCTGGCCGAAGACCTGCGCCAGCGCGCCTTCGACGGCGCGCCCGCCATCGGCGGCACCATCGACGGCACGCCCTTCGAATGGCTGGCCGACGCCGACATGCGACTGGGCCCGGTGCTCGAAGCCTTCGTCAACGGCAAGTACTACTGGGTTCCGTATGCGCGCCTTGCGCACATCAGGATCGAGCCGCCGGAAGACCTGCGCGACTGCGTATGGATGCCCGCGCACCTGCAGTTCGAGAACGGCGGCGAAACGCTCGCGCTGATTCCCACGCGCTACGAAGGCACCGAGAAGACCGAGGACGGCGAGCTGCTTCTCGCGCGCAAGACCGAGTGGCGCGAACTGCGGCCCGAGGTGTGGGCCGGCCACGGCCAGCGCGTGCTGGGCAGCAGCGACGGCAGCGAGCGTGCGCTGATGGACGTGCGCGAAATCCTCTTCACGCCGGCTGCCGGCCAAGGCGACGCCGATGGCTGAGCTCACCGCGCAGGAGCGGCTGCAGCCCTCGCTGCTCGACCGCCTCGTCGACCATGCGCCCGACGAGAAGAAGGAGAGCGACGAGAAGCGCACCCTCACCAAGCAGGCGCTGCGGCAGGCCGTGCTGCGCGACCTGGGCTGGCTCTTCAACGCCACCGGCTACGGCCTCTCGATGGACGACAGGCAGTACCCGAACGCGGCACGCTCGGTCATCAATTACGGATTGCCTATGCTGTCTGGCCAGTTCACCTCGTCGGTGCAGCGTGTCAGCATGGAACAGGCTTTGAAGAACGCAATCCTGCAGTTCGAGCCGCGCATTTTGTCCCGCACTCTCGAAGTTGAACTCGTCATGGAAGGCCCGGCACTGGACTCCCACAACAGCATCGGCCTGCAGATCCGCGGCATGCTGTGGGCACAGCCCGTACCGCTGGAGTTCCTGATGCGAAGCCGCGTCGACCTGGAAGAGGGCCGCATCGAGATCGTGGACATGGCGCAGAAACTATGAGCCCCCCGGCTTTTCACTTCGCTGCGCTGCGTGTAATTCGCCACCCCCCGAGGGGGAGGCGCGGCTCGCCTTGGGGCGGCCCGGCGGCGGCCGCCTTCCCGGAGCAACGCACATGGACCCTCGGCTGCTGAGCCTGTACGAACAGGAGCTGCGCTACTTCCGCGAGAGCGCCTCGGAGTTCGCGCGCGCATTCCCGAAGATCGCGCACCGCCTGGGCATCGAGGGGCAGGAGGTGGCCGACCCGTACGTGGAGCGGCTCATCGAGGCCACCGCATTCCTGTCGGCGCGCGTGGGGCTGAAGCTCGATGCCGAGTACCCGCGCTTCACCGGCCACCTGCTCGACATCGTCTATCCGCACTTTCTTGCGCCCACGCCGGCGATGGTGGTCGTGTCTTTCGTGCCCGACCCCGACGATGCGAACCTTGCGAACGGCCCCACGTTGCCGCGCGGCAGCGGGCTGCGTGCGCGGCAGGCCGTGGGCCAGAACACGCACTGCGAGTTCCGCACCGCGAGCGCGCTGCGCGTGTGGCCGGTGGAGGTGCAGCGTGCGCAGTACTTCACCTATGCGCCCGACCTGCCGCTGAACACGCATCCGCAGTCGCGCGCCATTCGCGGCGGCCTGCGCATCGCGCTGCATGCGACGGCGGGGCTCCGCTTCGACCAGATCGCGCTCGACGAACTGGTGCTGCATTTCAGCGGCGCGGAAGACGTGGCCTGGCAACTGCACGAATGCGCGCTGGGCCAGCCGGCGGGCGTGCTGGTGCGGCCGCTGTCGCCGTCCGGTGCGTTGCAGGGCGCGGCGCACAGCCTGCCGGCCAGCGCCATCGGCGCGGTCGGCTTCGAGGAAGACGAGGCACTGCTGCCCGTCACGGCCACCGGCTTTTCGGGCTTTCGGCTGCTGCAGGAGTACTTTGCGTTTCCGCAGCGCTTCCAGTTCGCGCGCATCGGCGGCCTGAAGGACGTGCTGGCCGCGATGCCGGTGGCCGACGTGGAAATCGTGCTGCTGTTCTCGCGCGGCGATGCGGCGCTGGAGAAGCTGGTGAGCGCCGACAACGTGCAGCTGCACTGCGTGCCCGCCATCAACCTGTTCACCAAGCGGCTCGACCGCGTGGCCCTGAACGAGGGCGTGAGCCAGTTCCACCTGGTGCCCGACCGCACGCGGCCGCAGGACTTCGAGGTGCACACCGTGACCGAAGTCATCGGCCACGGCGCGCCCGGCGCCGAAGCCGTGGCGGCCGAGCAGCCTTTCAGGCCGTTCTACTCGGCCTTCCACGGCAGCCGGCTCAGCCACCCCGCCTACTTCACGACCACGCGCGAGCCGCGCATGCTGTCGGTACGGCAGCGCACCGAAGGCAACCGCAGCAGCCACATCGGCTCCGAGGTCTACATGCAGATCGTCGATCCGCAGCAGGCGCCGTACTCGGCCGCGCTGCGCCAGCTCGCGGTGACGGCGCTGTGCACCAACCGCGACCTGCCCCTGCTGATGCCGCTGGGCCGCGACAACGACTTCGACTGCGTCGATTCATTCCCCGTGCAGCGCGTGCGCATGGTGCGCGGACCCTCGCGGCCGGTGTCGCCGGTGGTGAGCCAGGGGCTGGGCTGGCGCGTGGTCGACCACCTTGCGATCAACTACCTGTCGCTGTCCGACAGCACGCCCGAGCAGGGCGCCGCCGCGCTGCGCGAAACGCTGATGCTCTATGCGGTGCATGCCGACGAGATGCGCCAGGGCCAGGTGCGCGGGCTGCTGTCGGTGAAGAGCAAGCCGGTGGCACGGCGCCTGCCGCTGAAGGGCCCGATCGCCTTCGGCCGCGGGCTGGAGGTGACGCTCGAGGTCGACAAGGACGCCTTCCACGGCCACAGCGTGTTCCTGTTCGGCGCCGTGCTCGCGCGCTTTCTGGCGCGCCATGTGGAGGTCAATCACTTCGTCGAGACCGTGCTGCGCATCGCGGGCAAGGGCGAGACCATGCGCTGGAGGCCGCTGTGCGGGACGCGACAGATCCTGTGAGCACGCGCGTCGATGCCGCGCTGCGCGAGTGGTCGGCCGAGCCGTGGGCCTTCGACTACTTCGCCGTGATGCGCCGGCTGGAATCGGTCGCCAGGACCACGCCGCGCTGGGGCCGCGCACTGCTGCCCGGCGCGGAGCCGGTGCGCGTGGGGCAGGAGCCCTCGCTGTCGTTCGCGCCCGCGAGCTTCAGCCGCTTCGAGCCCGCGACCGCGCATTCGCCGCCGCGGCTGCGCCAGCAGTTCTTCGGCTACATCGGGCCCAACGGTCCGCTGCCGGTGCACCTGAGCGACTTCATCCGCGAACGCAGCCTGAATCACGGCGACCCGACGTGGCTGGCGTTTCTCGACAGCTTTTCGCACCGCTTCTCGCTGCACTTCTATCGCGCATGGGCGCAGTCGCGGCCCGCCGTGGCGCTGGACCGCCCGGGCGAAGACCGCTTCCGGCTGCAGGTGGGCGCGCTGGTCGGCATCGGCACGCCGGGGCGCGTGGGGCGCGACGAGATTCACGACGACGCGCGGCTGCACTTCTCGGGCTGGCTCGCGCGGCGCGTGCACAACGTGGAGAGCGTGGAGTCGGTGCTGTGCAGCTACTTCGGCGTGCCGGTGAAGCTGGAACGCTGGGTCGGCCACTGGATGAGCCTGCCGGCCGGAGAACTCACGCGGCTGGGGCAGGGCGAGAGTTCGCGCTCGATGGGCATGGGCGCGATGCTGGGCACCCGCGCGTGGGACCGGCAGCATCGCGTGCGCCTGCACCTGGGCCCGCTCACGCTGGCGCAGTACCGCATGTTCCTGCCGACCGGCGATGCACGGCCGGTGCTGCAGCGCTGGATGCAGCAACTGCTCGGCGACGAGCTCGAGTGGGACGCCGAACTGGTGCTCGAGAAGCAGCAGGTGCCACCCACGCGGCTGGGCGGCGCCAAGGGCAACAGCCCGCGCCTGGGCTGGGTGTCGTGGCTCGGGCAGTCGGCCCGTTCAAGGAATGCGGCGGACGTGCGCATCGGCAGCAGCCAGCGCGTCTTTCAATAAACCCATCTTCATTCGTTCAGAAGAGATACGGAGTTCCCCATGAGTGAAATCAGCCGCACCGCGCTTTTCGGCAAGCTCAATTCGCTGGCCTACAAGGCCATCGAAGGCGCCACCGTGTTCTGCAAGATGCGCGGCAACCCGTACGTGGAGCTGGAGCACTGGTTCGCGCAGCTGCTGCAGGCGCAGGACTCCGACCTGCATCGCGTGATCCAGCACTACGGCCTGGACGTGTCGGTGATCGCCAAGGACATGACAGCCGCGCTCGACCGCCTGCCGCGCGGCGCCACCGCCATCAGCGATTTCTCCCCGCACATCGAGAACGCCATCGAGCGCGCGTGGACCTATGCCACCCTGCAGTTCGGCGAGGCGCAGGTGCGCACCGGCTACCTGCTGGTGGGCATGCTCAAGACGCAGAGCCTGCGCAATCCGCTGTTCGGCCTGTCGAAGCAGTTCGAGAAAGTGAAGGTCGAGGACCTGGCCGACAACTTCGCGAAGATCTGCGACGCATCGCCCGAGGCGCAGATGCGCGCGCAGGACGGCACCGGCATGGGCAGCGGCGCGCCGGGCGAAGATTCCGGCGCGATGGCGCCGGCCGCCATGGGCAAGGGCGACGCGCTGAAGAAGTTCGCGGTCGACCTCACCGAGAAGGCCAAGAAGGGCGAGATGGACCCGGTGACGGGCCGCGACGAAGAGATCCGCCAGATCGTCGACATCCTCATGCGCCGCCGCCAGAACAACCCGCTGCTCACCGGCGAGGCCGGCGTGGGCAAGACGGCGGTGGTCGAAGGCTTCGCGCAGCGCCTGGCGCGCGGCGACGTGCCGCCGCAGCTGAAGGACGTGAAGCTGCTCACGCTCGACATCGGCCTGCTGCAGGCCGGCGCGAGCATGAAGGGCGAGTTCGAGCAGCGGCTGCGCCAGGTGATCGACGAGGTGCAGAGCTCGCCCACGCCCATCATCCTGTTCATCGACGAGATCCACACGCTCGTGGGTGCCGGCGGTGCGGCCGGCACCGGCGATGCGGCCAACCTGCTGAAGCCCGCACTGGCGCGCGGCAACCTGCGCACCATCGGCGCCACAACCTGGGCCGAGTACAAGAAGTACATCGAGAAAGATCCGGCACTCACGCGGCGCTTCCAGGTGGTGCAGGTGCCCGAGCCCGACGAGACCAAGGCCATCCTCATGTTGCGCGGCGTGGCCAGCGTGCTGGAGAAGCACCACCGCGTGCAGCTGCTCGACGAAGCCATCGAGGCGGCGGTGAAGCTGAGCCACCGCTACATTCCCGCGCGCCAGTTGCCCGACAAGGCCGTGAGCCTGCTCGACACCGCCTGCGCGCGCGTGGCCGTGTCGCAGCACGCGACGCCGCCCGAGGTGGAAGACTGCATGCGCCGCATCGAGGGGCTCACGGTCGAGCAGGAGATCATCGGCCGCGAGGAGGCCATCGGCATCGATGTGACGAAGCGGGCGGCGCAGGTTGCCGCGCTGCTGGCCGAGTCGAAGGTGCAGCTCGATGCGCTGAACGCGCGCTGGCAGGAGGAGAAGGGGCTGGTCGATCGGCTGCTGGAGTTGCGTGCGAAGCTGCGGGCGGGCAACAAGCCGGTGGATGCGCCGGGCGCCGGGGGCGAAGACCGGGCTGCGCTGCTGGCGGAGCTGCACGAACTGCAAGCCAGGATTCAGGCGGTGCAGGGCGAGTCGCCGCTCATCCTGCCTTCGGTCGACGAACAGGCCGTGGCCTCGGTCGTGGCCGACTGGACCGGCATTCCCGTCGGCCGCATGGTCAAGAACGAAGTCGAGGCGGTGCTCAAGCTCGCCGACACGCTCAACCAGCGCGTGATCGGCCAGAAGCACGGGCTGGAGATGATCGCGCGCCGCATCCAGACCTCGCGCGCGCGGCTGGACAACCCGCAGAAGCCCATCGGCGTGTTCATGCTCTGCGGCACCTCCGGCGTGGGCAAGACCGAGACCGCGCTGGCGCTGGCCGAGGCGCTGTACGGCGGCGAGCAGAACATCATCACCATCAACATGAGCGAGTTCCAGGAGGCGCACACCGTCTCCACGCTCAAGGGCGCGCCGCCGGGCTACGTGGGCTACGGCGAGGGCGGCATCCTGACCGAGGCGGTGCGCCGCCGGCCCTACAGCGTGGTGCTGCTCGACGAGGTGGAGAAGGCCCACCCCGACGTGCACGAGATCTTCTTCCAGGTGTTCGACAAGGGCTGGATGGAAGACGGCGAGGGCCGCATGATCGATTTCAAGAACACCATCATCCTGCTGACCACCAACGCGGGCAGCGAGCTGGTGATGAGCATGTGCCGCGACCCGGAGCTGCTGCCCGATTCCAACGCGCTGGCCGATGCGCTGAAGGCGCCGCTGATGAAGGTGTTTCCGCCCGCGCTGCTGGGGCGCATCGTCACCATTCCCTATTACCCGCTGTCGCCGGACATGATGAAGAAGATCGTGCGGCTGCAGCTGGGCCGCATCAAGAAGCGCGTGGAAGCCAACCACGGCGTGCCTTTCGACTACAGCGACGCGGTGGTCGACCAGGTGGTGGCGCGTTGCCAGGACCCGGAGTCGGGCGGGCGGGTGATCGACGCGATCCTCACCAACACCGTTCTGCCGACGATCTCTGTCGAGTACCTGCAGCGGCTGGCTTCGGGTGGCGAGATCCGGCGGGTGGCGCTGGATGTGAAGGACGCTGACTTCACTTATGCCTTTGACTGAAATGACTGTCTGCTTTTCGGCTTCGGGTGTTGGTTGTTCGGGGCGCGCTCACGCCGACGGGGTACCTTGCTCCGCGAATGTCCTCCGGCCTGCGGCCTCCCCCTTTATTTCGCTGCGCAAGGCACCCCGCCGTCGTGAGCGTTGTTCTGAGCACTGGTTGATCGAACGACACAACGGCAGCGCTCGTTGTGCACAGGGCACCGGGTGCTCCCCGCAGCGAAATAAAGGAGGAGGGCGAAGCCCGGGGGACATTCGCGGAGGGGAGTACCCGGTGCCCTGTGCACGCACCCCGAAACAAGCGCTTTAAAAAAGACCAAAAGAGAAAAAGATGGCCGACAACGAGTTCCGCATAGAGACCGACTCCCCCGCCAAGGACGACCTGATGTTCTGGCGCATCGTCGGCCACGAAGCACTCGCGCGCCCGTCGGCCTACGAACTCACGGTGCTGTCGAAGAACAAGGCCATCGACGCCAAGGACATCCTCGGGCGCGCATTCGACGTCGTCATCGAATTCAAGGACGCGGACGGCGGCACCCACGAGCGCCACTGCCAGGGCCATGCCGTGCGCTTCGTGCGCACGGGCCACGTGGGACGGCACTACGAATACCGCATCGCCCTGCGCTCCTGGTTCTGGCTGCTCACCAAGCGCAGGAACTCGCGCATCCTGCAGGAAAAGAAAGTGCTCGAAGTGCTCGATGCCGTGTTCGAGGACAGCCCCATCAAGCGCTTCAAGAAAACCAGGGCCGACAACGTCATCGGCACCCACAACCCCCGCCGCTACTGCGTGCAGCACCAGGAAAGCGACTACGGCTTCCTCTCGCGCCTGCTGGAGGACGAGGGCGTGTACTACTGGTTCGACGCGCACGACGCCCCCGGCACCATGCACCTGTCGGACGCCAGCGACATCGCCCATGAGAAGCTGCCCGCCAACGACACCCTGCACCACATGCCCACCGACGCGGCCGAGGCGCGCTTCAACGAAGTGTCGCGCTGGGTGAGCGGGCGGCAGTTCGACACCGGCAAGCATGCGTCGCGCGACAGCGACTTCAAGGCCATCAAGAAAAAGCTCGGCGCCGACATCGATGCGTCGGACGAACACGAGCTGGCCACGCTCGAGATGTTCGAGTTCCCCGGCGGCTACTTCACCGGCGACGACGGGGAAAGCCGCGCCAAGCTGCGCGGCGACGAACTCAATGCGCGCCGCGATCGCCACTGGGCGCTGACGCCGTGGCCCGACGCCGCCGCCGGCCGCAGCTTCAAGTTCGAGGGCGACCCCGACGGCACGCGCAACGGCGACTACATCATCGCGGCCTGCACCTTCGTCGCCAGCCATCGCGGCTACGAGGGCGTGAGCGCGGGCTTGGCCGCGCGGCCGGTGCAGGCGGCGCTGGCCGAGGTGCTGCGCGACGACGCCGTCAACGCCGACACGCTGCAGGTGCTCGAGGACCTGATCGCCGCCACGCCCGCGATGGTGGCCGGGCAGACCGGCGCCAGCGCCTTCCTGCTAACCGTGATGCCCGCCGAGCGGCCGTTCCGCGCGCCGCGCCTCACGCCGCGCCCGGTCATGCCGGGCCCGCAGACCGCCATCGTGGTCGGACCCAAGGGCGACGAGCTGCACGTGGACGACCACGGCCGCGTGAAGGTGCACTTCCACTGGGACCGCTACGACGAGAGCAACGAGAAATCGACCTGCTGGGTGCGCGTGTCGCAGCCCTGGGGCGGCAAGGGCTGGGGCGGCTATTTCATTCCGCGCATCGGGCAGGAGGTGATCGTCGACTTCCTCAACGGCGACCCCGACCGGCCGGTCATCGTCGGGCGCGTCTACAACGACGAGCAGCCCATTCCGTACAAGTCGCCCACGCAGAGCGGCTTCAAGACCCGCTCCACGCCCGGCGGCGGTCCCGCGAACTACAACGAGATCATGTTCGAGGACAAGAAGGGCGAGGAGAACATCAACATCCACGCCGAGCTCGACATGAGCCGCAGCGTGGAGCGCGACGACTCGACCACCATCGACCGCGACCAGACCGTCACCGTCAAGCGCGACCAGACCAGCCTGGTCGACCGCGACCGCAAGAGCACCGTCACGCGCAACGACACCAACATGGTGGTGGTCGACCAGAAGAACACCGTCAAGGGCAACCAGAACAACCAGGTGGTGGGCAACCGCACCACCTTCGTCGACGCCGACGACAAGACCATGGTCACGGGCACCAGCCTGAGCGACGTGACCGGCGCGCGCACCGACACCTCGCGCGCCGGCGAAACCCGCAACGTGACCGGCAACCAGACCATCACCGTCAGCGGCAACCTCACCTACAAGGCGGCGAAGATGAGCTTCGAGGCCGGCCACATCGACTGGCTGGTGACGGGCGCGAGCTCCAAGTACATCACCGTGCCCAGCGGCCCGCTGGGGCTGATGGCCGACAAGATCAAGCTGGTGAGCAACACCAAGATCGAGATGATGGCGGTGGGCGACATCAACGCCACCTCCATCGGCTCCAACACCACGGTGCTGGGCTCCAATTCGAGCGGCTACATCGGCACCAACAGCGAAGCCAACATGGGCGTGACGCGCTCGACCTTCATCGGCATGAGCATCGAGAACGCGTTGGCGCTGGCCATGGCCAACGTGCTGGGCGTGAACATCGAGAACACCGCGGGCGTGAAGCTCACCAACTGCGCGGCGCCCGACATCGCGGCGGTGGCGATGGATGTCAAGCAATCGGCGCTGCACACCTTCACGCCGGGGGCCGGCGGCGCGGGCGCCGGGGCAGCCGCGGTGGCCGGCGGACTGGCCGCGGTGGCGGGCGCCGCGTCGGCCTACGTCGACATCGGCGCCACGCTCAAGCAGTACGCCGATGCGGCCGATGCCCTGGGCAAGGCCGCCGACGACGCGCATGCCGAAGGCCTGCACAGCCTGGAAGACCGGCTGCGGGCGCTGGCGGGCAAGGCCCGCAACCGGCGCACCGACGCCATCCTCGGGCTGGTGCCGGTCATGGGCCTGGGGCTGCCGCTCGCGGAGGTCTTTTCCAGCGACCCCAGCGGCACCGCCGACCTGGGCAAGGTCAACAACGCCGTCGAGCCCGACGGCTCGGCCCGGCCGCCCGAAGAGCGCGAGCCCGAAGGCGACTAGCCGGGGCGCCGAATGCAAGTCCTCAAGCCCCAGGCGCTCGGCCTCTCGACGCGGCCCATCGAGTTCCGCAAGCGGTTCGGACTCAGCGTCAGCGCGTACCTGCACCTGCCTTTCGCGCAGGGCGAGCGCGGCACGCTGTGGGCCGAGCAGTCGATGTGGTCCTTTCTGGCGAAGGAAATGGCGCAGCCGCTGATCGACGAAGGCGTTGCCAAGCTCACGCCCGAGTTCCTGGTGCACGGCAAGGCCTTCGCGCCGCCCGGCCGGCCCGAAGCCTGCGCGGTGCGCGCGCGCTTCGGCGCGTGCGAGAAGACGCTGCTCGTCTTCGGCGAGCGGCACTGGGAGGGCACGCGCGCCAGCGCGCCGCGGCCCTTCGAGTCGCTGCCGCTCGACTGGGCCGCCGCCTACGGCGGCGCCGATTTCGCGCAGAACCCGCAAGGCCGGGGCCGGCAGGCGCGCGACGGCGTCCTGTGGCTGCCGAACACCGAGCTGCCGCAAGACCGCCTGCTGCGGCCCGACCAGGCCATTGCGCCGGCCGGCTTCGGCGCGCTCGACCTGATGCATCCGCAGCGCGCGCAATACCGCGGCACCTACGACGCCGACTACCTGAAGCTGCATGCGCCGGGCTTTGCGCCCGACACCGACTGGCGCTACTTCAACCTCGCGCCTCCCGACCAGTGGATGGCCGCGCCGCTCGCCGGCGACGAGGCCTTCGCCTTCGACAACATGCACCCGCAGAAGCCGCGCATCGAAGGCCGCCTGCCGGGCCTGCGCGCGCGCGTGTTCGTCGGCTACAGGATCGCCGGCAGCAGCGAGCCCAAGGTGCGCGAAGTGCCGCTTCGGCTGACCACCGTGTGGTTCTTCCCGCACGCGGAGCGCTGCATCGCGATCTTCCAGGGGCTGGCCGAGGTCGGCACCGACGACGGCTCCGACGTGGCCAGCCTGATGGGCGCGGTGGAGCGCACCGGCGAGCCGCGCAGCGACGCGCACTACCTCGAAGCCGCCGCCAGACGCGCCGACCCGAAGATGGGCCCCGTCCACGCCATCATCGACAGCGACCTGCTGCCCGAAGGCATCGGCACGCTCGACCCCGACGTGGAAGCCGCCAAGGCGCCGTTCGGCATGGACGGCCTGCAGGGCGAGGCGCAGTACGGCCGGGCCGAGATGGACGTCGAGTTCGCGCGCGACAAGGCCGTGGAAATGGGCAAGGACCCCGACGCGCTCGGCATCAGGATGCCGCCGCGCGAGAAGGTGCCGGTGGGCGACGCGCTGCCCCCGTACCTCGAGAAGAAGATGAAGGAGGCCGACGCGCAGGGCTGGGCCGCCGTGGAAGACGCCGTGACCGTGCTCGAGAACGCGCTGGAAGCGGCGCAGCAGCACCGCATCGACCTTGCCAAGGTGCAGCACCGCGGCCCGCCGCTCTACAGCGCCGAGAAGCACCTGGCCGAGATGCAGGCGCAGGCGGCAGGCAGCACCCGCAAGGTCGACCTGATGCCGATGTTCGGCAGGCTCTGCGAGCTCGAGGAAGTGCAGCGCAAGGGCTACCTGCAGTCCGCGCATGTGCAGCCGCCGGCCTTTGCGATGCCGGCCGATGCGGCGGCGGCATTGCGCGCGGAAATGACGCGCGCCATCGCGGCCGGCATCAGGCTGTTCCCGCGCGCCGATTTCACGGGTGCCGACTTCTCGGGCCTCGACCTGCGCGAGGTCAACTTCGAAGGCGCATGGCTGGAGAGCGCCGACTTCAGCAACGCCAACCTCTCGGGCGCCATTTTTTCGGGGGCGGTGCTCGCGCATGCGAACCTCGAAGGCGCCATCGCCATCGGCGCCGGCTTTCGCGAGGCCAACCTCGGCAAGGCGCGGCTCGCGCGCGGCGTGTTCGACGGCTGCGATTTCTCGCAGGCCACGCTCATGCATTGCGCCTTCGGCGGCACGCAGATGCGGCGCGCCAACTTCACGAAAGCCCGGCTGCTCGACACCACCTGGGGCGAGGCGGACTGGACCGGCGCGCTGCTCGCGGGCCAGGTCTTCCACAAGCTCGACCTCAAGGGCATGCGCTGGCCCGAGGCCGACCTGTCGGCCTGCAATTTCATCGAATGCGACCTCACGGGCGTGGACATGCACGAAGCCACGCTCGCAGCCGCCACCTTCGTCACTTGCAAGCTCGATGCCGCGCGGCTCATGGGCGCGAAGTGCGCCGGTGCCGTGGCCGTGAAGGGCACCAGCCTCGCCGATGCCGAGATGGGCCTGGCCGACCTGCGCAACTTCAACTTCGGCGCCTCCGACCTGCGCGGCGCGAAGCTGGTGCGTGCCGTGCTCGACGGCGCCAACCTCTGCGACGCGCGGCTCGACGGAGCCGACCTGCGGCTGGCCAGCGCCAAGGGCGTGCTGATGCGCAAGGCCGTGTGCACCGGAGCGCTGCTGTCCGGCGTGAACTTCAGCGACGCGGTGTTCCAGTCGGCCGACCTGCGCGGCGCCGACCTGCGGCGCAGCAACCTCTTCGGCGCCGACCTGAGCCGCGTGCGGCTCGACGGCTCGACCAGCTTCGACGGCGCGCTGCTCCAGCGCGCGCGCACCTGGCCCCGGCTCACTCCTGAACAGCAGGCTGCGGCATGACACCCCAACTGCTCGCCATTGCCGTCGGCGTCGGAGAGACGCTGGAAGGCCTCGACCTGCGCAAGGGCCAGTTCGCGAAACTGCCGCTGGGCGGCGGCGTGTTCTCCAGGGTCAACCTTGCCGAAGCCGACCTGCGCGCGGCAGACCTGCGCGAGACCGTGTTCGACCAGTGCGACCTGCGCGGCGCGCTCGTCTCCGGCGCGAACCTTCGCAAGGCCGTGTTCAACCGCTGCCTGCTCGACCACGTCGACCTGCGCGAGGCCAACCTGCACGGCGCCGTGTTCACCGAATGCGACCTGACGCACGCGCAGCTGGCCGGCAGCGTGCTCACCATGGCCACCGTCGCGAAGTGCCGGCTCGACCATGCGGTACTGCGCGGCGCGCAGCTCGACTCGGCCGTGCTCAGCCAGTCGGTGCTGCTGGACGTGTGCGCGGACGACACCAGCTGGCACTACACCACGGTGAACGAGTGCGACCTGTCCCACCTCACATGGACCGGCGCGCGCATGCTGCGCAACGTGTTCTTCAAGACCTCGCTGAAGGGCATGTCGTTCGCGGGGCTGGCGCTGGAGGGCTGCCAGTTCTCGTCCACCGACCTGGGCGGCGCGGACTTCAGCGGCATCGTGCTGCGGCAGTGCAACTTCCAGGGCGCGCGGCTCGATGGCGCCAAGTTCGCGAAGGCGGTGGCGCCCTCGTCGATCTTCTGCGAGGCGGGTGGCACCGGTTGCGACTTCTCCGGCGCGCAGCTGAGGCAGGCGCTGTTCACCGGGGCCACGCTGCCGCAGGCCGATTTCTCGGGCTGCGACCTGTACCAGACGCACTTCGCGGGCGCGAAGCTGCGCGGCGCCAACTTCACGGGCGCCGAACTCACCTATGCCGATTTCCGCCATGCCGACCTCGGCACCGCCGACCTGCGCCGTGCCACGCTGATGCGCACCGTGCTGCATGGCGCCAATACGCAGGACGCGCAGATGACCGACCGCGCACGCGCCATCGAGAGCGACCCGGAGCTGGAGAAGTCCGAGCGCTGGCAGCCGCTGGTCGCATGACCCCACATCGAAGCCAAGCAACGGAGGAACACACCATGAAGACACGCAGCCTGAAACCGGCGTCCGCCCAGGCCATCACCGGCCAGTGGTGCGTCGGCGTGCTCGGCCGCGACGAGGTCGGGGCGCTCGTCGTCGACAGCGGCGGCCTGCGGCTTCGCACGCGGCGCGCGGCGAGCTGCCTGCTCGAACCCGCCGCCGGCGACAGCGTCGCCTGCCTGCGCATCGCGCCCGACGAAGTCTGGGTCATGGCCGTGCTGCAGCGCGAGGAGGGCACCGCCAACGTCGTCAGCTGCGAAGGCAACGGCATGCGCATCGCCGTGGAAGGCGGCCGGCTCGAACTCGCGGCCGAAGAGCTCGACGTGGCCACCCGGCGCACCCGCCTGGCCACCGACACCGCCGACGTCGTCGGCCGCCAGCTCACCGTGGTGGGCACCGGCATCAAGCTGGTCGGCTCGGTGCTGTCGTCGGTGATGGACCGCGTGCAGCACTTCAGCAAACACTACCTGCGCACCACAGACGGCATCGACCGCGTGGCGGCCACTCACCTGGAGTGCGAGGCGAAGCAGCTGCTGCGGCTCGAAGGCGAGCACACGCTGGTCAACGGCCGCGAGCTCGTCAAGGCGCGCGGCGCGCAGATCCACTTCGGTTGAAGCGGCAAGGGGAGAGAAAAGAAATGTTCGCCAACTGCCAGCTGATGGGCACCGACATGGGCTTTCCCGATGTCTGCATCACGCCCGCCGCGCCGTCGCCCATTCCGGTGCCGTATCCGAACATCGCGATGGGGCCGATGGCGATTCCGAACTGCCCCACGATCCTCATCATGGGCGGGCCGGCGCACAACCTCGGCACCACCATTCCCATGACCAACGGCGACAACGCGGGCGTGATGCTGGGCGTGGCCTCGGGCACGGTGATGGGGCCGAGCCGCCATCTCACCGGCGCCTTCACGGTGCTGTGGATGGGCATGCCCGCGTCGCGGCTCACCAGCACGTCGCTGCAGAACAGCACCAACTGCCCGGGCGTGCGAACGGTGCCGAGCCAGCCGCTGGTGCTGCTGCTGGCGCCGTAAGGCTGCGCCGCCGCACGGGCGGGCCGGCGGTGCGATTCGGGAGGGGAACGAAAGAAAAGGGGCGCAAGGCATGGCCGATCACAAGTTCAGCATCCAGGGCGATTCGCCCGTAGTCGACAAGCTCATGTTCTGGCGCATCGTGGGCCACGAGGTGCTGGCGCGCCCGTCGGCCTACGAACTCACCGTGCTGACCGACAACGAAAGCATCGAAGCCGCGGACGTGCTGGGCCGCTCCTTCGACGTCGTGATCGAGTTCGCCGATGCCGATGGCGGCACCCACAAGCGGCACTGCCAGGGGCATGCGGTGCGCTTCACGCGCGTGGCGCAGAGCGGGCGTTTCCTCGAGTACCGCATCAGCCTGCGCTCGTGGTTCTGGCTGCTGAGCAAGCGGGTCAACGCGCGCATCCTGCAGAACAAGCCGGTGCTGGGCGTGATCGATGCGGTGCTCGACGACAGCCCCGTCGGCAGCCTCAAGAAGCTCAAGGCGGGCGGCGTGGTCGGCCCGCATGAGCCCCACGTGTACTGCGTGCAGTACCGCGAGAGCGATTACCAGTTTCTTTCGCGCCTTCTGGAAGAAGAGGGCATCTACTACTGGTTCGACGCGCACGACGCGCCGGGCACCCTCTACCTTTCGGACACCAGCACGCTGGCGCACGAGAAGCTGCCCGCCGCCGATACGCTGAACCACGTGCAGCGCGGCGCATCGGAAGGGCGCTTCAACGAGATCACGCGCTGGATCAGCTCGCGCCAGTTCGAATCGGGCAAGTTCGCGTCGCGCGACCGGGACTTCAAGGTCATCAGCAAGCAGCTGCGCGCCGACAAGGGCGACCCCGACACGCACGAGCTGTCGGACCTCGAAGTGTTCGAGTTCCCGGGCGGCTACCAGTCGGGCGACGACACCGACAACCTCGCGCAGCTGCGGCTCGACGAACTGATCGGCCGGCGCCAGCGCCACTGGGCGCTGACCGGCTGGCCCGACGTGACCGCCGGGCGCAGCTTCGCCTTCAAGGGCGACCCCGACGGCAAGCGCGACGGCGACTACCTGATCGCGGCGTGCACCTTCGTCGCGAGCCACCCCGGCTACGAGGGCGCCAACTTCCCCGAGAGCCGGCGCTCGATCGACGCGGTGCTGCACGACGCGCTGGCCGACGACCCCGTCAACACCGGGCTGGGCGAACTGGTGGGCGACCTGATCGCGCAGACGCCCGCGCTGAGCACCGGCCAGCGCGCGAGCAGCAGCTTCCTGCTCACGGTGATTCCGCTGAACACGCCCTGGCGCCCGCCGCGCCTGACGCCGCGCGTGACCATGCCCGGCCCGCAGAGCGCCATCGTCACGGGCCGCAGCGGCGAGCAGATCTGGACCGAGGAGCACGGCCGCGTGAAGGTGCAGTTCCACTGGGACCGCTACGGCAAGAACGACGAGAACAGCTCATGCTGGGTGCGCGTGTCGCATCCCTGGGCCGGCAAGAGCTGGGGCGCGGTCAGCATTCCGCGCATCGGCCAAGAAGTGATCGTCGATTTCCTGGACGGCGACCCCGACCAGCCCATCATCGTCGGGCGCTTCTACAACGGCGAATCGATGGCGCCCTTCGGCCTGCCGGCCGGCGCCGTGGTGAGCGGCATCAAGTCGAACACGCACAAGGGCAAGGGCTACAACGAACTGTCGATGGACGACACCGCCGGCAAGGAGAAGGTGACCATCCACGGCCAGTACGACATGAACACCACGGTGGAGCACAACCAGACGACCACCGTGCACAACAGCCGTACCGACACCATCGACGTGGACGACTCGGAGTGCGTGGGCAACAACCAGACGCAGCACGTGGGCGTCAACCAGACCATCTCCATAGGCTCCAACCGCGGCGAGACCGTGGGCGGCACCGAGACCATCACCATCACCGGGCATCGCACCGAGACCGTGAACGGCGGCGAGACCGTGACCGTGACCGGCGGG